>C688J18823_10002853_pt1 | contig 10888 bp, 7 predicted proteins | sample HopSoiMetagenom1_FD_18823 | JGI IMG/M metagenome (IMG submission 18823) | reverse complement strand
CTGTTCGGCATCTGCATAGCGCTGACCGACCGGTATCGCCACGTGCGGATGCCGGCGATCGTGCGCAAATGGTACGACATTCCGGTGCGCGCCTTTCTGGTGGCGTGTCTCGTCGCCGCCGTGGTCGGACTGAGCGGCCACGTCGGGCCGACCATGACCGGATTGCTCGCGGTCTATCCGATCGTAATGACCAGCCTGATGCTGATCTTCCAGCCGCGGGTCGGCGGACCGGCGGCCGCGGCGCTGATCGCCAACACCATGTGGGGCTTGGTCGGGTTCAGCGCCTGCCTGTTTACGGTGCATCTCGCCGTGGTGCCGCTTGGCATCTGGGCCGGGCTCACGCTGTCGCTGGTCGTCTCGGTGGTCTGGAATGTCGTGCTGTATTGGTGGCGCCGCCGCGCGGTACAGCGGCGGATTATTCGATCTTGATCTTGGCGTGCTCGATCACCTTCGACCACTTCTGCATCTCCCGCTTGATGAGGGCATCGAATTCCTCCGGCGACATCGCCAGCGACTGGAACATCTGCGGTGCCATAAATTTTTCCTCGAACACCGGGTCGGAAAATACCTTCTTGGCCTCGGCGTTGAGCTTCATCACCACGTCGCGCGGCGTGCCGGCCGGGGCGAACAGGCCGAACCACGTGGTCGCCTCGTAGCCGGGCAGACCCGTCTCAGCGACGGTCGGAATGTCAGGCACTTTCGCCAGCCGCTTCTCGCTGCCGATGCCGAGGATTTTGATCTGGCCCGCGTGGGCGGGGGGCAGCGCGAGGCTGACGCTGACCGACATCAGGTTGATGTGCCCGGCCATCAGGTCCGTCAGGGCGGGTGCGGCGCCGCGATAGTGCACCGGCACGAGCTTGGCGCCGGACATGTACTCCAGCAGTTCGATGTTCATGTGCGGCGCCGAGCCGACGCCGGCGGTGCCGAAGGTAAGCTCGCCGGGCTTCTGCTTGGTGAGCTCGATCAGCTCCTTGACGTTCGAAACCGGCAGCGACTTGCTGGCCAGCAGCGCCTGGTTGATGCGGACGAGCCCGGTGATCGGGATGAAGTCGGTCTTCTCATCGTAGGTCAATTTGCCTTTGGGATAGATCGCCGGATTGATGACGAAGGTGCCGGCTTCGGCCACCAGCAGCGTGTGGCCGTCGGGAGCGGCCCGCGCGACCGAGGTGGCGCCGGTCACGTGCGCGGCGCCGCCCTTGTTCTCGACGATGACCTGCTGACCCCATGCTTCGTTGAGTTTCTGGGCGAAGGCGCGCGCCACCACGTCGGTGACGCCACCGGCCGCCGCGGTGACGACGAGAGTGATCGAGCGCGACGGATAGGTCTGCGCCTGTGCGTTTGCCGCGATCGACAAGCAGGCGAGGGAGGCCAGAACACAATGCCATTTATTCATCGGTTTCCTCTCAGGGCGGGCTTGGCTAGTCGGCTTTGATGTTGGCGTCGCGCAGCACCTTGGACCATTTCGCGCTGTCGGACCGGATGAATTCGGCAAACTGTTCGGGCGAGCTTACCATCGACTCGAACATGCTGGGCACGATGGCGCGGTCGAGGAACGCCTGGTCGGCGAACAGCGCCCGCACCTCGGCGTTGATCTTGCCGATCACCTCGCGCGGCGTGCCGGCGGTGGTGAACAGGCCGAACCAGGTGACGGCCTCGTAGCCCGGTACGGTCTCGGCGGTGGTCGGCACTTCGGGAATCTGCGGCAGGCGCTTGGCGCTGCCGATCGCGAGCATCTTGGCCAACCCGGCGCGATAGGGCGGCACCGACGCGCTGAGACTGACTGAGGTGAGCATGATGTGCCCGGCCAGCACGTCGTTCAGCGCCGGCGTCGCGCCGCGATAATGGATCGGCGTGAGCTTGATGTTGGCCATGCTCTCCAGCAGCGCGACGTTGACATGGCCGGCGGCGCCGAGGCCGGAGCTGCCGTAGGTGATTTCGCCCGGCTTCTGCTTGGCCAGCGCGATCAGCTCGGCAATGTTGTTGGCCGGCAGCGACGGATGCGCCAGCAGTCCCTGGTTGATGCGGACGAGGCCGGTGATCGGCGCGAAGTCGTTGACGTCGTAGGGCAGCTTGCCGGAATGCAGCGTGGGATTGATGACGAACACGGTTTCCGCGCCGACCATCATGCTGTGACCGTCCGGCGCGGCCTTGCCGACCATCGCGGCGCCGATCGCGTGATTGGCGCCGCCGCGGTTCTCGACGATGACCTGCTGGCCCCACGCGGTCGTGAAGCGCTGGGCCACCAGCCGCGCCATGGTGTCGCTCACGCCGCCGGGCGCGGCCGGCACCACGATGGTGATCGGCCGGGTCGGAAAGGATTGCGCTTGGGCGAAACCTGCGGCGAGCACGCAGCCCAGCAGACCGAGCGCGCCGAGCCGGACTTGCATTCGAACCTGCATCGCGGCCGTCCTCAGTCGATCTTCAGATTGGCCGCGCTGATGACCCTGGCCCATTTGGCGGAGTCCTTGCGGAGATATTCGGCGAAAGCCTCCAGCGAGCCTGGGATGGGCTGCACCACCAGCGACTCAAGGAAGCGTTTGTGAAATTCCGGGTCGTTGATGACCTTCTGGATGTCGGCGTTGAGCTTGACGAGGATCTCGTGCGGCGTGCCCTTCGGCGCGAACAGGCCGAACGATACGGCGGCCTCGTAGCCCGGAACCGTCTCGGCGACGGTCGGCACGTTCGGAAACTGGGCGACGCGCCGCTCGCTGCCGAACGCCAGCATGTTGATCTTGCCGTCCGCAACCGCCGGCAATGCCACTGACGGACCCATCGTGATCATGTTGATGTGCCCGGCGATCAGATCGTTCAGCGCCGGCGCGGCGCCGCGGTAATGGACCGCCGTCATCTTGATGCCGCCGAGACTTTCCAGCAGCAGCGCGCCAGTGTGTAGCGCGGTGCCGAGACCGGCCGTGCCATAGGTCATTCCGCCGGGCTTCTCCTTGGCCAGTGCAATCAATTCAGCGACCGATTTCGCCGGCACCGAAGGGTGCACCAAGAGGCCGATCGGAATGCCGGCGTAACCCGCCACCGGGATGAAGTCGGTCTCCGGGTCGTAGGACAATTTGCCCTTGGCATGGAGATGCGGCTGGCTGGTGGCGAAGCCCGTTTCCGAGGACAGCAGCGTATAGCCGTCGGCTGCTGCCGACTTGACCGCGGTCGCGGCGAAGTTGTGCCCGGCGCCGCCGCGGTTCTCGACCACGATGGACTGGCCCCACATCTGAGACAGCCGCTGGCTGACCGCGCGGGTGAGCACGTCGGTCAGCGCACCGGCGGCGGAGGTCACCACGATGGTGACGGTGCGGCTCGGATAGGATTGGGCGAAAGCGCCGGGACCCGTACTCAAGCTTGCCAGCAGGCCGCCGAGCAGGATGGCGCGGCTGAGCAGGATGTTCATCGCCTCCCTCACGTGTGCCGTTTGGCCGAGCTTAGCACAGGGTAGAGCGAAGGCGATTGCGGCTAATGCGCGCCGGGCGCGCGTTGCTTCAGCGCGTATAATGCCTCAAGCGCCTCCCGAGGCGAGAGTTCATCGGGGTGAATGGCTTGCAGCGCCGCCAGCAAAGCATCGAGCGCGGCCTGGCGCGGATCCGGCGTGGCCGGACGGGGCGGCGCGGCAAACAACGGCAAATCCTCGAAGCCTCGCGGCTTGGCGCGGTCGTCGGCTTCGAGCATCGCGAGCACGACCTTGGCGCGCTCGATCACGCTGGCGGGCAGGCCGGCGAGCTTCGCCACCTGGATGCCGTAGGAATGATCGGCCGATCCTGGGATCACCTCGTGCAGGAACACCACCTCGCCCTGCCATTCCTTGACGCGCACCGTAGCGTTGTGAAGACGATCGAGCTTGGGCGCCAGCGCCGTGAGCTCGTGGAAATGCGTGGCGAACAACGCGCGGCAACGGTTTTGCTCGTGCAGGTGCTCGATCGCGGCCCAGGCGATCGAAAGCCCGTCGAATGTCGCGGTGCCGCGTCCGATTTCATCGAGGATCACCAGTGACCGCTCGCCGGCTTGGTTGAGAATGGCCGCGGTCTCCACCATCTCGACCATGAAGGTCGAACGCCCGCGCGCGAGATCGTCGGCGGCGCCGACGCGCGAGAACAGCCGATCGACGACACCGAGCTTGGCGCGCTTCGCCGGGACGAAGCCGCCCATCTGGGCCAGCACGACGATCAGCGCGTTCTGGCGGAGGAACGTCGACTTGCCGGCCATGTTCGGCCCGGTGAGCAGCCAGATGCGGCCCGAGGTGGCGGTCGCCGGGGGCGACAGATCGCAATCGTTGGCGACGAACGGGTCGCTGATCGCCTGCTCGACCACGGGGTGGCGGCCACCCTCGATGACGAAGTCGAGCGAGCGATCGATCTCCGGCCGGACATACGAGCGTTCGACCGCGAGCGTCGCAAGCCCACTCGAGACGTCGAGCACGGCCAGCGCTTCGGCGGCGGCCTTGATCTCATTGCTGGCGGCGATCGTCGCAGCCGAAAGCTTCTCGAACATCTCAAGCTCGAGGTTCAGCGCGCGGTCGGCGGCGTTGGCGATTTTCGCCTCGAGCTCACCGAGCTCGGTGGTGGTGAATCGGACTTGGCCGGCCAGCGTCTGCCGGTGGATGAAGGTCACGTTGAGCGGTGCGCCCAACAGCTTGTCGCCGTGCTGCGCGGTGACGTCGACGAAATAGCCGAGCACGTTGTTATGTCGTATCTTCAACGACTTCACGCCGGTGTCGTCGGCGTAGCGGGCCTGCAATTGCGCCACCACCTGGCGAGATTCGTCGCGCAGCGACCGCGATTCATCGAGGGCCGCGTCATAGCCCGCACGGATGAAGCCGCCGTCGCGCTTGAACAGCGGCAGCTCGTCGGCGAGCGCGGCGATCATCTCGTGCATGAGCGCCTGATCGGGCGCCCGCAATGCGGTGAGCACGGCGTTCAGCTCCGCGCATTTTTGCGGCAGTCCGTCGAGTCGTCCCGCCAGCGCCGCCGCCGCGCCGATCCCGTCCCGAATGGCGGCGAGGTCGCGCGGTCCGCCGCGGCCGACGACGAGGCGCGACAGCGCGCGCGCCATGTCGGGTGCAATGTGAAGAAGCTCGCGCGTTTGCTGACGGACGCTCGCATCGCCGGCGAAAATCTCGACCGTATCGAGACGCGCGCCGATCACTTCCGGCTCGGTCAGCGGTGCGGCCAGACGCTGCGCCAAAAGCCGCGATCCCGCCGACGTCATGGTGCGGTCGATCGAAGCGAGCAGGGAGCCACGCCGCTCACCGCCGAGCGTGCGGGTGAGCTCCAGGTTGGCCCGGGTCGCCTGGTCGATCGACAAGGTCGCGCCCTGCGCCTCGCGAACCGGCGGCGACAGCGGCGGCCGTTTGCCGAGTTGCGTGCGCTCGACATAGGTGACGCAGGCCGCGGCGGCGTTGAGCTCCAGCCGCGACAAGGCGCCGAACGCCTCGCTGGTGGCGACCGCGAAGTAATCCGACAGCCGCCGCTCGGCGGTGGCGCCGTCGAACACGTCGCGCGTCACCGGCGTTACCGCCGGCAAAGTGCGCAGATAAGGGGCGAGGTCCGGATCGCCATAGAGCGCGTCGGACACGACGATCTCGCCGGGTTCGAGCCGCGCGATCTCGGCCGGCAGTCCGGCGCGGTCGCACTCGGCGATGCGGAATTCGCCGGTCGAGATGTCGATCCAGGCGAGCGCGAAGTGGCTGGCGTCGGATTCGGCGGATGGCCGCGCCCGGGCCATCGCCATCAGATAGTTGTTGCGGTTGGCGTCGAGCAACGTGTCTTCGGTGAGCGTCCCCGGCGTCACCAGCCGGATGACGTTTCGCCGCACCACGGACTTGCCGCCGCGCTTCTTCGCCTCGGCCGGATCCTCGATCTGCTCGCAGACCGCGACGCGGTGGCCTTGCGCGATCAGGCGATGCAGGTATTCGTCGGAGCGGACCACCGGTACGCCGCACATCGGGATGTCGCGGCCGAGGTGCTTGCCGCGCTTGGTCAGCACGATGCCGAGCGCGCGGCTGGCGATCTCGGCGTCCTCGAAGAACAATTCGTAGAAATCGCCCATCCGATAGAACAGCAGGCTGTCGGGATTGGCCGCCTTGATCTCGATGTACTGCTCCATCATCGGCGATGGGCGCGTCACGGCCTCCGGCGCCGGATCGGCGGCATCCTCGGGCGGCAGATTGCGGGCGGCTTCCATGCGCCGGACGCTAGCAGATGGCAGCGGCGGATTCACCGGCAGGGCAGGAGGGCTGTGGACGTTCCGGTATAGTGTGGAAGGTCGATCGAAGGTTTCTAGAGCGTATCGTTTTTCTTGAATCCGCTCATCGAACTCCGTTCGTCCCCGCGGAAGCGGGGATCCAGGCTTTGCTGCAAAAACTGGGTTCCCGCTTCCGCGGGAACGAACGGAGCAAGTTTCCGGGTACAACAGTCACGCTCAAACCAAATGGCCGGGGCAAAGCCCGGCCATGAAGCGCGCCTAATGCAGCGGAGAAGCTATTTCACCAGCTTGCGGCCGGTGATCTTCTCCAGGTTGCCGTGCATGATCGCCTTGTATTTCGCCTTCGACAGATCGAGGTTGTCGAAAATCTTCAGCGTCTCGCGGATGTAATACGTGCCCTTCTCTGGGTCGAACGGGCAGTCCGACGCGAACACGATCCGGTCGTTTGGATAAAACGCAAGGCCGCATTCGGTCGCCGGCTTGCCGCCGAACACCGCGGAGTCGCAGTAGAAGCTCTCCTTGAAGTAGTCGAGCGGGCGCTTCTTCAGCGACTTCTTCAGCTTCTGATAATCCTCATCCGAGGTGCGCGCGCCGATCTGGTCCCAGCCCGGCCCGATGCGGCCCTCCAGCATCGGTACGATGCCGCCCATGTGGTGGGTGATGATCTTCAGGTTCGGATAGCGGTCCATGATCTTGGAGAACACGAGCCGCGACATCGCGGCGGCGGTCTCGTAGGACCAGCCGAGCGTCCACCAGATTTCGTACTTCGACTTGGTCTCGCTCTGGTAGTCCGCGAAGCTCGCGGTGCGCGACGGATGCAGCCAGATCGGCGTCTTGGTCTTGTTCATCGCCTTCCAGAACGGCTCGAACTCCGGATTGTCGAGCGGCCGGCCGGCGACGTTGGTATAGATCTGCACGCCGAGCGCGCCCATCTTCATGGCGCGGGCGGCCTCGCGGACGCCGACATCCGGCGCCGCCATCGGCGCCTGCGCCACCCAGCCGGGGAAATGGTCGGGGTCCTTGGCGCAAAGCTCGGCGAAGCCGTCGTTGACGATCTTCGCGTATTCCTCGGTCTCCGCCGGGTCCTTCGTCATCAGCTCGAACGGCGGCATCGGATACGACAGGACCTGGCAGTAGTCCTTGAACTTGTCGACAACCTTCTTGCGGACATTGATGTCGAAGATGGCCGGCACGCCCATCATCCGCTTGCCGATGTCCTTGTGGGAGCCCACGGACATCACGTCCTTGTAGAACCGCTCCGGAATGAAATGGGTGTAGGCGTCGACGCGCATCGTCATTGAATTTGTCCTCCCGATTGACGGGTTTGTTTAAAGGGCCGGTTCGATTTGTCGAGTGTTTATTGTGAGCGGCAGCCAACCGCCTCACGGCGGGCAGATCACGTTGAGCAGCGCCTGGCGCTTTTCCTTGACCACCACGTCGCGGGCGCGGGCCAGCGCGCCGGCCAGCTCGGACACCTTCTCAACGCGCTCGCCGTAGCCACCCTGGGCTTTGACCGCGGCCTCGAACGCCGGGCTGGGCGACAGGTCGGCCATGAAACGGCCGCCGTCCTCGCCGGCGACGCCGTCCTTGAACATCGACATCGTCGCGCTGCGCACCGCCCCATAGAGGCTGTTGTTGAACACAATGGTGAGGATCGGCAGCTTGTGCACGTCCGACACCCAGTGGCCGACCATCGGATTGGAGAACATGTAGGCGCCGTCGCCGAGTGTCGCGACCACGAGCTTGTCGGGCGCGGCGAGCTTGGCGCCGAGCGCGGCGCCAAAGCCCCAGCCGAGTCCGCCGGCGGCGGAAAGCCCATAGAACGTGTCGGGCTTGGTGCGCGCAATCTGCTCCTGGATCAACGAATATTCGTTGAAGATGACGGCATCCTCGCCGACACACTCACCGACCATACGGCTCAAATAAGCGAAGTTGATCTTCTCGCCGTCGGGCTTGGCGCTGGCCTTGGTGAGGCCTTCGTTGCGCTTGCGATTGAACTCGGCGGTGCGGGTGCGGCGCGCGCTGATGCGCGCCTCGGGAAACGAGTGCTTGGCCAGCGCCTGCTCCAGCATCTCCAGCGCCGTCGACGTCTTTGACGTGATGGCGAGATCGCTCGGGAAGCTCCGCATCGGATAGCGGCGGAACGCTGGGTCCTCGCCGAGCGTGACAAAGCGGGCGTCCTTGTGCGGCGTCTGCTCGTTCGGAATCCACGGCACGTCGGCGTCCATCACGATGACGAGGTCGGCCTCCTGCAGCAGACCCTGCGGGTCGTAGCCCATGTGCATCGGATGGCTCGACGGCAGGCACACCACCCGCTGGCGCTGCGTGACGACGGGCAGCGCGTATTTCTCGGCGATGCGGCCGAGCGGCGCCATGGCGTCCGTGCCGCTCGCCGTGGTGATGATCAGCGGCTTCTCGGCGCTGGCGATCCATTCCGCCAAGGTCGCGATCATCGCCGGATCGGCGTGCGGTGGCGCCGGGACATGGCGGGGCTTCACCGGGCCGAGCGGTTCCGGCATCGGCGCCGCCAGCGGCTCGCGCGGCAGCGACAGATACACCGGGCCGCGCGGGCTCGACATGGTGATCTCATAGGCGCGCGAGACGACGTCGGTGACCTGCTCGGGGACGCGCAACTCGTAGTCCCACTTCACCGCCTCGCGCAGCATGCCGCCCTGGTCGAACATCTCCTGGCCCCAGTGGATGTAGCGGTTGCGGCCGCCGAACTTGCCCTTCTCGGTGATCGGCGTGCGCCCGGCGGCGAGAATGAGCGGGATGTTGTCGCGGTTGAGATTGATGATGTTGTTGATGGCGTTGGCGGTGCCGACGTTGACGTGCAGCATGACGGCCTGCGGGCGGCCGCTCATCGCATAGGCGCCGTGCGCCATGGCGACCGCGAGGTTCTCATGCGGGATGACGAGTGGCGTCGGCACCTTGGCATTGGACTGCTTGGCGCGGCTGAAGGCCTCGACGATCGGCGGGAAGTCGGTGCCCGGATTGGCGAAGAAATAATCGATGCCATGGTCGGCGAGCGCCCGCAGGAACGCCTCTCCGGCGATCGGAGGGCGCTGGTTGGTGTGGGCGCGAAGCGGCTCGGCAGCCATGGGGTTCATCCTTTGCTGGAGGTTGCGCCGATCATAGCGGTCGAGGGGGTCACCGCGCCAGCGTTCGCTCGACCTCATCCTGAGGGGCATCGCGAAGCGATGCGTCTCGAAGGATGGNCTGCAAGGGAGTGCGTTGCCATCCTTCGAGACGCGGCCGGAGCCTGTCATCGGGCCGCGCTTTGCGCGGACCCGTTGNGCCGCTCCTCAGGATGAGGGCGGAGACCTTCACATATGCGANGGCAACCAGAGCGCGATGACCGGGAAGGCGATCAGGATGACNAGGCGGATCAGATCGGTGATGATGAAAGGCAGGACNCCATAGAAGATGGTCGAAATCTTCACATCATCCACCACGCTCTTGATGACGAAGATGTTCATGCCGACGGGCGGGTGAATGAGGCCGAGTTCCACAGTCATCACGATGATGACGCCGAACCAGATCGGATTGAAGCCGAGCGCGACAATGACCGGAAACACGATCGGCACCGTGAGGATGATCATGGCAAGCGCGTCCATGAGGCATCCGAGCACCAGATACATCAGCATGATCAGCGCCAGAACGCCGTATTTTCCGATGCCGAGCCCGGTCAGAAATGCAGTGACGTTCTGCGGTGTCTGCGTGATGGTGAGGAAATAGCCGAACAGGATCGCGCCGATCAGTACGGTGAACACCGCGGCGGTGGTGCGGGTGGCTTCGAGCAGCGAGCGGCGGATGTCACCAAGCGACAGCCGCCGCCGCACCACACCGATGATGAAGGCGCCGGCGGCGCCCATGCCGGCGGCTTCGGTCGCGGTGAACAGGCCGCCGTAGATGCCGCCGATGACGAAGGCGAACAGGATCAAGGTCGCCCAGATGTCGCGCATCGCCTCAAGCCGTTCCGGCCAGGTGCTTCGCGGGCCGGCCGGCAGATAGCTCGGCCGGACCAGGCCGATCACCGTGATGGTGATCATGTACATGGCGACCGCGAGTAGGCCCGGCACCACGCCAGCGATGAACAGCTTGCCGACGTCCTGCTCGGTGATCAGGCCGTAGACCGCGAACACGGTCGACGGTGGGATCATGATGCCGAGCGTACCGCCGGCGGCGATCACGCCGGTGGCGAACGATTGCGGATAGCCGTAGCGGCGCATCTCCGGATAGGCGACGCGCGAGAAGGTGGCCGCGGTCGCAACCGACGAGCCGCAGATCGCGGCAAAGCCGCCGCAGGCCGCGATCGTCGCAATGCCAAGCCCGCCGCGCAGATGGCCGAGGAAGGCGTTGCCGGCGCGAAACAGCTCGCGGCTCATGCCCGAGGTGGTGGCGAACGATCCCATCAGCAGGAACATCGGGATCACCGCGAAATTCCAGTCGGTGACCGTGCGCATCGAGGTGTGGCCGACGATCTTCAGCGCCGGCCCGCTGCCGTTGAGATAGGCGAAGCCGGAGACGCCGACCAATCCCATCGCCATGCCGACCGGCACGCGCAACAGCATCAGCGCAAACAGAGTGACGAAGCCGATGATGGCGACCGCTTCGGTGCTCATGGTCCGGCGCTCATTCGACCGGCTTGATCTGGTACTGGCCGCCCATCAGCTCGGGCCGG
>C688J18823_10002852_pt1 | contig 10890 bp, 6 predicted proteins | sample HopSoiMetagenom1_FD_18823 | JGI IMG/M metagenome (IMG submission 18823) | reverse complement strand
AGATCTCATCAACGAACTCGAAGTCGGCGCCGCGCGGAAGCGGCTCGACCGTGATCTTGCAGTCGGCGAACTGGCCATGTCCGCCCGACTGCTTCTTGTGCCGGCCGTGCGCATCCGCAGGCTTCGTGATCGTCTCGCGATACGGCACTTTCGGCGGATGCAGGATCACGTCGACGCTGTATTTCTTGTGCAGCTTCGACACGACGATCTCGACGTGCAGCTGTCCCTGTCCGGAGAGGAGGAATTCCTTCGTCTGCGGGTCGCGGGCGAAATGGATGGATGGATCTTCTTCGATGATGCGCGCGATCGCGACGCCGAGCTTGTCCTCATCGCCGCGCGCTTTCGGCTCGACCGCGAACGCGATCGCCGCTTCGGGATAGGCGATGTGGTCGACGACGATCACATGCTCCTTCGCCGTCAGCGTGTCGCCGGTGTGCGTGTCCTTCAGCTTCGCGACCGCGCCGATGTCGCCCGCTTTCAGCTCCGACACCGGAATCTGTTGTTTTCCCTGAAGAAGCTGCAGTTTACCGATCCGCTCTTCGTGATCTCTCGTAGTGTTCCAGTACGCCGTGTCCGACTTGAACGTTCCGGAGTACACGCGGAAGAGAGAGACGCGTCCGGAGAAGGGGTCCGAGAAAGTCTTGAAGACGAGGGCAGCCGGGAACGCCTCGGGGCGTCGATCGAACGTGATCGTTTCGCCTTTGCGATCCTTTCCGTCGAGCGTCTTCACTTCTTCCGGCGACGGCAGCAGGTTCACGAATGCGTCGAGGATCGCGTGTCCGCCGATGTTGTGCGACGCCGATCCGAAGAGGACGGGGAAGATCTGATGATGGGCGACTTCGCGCTTCAGTCCGTCGAGCAGCTCTTCCTGCGACAGGCCGCCCTGCTCGAAGAAGCGCTCCATCAGCGTGTCGTCGCCTTCCGCGACTTTTTCGATCAGCTTCTCGCGCCAGTTGTCGGCTTCCGCTTTGTGCTCCGCCGGAATGTCGATCGTTTCGAACTTGCCGGAGCCGTCGGTCGCGTACTTGATCGCTTTCATCGCGACCAGATCGATCACGCCGGTGAAGTCCTTCTCCTCGCCCATCGGCACCTGGATCGGGACCACGTTCTTTCCGAACTTCTTCTGCAGCGCGTCGAGCGCGCGCGACGCCGATGCGCGCTCGCGATCCATCTTGTTGATGATCACCAGCCGCGGCAGGTGGAACTCGTCGGCGAACTTCCACACCTTCTCGGTGGTGACCTCGACGCCGGTGACGCCGCTGACGACGATCGCCGCGGAGTCGGCGACGCGCAAGGCGCCTTTCGCTTCCATCAGAAAGATTCCGAAGCCGGGCGTGTCGAGGAGGTTGATCTTCGTGTTCTTCCACTCCACGTAGGCGAACGCGCCGGAGATCGAATGCTTGCGCTCGATCTCATCGGGATCGAAATCCGTCGTGGTCGTGCCGTCTTCGATACGGCCGAGGCGCGTCGTTGCGCCGGTGTTGAACAGCAGTTGGGAGACGAGAACCGTCTTGCCCGTGTCGTTGTGACCGACCAATGCGACGTTACGGATCTCGGAACCGGAGTAGACCTTCATGTGGATGACCTCGCGGAGGATTTACGTAAACGCGGCGGAGATCATAATTTAAAATGTCCGATGGGGGCGCGGCGAACCCGCAGGAGATATCATTGACGGCTCATGAGACTCCGAATGACGCCGGAGCGGACGGGAACCGCACGTCCTCGCGTCGCGGAGAGCAGGTCTTGAAACTTGGCCGATATGAGGTCGTTCGCGAGCTCGGCAAAGGGGCGATGGGGATCGTCTACCTGGCCAAAGATCCGCTCATTGGCCGGCTCGTCGCGCTGAAAACGATCCGTCCTGCCGCGCACTCCGACGACGACGAAACCCGCGAATTTCAGCAGCGCTTCATCCGTGAAGCTCAGGCCGCCGGCATCCTCAACCACCCCACGATCGTGACCGTGCACGACATCGGTCAGGACGAAGCGAGCGGCGTTTCCTTCATCGCCATGGAGTACGTCGAAGGGCAGAACCTGAAAGAAGTTCTGCAGCAGGGACGCGCGATGTCGTTCGAGCAGATCGGCGACATCGCCGCGCAGGTCGCGGACGCGCTCGACTTCGCGCACTCCAAAGGCATCGTCCATCGCGACGTCAAACCGGCGAACATCATCCTGCTCGAAGGGATGCGCGCGAAGATCACCGACTTCGGCATCGCCAAGATCGCCAGCGGCGGCGCGAACCTCACCTCCACCGGCCAATTCCTCGGCACCCCGAACTACATGGCGCCGGAGCAGATCAAAGGCGCGCCGGTCGATGGCCGGACCGATCTTTTTTCACTGGGCATCTGCCTCTACGAACTGCTGACGCGGCGCAAGCCGTTCGGCGGCGATTCGCTGACCTCGATCTCGTACAAGATCGTGCACGAGCCTTTCCCGCCGCTGCACGAGATCAATCCGCAGATTCCCGACGGTTACGAAGAAGTCGTCACGAAGTGTCTGGCGAAGGATCCGGCGCGGCGTTACCAGCGCGGCCGCGACCTGGCGAATGCGTTGCGCGCGGTGATCCGCGGCGAGCGTCCGCTGCAGGAGCCGGCGGAAGAGACGATCGTCACACGGCTCGATCGCGGAGATCGCGGCGAGCGCACGCCGACGATCGAAGTGCCGTTCCCCGAGGCCGATTCGGAGCCGACGCCGATGCCGAGTGCAACGCGGGCGCAACAGCCGGGACCTGCGGCGACGACTGCGCCGGAGCGTCCGGCAGCGAGGCCCGCGGCAGGCGCGGCGCGACCGAAGTCGCTGCGCAACACGCTGACGAATGTGCGTGCGCATCCCACGTGGGGCCGTCGCATCGCAGCGCCGATTTTCCTCGCCATCACCGCGCTGCTCGTCGTCGCGCTGCTCGCGACCGTGCTCCTGCTGCAGCGCAAGCAGGTGCCGGTCGCGAAGGTCGATACCGTCGCCGAAACGAAGCGCGCGAAAGAGCGGCAGTTGCGGACGGCCGGAAATGCGGCCGTGCGGCAGGGACGGGTCGAGGATGCGTACAACCGCTTCTCGGAGCTGTTGAAGATCGCGCCGTCATCGCCTGCCATCGCCAATCTCGTCAACCGCCTCGGATCGATTCGCCAGCAGCAGGAGATCAGCAATCAGCAACTCCAGCAGGCGCAGCAGAAACTGAACGACGGCCTCGCGCTCTATAACAAGAAGGATTACAGCGGCGCGATCCCGCTGCTCGAAGAGGCGTTCCATCTCAACCCGAATTCGGACGATGCGGCGAACTACCTCAAGCTCGCGCAGCAGGAACAGGCGAAGCTCGATACAGCGAAAGCGGAGCGCCGCTCGCAGCAGAAGATCGCATCGCGAACGGTCACGCCGGTGACCACCACGCGCACACCGAACGGCGGCGACGGCGGCGGACAGCTCCCGGTCAACAACACGCCGGCGTCGCTCACCACCATATTCAATAGTGCGCTGAACGACGGCTACATCCAGGTGAAGGTCGGCAGCACGATCGTCGCGCACGAGAACCTATGGGAGGAGAAGGGACGCTTCTTCCGCCGCAAGACGCCGCGCGTGGTGAACGTGACGAAAGACGTTCCGCCTGCGAACACCGACGTCGAGATCTGGGTCGTAGTGCCGTCGATGCAGATCCAGGAGCGCCACACGATCCACCAGAACTTCGCGCCGGGGACGTCGCACAAGCTGCTGGTGAGCTTCGACCCGGCCTCGAAGAAGTTCGGCTACGAGATCAATTGAGTGCCGGGTACGTCTTCTCCATTGCCGCCCGCGACGAGCTCTGGTCCGGCGGCGTCCTGATCGAATCGCGCGCGTCGCACGGCCGCGCGCGCTGCCGCGGCAACGAGATCGACGCAGTCTCAATCGCTGATCCCGAGCTGATTGCACGCTCCGAATCCAGGATCGCTTCGCTCCGCGAAATGGCGCGCACGCATGACGGCCGCGTACGCATCGTCGCCAGTTCCCGCCGCGTGAACACGTACGAACGCGACGAAAGCGTGATTACTCGCCCTTCTCCCCGCCGCAGCGGGGAGAAGGTGGCGAAGCCGGATGAGGGGCTTCCTCTTCTCTGGAAAAACGGCTCTGCCTCCGTCCTGCTTCATGAAGCGTGTGGCCACGCCGCCGAACACGGCCACCAGTCGATCTGGCCGGCCTGGCTCACCATCCACGACGAGCCCGACTTCCTCATCGACGACGCGAACGAACCAACGCGCATCACCGACCTGACGAAAGAATCGCCATCCACCTCGCGACGCAAGTCCTTCAACGACATCCCGCTGAAACGCATGACCACCCTCATCGCGCGCCAGCACGATGCGCCCCGGTCGCTTCCCCACGAACGCATCGAGATTGAGGCGGTCGACGGCGGCGCCTACGAGCCGCTCACCGGCATCGTGACGCTCGACATCGTCGTCGCCGATCTCGTGCGCGGAGATGACCTCACTCCGCTGCAACCATTCCGCATCGAAGCCCATCGCGAGCGGATCGCGGCTTCGATCAAAGGCGCGAAAGGCGACCCGCTCTGCTACGACGGCGTCGTCTGCTCGCGCGAAGGACAGGAGCTCGTCGTCGGCTCCTTCGCTCCTCTGATGCTGACGGAGACGCTGTGATCTACCGCAAACGCGGCACCGTCGTTCGTTGGGAGAACGGCTTCATCGTCCGCTCGACCGAAGCCGGGGAAGCAATCGACAACGGCGAGTTCCGCTGCGCACCGATCGACGCGGAGCCGCTCACGCTGCCGCACAGCGAAGTCGAAGACGTCGCACGGCGCATTTCCGCGATGGGTGAGGTCGAACGACTGATCGTCAGCGAAGGCATCGCCGAGCACGAATGCGACGGCGTCCGCTGGACGGAGCAGACGAAACGCGTGCACGTCTCCTTCGTGCGCGATGCATTGCGCGCGATCGTCGACCTCGCCGATTTCGACCTCGACGACGTGCAGCGCGCCGCGGATGCACTCGCACGCGCAACGCACGAGCGCGAGTGTCCCGCACGTGTGCGGCTCGCGCCGAACATCGGCGCTGCGCTGCTCCCGTCACTCATCGGCACGATCGAGTTGTGGCAATCGAGAGCCGATCGCGACGGCAAAGGCCTGCCGGTCGTCGAACAAAAACTCACCGCGCCGCCCTGGCCGAACTGGTGGCGTCCGAGCTATCGCACGCGGCCGGTGCGGATGCCGCTGCACATCCGCGCGGCCGGCCACGGCGAGATGGAGAATGCGCCGCGAGCTGTCGCGCTGCTCGCGCCTGTTGCGGGCAATGTTCTGCGGGTGCTGTCCGAAGACGGCGACGTGATGCGGGTGGCAGTGCATGAGGTGTTTGCGGTTCGCAACACCGGCCGCTGGTACCCCTACGCCGCCGGATCGTTCGGCGCCGAGCTGTTGATTGGCGCGCGGACGGCCCGTCCATAGCCGGTCGCCGGCCGGGACGGCCAACGACTGCGGCCGGGACGGCCGCGCTCCTTGCTAGAATCACGGCGCCGATGAGCATCCCGGGTCAGATCGAATTCCTCGCACGCGCCATCGTCAACCGGCTCGAAGATCGCGGGGTCGTCGAATTCCGCGACGCCGAAGCGGGCATCCGCGTTGTGGAGCACGTGCTCGCCGAAAACTTCTCGCTGCTCGAATCACTCGAGCAGGAAGCGCGCGCGCGGCTCGGCAAGGATCCGTCCGAAGCGCAGCTGATGGAGGAGATGCGCCGGCTCGCCGTCGAGCGCAACACCATTCTCTGATGACACTCGAACTGAAGCTCGAAGAGCTGGAGCGCCGCAAGCGGGAGAGTGAGCTCGGCGGCGGCGAGCGCCGCATCGAGCGGCAGCACAACGAAGGCAAACTGACGGCGCGCGAGCGCATCGCGATGCTCTTCGATCCCGGCTCGTTCCAGGAGCTCGACCAGCTGGTCATCCATCGAAACACGGACTTCGGCATGGACAAGCAGCGCATCCCGGGCGACGGCGTCGTCACCGGCTACGGCACCGTGCAGGGCCGGCTCGCGTACGCGTTCGCGCAGGACTTCACCGTGTTCGGCGGATCGCTCTCCGAAACGCACGCCGCGAAGATCGTGAAGATCATGGATCTGGCGATGAAGAACGGCGCGCCGATGATCGGACTCAATGACTCCGGCGGTGCCCGCATCCAGGAAGGCGTGGTCTCCCTCGGCGGCTACGCCGATATTTTTCTGCGTAACACGCTCGCCTCGGGAGTCGTCCCGCAGATCTCCGCGATCATGGGACCGTGCGCCGGCGGCGCCGTCTACTCGCCCGCCATCACCGACTTCATCCTGATGGTGAAGAAGACGAGCTACATGTTCGTCACCGGTCCCGATGTCATCAAGACCGTCACGCATGAAGAGGTGACGAAGGAAAAGCTCGGCGGCGCGGAGACGCACAGCCAGATCTCCGGCGTCGCGCATTTCGCGGCCGATTCCGACGAAGACTGCCTGGCCACCATTCGCGAGCTGATCTCGTTCCTGCCGTCGAACAACATGGAAGATCCGCCGCGCGTCGCGACGAAGGACGATGTGAATCGCGTCGACGCGCAGCTCGACAGGTTCATCCCCGAGTCGCCGAATCAGCCGTACGAGATCCGCGATCTGATCCGGACCATCGCCGACGAAGGTCACTTCCTCGAAGTGCATCAGAACTATGCGCGGAACATCGTCGTCGGCTTCATCCGGCTGAACGGACAATCGATCGGCGTCGTCGCGAATCAACCCGCGTTTCTCGCCGGCGTGCTCGACATCAACGCGTCGCGCAAAGGGGCGCGCTTCGTCCGCTTCTGCGATTCGTTCAACGTGCCGCTGCTCGTGCTGGAAGACGTTCCCGGATTTCTGCCCGGCACCGAGCAGGAGTACGGCGGCATCATCATTCATGGCGCGAAGCTGCTCTACGCGCTGGCCGAAGCGACGGTTCCGAAGATCACCGTCATCACCCGCAAGGCCTACGGCGGCGCGTACTGCGTCATGAACTCGAAGCACATCCGCGCCGACATGAACTTCGCGTATCCGACCGCGGAGATCGCGGTGATGGGGGCGGAGGGCGCGGTCAACATTCTTTATCGCGGTGCGGACGATCGCGAGGCGAAGGTCGCGGAGTACAAGGAAAAGTTCGCCAATCCGTACATCGCGGCCGAGCGTGGCTACGTCGACGAGATCATCGAGCCGCGTTTCACGCGCCGGAAGCTGATCACCGCGTTCGCCATGCTGCGCAACAAGCGCGACTCGAACCCTCCGAAGAAGCATGGAAACATTCCGCTCTGAAAAGCAGAAAGCAGAAAGCAGAAAGCAGAAATCGGTGCGGCGCTCCTTTCTGCTTTTTGCTTTCTGCTTTCTGCTTTTCTCCTGTCATCGCGAGACCGCGCCGCAGCAGTTCAGCGTCCTCGTCATCACGCTCGACACGTTCCGCGCCGATCGCCTCGGCGCGAACACGCCGAACCTCGCGAAGCTCGCCGATGAAAGCGCGCGCTTCGACAACGCCGAGACTGCCGTTCCGCTGACGCTGCCGTCGCACTGCACGATTCTTTCGGGCCTGCTGCCGACACATCACGGCGTGCGCAACAACGGCGCGGGATCATTTCCGAACGATCGCGAAACGCTTGCTACGACGTTCTCGAAAAACGGCTGGCGCACCGGCGCATTCGTCAGCTCGTTCGTGCTCGATCGCCGCTTCGGACTCTCCCGCGGATTCGAAACGTACGACGACTCGATCGAGCGCAGTGCTGACGAGATGTCGAACAACTTCGAAGCGGAGCGTCGCGGCGGGGAAACCGTCGATCATGCGCTCGCGTGGCTGCATCAATCCGATGTGCGTCCGTTCTTCGCGTGGGTGCATCTGTACGACGCGCACGCGCCATACGCGCCGCCGCAGCCGTACCCGCAGACGTACGACGGCGAGATCGCGTACCTCGACGCACAGGTCGGGCGCCTGCTCGCGGCGATCGATCCGAAGACGACCGTCGTCGCGATCATCGGCGATCACGGCGAAGCGCTCGGCGAGCATGGCGAGCTGACGCACGGCCTGCTGCTGTACGAGCCGACGCTGCACGTGCCGATGTTCTTCCGCGGCCCGAACGTGAAAGCGCGCCGCGTGACGGAGCCGGTCGGCTCCATCGATTTCGCGCCGACAGTTGCGTCGCTCGCCGGCGCATCGATGACGAATATCGATGGCGTAAGTCTCGCCGGCGACGTGAAAGCGGCCGATCTCTACGCCGAGACCGAATATCCGACAACGTTCGGCTGGAGCGATCTCACCGCGATGCGCCGCGGCAGCACGAAACTGATCCGCGGCACGCGCGCCGAGTTGTTCGATCTGCGCAATGATCCGAGGGAATCGAAAAACATTTTCGACGTCGATCGTCGCGCGTATCACGATCTCAACGCGCTGCTCGATGCTGCGAAAGTAACCGCGCAGCCCGCGAAAAACGCTCCGGTCGACGATGAAACAAAATCGAAGCTCGCGAGCCTCGGCTACATCGCGCCGACTGGCGCGAGTGCGAACGGTCCCGCGCGCGATCCGCGCGATATGGCGCCGCTCTTCCGCAAGTTCGAAGAATCGGTCTGGGCGGTCAACGAGAAGCGCACCGCGGATGCGTTGCCGGCGCTCGAGCAGCTCGTGCGCGACGACCCGCGTAACTCCGTATTTCGCGGCCTGCTCGCCCGTGCATACAAACAGGCGGGCCGCGCCGATCGCGCGCTCGAGCTCTATCGCCAGGCCGTCGCGATCGCGCCCGACGACAACGACGCGTGGTACGAGCTCGCGGTCGCGCTGCAGGCCGCGGGCCGCGCGAAAGAAGCGAGCGTCGTCATTCGCGAAGCATTGCGCCGCGATCCGTCGCGGCCGGAAGCGCACAACGCGCTGGGAATCGAGCTCACGGAACAGGGAAAGTTCGGCGAAGCGGAAGCGGAGTTTCGCAAAGCGATTGACATCGATTCGCGCAACGCTCGCGCGTGGAACAACCTGGGCAACGTGTATCGCTCGATGAACCGCGGTGCCGATGCTGCGAGCGCCTACGAGAAAGCCGCATCGCTCGCACCGAAATATCCCGATCCCCTCAACGGGCTCGGGGTCCTGCGCGTGCAGAACGATCAGCCGCGCGATGCCGTCGGCTACTTCGATCAGGCGCTGCGGCTCGCGCCCGACTTCTACGAAGCGCAGCTCAATCGCGGCATCGCGTTGCAGATGGCCGGCGACAATGCGTCGGCGGCGGCGCAATTCCGTATGCTGCTCGCAAAATTGCCGAAAGGCGCCGAATACGAGCCGCAGCGTCAGGCCGCGACGGCCCTCCTTTCCAGGCTCAGCCACTGACCGTTCACAAGTTTCCAATCCTCCCCACCATTGATCTATAGTGCTCCGCACAAAAGTTCACGTCTCCATCACAAATACAGGAGGTCCCAATGGGCAAACGACTATTTTTAGTGCTCACGTTGCTTCTTCTCATTCCGGCGGTTCTGTTCGCACAGAACACTGGAACGAATCTCTCCGGACGCGTCGCCGATGAATCCGGCGCTGCGCTCCCCGGCGTCACCGTCACGGCAACCAACGATGCGACTGGTTTCAATCGCTCGACGGTCACCGGACCGGATGGCTCGTATCGTTTCCTGTCGCTGCCGATCGGCACGTACAGCGTGGTCGCCGATCTCTCCGGCTTCGCGAACGTGACGACGAAAGACGTCCAGCTGCAGGTCGCGACCGACCGCACGCTGAACATCACGCTCAAGCAGGCCGCGGTGAAGGAACAGATCACCGTCACCGCAGAAGCGCCGCTGGTTGCGACGTCGCCGAGCGTCGGCACCGTCGTCAGCCAGAAGGAGCTCGAGAACCTGCCGCTCAACGGCCGGCAGTTCGCGAACCTCGGCGCGCTCGCGCCGGGAACCACGCTCTCGACCAATTCCGACCCGACCAAGCCGGGCCAGCTCACCATCGCGCTCAACGGCGGCTCCGGCCGCAACGTCAACTTCCTCGTTGACGGCGGCGATAACACCGACGACACCATCGGTGGCGCACTCCAGAACTTCAACATCGAAGCGGTTCAGGAGTTCAAGATCCAGACGATGCAGTACAAGGCCGAGTACGGCCGTTCGTCCGGCGGCGTCCTGAGCGTCGTCACCAAGACCGGCACGAACGACTTCCAGGGCTCGGCGTACGAGTTCTACCGCGCGAAGAGCCTGAACGCGATCTCGCACAGCGAAGATCTCAACGGCGGCGAGAAGCTTCCGTACCGCCGCGATCAGTACGGCGCGTCCTTCGGCGGACCGCTCGTCAAAGACCGCGTCCACTTCTTCGGCACCTACGAAAAGACGAAGCGCAACACGACCTACTCGGTCAATACGCCGCTCCTTCCGGCGTTCGACGGACTGGCGATCGGCCTGCCGTTCACCGATCAGCTCGCGACCGCCAAAGTCTCGGGCGACCTCACGCCGAAGCAGTTCCTCCAGGTCCGCTACGGCTTCCAGAAGAACACCGACAAATACGGCGCGTCGTCGCTGGCTGCCCCGAGCTCGCTCGGCACCACGACCAACAAGTACTCGTCGCTGCTCGCCGGCCACACGTGGCAGGTCGCGTCCGACAAATTGAACGAGTTCCTCGTTCAGCGCACCAAGTTCGACAACCTGATCTCCGCAGACTCGAACGACCCGTACATCTACTATCCGTCGGGCGCGCACCAGGGCCAGAGCGTCAACACGCCGCAGTCGACGCACCAGATGAAGCGCCAGTTCAAGGACGACTTCTCCTGGTCGAACGACATGTTCAAGACGCGCAACGACTGGAAGATCGGCCTCAACTACGTCGACGAGCCGACGCTCTCCGGCGACTTCACCGTCGGCACCACCGGCCAGTTCACGCTGCTGAAGGACCAGGTCGGCTCGCCGGTCGAGAACATCCTCT
>C688J18823_10002851_pt1:2500-10892 | contig 10892 bp, 3 predicted proteins | sample HopSoiMetagenom1_FD_18823 | JGI IMG/M metagenome (IMG submission 18823) | reverse complement strand
GAAAATTGTGAGGCCATTGAATGATAAATCACGACCTTAAACACTTGCCTGTAGCTATAGTGTCAACTTGACGCGCTGAACGACTATGATCAGAATCCTTTCGGGGGCATACCTTACACTCCTAAGAAGCTAAAGAAAGGAGCTAACTATATAGAGGGCTGGCTAAGGATCCCCCGGGTAGAGAGAGTCAGAGTAGGTAGACTTGGGCAGCAAGCTATCTGTTCCCGGGAGCAAAAGTAGCTCGAACCAAAGGCGAGAGCGAGGCCACCCCGAGAGGTGGGTAGGGGCGAGCGGGGAAGTGGGCGCCCTTCCATTGAGCTAATTTCATTTTGGAAGGTAGACTAGAAGGTTTTCATGTTTGCGCTCATTTCGAATTGTATCTCTCTGCTCCGAGAGCCCGGCTTTTAAAAAATTCTAAGGCTCATCCTGGAGGACAAATGAGCCCTCTATGTGTCTTTTTTTTTCAGAGGGTTAGGAGCGCGACTATTGGTCTAGCTTATCGGTATCGCTGGATCGAAAAAGCCTCGGCCGGATCGAGCAGTTCTAGCTTCTGCCTACTCTCTTGATTCTGTTTCTGCGTCAATGTCATTCCAGTCCAGTCGACTCTGATCATGAATGTCGTAGATTCAGTATCCAGATTCTGATTACGAAGATTATTACGAGGAGAAACATGTTCTTTTTACGAAGAAGAAGTGCGGGGTAGTTCACAGATTTGCTTCTCCATTTGATTGAATGGAATAGGTCTTTCCCTAGCCGCCCTATAGAGGTCAACCTAAAATTAAAGGTGTACTTATAGGAAGACCTTTATTTCGTCACAGAACCACGATCATAGGATCTGAGTCCGATCTCGGAATCCCTTTGGTTTAGCATGGCAAATCGTTTTTAGGAGGGAACAGGGGCCTGTTGAATTTGTAAGACTCAAAACCTCCGTCAAACCTACTGAGTAATTACTAAGTTTTCATTGGATGGTTCATCTGCTCCCAAAAAGCATATGTATGTGCTTGGTGAGAAAGAAGTCCTTTTAGGTTATAGGGAAGGGGATAGTGTAAGGTTCCTCTCTATTGCCAAGAAGTAAAAAAGACCAAATTCCACCAGAAGGTATATCCTGAAGATATGATCAATCAGTCCAATGGGCACCTGAAGGCCTGGTAAATAGCCGGTATAACTTCCTTCACTCTCTGGTAGCGAGAAAGCTTCTGTAAATCAGAGGGTAGAAGGTGAAGCGGTGGTGGTGATCTAGTCTTCAAAAGAAAATCTCGAAGAACTAGACAATACTTTACTTACCAGCCTTACTAGGCAAGACAGAAACCAATCCTAGAACTACAAGATGATACGACTTCTCCTAACGACAAGTAAAGGCATACCCGAACATAAAGGAGAGCGGCTTTCCCTCTATTAGAAAACAAGAATGGAAGTCCATATAAATTAGGGGGAAAGGAGAAAGCTCAAGCGCGTGGCACAAAACAGTGGGTTCCTGATCTTGTCTTCCTTCAGGCTAAAGCTTCAAGTCTCAATCCGAAGTCAAAGAGAACTATTCAACAACATCCCTCTTTTCTACATACATTCCTGGGGTTTTTGGTTGCTTGGTTTGCTTAACGTTCCTAATTTCTATCGTCAATAGATAAGGGCTCAGACGATGTTCTCTTTCCCCCTTGGGAAAGCGCTTTAACATTAGTGAAGACTAGCTATATATCATGCTACTTCAGCTAGAAGCTATATGCTTCTTTTCTTAAGACTAGTCTTAAGACTCATTCTATCCTATCTATCCACCTGATAGAGATCACTCCTGTAAAGAGCCTCACCTAAAAGACCAGTAACAGCCTATTCTTGCAGACAGCGGATTCTCTTTCTTTATCTTCATCCGCCCCTACTCGTCTTTGCCCTGCCATTTCCAGTCATTGACAATGCCAGTGATTAAAAAAATAATAAGGAAGCCGGCTCATCTTTGATTCTAATGTGCCAATTCCTCTCTTCAATGAAAGATTGATCCGTCACTTCCCGAAGAAAGGGACTCCTAGAGTGTGAACCCAGGATCCGAGATGTGGAAACATTTGCCGAATCTACATACGCCGAAGCCTATAAATAAAAAATTTTAATTTAATATTATTGCTCCATCCGGAATTAATTTCCCACCTACCTTGGGATAAGTGGTTGCCGGAAGCTTGAGACTTGAATGGTAATGACTTGAACACCCGATTCTGGTATTAATATAACTTAATAAGTTCATCCCGTGAGGTAATCTATACCCGTGCTATAAGGAATATAAAAACGGACTTGTATTTTTCTTTTATAGGATACTGGAAATGAGACTACAGTAAGAGTCCGGGTGTAAGCTCAAGTAGTGGTAGCTCCGTGAATAACAAACTCTATATTGAATTCCTACCCACTAAGTAAAGGAGTCCAGTCTGAGTAGCTGGATCATCGAAAGACTTCCATTAGTGAATCGTTATAGCATTTTGTATCGATAGCGCTTCTTTTTGAGGAGATTCCGTCTTTGATCCATGCTTGCGATCTCGGTTGTGAAATTAAAATTATCTTTTGGCTTGGTAATGGTTTTATTTTTCTTTAGGGAATGAATGTTGTTCCTTTGTTTCATCGCATAGAAGTTTTGTTTTGCCCAAGTCTGAAGATAGAGATAGATATGAATCATCCGCTGTGGAAGGAGATGCGGCACTTGCCATTTCATCCCTAGCCTTCGTCTCGTATAGGACATTAGTTCAGGTCAGCCCCTTGGTATGCAAAGATCAGTATCACGCGTAGGTGAATCATTAAATGAAGAATTTGCCAATTTCAATTTTAGTTATCGAGTGTAAATCAATGTTATGCCTTTTTAAGTGTTAGAAATATGATTGAAACCTTCACTTTCGAACCCTGTGAGGAGTCAGCTTCCAATTGAGTCGGTGTGTTAAGTATAGACTTTCCACATACATTAATAGGGCTTTTTAGCCATTCGACGTTTTGTCTCTTTTTTTCCCAATGCTGCCAGAAATAGAAGAAATAATAGAAAGAAGCGGCTAAGCCCCTGCTTGATAAAGCAAAACTAAAATGCGGGTAGCTCGATCGCTTCGATTGGTTTCGGTCTAATCAATGAATGTATAGGGGTCCACCTAATCTTTCCGCAGGTACGATCTAGACGACCACATTCCTGTTCGCCTGGGCTAATCAATCCAATGGCTTCGCCCGTTCCAGTCCCCGGGATCCTAAACTAACTGGATATTCGGAGCCTATAGATCCCGCGTCGGATTGATCTGACTCCAGCGCCACCCCCACGAAATCTTTTTCTTTGTTTCTTATATGGATGGATGAATTCTTCTTCTATGCCAAAATTCCAAGTTTATTTCTTTCTCCAAGTCTTTTACTTTTCCCTTTTCCTAGGTTTGCTTCTTGAACTTGAACGACCGGTTGTTGAGTCTTATTCCCCCATATGATCTGATAAAGCCTCTTCTTCGTAAGAAAGCTAGGGCTAAAGCTCAGGGATGGAAGCCAAAACAAAGCGAAAGAAAACAGCATTCAAAGTGGAATGTCTAATTTTGTGGTAAGAATCGCCATTCGTAACCGCTGAAGCAGGAAGATCTGATCGCTACCCCTGAGTGAGAGGGGGTGTTTTCAGAGCAATCAAAGCAATCACGACGAACGAAAGAGGGCCGGATTCGCAAATGTGTGTTCTCGGGTTATGGATTTAACATAGTATAAATAGATTCGGCAAGAGATTGCGCGGCATAAGACTCTCTCGACCTGTTAAGCCCATACTGAAATTCCAGGACATTCATGAATCTACTCGAGCTCTTTGGCAGTCCTTACCCACCTTTCATGTAAAAAGGCGACTCGCAAATGTTTATGGTTATAAGGGCAAGTACCTCCTACTAAACGTCCTTATTGAAAACGAAAGCGACACCCCTTGTTGAAATAAGATTCAATAAAGCAGACCACTTTTTTCCTTGGGCCGTAGAGAATAAAACAAAATTTCCCCGGAAAAGAGGATAAGAATCTGATGTCGAAGAGGGATATAATTTTCCTTCAATTAATTATTGAACCAAGTAGTGGCTCTTTCCCGACCGGATGTTATCTAAATCCCTTAATTAAGGTAAGATGGAAATAATCCCTAAAAGTATCAGTCGCAAGCAACCTAAATATGGCACCTGTCGCAGGGCCCCACTCGGATGACTGGTTTTGAGGAAAGGAACTATATCCTTACGTACTACGTTTTTAAGCTAGTCTGATACCCGAAGGCTCGGCTCTTGTTTAGAGTAGAGGTAGGTCTCTTTTGGAAGCGTTCGCCAGTGACTAGCTCAATCGAGGATTAAAGACGTGAAAGCTGAGTTCAAAAGGAAGGTGTAAACAAACGGCGAAAAAAGCTGAGGCTTTATCTCATTCTCATATAGTGTTGAATACACTTGCTAGAGAAAATGCTATTGGCCTTTTCGGCTTAGTCACTCTCTCGTCGTTCCGATTAAAGGATTGAACAAGAAGAGTTGCTACGTGTAACATAAAGAAGACTGAGAATCAGGGCTTCCTCTAACAAGAGAAGAAGCCATTAGTAGTCCAGGTTAGGCTTTCGGTTTAATACCAATCTCCCGCAGAGTAGTGTTAAAACAATAATAGTTGTATGGGCTCAGCCCTAGTTCTTAAGGCGAAGTATCACATGAAAGAGAAAAGTCAACATGAGACTCGAAAGACGCTCGGCGATAAATAAAATAAAATGACTCTTTCTTCGGTGGACATGGCGGAGGCTCATGCACTTACACTTAGGAAAGGTTCTGACCTGGCTTTTTATCTACAGCTATCTTCTGTTTGTATGTATGAAAACGGATTCATCTCAGGTCTTGAAAGCTTTTCATAGTCAAAAGTCGTCTACAGATCGCAGTCTGAGGCCTATTGTTAGTGATGTGCAGCAACTCCTGATGTCCCACCACAGCTGGTCGGTATAAAGGGTGAACAGATTAGCCAATGCTTCGGCCGATTGGGTGGCAAAGCATCTTCCTGACTGAAAGTGTCGACCTTACTGGGTGCAGAGTCCTCCACCAGCTAAGCTATTCTTGCTATTTTAAGAGAAGATCATCATTGTCTGACTTAGGCCTTGATGTCTTTTTATTTCAGCTTTCAATGCCCGGAATAGGAACGAACTGAGATGATTCGATAGTGGGAACTCATGAGCGCTCATCCATTCTTTGCCGGGAACCAGAGCAGGCATAAATTACCTTGATCGAAAGTGAGCCCTTCACGAAGCATGGAAAGTCAAAGGATGCGAAGAGAGCGCCACTACTCTCTTTCCGGGAAAGATAACTCCTAGGTTAGGCCGACAAGACATAAAGAGGGAGAGAAAGAAAATCCCCTCTACCGCTACCCCATAAAGAAGAGCTCGCTTCACTTGCTTACTAAAAAGCCAGGATAGAAAGCCAAGCATTTTTTTTTAGTACAAAAAAGGAAGATATTTATATACGTAAGCCCTCACATTATGAGACTGAAGGAAAGACTCCTGCTTCAAGGTCCTTAGATTAGACCACTGGCTTGTTTGGCCCGAAGGCAGAATCAAAGCCAGAAGGAATTACAGACAGAAGCACTTCTAACTCCCCTAAAATTTAGATCGAAGAAATGATAGGTCCGCCTATAACCCTATTAGCTCGAGAGCAAGAAAATAAGGAGGGAGGGACTACTTAGACTACTTAATCGATAGAGCCCGGCACGATTACTGGATCGAAAGAAGCATAGGTACACTTAACACTAACCCAATCCAGATGAAACAACTCTTATCGGAACCCAGCTTCTCTTTTTTAGCGAATAAAGATTTAAGTAGCTCTTACACTTACTATATTTTAAATCTTTCTTATTTTTCATATGAAAGAAGGAGAAAGGGGGCTGCTACTGCAACCAAGCAATTGGTGCAGACGCTCTACGATGCAATCAGACAATGAGAGAGCGGACTCTCTTTCTCTAAGGGACACTTCCTCATTTTTTCCACCCTCCGTGGAGGGGGAGTACCATGTAGTTAGGAAGATGATCGATGCCTAAAGCATGTCTACTTAAGATCTCTATCCTTTCTGGTGATAAAGATATCCCAAGAAGAGAGACCTGACGGCGCGCCTTTACTAGAAGAGAAGGAAAGAAGACACTTACTAGAAATCTATTCCACTACCGCTTGATTTCTCTCTGTCCACAGCCATGACTCACCCACCTTTCCATCCCCCCTCAAAGATCCACCCGATCGATGAAGACTTGAACCGAACTCGCAGTGATCAAATCGACTTTGGAGAGTAAATCCTCAGGGCAAGCCAAAGGAAGGACGGGATAGAGCTCCAAGACAGGCTGAAGGCAGAGAAGGATAGACGAGACAAGGAAGCAAAGGAGAAAAGAAAGATCGGAATAGAATAGAGGTAACGGTTGAACGAACGGTAGACCCAACTCTGTATACTTAGCCGGAAGCAGGGCATTCCACCGATTCCACTTAGGGAGAAAGCCTTTCCCGTATCTATTTGAACCCGATCTTTAAATTTCTATCCGGTAGACTTGGTAAGGTAAAAGGGCCCCGACTTATTTGATTTCCAGAATTAGAGTTCGACCGCAGCTGCCCCTTTTTTGTTTTGGGGGGATCAAGTTCCTTGCCAACTATCGACCCCGATCTCTTTTAATTTATTTTTGGTATTACTAGCCTAGCCTTCGTCAATCACACTAAAGCAGAGCACCCAACTACGGCAAGGCCCCCTTAATTAAGGGTTAGGTTAGTCAATCCGGCCCGAGACGCGTTCGTTGACAAAACCGCCGTAGGAATGGAGACCTTTCAATAGAGCGGAGGCGAACTGATCAACGAGAAAGAGGCCCTACTCACTACAAACGAATACACCACAAGATCGAACTGCACTCATGCCTCTGCCGCATCAAGTTGACCGACCCCCTAAGTAGTTCTTCTATCAATCATGTACGTAGGTAGGGTCCCCCATTCTGATTGGTATATCATTAAAAATAAAAGCCATTTGCACCAGGCGCACTGCGCTTTCCCTTGCCTAGATGTTCGCCTTTCTAAGTCAAGTAATGGTGACCCGCCGAAGACTGGAGCCTCATAACATGTTGACGAAGACCCCCGAACTGAGGGTTCGATCAGTAGAGGGGACGACTTAGCCTCCCCGGAATAAGAATAGCCCCGCTCTCTAGCCGACTGATCCCGTTGATCATATAACTGGGAGGGAACGTGTCACATTAGAGGTGAACGATCAGAGATGTCCGATAATTACCACGATGAGGCTGGTCCCTCTTTTATTTTTGTAGACTAAGCTATGAATATGAATGAATGCCGGGCTCTTTCTTTCACTGCTAACCCCAAGAAGTTTCTTAATGCTGATATTTTATGTTTCGTCGAGCCCCGAGCTTGTGGTCCTCCTTTGAGTGTGGGTTCCATTGGATGAATCTCTCAAGTCAAGGTTCACGTACATAGCAGCAAGAATGGTGCAGCGCCTATTTATCGTTCTCGCTCGGGAGCCAAAACGAACACGCCTGCTACCTACTGTACTGGACCTTCGACCAGGCATTATACCCTTGTCGAATCGGAACCAACCACCACTGTATTGCGCTCGAACAGTTGAGCGGCCGCCGGCCAGCAACTTCCGTACCGTACACAGATATAGATTCATTCTTCGTACCTGGTCCAACTTCACAACCCTTCGCGGGTTGGTCAGAAGTCAGTCTTGTTTGGTAAGACTCTATTGAACAAAGCAAAGAAAAGATAGTGCTCGACCGGAACAACGGCCAACAAAGAAAGACCGTAATTACATAGATAACAGCTCCTCCCTTTCTCCGGCTTTAAGGCGAACCGTATGGCGGCTGGAAAGAAAGACGACCTCACCTTCTCGTAGATGGTGTCAGTGAGAGCAACTTTAGTATCCCCCGTTGACCTTCTTTTGTAGATAGAATCTTCAATGAGTGTAAACAACTTACTAATATAATAAAGGTGCGCTTGTTGAGTAAGGCCGTTTTCTTGCAGGAGTGCTAACGCGCGCCCTTATTCTTCGCTTGCTCCGCAGTACGAGCCTCATACAGAGCCCCTTTAATATGATGAGGAGAAGGCCAGACCCAACCCCGCCCTCTTTTCTGCACCAATCTTTATTTACGACTATATTTATATATTTGGGGTGTATAGCTCAGTTGGTAGAGCATTGGGCTTTTAACCTAATGGTCGCAGGTTCAAGTCCTGCTATACCCAAACAAACCTACCTTACACTATACCTATGAATTAATAAGGATGCGTAGTAACGTTCAAAGATCACTCTTTGGCCTTTAGACTCGCTTCAGCGACTTCGCCCTTTAAGTGAGTGAGAAGGGGGTGAGGTAAGGAGTAGTATAAGAGTGGCTCGGTCGCCTCTCCTTATTTGATTCATTCTATAGGGCGGGGCTGCAGACCAAC
>C688J18823_10002849_pt1 | contig 10896 bp, 8 predicted proteins | sample HopSoiMetagenom1_FD_18823 | JGI IMG/M metagenome (IMG submission 18823) | reverse complement strand
TGACGATGTTCTTCTTCCAGTACCTCGTCCAGGCCGGCTTCTTCTTCGTGGTGCCGCTCTACCTGTCGGTCTGCCTGGGCCTCTCCGCGCTTGCAACCGGCGTGCGGCTGCTGCCGCTCTCGATCACGCTGCTAGCCGCGGCGATTGGCATCCCGCGCTTCTACCCGCAGGCCTCGCCGCGCTTCGTCGTGCGCTGCGGGCTGCTCGCGCTGCTGGCCGGGACGCTCGTCCTGCTCGGCGCGCTGCGCGTCGACTCCGGGCCGGAGATCGTGTTCCTGCCGATGCTGCTGGTCGGGGCCGGGATCGGCGCGCTCGCCTCGCAGCTCGGCAGCGTGACGGTCTCCGCCGTGCCAGACGATCAGGCGCCCGAGGTCGGCGGCGTCCAGAACACGATGACGAACCTCGGCGCCTCGATCGGCACCGCGCTCGCCGGCTCGATCCTGATCGCCACGCTGAGCTCGGCGTTCCTGGTCAACATCCAGGACAGCTCGGCGATCCCGTCCAGGGTCAAGTCTCAGGCGAACGTCCAGCTCGCCGGCGGCGTCCCGTTCATCTCGGACGACGATCTCGAGGCCGCGCTCAAGGACGCCCACGTCGCCCCGCGAACGACCGACGCGGCGCTCGGCGCCTACCAGGAAGCGCGGATCAGCGGACTGCGCGCGGCGCTCGCGATCCTCGCCGCGATGGCGATCGTCTCGCTCTTCTTCGCGCGCCGGATTCCCACGAAACAGCCCGGGTCGACCTGAACGCCCGCGCCGCCCTAGGCGAGCGGCTCGGCGGCTTCATCTACGGGACGATCCTGGCGCTCGCCGTGCTGGTCGGCGGCGCGAAGGCCTACCCGCACAACGCCGGGAAGATCGTCGTCCTGCTCGCGGTCACGGCGACCGTCTTCTGGCTCGCGCACGTCTATGCCCACAGCCTGGCCCAAGTGGTCGCGCAGGACCAGCACCTCTCCATGGCCGAGCTGCGGCGGATCGCCCGGCACGAGAGCTCGATCCTGGAGGCGACGCTCCCACCGTTCGCGCCGCTGCTGCTCGCGGCCGCCGGTGTCATCTCGACGAAGGCCGGCGTCTGGATCGCCTACGCGCTCGGGCTCGGCGTGCTGATGGCGTCCGGCTTCATCTTCGCGCGGGTCGAGCGACTGGGCTGGCTCGCCACGCTCGTCGTCGTCGCGCTGAACGTCGCGCTCGGGATCGTGCTCGTCGCGCTGAAGTTCTTCGTCGCGCACTGAGACCGGGGCTACACTCGAAATCGACATGCGCGCCCACCGCGACCCTGATCTGGCCCTCATCCAGGAGCTGCTCGCACCGCCGCCGCTCGAGGACGCTCGCCGCTCGCTCGAGTACTGGGAGCGGCGTCGCAGCTCGCTTCGGCTCTACCAGCGTGCAGCCCGGCGCGAGGCCCGCGAGATGGTGCTGCGCTGGGAAGCGCGGGTCCGCGCGGCCGAGCGGATTCGCTTCGAGGCGACCGTGTTCGGGAGAATCCTCGCCGCGGTCGGGCTCTCGGCCCTCTGGGCGCAGTGGCCGCGATTCCGCACGCAGCGCCTCGTCTCCGCGGCGTGGGCCTTCTTGCCGCAGCAGGTCAAGCTCGCCGCCTACGGGCTGGTGGCGGCCTGGCTGCTCGCCGCCGTCTTGACCATGTGCGTGCTGGCCGCGCTCGCCGGGCAGCTCTAGCCGAACGTGAAGCAGTAGGCCTCGGCGCCGGGCGCCGCGAAGTCGAGCTGGAGCGTGCGGTCGTCGATCCGGCCACGCTGGCGGATCAGCTGGTGGAGCCGCTGCTCGGTGACCTCGCCCCCGCCGGCCGCGTCGACGTCGAGCCCGTGCGCCTCGCCGGGGGCCTCGCCGTCGAGCAGCACCTGGAATGGCACGACATCGCCCGGCTCACGCGGGCCCATCACCAGGTGCACGTCGCGCGCATGGAAGCGGAAGGAGAGCCGGCCGCTGCCCGAGACCGCGCGAGGCTCGACGCTCCAGTCGCCCTCGAGCGACCAGCGGTTCAGCGACAGCTCGCCGGGCGGCGACTGGCTCTGGCCCTGCTGGGCGCCGAGGTAGGTCTCCGGCGAGTCGAGGCTCGCCCAGTCCGCCTGCGCTTCGAAGCCGACCGGATCGACCGAGACGAGGTCGCTGTCGACGCCGAGCAGCTCCTGGATCGCCCGCTCCTGCTCGTCGTAGCCGCCTTCGCCGAAATGGTGGTGGCGGATCCGCCCCTCGCCGTCCGCGAGGTAGGCCGCCGGCCAGTAGCGGTTCGCGAATGCCTCCCAGACCGCGTAGTCCGGGTCGAGCGCCACGGGGTAGGCGACGTCCATCGCCTCGACCGCACGGCGGACGTTGACCTCGTCGCGCTCGAACGGGAACTCCGGCGTGTGGACGCCGATCACCACGAGCCCGAGGTCGGCGTAGCGCTCGTGCCAGGCCCGGACGTACGGCAGCGTGCGGAGCCAGTTGATGCAGGTGTACGTCCAGAAGTCGACGAGGACGACCTTGCCGCGCAGTCCCTCGGTGGTGACCGGCGGCGAGTTGAGCCAGCCGGCGGCGCCGTCGAACGACGCCAGCCTGCCCTCGACACGCGTCGCCATCGCTAACGGAGCGGCGCGAACGCGGCGCGAACCTCACTCGCGAAGAGCTCCGGCTCCTCCCAGGCCGCGAAGTGACCGCCCTTGTCGACCTCGTTGAAGTAGCTGAGGGTCGGGTAGATCTGCTGCGCCCAGCCGCGCGGCGTCCGCCAGATCTCGCCCGGGAACGAGGTGAAGCCGACCGGCACCGAGACTTCCTGTGTCGGGCCGGGGGCCTGCCCCTCCCAGTACGACCGTGCAGCCGACGCCCCGGTGCCGGTCAGCCAGTAGACGGTGATGTTGTCGAGGATCTGGTCGCGAGTCAGGTTGCCCGACGGCTTCCCGTCCGCGAACGCAGCGGCGATCTTGTAGTAGCTGTCGGTGTCGTGGTCGATCATCCACGCCGCCAGCGCGAGCGGGGAGTCCAACAGCGCGTAGCCGATCGTCTCGGGCCGCGTGGCCTGCTCGAGGAAGTAGCCGTAGCCGCTCGCCTGGAAGGTCGCGATCTTCTCGAGCGCGGCACGCTCCTCTTCCGACGGCTCCGCAGGCGGGTCGGCTGCGATCCCGAATGCCTGGATGATCAGGTTCACGTGGATCCCGGCCAGGCCCTCCGGCGCCAGCCGGCCCATCGCGTCGGTGATCTGCGAGCCGACGTCGCCGCCCTGCGCGACGTAGCGGGCGTAGCCGAGGCGCGGCATCAGCTCGCCCCATGCCTGCGCGACCCGGGCCGGGCCCCAGCCGAGCTCCGTCGGCTCGCCGGAGAAGCCGTAGCCGGGGATGGACGGCAGCACGAGGTGGAACGCGTCCTCTGCCTTCCCGCCGTGTGCGGTCGGGTCGGTGAGGGGGCCGATCGAGTCCAGGAGCTCGATCACCGAGCCGGGCCAGCCGTGGGTCATGATCAGCGGCAGGGCGTCCTCGTGCTGCGAGCGGACGTGGATGAAGTGGATCTCCACGCCGTCGATCTCGGTCATGAACTGCGGCAGCTCGTTCAGCCGCGCCTCGACCCGCCCGAAGTCGTAGTCCTCGGCCCAGTAGCGGGCGAGCTCCTGCAGCGGGGCGAGCTGGACGCCCTGCGAGCGGTCGTCGACGAGCTCCTTGCTCGGCCAGCGGGTCGCAGCGATCCGGCGCCGCAGGTCGTCGAGCTTTGCTTCCGGGATCTCGAGATGGAACGGCCGGATCTCGCTTGCGGTCTGGACGGTAGTGCTCATCACGACCTCCGTTCTGTGGACGTTGTCAGCACGCGGACGGGTGTTCCGACGGGGGCGAAGCGATAGAGGAGCTCCGCGTCGTAGACCGGCACGCGGACGCAGCCGTGGGACGCCGCCTGGGTCGGCACGTCCGGGTACTCGTGGAAGGCGATCCCGCCGAAGAAGTAGCTCGCCCAGGGCAGCCAGACCTGGAACGGGTACGACCAGGACTTGACCTCTTTGCGGAACACCGCGAACGAGCCGGGCGGGGTCGCATTGACGCCTTTGCCGGTGGAGACGCCCACGGTCCGCACGACTCGCTTGCCTTCGATCAGCAGCGTGAGCTGGCGGTCGAGCAGCACCTCGATCCGCCTGCCGCTCCCGAGGTTGATCGGGAGGGGCCGGGTCGCGATCGCGAGCGCGCTGGTCGTCGCCGGGCCGACGACGCCGTCGCGCGCGAGGCCGGTCCACTTCTGAAAGGCGATCACGGCGAGCGTCGTTTCCATGCCGGCCCGGCCGTCGACGTGGCTCTCGGCCAGGTAGCCGAGGTCGGCCAATCGCTGCTGCAGTTTCCTGGTCTTGGCCGAGGGCGGGCGCAATCGCGGAGCCGGGGGCTGGGGAAGATTCACCTTCGGCCGGGCGATCGCGGCTCTCGTCAGCGGCCGGGTCAGGTCGTAGTAGGGGAAGAGACCCCGCGAGGGAACGGCGCCGGCGACCCGGACGCGGACGGATCGCACTCCGCGGACCGAAGTGACCGTGTAGACGATCTGTGCGAGGCGGGCATCGCGTGCCGCCGCGTTGCCGGCCCTTGCGGCGGCGGCGCCGAGGTCGACCGTCACGGTGTCGCCGGAACGCGAGGTCGCGCGGAGGCTCGCGCCCCGCGGGACGAAGGTGCGCCAGCCGTGAGGGACGTCGACCGCTGCCGGGCCGGCGAGCAAGCGCCGGATCGCGTCGTTGGCACGCGTGCCCGTCGCCGGCGTCGCACGGAGCTGCTGGCCGACGACGAAATAGGCCTTCAAGGAGCCGCTCGTACGCGCAGTCGCCGAGCCGGACGCCACGCCGAGCGCGAGGCCGGCCGCCAGCGCGGTGGCGACGAGCGCCTTCACCACGGTCGAGCCGAACATCGCGACCTCCCCAGGTCGGTGACGGTGGCCCCTCCCTCGATGTATCTCAGGCGGCGGTCGGGTGCGCCTCACCCCGAAGGGGCGAGGCCGGCATTTCGAGGAGACGACGGAGCGGCGCCGGAGTCGAACCGACCGAGCCGTGGGCTGCACGACCGCACTCGTTTTGAAGACGAGTTGGGCCACCGGGCCCATGCCGCTCCGCCACGAGCCTAGCGCGAGAGAACGAGGGGGAGTGGTGGCTCCCCCTCGTTCTCAGCTCGCTGCTAGCAGGGGTTCTCGGCCTTGATCGAGTCGATCGAGGCGAAGAGCGCGTCGCGCTGTGCCGTCGTGACCTTGCCCGGCACGAACGAGGCGATCTGGGTCTTCAATGCGTCCAGCCCGGCGCACGGGCTCGCGCCGGCATGCGTGGACTTGGAGAGCTTCGTGATCGAGTTGTGGAGCTGCGTCGTCACGCCCGCCGAGAGGCCCATGCCCGTCACCTGGCTCGACAGCGCCGACAGGTCGGTCAGCACCTGCGGGTTGTAGCGGGCCGAACCCGGGATGAGCGGGATGCGGTACGTGCCACGGCCGAAGGTCCCGACGTACAGCTTGCCGGAGCTCGTCTTCAGGTCCTCGGTGGCCGTGTTCGGCAGGTTGTTCCCGAGCCTCGTCCAGACCTTGTTGTCGTCCTGCATGAAGAAGACGCCGAGGTCGGTGGCCGCGTAGACCGTGTCGGCTGCCCCGTCGTACGCGAGGAAGTTCACGGGCGCGTTCGGCAGGTTGCCGCTGACGTTCTTGAGCTTCAGCGCGTGCCCGGCGACCACGGTCTCGAAAACGTTCGCCGAGTGGTAGCCCTCGCGGAAGCCGCCGTACGAGACGTAGGCGTGGCTCGCATCGACCGGGTCGGCGATCACGGACGTCACCCAGCGCGCGGGTGCCGGCGCGAACGGGTTCGGGAACTCCTGCCACGAGCTCCCGAGGGTGGTCGTCTTCCAGAGCCGGCCGTTGTCGGTGCCCGCGTAGATCGTGTTCGGGTCGGACTTGGCGACGGCGATCGTCGAGACGCTCGGGAACTGACCCGCGTAGAGCGGGTTGTTCGTGGTCGAGTCGTCCGCCGGTGCCGGCCCGGTCAGCAGGTCGGGCGCCGCGAGCTGCGCCCAGCTCGAGCCGCGGTTCGTCGACCGCGAGAGGTTGTTGCAGCCGATCAGGAGCGTCGCGGAGTTCGACGGGTCCTGGACGAGCGGCGCGTCGGTCGTGCAGCGGAGGTTGCTGCCACGCGAGCCGAAGCCGAGGCTCTGCGTGCCTGCGACGCCGTTCTTGACGACCGTGGCGCCGGAGGCATGCGCGAACGCCAGCGCCGGCGTCAAGTTGACGCCCGTGCCGGTCGCGCCCTGCGTGCCGACCGTGGTGATGGTCACCGTCTCGGGGTTCGCGCCGGTCGAGTCGATCGTGAGCGTGCCGCCCGGCGCGAGGCCCGCGACGCTCGCGACCTTGACGTTGGTCGCACCCGCCGGCGCTGCGGCTGACAGCGTGGTCGTGGTCGAGACCAGGTCGTGGACGCCGCTGCAGCCCGCGTTCTGGCTGCACGAGTAATAGAAGGTGTCGTCGGCGCTGTCGATCACGACGTAATGGCCGTCACCACCGCCGTACGACGCCCAGTTCGAGGCGACCGGATCGGCGACCGAATCATTCACGTTCAACCAGCTCTTGTTGGAGCCGTTGTCCTGCAGGCCGATCGCGATCCGGTTCGGTCGGGTCTGCGAGATCGCGACGTGGTACTCCTGCAGCCACGGCATGTTCGTGCCGTGGATCCAGCTCGTGCCGTTGTTGTCGGAGCGGTACATGCCGCCGTCGTTGCCGAGGTACACGCGGTTCGGGACGTTCGGGTCCCAGGCCATGCCGTGCTGGTCTGCGTGCGGGTTGCCCGAGTTGCCCCACGTCGCGCCGCCGTTGCTGGAGACGCGCAGGCTCACGTCCGTCTTGAACAGGTGGTCCTTGTTGACCGGGTCGACGTAGAGCCGCCCGAACCACCACTCGAAGCGCGGGTTGGCGCCCGCGTGACCGCTCGCCACGAAGGTCGGGCCGCCGGCGGCCAGGGAGCGGTCGCCGTTGTCGGAGACGAAGAAACCCTTGTCGTTGCCGAGCGACTCGCCGGTGATCAGGTAGACGCGCGTGTGATCGCTCGGAGCGATCGCTACGCCCATCCGTCCGAGCGTGGAGGAGACGTCCAGGCCGCTGCCCGACGCGTCGTAGGTCGGCAGCGGGCCGGAGACGTGCGAGTTGCCGATCCGCTCCCACGTCACCTGCGAGGCCTTGCGCGCCATCGCGTTGTCGGTCACCCAGAGGCCGGAGCCGACGCCGCCATAGGGCCGCAGGTACGAGTTGCGGTGGTGGTCCCAGAGCGTCGCGTAGACCCGGTTCGGGTTGGTCGGGTCGATCGCGACGTCGGCCGCGCCGGTCCAGGGCGCAGCGGCGAGGTTGGGTGTCAGGACCCGGTTCCAGTGCGCGCCGCCGTCCGTCGTGCGGTAGAGGCCGCGCTTGCCGCCGGTCGAGTAGATGTCGCCGCTGGCCGCGACGAGCACGCGGCTCGGGTTGGTCGGGTCGACCGCGATCCGGCCGATCATCGAGGCGTTGGCGAGGCCCATGTTGTGCCAGGTGACGCCGCCGTCGGTTGACTTGTAGACGCCGTCGCCGCGGTAGGTGATGCCGCCGCCGGAGGTGTTCGCCTCACCGGTGCCGGCCCAGAGCGTGCCGTCGGAGGCACGAGCCAGCGAGCCGATCGCCTGCGGGTAGTCCTGCGGCCAGGCCGGGAAGTAGGTCATGCCGGCGTCCGTGCTCTTCCAGACGCCGCCGCCTGCCGAGGCGATGTAGATCGTGTTGGCGTTGGCCGAATCGACCACCACGTCGGTGACGCGGCCGCCNATGTTGTTGGCGCCGACGTACTCCCAGGAGCCGCCGGCCGACGGGATCGCAGCGGCCTGTGCGGCCGCGCGGTGGCGGATGGCGAAGCCGAGGCTCTTGCGGCCGGTGAGCACGCGGCCGAGGCCGGTGTTCGGGGCCTGGGCAGCCTCGGACTCAGCAGCGGGCGCACCGGATGTCTGCGAGCCTTGCCCGCCGGACGCGCGGCCGAGCACGGCGACCAGCGCCATGAGCGCGAGCGCCGCGAGCAACACCACCACCCTCCGTGACGTCGTCGAAGTGCGTCCGCTCAGCGGTCGTCCGGTCCCTCGCATGTCCCGATCCCCCTTCTCGCCTACGTATCCCTGCGCCCGACTTTAGAACGCTTCCGCAGGGAAGTCGAGTCAGCGAGGGCGCTGGGCGCGCAAACGCCGCTCGTCGCCGACGCGCAGCGTGAGCCCGTCCGCGTCGTAGCGCTCGAGCAGCAACTGGGCCGTCCGGCGCGAGATCCCGAGTGCGTCCCGGAAGCCGGCCAGGGTGATCGGAGCGAGCGTCTCGAGCGCCGCGCGGCCACGTTCGTAGAGCCCCGCAGGAACTGCGAAGCCGTCGCCGACGCGCTTCAGCGTTCCGCGAGCCTCGAGGAAGCCGGCCAGGTCGCGGTCCTCGACCTTGACGAGGTCATCCTCCGCCAGCCGCGCCTCGACGGCTGCAGCCGCCGCCGCCTGGTCGCCGAGCGCGGGAGCGGCGCCGGGCGCGTACGCCTTGCCGTCGCGGCGCTCGACGTGCAGTAGCTGCAGGACCGCGGGCGCCCACGGCTCGTGCGGCAGCAGCTCGCCGAGCGGGATGCCCGGATCGAGCGGCGACGAGCTCGCCCGCTCGGCCAGGCGCTCGCGGACGGCCGTGCGCTGCCGCTCGAGCCACTCGGGCGCGAAGTGCCACTCGCCCGCGCTCTCGACCGCGGCCAGGCCCTGTGCGAGCTCGGCCGGCGCAAGCAGCCCGCGCGCCTGGAGCTGCTCGCCGGTGACGGGATCGCGGACGATCGCGCGGACGATCGCCGCCGGGTCGCCCTGCTCCAGCAGCTCGAGTCGCGCGGCGTCGAAGCGGCGCGACGGTGAGGGGTCGAGCACCACGCCGCCGCCAACCGTGGTCTCGGCGCGCAGGACGATGCGGTCGCCACGGGCGGCGACGACCGGCTCGCGCAGCCGCAGCTGGGCGAAGCGGCCCTCGCGGACGACGCGCGCGGGGACGTCGCTCGTGCCGATGTGGACGGTGACGGCGGCCGGCACCGGTTCGAGCTCCTCGAGCGCGACGTCGAGCCGCCAGCTGACCGGATAGGCGCCGGGCTCGATCAGCACGTCGCCGCGCCGCAGCTGCTGGCGCGAGATCCCNGGCAGGTTGACGGCCACCCGCTGCCCGGCCTCGGCGAGCTCGACCGCGACGTCGTGCACCTGCAGGCTGCGGGCGCGTGTCCGTAGGCCCGAGGGCTCGACGCGCAACTCGTCGCCGGTGGTGATCGAGCCCGAGCGCAGCGTGCCGGTGACGACCGTGCCGGCGCCGGCGATCGTGAAGGCGCGATCGATGTAGAGCCGCGGCGGGGCGCGCTCGGCTCGCTGCTCGACCGCCGCGGCCGCCCGCGCCAGGGCGGCCCGCAGCTCGTCGAGGCCGGCGCCGGTCTTCGCGCTGACCGCGACTACCTCGGCGTTAGGCACGAGCTCGCCCGCTTCGGCCACCGCGAGCTCCAGCGTCTCGGCGTCGACCGCGTCGGCTTTCGTCACCGCCACGACGCCGTGCTCGATCCCGAGCAGCCGCAGGATCGCGAGGTGCTCGTGCGTCTGCGGCCGCGCTCCTTCGCCGGCGTCGATCACGAGCAGGAAGAGGTCGATCCCGGTCGCGCCCGCGACCATCGTGCGCACGAAGCGCTCGTGACCCGGTACGTCGACGAGCGAGAGCTGCGTGCCGTCCGGCAGCTTGAGCGGCGCATAGCCGAGTGCGATCGAGATCCCGCGTTCGCGCTCCTCGGGCAGGCGGTCGGTGTCCTTGCCGGTCAGCGCGCGGACAAGCCAGGTCTTGCCGTGGTCGATGTGCCCGGCGGTGCCGACGGTCAGCGGCATCGCGCCTCGATCACCGCCTCGTGGAAGACGATCGAGCCGAAGCCGCCGGCCGCCAGCAGCTCGCGCCACTGCCGCTCGTCGCGCTCCTTCCCGCGCGCCAGCGCGAGCATCAGGATGTCGAGCCACTTGCCGCCGCCGGGCTCGTTCCCCGGCGGCACGACCGAGTCGATCACCAGCAGCCGCGACTCGGGCTTCGCCGCGGCGCGGATCGTCTGCAGGATCCGGGTCGCGTGCTCGTCGTCCCAGTCGTGGAGGATCGTCGAGAGGACGTAGACGTCGCCCTCGGGCACGCGTTCGAAGAAGTCGCCGGCGACGAACTCGATCCGCTCGCCGAGCGCCGCCTCGTCGCGGACCGTCTCCGGCAGGTCGAACACGATCCCGCGCAGCCCGGGCCGGCGGTCGAGCAGCGCCGCGAGCAGCGAGCCGTTCCCGCCGCCGACGTCGACGACCGTCTCGTCGCCGCGCCACTCGACCGGCGCGAAGCGGTCGACGCGCTGCTCCTTGCCCTGCTCCATCGCCAGGTCGAACAGCGCCCGCTCCCGCGGGTGCTCGGCCAGCCACGACCAGAAGTCCGTGCCGAGCACCTGCGGGAAGGACGCCTCGCCCGAGGCGTCGAGCTCGCCGACGCCGCGGTAGAAGACGTCCCCGAAGAGCTGCCCGAAGGCGTTCCAGCCGCGGCTCAGCAGCAGCTCGGAGGCCGGCGTGTTGCGGAAGACGCCGGGCTCCTCCTCGGCGAAGACGCCGTCGCTCGCGAGTGCGCGCAGGAACCGGTGGAGCGCGTCCGGATCGGCTCCGGTCTCGGCGGCGACCTCCGCCACCGGGCGGGGGCCGGCCGCGAGCCTGCCCGCGACGTCGAGCTCGGCGACGATCCCGAGCACCCGCGCGGTCAGCGGCCCGCGCAGCAGGTTCCAGACGACCTCTTCGGGCGCGGCGCTCACCGGGCGGCGCGGACGGCTGCGGCGACCTCGTCGGCCTCGGCGTCCGTGAGCGTGCGGCAGTCCAGCAGCAGGCGCCCGTCGCGCACGACGCCGACGACCGGCGGCTCG
>C688J18823_10002848_pt1 | contig 10900 bp, 17 predicted proteins | sample HopSoiMetagenom1_FD_18823 | JGI IMG/M metagenome (IMG submission 18823) | reverse complement strand
ATGTTGGCGATGAGCGTTCTCGTAAGGCCGTGCAGCGCCTTGTGGCTCGACTCGTCGGACGGACGCGTCACCTTGATCGTATCGCTCTCGACGACGACCGCGATGTCCTGTGCGATCTTGCGCGACAGCTCACCCCTCGGCCCTTTGACCCGGATCGTGCGGTCCTCGACGGCGACGGTCACGCCCTTCGGGATCGCGATCGGCAGCTTTCCAATTCGTGACATGGCTCCTCCTTACCAGACGACGGCGACCAGCTCGCCGCCGGTTCGCGCCTGACGCGCCTGACGGTCCGACATCATCCCCTGCGAGGTGCTGAGGATGGCCAGGCCGAGGCCATTGCGGACGCGCGGAATCTCGTTCACACCGACGTAGCGCCGGAGTCCCGGTGTCGACACGCGCTCGAGCGAACGGATCACCGACTGACCGGTGCCCGCGTACTTGAGCCGCACGCGCAGGAGGCGCTTGCCATCATCGGTGTCCACCATCTGATAATCCTGAATGAAGTTGTTCTCCTTCAGGATCCGCGCGATCTCGGTCTTCACTCGCGATACCGGAATGTCTACCCGCCGATGGTTCGCCGCGCATGCATTGCGGATTCGGGTCAACATGTCGGCAATCGGATCAGTCATGCTCATGTGGGGTCCTCGTTCCTCTCGTATCCGTGTGGACGTGGAGGAGATGTTAGGTGCTAGGTGCTAGGTGTTCAGTGCCAGGGTGTCAGATGCCAGGTGCGGTGTCTTCCAGCACCTATCACCTAGCACCTAACACCTCTACCAGGAGGCCTTTCGCACGCCGGGGATCATCCCCGACAGTGCCAGCTCGCGGAAGCAGATGCGGCATACACCGAAGCGCCGCAGGTACGCGCGCCCCCGGCCGCAGCGATTGCAGCGATTGTGCGCCTGCACCTTGAACTTCGGTTTGCGCTTCGTTTTCTCGATCCAGGACTTCTTTGCCATCGCTCGTTACCAGATGAAGTGCGTGCGTTCGGCCGTCGCGTCAGGCGAGTCGGCCGCCCTTCTTGTCGTCTCCACGGAACGGCATCCCCAGCTCCTTCAACAGCGCCAGCGCCATGTCGTCGCGCGCCGCGCTCGTCACGAAGGTGATGTCCATGCCGTGGATCTGCTCGATGTCGTCGTAATTGATCTCGGGGAAGATCATCTGCTCCTTCACGCCGAGCGAGTAATTCCCGCGGCCGTCGAAGGAACGCGTGCCCAGCCCGCGGAAATCGCGAATGCGCGGCACTGCCACCGAAATGAACCGATCCAGGAACTCCCACATCCGCGCGCCGCGCAACGTCACCGCGGCGCCGATCTCCTGACCCTGTCTCAGACCGAAGTTGGCGATCGACTTCTTCGCCTTCTTGCGAACAGGCTGCTGACCGGTGATCGTCGCCAGCTCCTCGACCACCTTGTCGAGAACCTTTGGCTGCTTGATCGCCTCGCCGACGCCGACGTTCACGACGATCTTCTCGAGCGTCGGGACCTGATGCGGATTCGTGAGGCCGAACTGCTGCATCAGCTTCGGCCGGATCTGCTCCTGGTACACGCCGCGGAGCCGCGGTGGTGGCGCGGGAATGTGCGCGCCCGCGTGTGGTCCACGCGCGTGCGCTTCGCCGCCGCCGCCGCCTTTGCGCTTCTTCTCGCCGCCGCCCTGCTGCTTTGGCGCGCCCTTAGCCGGCGTTCCGCCCTTTTTATTGTCCTTCGTAGCCATAGTCCTTAGCTCTCGCCACTTATGCTCGCTTGCGCTCGCACCCAATCGATCTGGAGTCGCGCGCGCGATGCGCGCGCTCCTACTCGTCTCGCCCGAGAATCAACTCGAACGTTCATCGCGCCGGTTTCGGAATCGCGTCGCCACTCTTGACGCTGATGCGCTCCTTCGTGCCATCCTCGTCCAGCCGCATCCGCGTCCGCGTCGGCTCACCGCTCTTCGGATCGATCAGCATCACGTTGGAGACGTGAATCGGCGCCTCCATCTCGATGATCCCGCTCTGCTCCTCAGCCGTGCGCGCCTTGCGGTGCTTCTTCACGATGTTCACGCCCTTCACGGTCACGCGGCCCTTCTTGCGAAAGACGCGAATGACCTCGCCCCGCTTGCCCTTGTCGTCCCCGCGGACCACCATCACCTGGTCGCCGCGCACGACCGGCATCGCCATCCGCTCGCGATTGTCGGCATGCCGCTTCCGGTTGACGGCCCGCGGCCGGTCCGTTCGGCGAAACTTGAGAATTCGCATATCAGATGACCTCCGGCGCCAGCGACACGATCTTCATGTACTTCCGGTCGCGCAGCTCGCGCGCGACCGGGCCGAAGATGCGCGTCGCCCGCGGCTCGCCCTGCTCGTTGATGATTACGACCGCGTTCTCGTCGAAGCGGATGTAGCTCCCGTCCTTTCGCCGTGTCTCCTTCGCCGTGCGCACCACCACCGCGCGGGCAACGTCGGACTTCTTCACCGTGCCATTGGGTAGCGCGTCCTTCACGGCGACGATCACGACGTCGCCGAGACCGGCGTAGCGCCGGCGCGTGCCACCGAGGACGCGGATCACCAGGGCGCGCTTCGCGCCCGAGTTGTCCGCGACCTTCACCATCGACTCTTGCTGGATCATGGTCCCGTCTCCCTTGCCTTAGCGCGCGCGCTGAACGATCTCGACCACGCGCCACCGCTTGTCCTTCGACAGCGGGCGGGTCTCCACGATGCGCACGGTGTCCCCACTCTTCGCGGAGTTCTCCTCGTCGTGCGCTTTCACGCGCTTCGTGCGCGTGACCATCTTGTTGTAGACAGGGTGCGCATAGCGACGCTCGATCGCCACCACCACCGTCTTCTGCATCTTGTCGCTCACGACCAGGCCGAGCCGCGTCTTGCGCGTCCCACGGGCCTTCGCCGATTCACCGGCGGTCGTTGCGTTCGATCTCGTTAGGTCTGCCATGCTCGTCCCCGGTTAGCGCGATCTCGTCTTTGCCGCGCCCTTCTTCGCGGGGCGACGCGCCGTGCTCTTCTTCGCCTTTCCCTTCTTCGCCGCCGGCGCGCTCGCGCTCGCCTCGCGGACGATGCCCTTCGTGCGCTCCGTCGCGATCGTCTTCAGCCGCGCAATGTCCCTGCGGATCGTGCGCAGCCGCAACGGCTCCTCCAGCGGCTCCGTCGCGCTCCGGAACTTGAGCCGAAAGCGCTCCTCTTCTAGATCGCGAATCCGCGCGGTGATGTCCTCCGCGCCCATCTCCCGAATCTCGTCAGCTCGCATCGGTGTGCGCCTCCTCGCGCGCCACGAACTTCGTGCGGACCGGCATCTTGGCCGCCGCGAGCGCCATCGCCTTCTCCGCGATGTCGCGCGTGACACCTTCCAGCTCGAACAGCACGCGACCCGGCTTCACCACAGCGACCCATCCCTCCGGAGATCCCTTGCCTTTCCCCATGCGGGTCTCGGCCGGCTTCTTCGTGATGGGCTTGTCGGGGAAGATCCGAATCCAGACCTTGCCGCCACGCTTGATATGTCTCGTTAGGGCGACACGGGCGGCCTCGATCTGCCGATTGGAGATCCAGCCGGGCTCGAGCGACTGCAAGCCATAGGTGCCGAAGGAGATCTCGCTGCCGCGCTTCGCGTGCCCCCTCGTCCTGCCCTTGAACATCTTGCGGAATTTGACCCGCTTCGGACTCAGCATCGTTCAGTCCCTCACATGCCTGACGAGTAGGTCGTACCGCGACGGTCCTCGACCTTCTCACCCTTGAAGATCCAGACTTTCACGCCGATGGTGCCGTAGGTGGTCTTCGCCGTCGACGTCGCGTAATCGATGTCCGCGCGCAGCGTGTGCAGCGGTACACGGCCCTCGTGATAGCCTTCGACGCGCGCGATCTCGGCGCCGCCGAGACGGCCGCCGCACTTGATCTTGATGCCCTGCGCGCCCATGCGCATCGCGCTCTGCACTGCGCGCTTCATCGCGCGACGGAACGAGATGCGCTGCGCGAGCTGGCTCGCGACGTTGTCGGCGACGAGCTGCGCGTCGAGCTCCGGACGCTTGATCTCTTCGACGTTGATGCCGACCTCCTTGCCCGTGAGGTGCGCGAGCTCGTCGCGCAGCTTGTCGACCTCAGCGCCCTTCTTGCCGATCACGACGCCGGGACGGCCCGTGTGCAGCGTGACGACGACCTTGCTCGGCTTGCGCTCGATCACGATGTCCGAGATCGCCGCGTGGCCGAGCCGCGCCTTCAGATACTTCCGCAGCAGCTCATCTTCCTTGAGCAGCTTCGGCAGCTCGCGGCCAGCGTAGTACCTCGACCGCCAGTCCTTCGAGATGCCGAGTCGGAAACCGATTGGATTGACCTTTTGTCCCATTAGCGAGCAGCTCCCTGACGCGCCGCGACGACGATCTCGACGTGGCTGGTGCGCTTTAGAATTGGCGTGGCGCGACCCATCGCCGCCGGCGTGAACCGCTTGAGCTTCGGACCTTCGTTGACGACCGCGTGCTTGACGAACAGCGTATCCACGTCGAGCGGCTCGTTATCGGAGCGCGCGTGCTGTTCGGCATTCGCGACCGCCGACCGCAGCACTTTCTCGATCTGCTTCGCCGCATGCTTCTTCGAGAACGCGAGATAATTGAGCGCGGCGTTCACGTCCTTGCCGCGAATCTCGTCGATCACGAGTCGCATCTTGTACGGCGACTGGCGAGTCGTCCGCTGCGTCGCGTGCGCCTCTCTTTGCGGGGCGAGGGACGCGGGCTGCGCGGCGCGGGGGGCACCAGCACCAGTGCCCGCGCTCTTCGCTCCACCGCGCTTCGCAGTGGCCTTCTTCGCCGCGCTTTTCTTCGCGCCCCCCGTCCCGCGTCCCGCGCCCTTCTTGGCGCCCCCCGTCCCGCGCTTAGCGGCCCGCTTCTTGGCTGCCATGGCTTACCTGCCTCCGCGAGGTGCGGGCGCGGCCGGTGCGGTTGGCGTGCCCGCTGCCGGCGTCGGCGCCTTCTTGTCAGCCGCTTTGCCGGCGGCCGTGTGGCCGCGGAAGAGCCGCGTCGGCGCGAACTCGCCGAGCTTGTGGCCCACCATGTTCTCGGTGACGTACACGGGGATGAACTTGTTCCCGTTATGCACCGCGAACGTGTGGCCGACGAACTCGGGCAGCACCGTGCTCGCGCGCGACCAGGTCTTGATCACGCGCTTCTCGTTGCGCGTGTTCATCGACTCGACGCGCTTCGCCAGCGCTTCCTGAACGAATGGACCTTTCTTTACGCTTCGACCCATGATTCGAATCTCGATTAGGTGCTAGGTGTTAGGTGCTAGGTGTTAGAAGGTGCGGACTAGCACCTACCACCTAGCACCTAGCTCCTCTTACTGTGTCGCCTTACCGCGTTTACGTCCTCGGACCAGCAGCTTCTGCGAGTGCTTCTTCTTATTACGCGTCTTCACGCCTTCCTTCTTGCCCCACGGGCTCACGACGTTGCGTCCGCCGCGAGTGCGGCCGCCATGCGGGTGGTCAACGGGGTTCATCACCTCGCCGCGCACCTTGGGACGACGCCCCATCCAGCGCGTCTTCCCCGCCTTGCCCCACGAGAGCAGCTCGTGCTCCTCGTTGCCGATCACGCCGATCGTCGCCAGGCAGCGGCCGTGAATCATGCGCATCTCCGTCGACGGCATGCGCACCGTCACGTACTCGCCCTCCTTCGCCACGACCTGCGCCGCCATCCCCGCCGACCGGCAGAGCTGTCCGCCCTTGCCGATCTTGAGCTCGATGTTGTGCACGGCCGTGCCTAACGGCACCTCCGCCAGGGGCATCGTATTGCCGGTGCGAATGTCCGAGCCCGGGCCGCTGACGACGCTGTCGCCAACCTTCAGCCCCTTCGGGTGCAGGATGTAGCGGCGCTCACCATCCGCGTACTCGACAAGCGCGATGCGCGCCGAGCGATTCGGATCGTATTCGATCTCACGCACCGTCGCCGTCACGCCGAACTTGTCGCGCCTGAAATCGATGATGCGGTACTTGCGCTTGTGACCACCGCCGCGGCGCCGCATCGAGATGTGGCCGTGGTTGTCGCGGCCGCCACTCTTCTTGAGCGGCTCGACGAGCGACTTCTCCGGCTCCTCGCGCGTGATCTCGGAGAAATCCGGGACCGAGCGGAAGCGCGAGCTCGCGGTGACGGGTCTGAACTGACGAATCGGCATCCTGTTCTACCTCAGCCTTCGAAGATCGGAATCGTGTCGCCCTCGGCGAGCTTCACGATCGCTTTCTTCCAGTTGGGACGGCGTCCCGCCGTCTTGCCCAGCCGCTTCACCTTGCCGCGGTGGTTCGACGTCCACACGGTCTCGACGTGCACGCCGAAGAGCTGCTCGATCGCCGCGCGGATCTGCGGCTTCGACGCCTTGGGATGCACCTCGAACGTGTATTCGCTGCGATCCTGATACGCGGCCGAGCTCTTCTCGGTGATCAGCGGCCTAACGATGATCTCGTGTACGGTCGGCATCGCTTACTTCCCCTTCTTCTTGGTCGACTTCGCCGCGGACTTCTTCTTCGCCGCGCTCTTCTTGGCGGCGGGTCGCTTGGCGGCTGCCTTCCGGACGCCGCCGCGCTTCGCCGCCTTTTTCGCTCCGGCGGTCGACGCCGCTTTCCGCACGGTCTTCGCCCCCCGCGTCCCGCGCCCCGCGTCCCGCGTCCCGCCTGCCGGCGCTTCACCCTCGGCCGGCTCGAGTGGCGCGCCCAGCGCGGCTGACTCGATGAGCACGACGTCGGACCAGAGGATGTGATACGTCGAGACGTCGGAGTACGGCATCACGTGCACCTTCGGCAGATTCCGGCCGCTGAGGAAGACGTTCTCCTTCACGCCATCGGTGAGGATGAGCACTTTCTGATCGGCGACGCCGAGGCGGACCATGAGATCCAGGAGCTGCTTCGTCTTTGGCGCATCGAAACCAAAGGTGTCGATGACGTAGATCGCGTTCTCTCGCGCCCGCGCGTTGAACGCGCTCTTGCGCGCCAGCTGCCGCACCTGACGCGGTACGTACTGCGCATAGCTTCGCGGAATCGGGCCGAACACCGTGCCGCCGCCGACCCACTGCGGCGCGCGAATCGAGCCCTGCCGCGCGCGGCCCGTGCCCTTCTGCTTCCACGGCTTCTGATTGCCGCCCGTGACGTACTTGCGAATCTTCGTGGACGCGTTGCCCTGGCGCTGATTGGCGAGATACGCCTTCACCGCCTGGTGCATCACCGGCATGTTCACGGTGCCGTCGAACAGCGGCGACGGGAGCGTCACCTTGTCCCGTTCCGCGCCCTGGGCCGTGTACGCGGCCGCCTGGAATGTCGTAGTCTCAGCCATCGACGTGGTTCCTTACGCCTGCTTCTCGACGAGGACGATCCCGTTCTTCGGCCCTGCCACCGAGCCGCGGACGTAGATCAGGTTGCGCTCCGCGTCGACTTTCTCGACGCGTAGTCCGATTTGCGTGTGCTGCGCCGCGCCGTAGTGGCCCGGCATCTTCTTTCCCTTGATGACGCGCGACGGATCAGTGCCTGGTCCGACCGAGCCCGGCTTACGGTGCCGCGTGTTGCCGTGCGTGTTGGGGCCGCCGTGGAAGCCATGGCGCTTCACCACGCCCTGGAAGCCGCGGCCCTTCGACGTGCCCTGCACCTTCACCATCTCACCCGCGGCGAACACGTCGACCTTCACGGCGTCGCCGACGTTGTACGCCGGGATCTCGATCTTCGCGTTGCCCGGCTCGTCGAGCCGGAAGCTGCGGAGGACGCGAGGCGCGTAGTCGAGCCCCGCCTTCTTCGCATGACCGACTTCCGCCTTGTTCGCCCGGCGGCCGCGCGGCGTGCGTCCGTTCTGGGCGTCCTCGCGCGCGCTGCGCTGGCGCTCGAAGCCGAGTTGCACGGATGCGAAACCCGCCTTCGCCTTGTCCGTCACCGCGAGCACCGGATTCGGCTCGGCGGCGATGACGGTGCACGGCACCTGCTCGCCGTTCTCGTTGAAGATCTGGGTCATGCCCAGCTTGCGACCGATGATTCCGATCATGGACCCGTCACTCCACTTTGATTTCGACGTCCACGCCAGCCGGCAGATCGAGCTTCGTCAGCGCGTCCACGGTCTGNGCGCGCGAATCGAGAATGTCGATGACGCGCTTGTGCGTCTTGAGCTCGAACTGCTCGCGCGACTTCTTGTCGACGTGCGGCGAGCGGAGCACCGTCCACCGCTGCGTCTTCGTCGGCAGCGGAATCGGACCGGACACCTGCGCGCCCGTCTTCTCCGCCGTTCGTACGATGTCCGCCGATGCCTGATCGATCACCGCGTGATCGAAGGCCTTGAGGCGAATTCGGATTCTTCCAGCCATGTCTATGTCTCTGAGGGAGGTGGCGAGTGGCGAGTGACGAGTGAAGAACTCGCCACTCGCCACTCGCAACTCGTCACTTCAAGATCTTCGTAACGACACCAGCACCGACCGTGCGTCCACCCTCACGGATGGCGAAGCGGAGCTGCTCTTCCATGGCGATCGGCGTGATCAGCTCGATCGTCATCTGGATGTTGTCGCCCGGCATGACCATCTCCGTGCCGGCCGGCAACTCGACGTTCCCCGTCACGTCCGTCGTGCGGAAATAGAACTGCGGACGATAGCCCTTGAAGAACGGGGTGTGGCGGCCGCCCTCTTCCTTCGTGAGGACGTACACCTCGGCCTCGAACTTCGTGTGCGGCGGAATCGAGCCGGGCTTCGCGAGCACCATACCGCGCTCGATCGCTTCCTTTTCGATACCGCGCAGCAGCAGACCGACGTTGTCGCCCGCCTGACCCTCGTCGAGCAGCTTGCGGAACATCTCGACGCCGGTCACCACCGACTTCTTGTCGGCATTGAAACCGACCAGCTGAACTTCCTCGCCGACCTTGATGCGACCACGCTCGATACGACCCGTGGCGACCGTGCCGCGGCCCGTGATCGAGAACACGTCCTCGACGGGAAGCAGGAACGGCTTGTCCGTCTCGCGAACCGGCTGCGGGATGAACGTGTCGAGCGCGTTATAGAGCTCGTCGATCTTGTCGACCCAGTTCTTGTCGCCCTTGAGCGCGCCCGACGCCGAGCCGCGAATCACCGGCGCTTCATCGCCGGGGAAATCGTACTTGCTCAGCAGCTCGCGCACCTCGAGCTCGACGAGGTCGAGCAGCTCGGGATCGTCGACGAGATCGCACTTGTTCAGGAACACGACGACCTGCGGCACGTTGACCTGACGAGCGAGCAGGATGTGCTCGCGCGTCTGCGGCATCGGACCGTCGACGGCGCTGACGACCAGAATCGCCCCGTCCATCTGCGCGGCACCGGTGATCATATTCTTCACATAGTCGGCGTGCCCCGGACAGTCGACGTGCGCGTAGTGGCGCTTGGACGTCTCGTATTCGACGTGGCTCGTCGCGATCGTGAGGATCTTCGTCGCGTCACGACGACCCTGCGATTCCGAGGCCTTGGCCACCTCATCATAGGGGACGTACTTCGTGCCCCACCCCTTGTCCGCCGACACCTTGGTCAGCGCCGCGGTGAGCGTCGTCTTCCCGTGATCGACGTGGCCGATGGTGCCGACGTTTACGTGCGGCTTGGTCCGCTCAAACTTTGCCTTTGCCATTTGTCCGATACCCGGTTGGTTTGGGTCCTTCGCTGGTGATCGGTGATTGGTGATTCGTGACTGGTGCTACCAATCACCATCCACCAATCACCAGTCACCACATCACGCTTTCACTTTCGCGACAATCTCTTCCGCCTTCGACTTCGGCACTTCCTCGTAATGCGCGAACTCCATCGAGTACACCGCACGACCCTGCGACATCGAGCGCAGTTTGGTCGAGTAGCCGAACATCTCCGCCAGCGGCACCGTTGCGGCGATGACCTGCGCTTCGCCGCGCTGCGTCATCCCGCCGATCTTGCCGCGGCGCGATGACAGATCGCCGAGCACGTCGCCCATGTAGGCATCCGGCACGACGACTTCGACGTTCATCATCGGCTCGAGGAGCACCGGTCCGGCGCGCTTCGCTGCCTCCTTGAACGCCATCGACCCCGCGATCTTGAACGCCATCTCGCTCGAGTCGACTTCGTGATATGAGCCGTACACCAGCTCGACTTTGACATCGACCATCGGATAGCCGGCCAGGACCCCGTTCTCCAGTGCTTCCTTGATGCCCTGCTCCACTGGAGCGATGTACTCTCGCGGAATCACGCCGCCGACGATCTTGTCCTCGAAGACGAACCCCGCGCCGGGACCGGACGGCTCCATGTTGATGACTACATGGCCGTACTGTCCCTTGCCGCCCGACTGGCGAATGAACTTCCCTTCAACCTTCTCGACTCGCTTCCGAATCGTTTCGCGATAAGCAACCTGCGGCCGGCCGATATTCGCATCGACCTTGAACTCACGCATCATCCGGTCGACGATGATCTCGAGGTGCAGCTCACCCATTCCCGAGATGATCGTCTGCGACGTCTCCGCATCCGTATGTACACGGAACGTCGGATCTTCCTCAGACAACTTCTGCAGCGCGATCGCGAGCTTGTCCTGATCGGCCTTGGTCTTCGGCTCGATCGCGACGTCGATGACGGGGTTCGGAAACTTCATCGCCTCGAGGATGATCGGATGATCATCGTCGCAGAGCGTGTCGCCCGTTCTCGTATCGCGGAGACCGATCGCGGCGCAGATGTCGCCCGCGCGCACCTCTTCGATCTCCTCGCGCTTGTTCGCATGCATCTGCAGCAGACGACCGATGCGCTCGCGCTTGTCCTTGGTCGAGTTATAGATGTACGAGCCCGACTTCAGGACTCCTGAATACACTCTGAAAAACGTCAGCTTTCCGACAAACGGATCGGTCGCGATCTTCGACGCCAGCGCCGCGAACGGCGCGTCGTCCGACGCCTCACGAGTCGCCATGTGCTCGTCGTGATGCGGCAGATGCCCCTCGATCG
>C688J18823_10002845_pt1 | contig 10905 bp, 11 predicted proteins | sample HopSoiMetagenom1_FD_18823 | JGI IMG/M metagenome (IMG submission 18823) | reverse complement strand
CGATCACGCTGCATGCGGCACTCGCACCTGCAGGCGTCTACGCCGGCACGATCACGATCGGCGGCCTGATCGAACGCGGCGACATCCATACAGCAATGCAGGCCAAGCCGGATCTATTCGAGGGTCGCACCACGGCCACGCTGAACCCCGACGAACTCGCCGAAACCGTGTGGCGCCTCTATACCGAACGCACCACCGCCGAAGCGGTCGTCACCGTGTTGGCGGCCTGACCGGTCCCGGTCACTGGTTACTATTTGCGGAATGCGTCTTTGATCTTTACTGCTGGACTGCGTTGGGACGCGGGCCCCTTCGGGGCTACCCCGCAGTGAGCAGCGTGAAACTCAACGCGTTGGCGGCCTGATTGCGCGAGGTGTCGTCGACCGCACCGGCATTCCGAATCGCGCCGCCAGGCCGTCGCTGAACGTCACGTGATCCGGCGGTCGCCTGGAGAGTTCGCCGAGCCCGACGGACGCGAGCAGTCCGTCATCGCAGAGAAGGCGATCAACTCGGCCCGGCGCAACGCCCACACGGGGTGTTCGTTGGGCATATACCAAGTGCGACCCCCGCGAACGATGTGCGCACCCCAGCGCGCGGTCAGGTAGTGCTCGAGCGGTCCGCACGTCAGCGGATCGCCCACGCGTACTTCGACCGAGCACGACACAGGGACTCCTCGCCAGCGCAGCTTCGAGGTGTAAATGCGACGGTCGTCCTGTTCCCGATAATCCATTCGGGCCCATCGGTACGGCACACCGAAGATCCACCTGCCCGCTGCGACCATGCCGAGTCGGTTGGTGTCGAGGCTGAGGAAGACCACACCTCGGCGGCCCGTCTCGTCCACCGAATACAGCCGAATGTTGGTCTCCAGGAAAGTGCCGAAGAGCGACATCTGAAACGGCACCACGCCAACGAAACTGCGGCCCTCGAAGGTGTCGGGTTCGGTGCCCGGCGGATACAGGTGCGCGATGCTGGCTGGCTCCACCGCCCAATGCAGGAATGACAGGTTCAGCCAGTGCTGCCGCAAAATCCGCGGCCAGGGCAGAATCGGCGCTTCGGCCGTCACCAATTCGGCCATGACGAAGTTCTAGTCGCCGTCCGGCTTCTTCGCGTCCGAATCCTCTTCAGGCAGAAGCGCTTCCAACGCCGAGCCGATGATTCGGCGGAACGCCCGGCGCGGCCGATTAGCATCCAGGATGGCGACCTCCAGCGTCGACGGCCCCAGCGCACGCGGCTCCGAGCCGCCGTTGCCACCGCTGCCCTTCAGCGCCTCAACCGCGACCTTCACAGCGTCGGACAACTCCATATTCTCCGAGTAGGACTCGTTCAGCGCCGTGGCGATCGGTTCGGTGGTGCCGCCCATCACCACGAAGTGAGGTTCGTCGGCGATCGATCCGTCGTACGTAATCCGGTACAGCTCAGGCGGTTTGGTCTCGCCGAAGTGGGCGACCTCGGCCACACACAGCTCGACCTCGTAGGGCTTGGCCTGCTCGGTGAAGATGGTGCCGAGGGTCTGCGCGTACACGTTGGCCAGCTGCCGACCCGTCACATCGCGACGGTCGTAGGCGTAGCCGCGAGTGTCGGCGAACTGGATGCCGCCGCGGCGCAGGTTGTCGAACTCGTTGAACCGGCCGACGGCGGCGAATCCGACACGGTCGTAGAGTTCACTGACCTTCTGCAGCGACCGCGACGGGTTCTCCGCGACGAACAGCACACCGCCGGAGTACGCCAGCGCCACCACACTGCGGCCCCGGGCGATTCCCTTGCGTGCGAGCTCCGAACGCTCGCGCATCGCCTGCTCGGGCGAGATGAAATATGGAAAACTCACGAATCTCCCCGCGCGTCGTGCGAATCAGCAGCACTATCGGGACCGAAAGTATCTTTGCGGGAACGGCTTTCGATGACCTCGCGGGCCAACGCGGCGATACGCGCCTCCGTCACATCCTCGGCGCCTTCAGCACCCAAGATCACGGCGGTCGGATAGATGCCACGAACGAGGTCTGGTCCGCCCGTCGCCGAGTCGTCATCGGCGGCGTCGTACAACGCTTCCACCGCGACCCTCAGCGCGGAATCCGCGTCCACCACCCGCGAATACAGCTTCTTTATCGAGGATTTGGCGAAGATCGAGCCGGAGCCCACCGACTGGTAACCCTCTTCCTCGATGTTCCAGCCGCCGGCGGCGTCGTACGACACGATGCGGCCCGCGGCAGCTGGGTTCGGGTCGTCAAGGTCGTAGGCGGCCAGCAGCGGAAGCGCGACGAAGCCCTGCAGGGCCGCACCCAAATTGCCGCGCACCATCGTCGCCAGCCGGTTGACCTTGCCACGGAACGTGAGCGGCACGCCCTCGGTCTTCTCGTAATGCTCGAGTTCGACCGCGTAGAGCCGGGCGAACTCCACCGCGATGGCGGCGGTGCCCGCAATACCGGTCGCCGTGTAGTCGTCAGTGATGTAGACCTTTTGCACGTCTCGGCCGGCGATCATGTTGCCCTGGGTGGACCGGCGGTCGCCGGCCATCACCACGCCCCCGGGGTACTTCAGCGCGACGATCGTGGTGCCGTGGGGTAGCGCGTCACTCGGTCCAACGGGCACAGCACCCGACCTGTTGACGGGGAGAAGTTCGGGCGCCTGGCGGCGCAGCAGTTCAGAAAAGGACGATAAGTCCACAGGGACGGAAGGTGCTCCGGGTAAGGGTCGTGACGGAAAGGCCAGCTGTTCGCGGTGCGGCCAGGTCACTGTCCACCCTTCTGGACGTACGCGCGCACGAAGTCCTCGGCGTTCTCCTCGAGAACGTCGTCGATCTCGTCCAGCAGGTCGTCGGTCTCCTCGGCCAGCTTCTCGCGACGCTCTTGCCCGGCGGCCGTGCTGCCGGTGAGGTCGTCGTCCTCGCCGCCACCACCGCCACGCTTAGTCTGCTCCTGAGCCATCGCTGCCTCCTGCGTATGTCTGGAAAGCTCTCCGGATGGGCTCACAGCCGCCCGCCGGTTCCTCCACACTACCGGTCGGCGCCCGAATTGCCCGGGATAGCTCGCCTACTGCGTTAGCTGTTCCACCAGCTCGACGGCGCTGTGAACGGAGTCCAGCAGGGCTCCGACATGCGCCTTGCTGCCGCGCAGCGGCTCCAGGGTTGGAATCCGGACGAGCGAATCGCCGCCCAGATCGAAGATCACCGAGTCCCAGCTGGCGGCGGCGATGTCGGCGCCGAAGCGGCGCAGGCACTCGCCCCGGAAGTACGCGCGGGTATCCGTCGGCGGGTTGTCGACGGCGTCGAGCACCTGCTGCTCGGTGACCAACCGCTTCATCGAACCACGCGCCACCAGCCGGTTGTACAGGCCTTTGTCCAGTCTCACGTCGGAGTACTGCAGATCCACCAGGTGCAACCGCGGGGCGGACCAGGCGAGGTTCTCCCGTTGGCGGAAGCCCTCCAGCAGCCGCAGCTTCGCCGGCCAGTCCAGCAGCTCGGCGCACTCCATCGGGTCACGCTCGAGCAGATCGAGCACGTTGGCCCACGTCTGGACGATGTCCGCGGCGCGCGGATCGGGGTCGCGACTGTCGACCAGCTTGGCCACCCGATCCAGGTAAATCCGTTGCAGTGCAAGGGCAGTCAGTTCGCGACCGTCGGCAAGCGCCACGGTGGCGCGTAACGATGGGTCGCGGCTGATCACATGGACCGCGTGAACCGGCCGGGCCAGCGCGAGATCGGTGAGGTCCATGCCCTCTTCGATCAGGTCCAGTACAAGCGCGGTGGCGCCGACCTTGAGGTACGTCGACGTCTCGGCCAGGTTCGCGTCGCCGATGATCACGTGCAGCCGGCGGTACTTGTCCGCATCGGCGTGTGGCTCGTCGCGGGTGTTGATGATGCCGCGCTTGAGCGTCGTCTCCAGGCCGACTTCGACCTCGATGTAGTCGGAACGCTGCGACAGCTGGAAGCCGGGCTCGTCACCCGAAGGCCCGATGCCGACCCGGCCGGAACCGGTGATCACTTGGCGCGACACCAGGAACGGCGTCAGCCCCGCGATGATCGCCGAGAACGGCGTCTGGCGCGACATCAGATAGTTCTCGTGCGACCCGTACGACGCGCCCTTGCCGTCCACGTTGTTCTTGTAGAGCTGCAGCTTCGCCGCGCCGGGCACGCTCGCGACATGCCGGGCGGCGGCCTCCATCACCCGTTCGCCGGCCTTGTCCCAGATCACCGCGTCCAGCGGATCCGTGCACTCGGGCGCGGAGTACTCGGGGTGGGCGTGATCGACGTAGAGCCGCGCGCCGTTGGTGAGGATCATGTTGGCCGCACCGACCTCGTCGGCGTCCACCACCGGCGGCGGGCCCGCCGATCGGCTCAGGTCGAATCCGCGGGCATCGCGCAGCGGCGACTCCACCTCGTAATCCCAGCGGGTGCGCTTGGCGCGCTGGATCCCGGCGGCGGCCGCGTACGCCAGCACCGCCTGCGTCGACGTCAGGATCGGATTCGCGGTCGGATCGGACGGCGACGAAATGCCGTACTCGACCTCCGTTCCGATAATCCGTTGCATGTCCTCAGACTAGGGGACGGACCACAGTAGCCTGCGACCGTGCCATCCGAGCATGTGCAGCGCGGCGCGGCAGCGCCGTCACCGAACAGGCAGGCCATGCATGATTGACGTGACGCAGCGACGCGCTGCCGATGCTTGGTTCCTGGATCGAGGGCTACCGGCGGTCCTGCGGCCGGGTGCCCTGGTGCGGCGGTTATGGCCGCGGTCGGCGCCCGCGTTCGCCGGGTTCGCGGTCTTCATGGCCAACTCCGCCCTCGTCGTCGCCGTCACCGGCCAACACACCATTGACATCAACGGCCATCCGACTCGGACGGAATGGTTCGTGCTCGCGCTGCTCGTACTCGTGCTGCCCGTTGCAGTATTCGTCGGCTGGCTGATTTCGCGCATTTCCACGGTGCGCGCCAGGAGCGTCGCGGCGACCGTGGCGGTAACCATCGCGATCGCCGGTGGCATCCTCGGCGGGCCCAGTCCCAGGGTGCTGGTGGACCTCGTGTTCGAGGCGGTCGTGTTCGCCGCGATCCTGGGGCTGACCGCATGCGGCGCAGGGTCGATCCTCGGCTGGGCCGCACAGACGACGATGTCGAACCTTGCCGCAGTGGGAGCGTTGCTGACCCGGGCACTGCCGATGCTCTTGCTGACTTTTCTGGTCTTCTTCAACTCCCCCGTGTGGCTGATGGCGGCCACGATCTCGCGCCCGCGCTTGTGGCTGGCGCTGCTGTTCCTCACCGTGATCGCGGCGGCGTTCGTGGTATCCGTCACCGCCGATCGGGTCAAGCCGATCATGGCGGCAGGTGATCCGGCCGACGACCACTCGGAGCGACTGGCCGGCACACCATTCGAGACGATGCCTGACCCGGCGAGTGTCCGTGCCCTCAGCCGCACCGAGCGGTTCAACATCATGTTCGTGGTCGCCGTCTCGCAACTGAGCCAGATCCTGATCATCGCGGCGACGAGCGCCCTGCTCTTCTTGATCCTGGGCCTTATCCTGCTGTCCCCCGAATTGCTTGCGGTGTGGACGCGCAACGGCCCCAGCGACGGCACCGTGCTCGGCATGACGATCCCCGTGCCGGATTCTCTGATTCAGATCACGTTTTTCCTCGGCGCGCTGACGTTCATGTACATCAGCGCACGGACCGTCAGCGACACCGAATATCGAACCCGGTTCTTCGACCCGCTCATCGAGGACCTACGGCTCACCCTGCGGGCGCGCAATCGGTACCGCGCCGCTGTATCGGCGCGCTGAGCGGCCACCGCGGCCCCAATACCGCACAATGTTGCCCGTGTCCGACATGCGGCAGGTGCACGACTGGTTCTTGCATCGTGGTCTGCCGCTGGTGCTAACCCGGCGGGTCCGCTCTCGCGCGTTGATCGAGCGCTCGGCACCGATGGTCGCCGGCGTCGGTGCGGTGATATCGCTGACGATGACGCTGGCCGAACTCACCGACGGCGATCCCGATTTCGGCTATGTGATCCGGCTGGCGGTACTGACGCTGTTGCTGATTGCCGCGCCGTTCGCGCTGTATCTGCTGCATCAGGTAGGCACCGCCCTGTCCGAGGCGGGTCGGCGCTCGGCCGCGCTGCTCGTGATGGCGCTCTTCGTATTCGGGCTTCCCTTCGCAGCCAGCGGGTTTTCGGGTTTCGCGGCGGCCGAGGCCCTCGGCTTCGCCTTCGTCGCGGTGCTGGCGATCTGGCTGACATATATCGGGTTCGGCGCAATAGCCTTGTGGGCGTTCCGGTTCGCGTCGGTGCAGTTTGGCGCGCTAGGCACGCTGATGAGCCGCGNATTGCCACTGCTGATGCTGACTGTGCTCGTGTATTTCACCGGAGAGCTGTGGCAGCTGTCCGCCCGGATGACGCGCCAACGGCTTTGGCAGACAATCGGATTCCTCGCCGCGGTGGCGATCGTCTTCATGGTCACCACTATCCGGGACGAAGTGCGCGCACTACGGGAGGACCGCGCCGAACAGACCGACCCCGCCAAGCTGCTTGAGGACACACCGCTGGCGATGGAAGCCGATCACCAGCCGGCGCGCACCCCGCTGTCACTGGCCGAGCAGGTCAACGTCGTCGCCGTGATGGTGGTGTCACAAGCCATCCAGGTGGTTTTTTTCACCGCCGGACTGTTCGCATTCTTCCTCGCGCTCGGCATCGTCGCCGTCCCCGACGACGTGGTCGTGCTGTGGTCGTCGGAACAGACGTGTCCGGTTGGCGAACCTCCTTGCCCGGGAACATGGTTCGGCATCCACGTTCCGGTGCCCCAGACCATCGTGCACATGTCGCTGTTGGTGGCTGTGCTCTCCGGGCTGTACTTCACCGTGAGTACCAGCGTCGACCCGCTGTATCGGGAACGGTTTTTCGACCCGCTGATCTCCGACGTGGCAGTAAGCCTGGCCGGCCGCGATGCGTACCTGGAATTGGAAAACGGCCGCACTTAACCAACCGCCGCGAGCGTGCGCGTCTGCACCGCGACACGCCGGTATTCGTGNACATTTTGCGCACGCTCGCGACGCCANAGGGCTACCTTTCGGGCATGGCCGACGATGGCGTCACAATGACCGACGACGTATTCGGGAAGCGCTACGGCGAGGTGCTTCTCGTACACGTCGCCGAATCAGGACCCGAGGCAACCGTCTACAACACCTTTCCCCTCAACGACTGCCCTGCAGAACTGTGGGACAGGCTCGATGCGCAGGCAATCGCCACCGAACACGGCGCCGCAGCTGCTCTACTCAATGGCCCGCGCTACTGGCTGATGAGCCGCATCGGAAAACAGGGCCGAGAAGCTCAGGTGCACAGGACCTTCGGTGGCATCGAGATGGTCCGCCAGGCGACGGTGAAACTTGCGTCGATGAATCCTGCGCCGTACAACGTCAATCGGGTTGATCGCAAAGCAGTCTTCGTCTTCGACGCGGGCCGCGCGATCTATGAACTCATCGACGCCGAGGGCAGGCGCTGGGTTATGCAGACATGGAGCCAGACCGTTGACCGCGCGCTCGCGCTCGCGGATCTGCCTGCGCTGGCGAGCCGGCTATCGCTACCGGCCGGGTGGCGTTATGAGCCGAGGACGCCGTCGGCGCCACTGCGGCTCGACACGACGAGCACTGAAGCATTCGTGACCCAGGACGACCTCGCCAACAGCTATTCGCTGCAGATCTGAACCGCGTGAGCGTGCACAAAATGTACGCGCCACGCGGCGTGTCGGCGCACAGACACGCACGCTCGCGGTGAGAGCTACAGGTACTGGCCCAGGTTCGACTCGGTGTCGATGGCCCGCGACGCGCTCGAGCTCTTGCCGGTGACCAGCGTGCGGATGTAGACGATCCGCTCGCCCTTCTTACCCGAAATCCTGGCCCAGTCATCGGGATTGGTGGTGTTGGGCAGGTCCTCATTCTCGGCGAACTCGTCAACGATCGAGTCGAGCAGATGCTGGATACGCAGACCGGGCTGACCGGTCTCCAGCACCGACTTGATCGCGTTCTTCTTCGCCCGGTCGACGACGTTCTGGATCATCGCGCCGGAGTTGAAGTCCTTGAAGTACATGACTTCCTTGTCACCGTTGGCGTAGGTGACCTCCAGGAACCGGTTGTCGTCGATCTCGGCGTACATCCGGTCGACGACCTTCTCCCGCATCGCCGTCAAGCAGGCCACCCGGTCGCCACCGAACTCGGCCAGATCGTCGGCGTGCACCGGCAGCTCTTCGGTCAGGTACTTCGAGAAGATGTCCTGCGCCGCTTCGGCATCCGGCCGCTCGATCTTGATCTTGACGTCCAGGCGGCCGGGCCGCAGGATCGCCGGGTCGATCATGTCCTCGCGGTTGGAGGCACCGATCACGATGACATTCTCGAGGCCCTCGACGCCGTCGATCTCGCTCAGCAGCTGAGGCACCACGGTGGTCTCCACGTCGGAGCTCACACCGGTGCCGCGGGTGCGGAAGATCGAGTCCATCTCATCGAAGAACACGATCACCGGGGTGCCCTCGGACGCCTTCTCGCGGGCCCGCTGGAAGATCAGCCGGATGTGGCGCTCGGTCTCGCCGACGAACTTGTTCAGCAGCTCCGGGCCCTTGATGTTGAGGAAGTAGGACTTCGCCTCGCGGGCGTCGTCACCACGGACCTCGGCCATCTTCTTGGCCAGCGAGTTGGCCACGGCCTTCGCGATCAGCGTCTTACCGCAGCCGGGAGGGCCGTAGAGCAGCACGCCCTTCGGCGGGCGCAGCGAGTACTCGCGGTAGAGCTCCTTGTGCAGGAAGGGCAATTCGACGGCGTCACGGATCTGCTCGATCTGCCGGCCCAGGCCGCCGATGTCGTTGTAACTGACATCGGGCACCTCTTCGAGCACCAGATCCTCGACCTCGGCCTTCGGAATGCGCTCGAACGCGTACCCGGCCTTGGTGTCGACGAGCAGCGAATCACCGGGCCGCAGCCTGCGCGGACGCAGATCGTCGAGATCCTCCTCTTCCTCCTCGAAGTCGTCCGGCAGATGTTCGGCTGCGACCAATGGCTCGGCCAGCCAGACGATGCGCTCTTCGTCGGCGTGGCCGACCACGAGGGCCCGATGCCCGTCGGACAGGATCTCGCGCAGAGTGCTGATCTCGCCGACGGCCTCGAAGTGGCCGGCCTCGACGACCGTCAGCGCCTCGTTGAGGCGCACGGTCTGACCCTGCTTCAGCGACTTGGTGTCGATGTTCGGCGAGCACGTCAGGCGCATCTTGCGGCCGGAGGTGAACACGTCGACGGTGTCGTCGTCTTGGACGGACAGAAGCACGCCATAACCGCTGGGCGGCTGCCCCAGCCGGTCAACCTCCTCGCGCAGCGCCAGCAACTGCTGACGGGCCTCCTTGAGGGTTTCCATCAGCTTGGCGTTACGGGCCGCAAGCGAGTCAATCCGAGCCTCGAGCTGGTGCACATCGCGGGCGCTGCGCAGTCCACTCTGCGGACCTACTGCATTCTCGAGCTGCTCGCGCAGTAACGCGGCTTCTCGACGCAGCTCTTCCAACTCGGCGGCATCATCGCTGGACATCGGTGTGCCGAACGCTTCAGAACGCTCTGATTCATTCATGTTGCGCCCCTTCCCGCACCGGAAGTTGGTGCAGTAACAACTTCAACGCTACCGGCGATTCAGCCTTTGTGTGCGGTGTAGGAATTCGACACACCAGCAACACTTGTTAACCTCTGTGGTGAGTTGGGCCCATCGAAAGGACAACCGTGACCCTGAAAACCCTCGTTACCGGCGTGGCAGCAGCCGCTGTGCTAGGCGGTGCGGCGGCAGGTGTGACTTCCATTGCATCCCCCGTCGTGTCGTCGGCTCCGGCCGTGCAACCGGTCGTGTGGGACGTTCCGATGCCGCAGGCACCGGCGCCGGACTTGCAGGCGCCGCTGCTGCAGACGCTGCAGGCGCTCGCCGGTGGCGGCTCGTTCGCCGGCAAAGCGTCCTACATCCAGGGTGGTATCGGCCGCATCGAAGGCATCGCAGCCGACCGGGCATACAACCGGGCCGCGGCAGAGGGCAAATTCCCGTTGACCTTCAACGTCGCCAACATCGACGACGCGGGTGGCGTGGTTTCCGCCGACGTCACCGCGACGTCTGCTCTCGGGGCAACGGCCACCCAGAACGTCCAGTTCGTGGCCGGCCCGAGTCCAACGGGCTGGCAGATTTCGAAGGCCTCCGCAATGAACTTGCTCTCGGCGGCCGGCTGATCAACCGATCGCACCGCATCTGTGCTGCAGTCCTGGGCGCCGTCACGTTAGTGGCGGCGCTCGGGCTTAGCGGGTGTAGCGACGACACGAGTTCGGCACCAAGCCCGACGCCGTTTCCGCTTAGTCGGCCGCCGACGGCTCCGCCGGCGCCGCCGACGGAGACCGGGGTGCCGCTGCCGCCACCGGCCACGCTGACCGACTTGATGGGCCGGCTGGCCGACCCCAACATCCCCGGCCCCGACAAGGTCGGTCTCGTCCAGAACGGAACACCTGCCGACGCGGCGGCACTGGACAGGTTCTCCAAGGCGCTGCACGACAGCGGTTACGCGCCGTTGGCCTTCGATGCCACCGATCTCACGTGGGCGCAGGACCAACCGGGCAACGTCATCGCCAATATCACGATCAAGGCCGCGGGACCACAGGCCGGCAAAGACATGAACTTCCCGATGGAGTTCAGTCCGCAGCAGGATTCGTGGCAGCTGACCCGGCAGACCGCAGACTTGCTACTTCAGCTCGGCCAGCAGCCGACACCCACGCCAACCCGCTGAGCACGCCGGCATGTGGATCGGCTGGCTGGAGTTCGACATTCTGCTCGGTGATGTTCGCTCGCTGAAACAGAAGCGCTCCGCCATCCGTCCGATAATCGCCGAGTTACAGCGCAGATTCGCGGTGTCTGCGGCCGAGACCGG
>C688J18823_10002844_pt1 | contig 10906 bp, 10 predicted proteins | sample HopSoiMetagenom1_FD_18823 | JGI IMG/M metagenome (IMG submission 18823) | reverse complement strand
CCAATAATATAGTTAATGCAACACAGCATATGATAAAATATGACGACCAAAATACAAAAGACAATAATAACAATAGCAGTACACTAAATAGGAGTACTTGACAAGCACTTGAAAGTACTTGACAATTTACTCTTTATATCGTGTACCGAATTTTTGGTGGAACGAGTATAATAGGATTTATGATTACAAAGTAATAACCCAGCAATTACGCAGTAGGCAACTGATAGATATGAGATAGTCATGTAGCTAATAGTATTTTATATAGTTAGCCATGAATCAGAATGTTCTGAAGCAGATTCTTACCAGAACAGATTTATCAACGCACATAGCCATCAAAAGAAGACATAATTCATCAGCATGAGCAAGGTCATAATCTTAGTCGCTGCACTTATTTTAAGCCTCTAGAATCATATAGAGGAATCGTCAGGTACAAGTATTAATGGATTAATATGCGATATTTTAAATTAGGCGCAAAAAGTGAGAATATAACATCTCATCATGAATGCCCTTGAGTCATATAACAAGATTTTACATTTAATGAAAGAACATCACACCTGGTTTGATAAATCTATACCTCTCATCGCCAGTGAAAACATACCTAGCACTGCAGTAAGAGAAGCAATAATTTCTGATTTCGGCAACAGATATGCTGAAGGCTGGCCCGGAGAGAGGGTGTATGCTGGATGCAAATACATAGATCAAGTGGAGATAATTTGTAACGATTTGGCGAAGGTCGTATTTGGAGCAGAATTTGCAGATTGTAGAGCAACTTCGGGTGTAGTTGCCAACCTTGCTATTTATGCTGCATTTTCCAAACCTGGTGATTATATGCTAGCATCATCCATTCCCTCAGGTGGTCATATTTCCCATGGTAAGAAAGAGCATTCGGGTACAGCTGGGCTTGTACATGGATTAAGTATTGAACACTACCCCTTTTCAAAAGAAGAAATGACTATAGATGTGGATGCTACGAAAAAGAAAATTGAAGAAATGTGTAAGGATAACAGAGCTCCAAGTATAGGAATGTTTGGTGGTAGTCTATTTCTATTTCCACATCCTGTAAAGGAATTGGCAGATTTTATGCACGATCATAATATGTATATAAACTACGATGGGGCACATGTTGCGGGATTGATTGCTGGAGGTCAGTTCCAAGATCCTCTAAGAGAGGGAGCAGATTCAATCACTATGAGCTCACACAAAACGTTGTGGGGTCCCCAGGGAGGAATTATAGTATCACTACAAAAATATGCTGAATCTATCAAGAAGGCAGTATTTCCTGGCATCACAAGTAGTCATCATCTGCATCACGTTGCTGGCAAAGCTATTGCCCTAGCTGAATCATTAGAATTTGGAAAAGATTATGCAAAACAAGTGATCAAAAATGCCAAAGCTATTGCAAGGGATTTAGCTAATTTAGGGTTTGATGTTCTGGGAGAAAAAAAAGGTTATACAGCATCGCATCAACTTGCGGTAGATGTTTCAAAATTTGGTGACGGCGGTACAATAGAAAGAGATTTGGAAAAAGCTAACATAATCTTAAATAGGCAATTACTGCCCGGAGATATCAAAGCTGGTAGGCACTATATGCATCCTAGTGGAATAAGGATCGGGGTTCCAGAAATAACAAGATTAGGAATGAAAGAAAGCGAAATGAAAGAAATTGCGAATTTTATTAAACGTGTGGTAATAGATAAACAAGACCCCAATTCTATAGCAAGTGATGTGATAGAGTTCAGAAAACAATTCCAAAAAATACATTATGCATTTGATAATGCTGTTGACGCGTACGAATACATAGATGTCATTCATCGTGGAAAAGCAAGTTAGTCATGAATAGAATTTCAAAATGATGATGAATTTAACATGAATCTAGTAAGGCACCATGAATGAACATCTAACAGTTCACATATACATACACAATAGTCTAAATCCTAACATATTTAGCTGATTGTCTAGTGAAACTACAAACTTGACAATATTTGCATTGTCGCTATATCCATAGCCTTATGGTTTGAATTAATCTCACTGATGAGTTAAGTTAAATTCTCTAAAATAAATTAAAAAATTAATCCTCTATCAATTTTAAAGCATTAATTGATTTCTAAGATTGTAAATCAGTATAAGATATAATTGCGACAGCTGCTCCTGATCCTAAATCATCCATAACCCATCAGTGTCATCATAATCGCAAGGTTTTGATTATTTTCTAAAACCTGTTCGTTCCTAATTGTGGAAATTCATAAATTTGATAAAGATTACATTCTCTAAATTTATTTATTAATATGTTGACGGAATGTTAATCTGAGGTATATTCAACGCATCGATAATATATCAAGCCATTTATTGTAATATCCTCTATTTTTGCCATTGTGAATTTTTTGTCGATACGATCAGATTTTTTTGATACTAATCCAGCTGTAATATTACTAAATAACTCTGTCAAGCCGAGTTTAACCATTGCATGATTGACTTCATCTTCTTTTATCCCAATCGTGTCAGCAATTTCCTTTGCTGAAAACCCTTTTCCTTTGTTATGACACAAAAATTGAATTATTACTGTATTAATATTTTTGTGCGCATCAAACTCAGCTGCATCTATCGGTGCCATAATATATGATAAATGTGCTCATATAACAAACATACTGTTATACCATTATGTAATGTGTAATGTAAAAACCATGTTTATTAGATGGACTTTTTTCGAAGATTTTATAGGAGATATTAAAAGATCTGATACAATATATATTTCATAAATTGAAAATTTGATAAGTTCTTATAGATGAGGCAAATTTACTTGATGTAACTTCAAATTTCTTACATTTTTTGTATATATCTACGATCAATTGTGTGGATGCGTCTGCATCTATGTTCTGCTCGCGTAGCAATGCCATAGTTCGAAAGCCAATGGCACATTGAGCCGGAGTAAGACCAGCACAATTCAATACTTTTGCTAACTCCTGCAGTGCATCCACTTCGGGTTTTCCAAAAGCAATACTCTAATGGTAAATAATGTTGTTAAATGATCCTGCACTAATGTTGTTGTCCTGTGCTATAATGTCTCTGCGAAGACCTAGAAGCCATTGACTTATTACTTTCGATTTTATTGTTTCAGGAATAGCTGCTGGCATAATTAATATCTATTACATAGGAAAATATATTAAGAATATATAAAAATGTCTTTTTATTTAGATGTGTCATATAAACAGTCAAATGGGTCAAATACGCTGTCAAATAGTCTTGTCATTGCGTCAAATGGCATTAGAACATTGAATACATATTTCTTCAACTATGTGATCTAGATTAAATGCAGGCTCAGCCTACCTTGAAGACGACAGCCTAGGTGAGTCGAAGATCCAAATATCCGGGGTACTAGAAACTTACTGAATATCTGTTTGATGCGCAAAGAGTAAACCAGCCAGATATCATTGTCCATAGAATATACTAAATTAGAGATGGATCACTCATATAAAAGACTCATTAGCATATATTAAACATTATTGAAAATATAGATATGAATAAAGAAAATATATACTCTGCAATTGAGAAAAAAATAAATGAAGAATATTTTACCGGGCGAGTTACTTTACGAGAGATCTTTAGCGAGCAAGTACATAATGAACAAGAAATGTATCATGTAACATTTCATAACGGAGCAAGAACCACATTACATTATCATGAATCGGATCAAATACTTGTTGCCACGAATGGAAAAGGCGTAGTTGGTTTAATCAAAGGAACAAAGGTTAGCAATTTTGAAATTGACGAAAAGGATATAATATTTTTTGAAGAAGAGGGAGATACTGTTTACATACCAGCAAACAGATTACATTTTCATGGTGCAATTAATGGATCAAATGGTAAAGGAGATTTTTCACATTTGGCCATAAGAAAAATGTATTTAAATAATATAACACCGGCCGTCAAGGCAAAAAATGAATGGGAATATGATCTAATTGCAAAAGAAATAGGAAATAAGGACCCTGTAATCATAAAGCAAATCGCAAAAAATATTTCAGAGAAGATTCAAGCAGCTATATCAATGAGATTAGAACGAGGAAAAAATAAACCTAATAGTTTATTATAATTAGTGTTATTTCTCTCTTGGATCGCATGATATTATCTTAACGACCCTATTGAAGTACCTTTGATTTTCTTCATCCTATTTCCAATTTACTAAATTAGAAAAATAAGTGGATCACAGAATAAAGTTAATAGTTGGCAATTACCCTTACCGACGCTCCAATGCATGTCGATCCCATTTTGCATTCGTCGCAGCTGCTTCATATGTGCTCTGCAGGAATGAGAGCAAGACATCATCAGGCGACTTTGTGGTACGGACCACATTATAAGGTAAGACAAACTCTCTCATAGTAGTATGATAGAATGCCTCTGGTGGTTGTAGGTGGTATTCCGCAAAGCCCTTAGGCTCTGGATAAGCATATGAGTAGAAGATTGGTTCATCAATAGTGCCGCCTCCTGGCCAGAAACCGCAACTACTCACCTCGTGAGAGTAAGCTTCTACGGCTACAAATCTAGCCAAGTTTGGCGCACCCGGATGAGCAGGCGCGGGACGTCCTGAAAAGCGCGTGACAGCCAGATCAAAAGCTCCCCAGAAAAAATGGACTGGACTAACTTTGCCGGTAAACCTGCAACGAAACTCTGTAAACACCCTGCTAGCCTGAGCTAGAATACGCCAGAATCGCTGGGCATGGTTGGGATCATATGCAGAGTGTTTTTGATCCTTCTCAAATGGAATTCGATCTGACACTTCGACAGGTGTGGTCCAAATGGTTAATGGCATTCCTAGCGATCCTAGGGCTGCCATTACTTCTTTATAAAAATCGGCTACTGAGCGAGGCCTGAGAACGATCGTCTTGGTAGATCCATCAGCGGTTTCGATTATTAGTAGGTGATCGATGAAATCAAAGTTTATTTGAAATAATCGACTGTTGTAAGACATAGCTGATGTCGTGAGTCCCCTAGGTGATACATACATGGTAGAATTCCACCAATGATTTTCTAGATGAGTTAGTGCTAGTCTGATCTTGCCGACTATTTGGGTCCACATGTGCAATGTTTCATAGGTGTCTTTCCATTCTGCTAGCGGCAATTCTGGCCACAGATTTGTTGTAGTTGTCATTTCGTTAATTCCCTATTATATCGAACTGAAATGCCTTGCAATAAAAAAAAATAGCTCTTAATCCAGAGAGTTTCGTTATGAACTGAAATAAGTTTTGTTAATCGAGGTTCAGGGACATGTTTCATATTAATCTATTACAGAATAAGATATGTAAGAACTTGTTCATGAACAGGTATAGCGTAGTGTAGGGAGATGTTCATGTATATGTATATAATGTTTGGTCATGATAAAGGTTATACCAGATATTCTAGAAAAAACAAACGAAGGCTTATGCGATACTTATGTATGTTTGTTACATTTGCAATTGTCTATGCTAGGCGACTAGGTCATCGTCAAACACTAGCCATTACATGGCGGCTTCAAGATTTTCCCACTAACATCTGCTTAAGCCAGCAACAACTACAGAATTAACTCGAATTCGAATTTTTTATTGATATCTTCAGTTGTCTTCCGCTCATTCTGGGATATGGTTATCTATATTAGACAAGTTACTAACTTCAGTTATGGTGTATATTACTGTTTTTCATATGACGTAAATGCATCAATTGCTGCAATTTGAATAGTTGGTTCGCTCAAATAATAGGCCAAGTGTTTTTATCTTGATGATCTCTTCCTTCTAGTTTAACAAGACCTCATCTTTCCATCTAGTAAATACCGTAAACTATATCCATTTGCTGTAATATAATATAATATTATTATTTCATTTACTAGATTATCGAATTCTGATCGAATCAGGATATGTTAATCTTCTAAAGGCGCATCTAGACTGTCATCTAGGTAGCGAAGGCCAACAAATTCAAAATATGGCATACTAGATTTTGAAGAACAAGCCAACTCTGAACTCAAATCGTTGATCGTTGATCTAAGTACGAGAAATACTGAACTCGTGCGGCGGCAAAAATGGCCCGTGATTTTATGTGGATCAGAATACAGTAGACTAGTTGTATATAAATAAAAAAGACAAGATTTGTTTATTATAGTCACTAATACCACATTTCGTATCAATCGAGTATGTTTTGTGACTATCAGGAGCACTACTTTTAGTTATTGACAAACCAGTCATCTGTAAGGTGTTCCAATGGAATAGTAATACTAGACTAAAGTCACCTTATGAAAATATACGGGTTAGTTAATATAATAATTCATACGTTTGCTATAAGTTTATGATTATTTTTTGACTGGCCTTTCCAAGAATTGCTCTCATCCAAGAGTTGCATATGCTCTTCCAGGGTATTATACCTAGAGAAGTCCATCGTTGTATCCTCATAATCCTTTATGGTCCGTAATTCTGAGAGAATGTAGTCAAATCTTTTGGGATTTCGTTCCGTATGTTTCCTCTTATTACGTGATGTTGTTTTCTTTACTGCGGCTGACGATGTTGTGGGCGTCATGGCCTATGTATTTATGATATATCGTAACGCAATATATAATCTCATTCAATCGATCTACAGAATGATAATGCATAATGAATGAATCAGGTAGATAGGGCTATTTAATGCCTGTGCCAATACTATTGTAGATTTTTGTTAGATATACCAAGAATGGCTATAGATTAGATTTATAGAACAAAAGTCTGAATCCTTCATAATTTTTTGTGTCGATTATGGCTATACACATGATATGACTGTGCATATACTGAATGTTGGCCTGTCTCACTACTAGGCTATTGACTATCCTAGCCTGGACTCAATACCGTCAGGTTCAGAAAAATGATATGGACCTAGAATCTATCTTCATACCCCCTAGAGGAATACGACAGAAATATTAGATGATGAGAAGGCTGCTCTTTATATCAAACTTATGGATAAGATAGTAAATCATCATTTATCCTATTTTATAGTAATATTACATTCTATTAAAGGTAAATTGGTTTGTTAAGTATTTAATTTTTATGCTATTTAGCATAATATATTGTAAATATATTCCTGAAACGTTACAGCCTTAAATGAATAAGTTCCGCGTGTGAGCGGCAGAAATATCTCATAATAGTAGATAGAAACATTGCAGCTTTAAATGATTTGATGATGCTACAAATTATACGTACACTGGACTAATTCAACCATCACCAATATGCACTTTCTGACTCGATATCGGAATCAGTGTTATTTCTCTTCAATGAAATATATTCATTAATTTTCTGTAAACCTTTAAAAATTCCTTCAACCGCAAAAACTGCGGGAGCTTTGGTTGTGGGTAGCTCACCGCAACAACCTTCTTCAAATTTCTTAATATCATATTCTACATAATCAATACCCAATTTTTTGAAAAGATCAATGGCTTTTATAGAATCATCAGACTTATCTAAAAGTAGAATTGGTTTTCGCTTAACCACGGAAATTTAAAAGGAAATCGCAAGATAAAATTGTATCAGTTCTGTATTAGTGCATAGTATGCACTAGACAGGATTACACCAATGGCTTAGCTTGTAAAGGGCCATCCATAGCAGTGATATCATATCTATTAATAATCTTGTCTAGTATAATGTATTTGTCTATGACTTATCCTCGACGAAAATACAATCTAGCAGTATATATTTACAACACAAACAGATAACCGTGATGACAATCCAACAGTCTTTGAGGATATCTACTATCTATGATACAACCGACTAGATTCAATTAACTAATAAATGAATCGAACAAGTCATTAAATGATGCATTGTAGATTCAGAAACTTTAAAATGAGTGATTTCTAAGTAGGAAATTAGTTTATAACTATAATTAAGCATATATGGTAGTTTGTAGCTTAGAAAAAGACTACTAATGCTTCAAATACATTAATAGTACTATAGCTACTATCATAGGGTAAATTAATTCATTATTTTATGAACTGTGCGGACTATCACAATGTTTCATAAAGTCAGATTCACTTTCAAATTTTGACGAATCTATGTTAATGGGTATGGATTCAACCTAGATTGTATCACGCAGATCCTTACCGGGTTGAATTCCCACCAATGAGATCTCAATAACACATAAGAAAAGATAATGTATCATTATGAATCCTAATCGTGCTGTCGCTGGCGATGCTGTGTAAATGGATTCAGTCCACAAATCCACTCGGTATCAATGGGACTGAATCTCTATCAGCTGCCAATTTTCAACTTATATTTAAATATTTTAGCCAGATGAATATGGTTGATGTCTATATGGGATCCAAACATGGATACTCTCTACAGTTGGGCTTTTGACTATTCTAAACCTGGATCGACATCATCAAGTCTAGAAATGGATAGAGAGAAATTAATTGAGATAGTAGATATGGTTAATTCGTGCATTAGCAAAGAATTTGAAAAAGATGGACATGCATTTAGGGTTATAAAAGTGCGTGATCCTACAGCCGAAGAAAGACCAGACATCCATCCACTGATCAGGGAATATAATCCTCTTAGAAAATAAGTATTGCTAGAGTGTTTCAAACGATGTCTACAAATCGAAATTGATGAAAAATATAAGCTAAACCTGTCCCTTAGACTTTGGGCTGGTTGTTTGGATGCTGCAAATACACTATCACTAAAGACTCAATCGGGACCAAACACAAGAGAAATATAAAGGTCAGTATTTACTGAGAGGATAGATATTCTTGAATCTAAGGATCCTATTTATAGGAAAGGAGTAGAAGTCGCCTGCAAGAAGATATGAAAAAGACTGGATTAGAAGAAAAGGAACAAGACAAGTGAAATCTTGCGATTAATAAAAGCGATCCAATAGTACAGACGCTTCTTTGTATTCTACACAAATCATTAGTAACTTATCATTATAAGTGAATATTTCTGGGCAATATCATGTTTATTACTTTTATTTTAGTAGTATGTACTTGTCGGTTACTGTTATAAGTAATGTCCAACCATTGCTAATATAGAGTAACTACCACATTCATGACACAGATGACCGGATTTTGACGCAATACATGACGTATATGACTAAAGGAAAAGGATAAATACTAAGTTACCTCATTAGAGACCATAGTAATGGCAGCAAGCTTTACAAGACCTCTAAAAGAAGGCATCATAGGGGAGTGGCTAAGAGGCAAAAATCGTGGTACTATAGCTCATGAGAATGGTCTGAGTACGGGAACAGTTAGTAATATAGTAAAGGAATGGAAAGAAGAAATAGGAAGTTTATCAGCAGACCAGTTAAGAGAATTTGCAGTTACTTTACGAAATGTTGGTATTTCACCTTTGCAATGTGGACAAGGTTTTCGAATACTAAACATTTTATGTGATCTAGGATTTTCTGAAGATAACATAGAAATGTTTGCACTAGACGTATGCAAGATGTGTAAAAATATTGGTTTACAGCCTGACAAAATTGCACTGCACATTAAAGAATTAATAGACCTAACAGAAAAAGTACCTTTAGACCAGCTTTCTAGCCATATAGAAAGGAACAAAATAATGCTGGAAGAATCAGAAGAAGAGCTTAGAAATGCTAAAGTACAATTAAGATACACGTGCTGAACTTGATAATGCCTTTTCAAAATATACCTCAAACTCAAACATATCAGAAACTAGATGGGCATACTGGTTAAAAAGAGAACTTGCGGATCGTGGTCTTGAATTTGATAGTATTCCTGCCTTGGTAAACACCATCGAAGATATCCACACATTAGGTTTTGACGCCAAAAAAATAATCACGTTTTCTGAAATAGATGATTTAGAAACAAGGAAAAATGCTCTCAAAGTTGAATCACGAAATTGCAAAAAGAGCAAGCAAGTCAAGCTATAAAGCTAGAAATGCTGAAACAAAGCTCTTCTACACATATACAGACAATCTCTGTATACGAACAACTTCGATATATGGGATTGGGGCTTGGAGAACTGACCATCTTGGTTAATACTATTACAGAATTAGCTAAAGAAAATGGTATTTCAGAATCAATGGCTGTTAACAAATTCCTAGATGATGTTACACAACAGTACAAATACGTTAGCGGTTTTGAGTCTAGACTTGAAGAGCTAAAAAGTGAAACAGAAAATACAGAGTCTGACCTGATAATGTTACGCCAGTCAAGTTCAGAATTGGATAAAGTCACGGATTCATTGAGAAGACTATGGGCAATGGGCGTAAAATCTGAAGACATTATATATCTAGCAAAGGCTCTAGACAAGGAGACTACAAATAATGTTAATTATGATAACAGAACAAATAATAATAATAATGGAACTACTCCATCAGATTTAAAAAAGTATCGAAATCCTAAAACCGACATCGAGGATTTGAGTAAAGCCAAGGATGAATTGATAGCAGAAATGGCATCTCTTATGTCGATAAGACAGTGCATTGCGGCATCAATAGTGTCATCTACATTTAGAGTCTTTCAGTATCTTAATTTCATGATTGATGTTATCAAATGCACAAGAGTACAAGTTCAGGTACATGTTTTGCATTTGTATTTGTATTTGCTATATCATGAACCACCTGTAATGTATAACAAAGAACAAGAATTAAACATAGACAAAATATCAATTTAATCAGATAATTATCAAAAATTCTTACCATTTGTAAATGCTGCAAACGGCGACGATATTGAATTTAGGATACTGAAGAATATGTTAATTGATGCTATTCAAATTGTATTAGATAAACTGAAGTCTAGTAACAGTCAGGATAGAGATAAAGATAATAGTACTACTACTACTAGTATTACTACTACTAGTATTACTACTACTAGTATTACTACTACTAGTATTACTACTACGATGGTTGCTTTAAATCAAGCAAAAACTGCATTAGAACAGTTCCAGGAACAAGTCTAATTGTT
>C688J18823_10002842_pt1 | contig 10909 bp, 12 predicted proteins | sample HopSoiMetagenom1_FD_18823 | JGI IMG/M metagenome (IMG submission 18823) | reverse complement strand
GCATCGTGACGGCTCGCCCTTGTATTGCGGCGTGAACTCGACGATGTCCACATCACCGAGGTACGTGACCCGGCTCGGCCCTCGGTCTGGACGATCCCACCAGTCCCGCGCCGCATCCTCGGGCACCTGCCAGCGATGCGCCCAGGCCGACACCTCATCCCACGTCAGGGGCCGCGCTGAAACATGCACCGGTGGTTGGCACCGCACGATCCGGCCTTGTTGGTCGCGCCATCGGATCTCGTCTCCTGGGCACCGCTCGGGTACTCGTCCACGTGCCATCAGTCCTCCTTGTGTGCCAGCAGCTTGTAATGCGGCGGTGACGGCGCCTCGCGGCCCGCCGACATTCGCCGTAGTGCGCCTCGCGCCACCGCTGCCAGTCACGCACGACGCGTTCAGCACGGCCGGGCTGGTGCGCGACCGCCACCAGAAGCGTGATGGCCCCGACTGGGCGTAGCGCAACTCGGGAGGTTCCGCTTCGAGCGTGCCACCTAGCCGGCCCTCCGACGCCGCGGCGGCAGCGCCAGCGGCGACACTGACTCGCCCAGCGCCTCCGGCAAGGCTAATTGCTTGAAGAGCTTCGCAACCGCAAGCCGCGAGTCGCGCTCGATCGCGACTGCCGGGTGGGCGAGTGCCTGACCGTAGCGCCCACGGGCTAACGATCCCCTCACGCGCCAGGATCAGGCGCGCCTCTTCACACCTCTCTAGCTTCAAGCGCGAGCCGCAGCAACTCCAGCTCGGTGGCTTCCAGCGTGAAGTCGCTCGTTGTGGTGTCCCAGAACTGCACGAGCGCTTGGACAGGTGTGAGGGTGCGGCCACTTTGTAACTCCAGTTGCAATCGGTCAGGGCGGAGCGTAGGGTCGGTCGCAACCGTCGGCTCGCAGCAAGGCAGTTAGTCGGATGGAGACCCCAATGACCAAAGCCAGCGAGCGTTCGAGGTTCCGCGCGGTCTTGCATGGCATGACGTGCCTGGCGTTCGGATCGGTCTGGCTGGTGGCTGGCTGCGGCGAATCCTCGACCGAGTTAAGCGGATCACCGGAGCCCAGCCAGACCGCGCCGTCGACCACGCCTTCGTCGGCTGCCCAGGCAGAGCCGTTCGTCTCGCAGCATTACCGGTATCGGGTCAACGCAAAGAACTGGATTGGCACCCAGGCGCCGTCCACCTGGGACGGGAAAAGCGCGACCGGCGACGGCGATCCCACGGTGGACGTGCTGTACGGCCCACGCGTTCGCCGCGTCTGGGCCGTCAGCGCCCCTACCACGCACACGCTACAAGCGTCCGCCGTCGCGCTTCGTAAGACCAACGCAAAAGCCCATCCCTGCCCGAAGACACCCGAGGAGATCCACACGCGACGGATCGACGGCGAACCCGCCATCGTCGATGCGACGCACTGCCCCCCATCGGGAGGAGTGTTCGCACTCAACGCCATGGTAAAGCACAACGGCCGCATCTACCTGTTCTTCACCTACGACCAACCCGGTCGTGAGGCCGCCATGCGAATATGGTTCAGCGAACTGCTCGACTCCGTGTCCTTCGACGTCTGAAAACGTTTCGTTTTCTCAGCACTTGTCCGTGCCGACGTGTGGCACGGCTCATGAGTTGGGCGTCTGCCATTGCTCACCGGCCCCCTCCCCGTGGTAGCAGGGCGAAGTCGTGGCTGTCTGGCCGTCGCGAGGCGGATGGCCCTGATATGCTCGCGTCCGATTCGCAAGCAAAGGGGGGACCATGCGCAAGTGGATCATTCCGGCGGCGGCCGTGGTTGTTGTGGCTGCGGCGTTCGTCGCTCGCGTCTCACAGAGTGATGCGCGCTGGCACATCTTGTCGGATACGGCGATCAACACGAACCGGCTGTGTATCGACGGGCTGCGCTACACGTGGGCGTCCGGGGAGACGACCACTCAGCCGCCTGCCACCCGTCCGGTAGGAGCGCCGTGGTGGATTGGCCCTGTGGCCTTGGTTGTGCAGCATGCTCCGGCGACCACGCCTTCGACGGAGCAGGACTGGTTCAACGCGCCCTTGGCCGGCGCCGATGTTTTCGAGGCGACTTATCGACCTATCCTCGACCCAACTGACGGGTTCTGGTACCCGTATAGCCACCTTGGAACAGTGCCGTTCCGACACCCGCTCGCTTCCGGGACCGAATCGGTGAGGCTCGATCCGCAGCCCAATGGCGATGACTCATCGGCGGACGCCTTCGAGGCGGTTCATGGCTGTGTCTTGTTTGGCCGCATCGACTTCCTGCCGGGACAGACACCAAACCGGGTCGACTTCTCGGTCGATGGGACGCTCACGACCGCTCTGCTCTCAAACGCCAGCTTTGACGCCACGGCTGTGTTGCCGGGACCGGTGAGGTTCGGACCGACCGGAACCGAGGCGGGGCCCGTCGGTTCGTCGGTCAGCGACGTAAACGGGGATGGTCTCAAGGATCGCGTCTTTCAGTTCCAGCGGTCAAAGACAGGCCTCGCCTGCACCAGTACTGAGGTAGAGCTGGGCGCGATCGACCCCGCCACTGGGAAACGATTCTACGAAACAGATTCGATGCAAGGCATCAACTGCCCACCGTAAAGCGCCGATGGCAGCAGGATCGACCGGGTGCAGACGTGAACTATCGGTTAGTTCGAGGATGATCGCTCGTCAACGAACCGTGCGAGTGAGTCATGGTGAATCCGCCAGCTCGGTCGGCGCGAGCCGCCGATCGATACATCGGCTGCTTGGAGCGCGCCGCTGCGGATGAGCGCGGCGACGTGCTGGCGTGTCGTGCCGAGCAGGTCGGCTGCTTCGGCGGTTCGGAGCAGGCCGTGAGAGTGCGGGTACTCGGACTGGATCATGGTGCCTCCATATCGGCGGCAGTAGCGCCGCTTCGTTTCCGATTCACTCCTCCAATTGCTTTAGTCACCCTGGTAACCGGTGGCTGTCCCATTCGCCCGGAACCGGCGGGCTGCTTGGCATCACAGTCAGCCGACCAGGGACGGCCACCGCCGCGGATCTCGCCCGGCTCTACCCACTGCATCGCCCGCTGGTATCGCCGCCATGCACCCTGGCGGCGGATGCCCATGTTCGCGGCTATGTAGGTGAACGTATGGCCGTGCCACTCGCGCATCGCAACGACGTAGCGTTGCTTGTCAGTGAGGCCCGTGTGCGACGGCGCGTCCCAGTAGTCGCCGCGGCTGGGCGCTGGCTTGCCGGCCTTGGCGAGGATCCGCTTCATCGCTCGATCACGCTGACCGAGGATCGCCGTGTGCGCCACCGCCGGCATCCGCTGCCGGCCGATCGCTCGGGCAGACGCGCCACCGGCGAGCTGCACCAGCGTCGTCGCCTGCTTGTCAGTGCAACCGGCGTCAAGCGCAGCGTGGTACATCGCCGTGCGCTCCTCAGCCTCCTGTTCCCAGTCAACCCACCGCTCCGGGTCATCGTCGATGCGGCCCGTAGCGATCGCGAACTTCAACTCGGGCGGCACCTTCAGATCGAACGGCGTGTCGCTCACGTGGCCTCGCCCTCGTCGAGATCGTCCCACGCGCCAGCTGGTGCCGCGGCTGGCCGCTTCAGCGGTCGTCCGCCGATCTCCTTGCAGTGGACGCCATGCGGCAGGCCACGCTCGTGGGCATGGCACCCAGGACAGAAGTATGTGGCCTGCATGCCCGCCTGCTTGCGGGTTAGATTCTTCTTAGCTGGAGGCAAGTCGCCTCCGGGGGGCTTGGTGCCGTATTGGTGCCACCGGCCAGAAAAACGGCGTGTATAAGCCCCATGACCGACACCTATAGTTAGGCGCGAAATGGCGTGTTTGACGCGAAGCGGCACTCGTGTCGCGTCTTCAGAGTGCCGAAGGTGGGACTCGAACCCACACGAGGTTTCCCCCACCGGATTTTGAGTCCGGCGCGTCTACCGATTCCGCCACTTCGGCCCTGCGGGAAGAGAGTACGTCAATCGCGCCCAGGCGTTGCCGATGATGAGCGCCGAACCCGGGGCTAGCATGGCCTCGATGCGGATCGGCATCCTTACAGGAGGCGGGGACTGCCCTGGCCTGAACGCGGTGATCCGCGCCGTCACCCGGCGTGCGCTTGACCGCGGCGACGACGTGGTCGGCATCCTGCACGGCTGGCGCGGCCTGATCGACGGCACCACCAAGCCGCTCGGCGTTCGGGACATCAGCGGCATCCTGCCCCGCGGCGGCACCATCCTGCGCACCTCCCGCACCAACCCCTTCAAGGTGGAGGGCGGTCTCGAGGCCACGCTCGCATCCCTGGGCGGGCTTGATGCGCTGGTCGCGATCGGCGGCGAGGACACCCTCGGCGTGGCCGCCCGACTCCATGCGGAGCACGACGCGCCGCTCGTGGGCGTGCCCAAGACGATCGACAACGACCTCTCCGCCACCGACTACACGTTCGGGTTCGACACGGCGCTTTCGATCGCGACCGAGGCCATCGACCGGCTGCATTCCACCGCCGAGTCCCACGACCGCGTCATGGTCTGCGAGGTGATGGGCCGCCACGCCGGCTGGATCGCGCTCCTGTCCGGCATGGCGGGTGGCGCCGACGTCGTGCTGATCCCCGAGCAGCCGGTCACGGTCGAGCGCTGCTGCGAGCTGATCGACCGCCGCCATCGACGCGGCAAGGACTTCTCGATCGTGGTCGTCAGCGAGGGCTGGGAGCTGCGCTTCGAGGGCGGCGATGCGCAGCTGGTCGCCGCGCCCGAGGCGGACGCCTTCGGCCACGCCCGCCTGGGCGGCATCGGTGCGCTGCTGGCCGGCGAGATCGAGCAGCGGACGGGATTCGAGACGCGCGTCACCCAGCTCGGCCACGTCCAGCGCGGCGGGTCGCCGACCGCGCACGACCGCGTGCTGGCCACCCGCTTCGGCCTGCGGGCGGCCGACCTCGTGTTCGAGAGGTCGTTCGGCATGATGGCGTCGCTGCGCGGCGACGAGATCGTGGCCGTGCCGATCGCTGATGCCGTGGCCGGGCTGAAGACCGTGCCGCCCGCGCTCTACGCCCAGGCCGAGGCGCTCTTCGGCTAGGCGCTGGCCGCGCTAACGCGACTCGCCGCGCAGCTGCCGCAGCGTCTCGGCGAGGTCGCCGGCCGCCGCCCACGGCCCCAGGATCACGGCGTCCACGCCCGATCGCTCCAGCGCCGCCACCTGGTCTCGCTCGCGCACGCCGCCCTGGCTGAACACCGTCTTGCCGGCCGGGACCTCCTCGAGCAGCGAGAACGTGCGCTCGAAGTCGACCGAGCCGTCATCTTCGAACCCGCGATTTCGGAGCAGGAACGAGTCCGGGTCGAGCAGCTCCAGCGCATCTTCCAGCTCGTCCTCGTGCGCGACCTCAACGATCACGTCCAGGTCGACCGAGCCCGCCACGCTGTACAACTCCGCCAGCCGCTCGTGGTCGTCCTCGAACGCGGCCGCGACCAGCACCACGGCGCCCGCGCCGGCCAGCCGGCACTCGTACAGCTGGTAGGCGTCCACAATCATGTCGGTCAGAAGCATCGGCAGCGAGTTGTCGGCGGCCATGTCCGCGAGCGGCCCCAGCGCTGCCGCCAGCCCCGCCACGTCCAGCTCTTCTGCCAGCTCCAGCAGCGCGCCGTCGGCCTCCTTCACGCGCTGCACAAAGGAGATCTCCTCGCCGGCGATCGACTCGGTGAAGGGCCGGATCGGTGCCAGCGCGGCCACCTCACGCTCGAGCTGCGCCAGCGGTCGCGCCCGCCGCCGCTCCTCGACCTCACGGCGGGTCGAGGACAGTCGTTTATCCAGCGACGGCATGCGTCTCCAGCTCGGCGACGATGGAGAGCGCGTTGCTGGTGCCGATGCGGGTGGCACCGGCGTCCAGCATGTCCATCGCGCACGCGGCGGTGCGGATGCCCCCGGAAGCCTTCACCGCGATCGAGGGCGGCAGCGACGCGCGCATCAGCGAGACGGCCGCCACCGTCGCCCCGCCGGCGTGGCCGGTCGACGTCTTGGCGAAGTCGGCGCCGGCCGCAGCGACCAGGCCGCAGGCCAGCACGATCTCGTCGTCGCTGAGCCGGGCCGACTCGATGATCGCCTTCACCACCACGTCGTCGCGCTCGGCGCGCGCGGCGTCGACCACGGCCGAAAGGTCGGCACGCACCGCCTTCGGGTCACCGTCGCGCAGCGCCGTGTAGGCGATTACGACGTCGATCTCGTCCGCGCCAGCAGCGATCGCGGCGCGGACTGCGTCGCGCTTCGCAGCGGTCGCGTCGAGGCCATGCGGGAACGACACGACCGTGCACACCGCCGCGCCGCCCTGCAGCAACGCCCGGGCACGTGGCACCCACCACGAGTAGACGCACACCGCGGCGAATCCGTGCTCGTCCGCCTCCCGGCAAAGCGTGGTGAGCGACGCATCTCCCGCCGCTGGGTCGAGCAGCGTGTGGTCAACGGCTCGGGCAACGTGCTCGACGGCTAATGGAGGCATCCGAGGAACAGCTTAGTCCAAGTTCCAGCTCTGCCCGGCGGCCGTCAGATCCCCAGCCGGTCGAGCTCAGCCTCGTCGCGCCGCCATCGCGGCAGCACCTTGACGCTCAGCTCCAGGAACACCGGGCCCCCCACGATGCTCTCGACCTGCGGCCGTGCGACGGTGCCGATCTGCTTCACCTTCGACCCGCCCGCGCCCACCACGATCCGTTTCTGCGAGTCGGTCTCGCAGATGATCGTCGCCCGCACCACCGTCACGCCCTTGCGACCGGGCACGATCTCCTCGATCCGCACCGCGACCGCGTGGGGGATCTCATTGCGCAGCGCGTCCAGCGCCGCCTCGCGCACAGCCTCACCCACCCTGACCTCGTCGGTCTGATCGCTGATCACGCCCTCCGGGAAGTAGGCCGGTCCCGGCGCGAGCAGGGACACGAGGTCGTCACGCAGCGAATCCACCCCGTCCCCGTTCAGCGCGCTGATCGGATGCATGGAGTGGAACGACCCCAGCTCCGCGGCCGCGCTGATCGTCTCGGCGATTGCGTGGGGCCGCATTCGGTCGGTCTTGTTGATGGCGATCAGGCAGGGCACGGATCCGTCCCGCAGCACACGAGCTGCGATGTAGCGGTCGCCAGGCCCCACGCCCTCCTGCCCGTTCAGCATCAGCACCACCGCGTCGGCGTCGGTCAGCGTTTCGTCGACCGCTCGCTGCATCCGCTCGGTCAGCCGGTCGAACGGCTTGGTGATCCCGGGCAGATCGACCAGCACCATCTGCCAATCGTCGCCGGTGACGGCGCCCAGCGCCCGCCGGCGCGTGGTCTGCGGCCGCGACGACACGGCCGCCACATGCTGCCCCACCAGGCGGTTGACAAGCGTCGACTTACCGGCGTTCGGCCGCCCGGCCAAGGCCACCAGCCCGGAGCGATGCTCGGCAAGCTCGCTCACAGACGGAAGACGTCGGGCAGCAGGTCACCCAGCGACGAGGCCACCAGCTCGCCATCACGGCGCCAGATCACACGCAGCTGCGGCGCGAACTCGGCCATCACCTGACGGCAGGCGCCGCAGGGCGGCGCCGAAGCCGCCTCGGCGTGCACCGCGATGGCGGCCAGGTCACTGTGCCCAGCGGAGACGGCCGTGAAGATCGCGGTGCGCTCCGCGCAGCAGGTCAGGCCGAACGAGGCGTTCTCGACGTTGGCACCGGTGAACACCTGCCCGCCGTCTGTGAGCAGCGCCGCGCCGACCGCAAGCCGCGAATACGGCGCATGCGCATTCGCGGACGCGCCACGCGCTCGCTCGTACAGGGCCAGATCATCATCCGTCAGCGGCATGGCGGCAGCGTACAGCGGCAGGTCGCACGGTCAGGGCGCGAGCAGCATCCGGTTGCCGCACGCCGGATCGCGACGGCCGCGGACGCGTCCACTCAACGGTGGGACGTCAGCGGGTGTAGGGTCGGCCAGACCGACCGAGGAGGGCTTGATGCCGACGTACGTTGTGCTCATGGACTGGACTGAGCAGGGTGTGGCGAGCTTCGCCGACTCTGTTGACCGCTACGAGGCCGCGCGGGGCGACTTTGAAGGGATGGGCGTCAGCTTCACGTCCATCTACTGGACGCTCGGAAATCACGACATCGTGAGCATTGTCGACGCGCCGGACGGCGAGACGCTGGCCGCCGCTCTGTTGAAGCTGGCTTCTCAGGGCAACCTCCGCACCACCACGTTGCGCGCGCTTTCCGCCGAGCAGATGAGAGGCGTGATCGCGAAGGCCGGCTGACACCGAACCACAATCGGCGGTGGTCGGCGGCGTACCGCGGCGGGCCGCACGGTCAAGGCGCGGGAAGCATGCTGGTGCCGCCTGGATCGGGCAGCGGATCGCCTGCTCCTGACCCGGCCGAGGTGCGGGACGGCGTTGACGTAGGTGACGTAGGTGGCGCAGGCGGCGCAGGCGGCGGCTGCACGGGAGGTGTCCTTGGAGCTGACCGTGACGGGCTCGTTTCGTGCGGTTGCCGGTGTCGGTGGACACGGGGGTGCTGCTTTGCCGGGTGCCGCTTCTGGGGATGCGCGGGCTTCGGCTTCGACGGCTTCGACGGCGCGATCGGAGCCACGGCGACCGGTCGCGGCGGGGAGGGCACGGGCGCCGCAGCCGGCGTGCCGGACGCCCGGTGGCCGACGGCGGCGATCGCCAGCACCGCCAGCGCCAGCGCCCCCAGCCCGCCGGCGACCCGCCGCGGCCAGGTGCGCGGCTCCGGTGGCAGCAGCCGTGCCAGGTGCTCGTCGTCATCGTCGTCGAACAGCCCGGCCATGCCCACCACCTCGGTGTCGTCGCCTGCCTCGAGGGCCTCGTTACCGCAACGCTCGAGCTCGTCCAGGCACTCGGCAAGCGACTCGTACCCGGCTGCGGCGGCTCGCGCCCTCCAGTCCTCGAGCGGTGAGCCGAACCCCGCACCGCCGGCGGCGCGCAGGATCGCCGCCAGCGTTCGCTGTCCGTCGCGCGGGCCAACCAGAATCGGGTTGACTGCCGGCGAGCCCAGCAGCGGCCGCTCCAGGAACGGAGTCGGACCCGGGCCGACCGCGCAGTCGCCGAGATCGCAGGCGTCGACGGGGAAACCGGCCGCGGCGATCCGCTCGGCCAGACGGCCGAACGACAGGGCGAGCCGGGCCGCGTCTGCCGGCCCCGGGCGGCGGGTTGCCTGCCACCGCTCGATGCTCATGCCCAGCGAGGGCGCCACCACCAGGAACCTGCGCCCCTCGTGCTCGCCGAAGTCGAGCACGCCGCAGATCTCCGAGCAGGCCAGCGCGCACCAGCGCGTGACCGCGTCCGTGAAGCCGTCGTCGTCCCAGCCGTCGGATGCAAACACGATCCGCACCTGGGCGGTGCGTCCCGATCTCGTGTCCAGCGCATCGATCGGCCCTTCCGGCCTGGCCCGCAGCGCCGCCGGGCTGGCCAGGTATCGGCCGGCGATCACCAGCGCGGTCGAGGTTGCGGAATTGGCCATACTCACAGGCTAGGGACGGAAGCGTCACGGAACCAGACGCAACCCGTTACGAAACAGTCACAGCTCTATCCGAAGAAGCGACCGCGCGACTGGCGCTTCTCGCGGAAGGCGCCCTCGAGCAGCTCGCTCGAGTAGCCCACGATCTCCCCGGTGTCGGCGTACAGGTAGACGGCGGTCTTGTAGATCTGCCCCATCGCCGAGCTGACTACCAGCAACACCACTCCCAGCCCGGCTGCCACCACCAGCAGTCCCACGCCGGCCGCCGGACTGGCGCCCACAACCGCGGCCCCCAGCAGCCCGACGCCGACCAGCGGCAGCGCCAGCAGGAACGTGGCGATGCCCAGTCCGACGTTTCCGATCAGGCTCTCGCCCCATGAGCGGCGCACCGTGGCGACGCTGCGGCGGACGGCGTCGGCTGGCCCGACCTGCTCGAACACCAGCACCGGGATCACGAAGTAGGTCGCGATCGCCCACCCCGCCCCCAGCAGACGCGCCACGATGCTGCCCACCAGGCCAGCGCGCTGCTCGACCGACCGGATCACCAGGCCCACCAGCGAGGCGATCAGCGCCCACAGCAAGATCGACCCCAGCCGGGCATTTGCGGCACGCATCCCCTCCCCTGCGCTGGTCTCCTCGCCGTGGAAGCTGCGTGCCGCGCAGCTGACCAGGGCCACGTTGAAGTAGGTGGCGACGGCGGTGGCGGCGTAGCCCGCCAGCCCCGCCACCACCAGCATCGGCCAGCTGCGCGCGCTGTTGGCGGTGGCGCCCGGCAGCAGCAGCACGGCCGCCGGCACCAGCACGATCGCGACAGCGATCAGCGTGAACGCCGCCGACAGCACCGGGAACCACAGCAGGCTGCGGTCGCGCCGGATGATCGCGAGCGACTCGGAGAGCAGGCGGAACGAGCGCTCAAATCGGTTCATCACCACATTCTGCGACGCAACCGGCCGGATCGCTAGATGGTCGACGCGAGTTCAGCTGAACGCCTGGAACACGGCCGCCGTCACGGTCGCCCCCAGCAGGGCGCCGAGAATCACCTCGGGCGTGGAGTGGACGCCGGCCTCCACCCGCGTCTGGGCGACCAGTGTCGCCATCAGGAACACCACGGTCGAGACCAGCACCGCGTGCCGGTAGTCGGCCACCGCGAACGTCACCGCCACCCAGCCGCCGAAGGCGACGGCGGCGTGGCCGGAGGGCAGGCCGCCGCGCAGCAGCGTCTCGCGGTCGGTGCGGGCCTTCAGGGCGATCACGATCATGATCACCAGCGCCAGCGCGATCACGGTCAGATGCACCGGAGACCCGCGCACGGTGTCGATCGCGCGCCGGCTGGGGTTGCGCAGCCGCTCCGCGAACACCAGGTAGCCGACGAACGTGGCGTTCACGGCCGCAACCAGCACGGCCCCGGCGGCGACGTCCTTTGCCGTGCGCGCCAGCGGATCGAACGAGTTGGTGGCAACGTCGATCGCCTTCTCGAGCGCCGTGTTGAACATCTCGGCGA
>C688J18823_10002839_pt1 | contig 10910 bp, 11 predicted proteins | sample HopSoiMetagenom1_FD_18823 | JGI IMG/M metagenome (IMG submission 18823) | reverse complement strand
GCTGGCCGAGCAGGACGGCGTCAGGCTGCATCTGCCCACACTGTGGCAGCGCTGCGATCCGTGGAGTTGACGCTGGCGCTGGTGGCGCTGGCCGTGGTGCTCGGATTTGCGATGGTCCGCCCGCGCGGCTGGCCCGAGGCCGTCGCGGCGGTGCCTGCGGCCGGCCTGCTGATCGCGCTCGGCGTGATCTCCTGGCACGACGCCGCCGCCGAGGTGAGCCGGCTGCTGCCGGTCGTCGGGTTTCTCGCGGCGGTGCTCGTGCTTGCCCGGCTGTGTGACGACGAGGGCCTGTTCCGTGCGGCAGGTGCGGCCATGGCACGGTCGAGCTCGGGCAGCCAGCAGCGCTTGCTTGCAATGGTTTTCGTGATGGCAGCGGCCACCACGGCGATCCTCAGCCTCGATGCGACCGTCGTGCTGCTCACCCCCGTTGTGCTCGCGACCGCCCGTGCCTTGCGGGTGCCTGCGAGGCCGCATGCATACGCCACCGCGCATCTGGCCAACAGTGCCTCGCTGCTGTTTCCGGTGTCCAACCTGACCAACCTGCTGGCGTTCGGCGCGGCGGGGCTGTCGTTCGTCCACTTCACCGCGGTCATGACACTGCCCTGGCTCGCCGCCGTAGGCGTTGAATTCTTCTTGCTGCGATGGGTTTTCGTACGCGAGCTGGTGGTTGAGCCGACCCGTGACACCATTCATGAGGACGTCCAGGTGCCAATGTTCACACTCGTCGTGCTGGCGCTGACGCTCGCCGGGTTCGCCGCCACCTCGCTGTTCGGTTTGTCGCCGGCGTGGGCGGCGCTGGCGGGTGCGGTTGCGCTCGGTGTGCACGGCTTTATCCGTGGCCGTAGCACCGTCTCCGGGCTCGCGGATGCGCTGGACGTACCATTCCTGGCGTTCGTGTTGTGCCTGGGTGTGGTCGTCGCCGCGGTGATGCTCAACGGTCTCGACGCAGCCATGCGCGATGTGCTGCCGGCCGGCGACACGTTGCCTGCGCTGCTCGGGATTGCCGCTGTTGCGGCGCTGCTATCCAACGTGGTCAACAACCTGCCCGCGGTGCTGGTTCTGCTGCCGTTGGTGACGGCGTCGGGTCCCGCCGCCGTGCTCGCGGTGCTCATCGGCGTCAACGTCGGGCCGAACCTGACGTACGTCGGCTCGCTGGCGAATCTGCTGTGGCGCAGCGTCGTGCGCCGCGATATCCGGGCCGGTTTCGTCGAGTTCTCCCGCATCGGGCTTCTCACCGCGCCGATCACTGTCGTCATCGCGGTGCTTGCCCTGTGGGTGGGAATCCGGCTCTTCGCGCTCTAACGGCCCTACGCCACGGTTACATCGACGCAAACAGGGGTGGGACGGCTGACGTCGATTCGACCACCGACGGCGCTGCCGGCGAGACATTCGCCGTAGCATCGGCAAGATTTGTGTTGTGGGCATGTTCAGCAGGTACGTGGTGCTCGGCGACTCGTTCACCGAAGGTGTGGGTGACCCGCATCCCGCCAGCCCTAACGGTGTGCGCGGATGGGCGGATCACGTCGCAATCGCGCTGGCGCAGAAGAACCCCGAGCTTCGCTACGCCAACCTCGCTGTGCGTGGCCGCAGGATGGACGAGATACTCGCAGAACAGGTTCAGACCGCGGTCATGCTCGAACCCGACCTAGCCGTCGTCTACGCGGGCATGAACGACCTGCTGTTGGTGCGCAACGACGTCGATGCGATGATGGCCAGATATGCTGACGGCCTGAAGACCTTGCAACAGACCGGCGCCCACGTGCTGGCCTTCACGGCAGGCGATCTCGGCACGGTGCCCCTATTTCGGCGGCTCCGCGGCCGGGCCGCGGTCTACAACGAGCTGTTGCGTGGCATCGCTGACGACCTCGGTCTGCAACTCGTGGACTTCTGGCGGTTCACCGAGTTTCGCGATCCACGCATGTGGGCCCGAGATCGCATCCACCTTTCACCGCTTGGTCATGAGCGCATGGCTGCGAAAGTCCTTGATACGCTGACTGTTCCCCACAACCTGACCACGCGATCGGCGGCACTGCTGGCCTCATCGCCGCCCATACGCGGCTTTTGGGCCAATCTGCAATGGACATTTGCGTTCGCGGCACCGTGGGTGGCCAAGCGGCTACGCCGAGCGACTCCGGGAGCCGGCATGGAGCCGAAGTACCCCGCGCTGACCAGAGTTTTCTAGCGCGAGACGTTAACCCCTTCGCTGCCGGGCGATTTCGGCAAGTACCACGCCGGCGGCCACCGATGCGTTCAACGACTCCGTCGGCCCAGCCATCGGAATGGACACCACGGCGTCGCAGTTCTCGCGCACCAGCCGTGACAGTCCTTTGCCCTCGGACCCGACCACAACAACCATGGGCCCGGTGCCGTCGAGCTCGTCGACCGTGGTGTCGCCGCCCGCGTCCAGACCCACCACCTGCAGCCCAGCGTCGGCCCAATTCTGCAGTGTCCGAGTGAGATTCGTCGCCCTGGCCACCGGCACCCGCGCGGCGGCGCCTGCGCTGGTGCGCCATGCGACGGCGGTGACGGACGCCGAGCGCCGCTGCGGGATCAGCACGCCGTGACCACCGAACGCCGCCACGGACCGGACGATCGCACCGAGGTTGCGCGGATCGGAGATGTTGTCCAGCGCCACCATCAACGCCGGGGTGCTGTGCTTCCGCGCGGTCGCGAGCAGGTCGTCGGGATGCGCGTATTGATAGGGCGGGACCTGCAGCGCGATGCCCTGATGCAGCCCGTTGGCGGCGATGCGATCCAGGTCGTGCCGTGGCGCCTCGAGGATTGAGATGCCGGAATCGGCCGCCAGTCGTACGGATTCGGTGAGGCGTTCGTCGGCCTCGGCGCCGAGCGCAACGTACAGCGCGGTGGCGGGCACCCCGGCCCGCAGGCACTCCAGCACCGGGTTGCGGCCCAACACGATCTCGGTGTCGTCGGTCTTGCGGGCCGGGCGGCGCTGCTGCTGGGGCTTGCCCCCGCGTTTGGCGGCGGGGTGGTTCGGCCGCATGTGGGCGGGCGGCGTCGCGCCGCGTCCCTCGAGCCCGCGCCGCCGCACACCGCCGGACCCGACCGTCGGCCCCTTCTTGGTGCCTGGTTTGCGTACCGCTCCCCGGCGCCGTGAGTTTCCAGCCATCTATTTGGTGTACCCGTCGAGCAGCGCCCACTGCGGCCCGTCAGCGGTATCGGTGACCTCGATGCCTGCCTCCTTGAGCCGGTCGCGGATCGCGTCCGCCTCCGCCCAGTCCCGTCGCGCCCTGGCATCCTCGCGGCGCTGCACTTCGGCTTGCACCAGGACGTCGACCGCGGCCAGCGCGGCGGACGTCTCGTCGTGGGATTCCCAGCGCTCGTCGAGCGGGTCGGCGCCGAGGATGCCCAACATCGCCCGAATCGACATCGCATGCGCCAGGGCGGTTTCGTGGTCACCGGCGTCGAGGGCGCGGTTGCCCTCGGCGCGGGCGGCGTGCACCTCGGCCAGTGCGATGGGCACCGACAGGTCATCGTCGAGCGCCGCGGCGAACTTCGGCGTCCACTCGCCCGGCACCACCGCGCCGATCCGGTTGCGTACTCGGTGCATGAAGTCCTCGATGCCTGTGTAGGCCTTGGCCGCATCCTGCAGCGCGGTCTCGGAGAACTCGAGCATCGACCGGTAGTGCGCGCTGCCGAGGTAGTAGCGCAATTCGGCGGGCCGAACCCGTTGCAGCACAGCAGGAATCGCCAGCACGTTGCCCAGCGACTTGCTCATCTTCTCGCCGCCCATGGTGACCCAGCCGTTGTGCAGCCAGAACCGAGCGAATCGATCACCTGCGGCCTCGGCCTGGGCGATCTCATTCTCGTGGTGCGGGAACACCAGATCCATGCCGCCGGCGTGGATGTCGAACTCGGGTCCGAGGTAGGCCTCGCACATCGCGACGCACTCGGTGTGCCAGCCTGGGCGGCCCGGGCCCCACGGGGTCGGCCACGACGGCTCACCGGGCTTCGCGCCCTTCCACATCGTGAAGTCGCGCTCGTCGCGCTTACCCTTCGCGACACCCTCGCCCTGGTGCACGTCGTCGATCTTGTGGCCGGACAGCTTGCCGTAGTCGGGCAGGCTGAGCACGTCGAAGTAGACGTCGCCGTTTCCGGTGTAGGCATGTCCGCGTTGGATCAGCCGCTCGATCAGCTCGACCATCTGCGTGACGTGGCCCGTTGCGCGGGGCTCGGCTGACGGCGGAAGCACGCCCAGCGCGTCGTATGCGGCCGTAAACGCCCGCTCGTAGGTGGCGGCCCACTCCCACCACGGCCGGCCCGCGTCGGCGGCCTTGTTGAGGATCTTGTCGTCGATGTCGGTGACGTTGCGGATGAACGCGACGTCATAACCCTTGGCCATCAGCCAGCGCCGCAACACGTCGAACGCGACACCGCTACGGACGTGGCCGATGTGCGGCAGGCCCTGAACCGTGGCGCCGCACAGATAGATCGATGCGTGGCCGGGCCGCAGCGGCACGAAATCACGCACGGCACCCGCCATGGTGTCGTATAGCCGCAATTGAGATGCGGGGCCGTCGGTCACGACGCGCCAGCTTACCGGCCTTTTCAGCCCTTATTTACCACTACCGACCACCAGGGCGGTGGCGATCGCGGCCAGACCCTCGCCGCGGCCCGTGAGGCCGAGGCCGTCGGTGGTCGTGGCGGACACCGAAACCGGGGCGTCCAGTAATTCGGAAAGGACCTTCTGCGCTTCGGCGCGTCGGGGGCGCACCTTGGGCCGATTTCCAATCACCTGTACAGCGGCGTTGCCGATGCGGTAGCCGTCGGCCGTCAGCAGTCCTCTGACGTGCCGGAGCATGTCCGCGCCGCTGACGTCGCGCCATTCTGGGCGATCGGTGCCGAAGGCATCGCCGATGTCACCCAGCCCGGCAGCCGACAGCAGTGCATCGCATAACGCGTGAGCGGCGACGTCACCGTCGGAATGGCCTGCGCAGCCGTCGGCGTCCTCGAACAGCAGGCACAGCAACCAGCACGACCGACCGGCCTGGATGGGGTGTACGTCGGTGCCGAGCCCGACCCGCGGCTGCGTCAAATGCTCTTCGCGCAAGCGCTCATCGCCGACATCATGTCCCTTCAGGACGCGGCGGCCAGCACCTCGTCGAGAATGATCGCCGCCTTGGCATCGTCCGTATTCTCGGCAAGCGCCAGCTCGCCGACAAGGATCTGCCGCGCCTTGGCCAGCATCCGCTTCTCACCTGCGGACAGGCCACGCTCCTGGTCCCGGCGCCACAGGTCACGAACGACCTCGGCGACCTTGTTCACGTCGCCGGAGGCCAGCTTCTCGAGGTTGGCCTTGTACCTGCGTGACCAGTTGGTCGGCTCTTCGGTGTGCGGGGCGCGAAGCACCTGGAAAACCTTGTCAAGGCCCTCCTGCCCGACCACATCGCGAACTCCGACATACTCGGCATTGTCGGCGGGTACTCGAACGGTGAGGTCCCCCTGGGCGACCTTCAAGACGAGGTATTCCTTTTGTTCGCCTTTGATGGTCCGGGTTTCGATCGCCTCGATCAACGCAGCACCGTGGTGTGGATAGACAACGGTGTCTCCGACCTTGAAAATCATCAGTTTCGAGCCCCTTTCACGAGTCAATGTTAGCACGGCGGCCAGACAGACGCGCAGGTCAGGGGCACAGTCGGTGAAGAGCAGGGGTTGACAGGGTGACGAATCCGTGCATGCTACCGTGGCCGGCAGCGAACTGAGAAGGAAGTCGGCCGACGCCCCGACCCTTCGCACAAGCCGCTATGAATGTCGGCGCCGGGTGACCACCGCGCGGGACTTGAGCACGCCCGAGCAATCTTCGCTGCGGGCTCGACGTCAGTTCATGGCCGTGACGCACCAGCGAGTCGCATACCCCGGCGCGCGGCCCGGACCTCGTGGCTATCTGGTCATACGCGGCCGCGGGTTGAGTTCGTCAACGCCGCTATCGGGCGGCTGCTGATTCCGCGACGCCCGCCTTGCCTGCCACAACGTGACCGCGGCCGCAGCGGACTCAATTACTTAAGCTATTTCGTCCCGGCCGCTTGGGGGGAGGAAGCGGATGCGCTGGCGAAATAGGAACCAGCTCTCTTCGCGCTTGACGAACGGAATCCACCCGGCTTTCTCGCCCGCTTTCAGCGACGCAGCGTTCCATTCGGCGATGAAGGTAATCGCGTATCGCACGCCGGAGTCACGCGCCTGTTCCACAATCCGGGTCCCAGCGTCTGGCGTGATCCCCAGCCGCGATGGCTCTCCGCTGTGTAGCTGCCCTCGATCATTGCTTCATCCGGTTGAAGCTCGGGAAACAGTCCTCCCCACCGTGCCCGGATGAGCGCGTTGTCCCGCGCCGTGAGCCGCCACGTCATGAAGCACACCGTTCCGTCCGGGTCGACGGCGACCCACGGCGTGGGAAGGCCGGCGCTCAAGAACCATCGCTGGTCGGCACGCTGCTGCGCCGCCCGTGGGGCGAGTCCCGCAACCGCAGCGATGAACGACAGATCATCGCCCGGCTGAAGCTGCCGCACAACCAGAGGAATCTTCGCCGAAGGCACCGCAAAAGGCGCGCTCATGTCCCGGCGAATCCCAATTGCTACGCGACGCGAGTAGAGCCGCTGGCGCGCGGTCCGCCACAACCAACGGCGTCCGTGGGCGGAGCGGATGAGCTCAAGGCCTTCCCGAACCCGCATCATGCGCATTCAGGTGGCAGGGACCCCCGGTGGCCCACTCCTCCTCGGTTTGCAGCAGTTGTGCGCGAATTCCGCGGGTCGACATGGGCGCCTCCGCCATGGTGCGAATCTCTCTCGGAGGGACTCGGGTTTTGACCAAAATACGCCTCGAAATCAGTTAGCTGTTGACAATCGCCGTGCTGCTCACGCTTGACGGCTCATCGCGCCGATCACGGTTCCAGCAACACATGTGTGTCGGCGGTCTTAGCCAAGGAGCCTCATCGCGCCGATCACGGTTCCAGCGACACATGTGCCCGCAGCTCATCGCGATGGCACGGCGCGGCGGCCGAGGAGCGGCGGTAAGGAAGGACGACGAGGTGAGGCTCTGCCAGCCCAGCTCGGCGTGACCCTTGTACGGTACTTTGCATAGTCAAACCACCGCGACCGCATCACGGTCGCTCGCCGGCTCTGCAGGAGAGTTCAGTGAACCGCTTCAAACCGCGTACTTCTGCCGTCACCGCCGGCCTGGCCGCTTGCGGGCTGGCCGCCGCCGTCGCGCTGAGCGGCTGCGGGGCCGGGCAGGTGTCCCAGACGGCCACGCAGGAACCCGCAGTCAACGGCACGAGCGCCACCGTCGGTGCGATTTCGCTGCGCAACATCCACCTGCGTGCCGCCCAGGCAGGCGATTACGTCCAGCCGGGCCGCGACGTCGAGCTGTTGTTCGTCGCCGTGAACGGCTCGCCGGACGTCGACGACAAGCTGGTCTCGATCACCTCCGACATCGGCACGATCAGCCTGTCGGGCGACACCTCGATCCCGGTCAACGGCGTTCTGGTTGTCGGCGAGCCGGACGGCCAGATCGCGCCGCTGGAATCCGCCGAGAAGGCCGATGCCGCCAAGGCGAAGGTTGCACTGTCCAAGCCGATCACCAATGGGCTGACGTACAACTTCACGTTCGACTTCGAGAAGGCCGCCGATACCACGGTGTCGGTGCCGATCTCGGCCGGTGAGCAGCCGCGGCGCGAAGCGGCCGCAGAAGCCGGCGACACGGGCGGTCACCACTAAGTTCCTGTCGGTCGGACCGGTTACGGTCACGGCGTGGCCAAAGCGCGTTCGCAGTACCGTTGCTCGGAATGCCACCACGTCACCGCCAAATGGGTCGGCCGCTGCCCTGACTGCGGCACCTGGGGCACCGTCGACGAAATGGCGGTACTGGCCGCGGTCAACGGCTCGTCGATGCATCGCGCCGTCGCGCCAACCTCGCCCGCGGTGCCGATCACCTCGATCGACCCCGGCGGCACCCGTCATTTCCACACCGGGGTCAGTGAACTGGACCGTGTCCTGGGCGGAGGTCTGGTACCCGGCTCGGTGACCCTGCTTGCAGGCGACCCGGGCGTCGGCAAGTCGACGCTGCTGCTCGAGGTCGCGCATCGCTGGGCGCAGGCGGGCAGGCGCGCACTGTATCTGTCCGGTGAGGAGTCGGCCGGCCAGATCCGGCTGCGGGCCGAACGCACCCGGTGCAGCCACGACGAGGTGTATCTGGCCGCCGAATCGGATCTGCAGATGGCACTCGGCCACATCGACCAGGTGCGGCCGAGCCTGGTGGTGGTCGACTCGGTGCAGACCATGTCCACCACCGAGGCCGACGGTGTCACCGGCGGGGTCACTCAGGTGCGCGCGGTGACGACGGCGCTGACCATGACCGCGAAGACATCCGGGGTGGCGATGCTCCTGGTCGGCCACGTCACCAAGGACGGCGCCATCGCCGGGCCGCGTTCGCTGGAGCATCTCGTCGACGTCGTGCTGCATTTCGAGGGCGACCGCTCGTCGGCCCTTCGGATGGTGCGCGGCGTGAAGAACCGCTTCGGCGCCGCCGACGAGGTCGGCTGTTTCCTGTTGCACGACAATGGAATTGAGTGTGTTGCCGACCCGTCGGGGCTCTTTCTCGACCAGCGGCCCAAGCCGGTGTCGGGCACGGCGGTGACGGTCACGCTCGACGGCAAACGGCCGTTGATCGGTGAGGTCCAGGCACTGATCGGCTCACCTGCGAGCGGCTCACCACGCCGCGCGGTGAGCGGCATCGACTCGTCCCGCGCCGCGATGATCACCGCGGTGCTGGAGAAGCGCGCCAAGCTTCCCGTCGGGGCCAACGACATCTACCTGTCCACCGTCGGCGGCATGCGGCTGACCGACCCGTCATCGGACTTGGCGGTGGCGTTGGCGATCGCGTCCGCCTATACCGACCTGGCCATGCCCACCAACGCGGTGGCTATCGGCGAGGTCGGGCTGGCCGGCGATCTGCGCCGGGTCAGCGGCATGGACCGCAGGCTCTCGGAGGCGGCACGGCTGGGCTTCGGCTGCGCCGTGGTCCCGGAGGGCGTCACGACGGTGCCCGCGGGACTGCGCGCCCTACCCGCCGACAACATTCAGACAGCGTTGCGGGTGCTGCGGCAAATCAGTCAGACTGACGCCGGCCGACCTTAGGAGGGGCGATGGCCGTCAAGACGAGCGGCAGGTCGAGGCGCAACGTGGTGCAGCTGGCGCGGCCGACCCTGAGGGAGACCATCGCGCGGCTGGCGCCCGGCACAGCGCTGCGCGACGGCCTGGAACGCATCCTGCGCGGCCGCACTGGCGCGTTGATAGTCATCGGCTACGACGACAGCGTCGAGGCCATCTGCGACGGCGGCTTCTCGCTCGACGTTCGATACGCGCCGACCCGGTTGCGGGAGCTGTCCAAAATGGACGGTGCGGTCGTGCTGTCCAGTGACGGCGGCCGGATCGTGCGGGCCAACGTGCAGCTGGTGCCCGACCCGTCGATCTCCACCGAAGAGTCCGGCACGCGGCACCGCTCCGCGGAGCGCACCGCCATCCAAACCGGCTATCCGGTGATCTCCGTGAGCCATTCGATGAGCATCGTCACGGTCTACGTCGCGGGCGAGCGTCACGTGATCCCCGATTCGGCCACAATCCTTTCGCGGGCCAACCAGACCATCGACACACTCGAGCGGTACAAGACGCGCCTCGATGAGGTCAGCAGGCAGCTCTCGACCGCTGAGATCGAGGATTTCGTGACGCTGCGCGATGTGATGACCGTCGTGCAGCGACTCGAGATGGTGCGCCGGATCAGCCTCGAGATCGACTCGTATGTCGTCGAACTCGGCACCGATGGACGTCAGCTCAAGCTGCAGCTGGAGGAGCTCGTCGGCGACAATGACACCGCCCGCGAGCTGATCGTACGCGACTACCACGCCAACCCCGACGCGCCGTCGGCGGCTCAGGTCAGCGCCACGCTCGAGGAGCTCGACTCGCTTTCGGACAACGAGCTTCTCGACTTCACGACACTGGCAAGGGTTTTCGGGTACCCATCAACCGCCGAAGCACAGGACTCGGCGATGAGCTCACGCGGCTACCGCGCGATGGCGGGCATTCCACGGTTGCAGTTCGCGCATGTCGACCTGCTGGTGCGGTCGTTCGGATCGTTGCAGGGGCTGCTGGCCGCCACGTCCGACGATCTGCAGTCGGTGGAAGGCATCGGCTCGATGTGGGCCCGTCACATCCGGGAAGGCCTGTCACAGCTGGCGGAGTCGACGATCGCCGACCGGCTCGCCTAGTTCGCCCTATTCCGTTGCGGCTCTTGTGTCGTCGAGCCCGTGGCGGAGCAACTCCCATGCGAGCCGACGCGCTTCTGCAGCTCTTGTGTGCATGAGCCGCTGCACGGTCCGCATCGTATCTGGCTTCGGCGTGCGCCCCTCAACGACGGCGTCGTGCACATCCTCTGCTACGCGGATCGCCATCACAGCGGCCTCGTTGATCTGGTTCAGCGCGCGATTGAGGCGATCGTCCTCGATGAGGACATTGGCATTGCTGACCTCGACCGAAAAGTCGTTCACGACGCGGCTGATCTGCTCGAATATCGGGTTCATCGCCTGCTCACGCTCGTCGCGGTCCTCGATGCGCAGGATGCGGGCGCCCTCGTTCCACAGGGTGGCGAGCATCTGAGTGTGCCCGTTGACGGCGCGCGACACCTCGATCATCGCCTGCTTCTGCAGCTGATTGACCAGGTGGCTGCGCTCGATGCGGGCCAGCTCCCGTTGTGCTTCCACCTCGGCGCGGTACAACTTTTCCCGAGCTTCCATCTCGACCCGGTGCAAAGCCTGGGCCAGCGCCAGTTCGCGTGCCGCGCGCTCCTCGGCGGCCACCAGCTCCCGGCGTAGCCGCTCGGCGGCTTCGACGGCAGTCTGGTTC
>C688J18823_10002838_pt1 | contig 10910 bp, 8 predicted proteins | sample HopSoiMetagenom1_FD_18823 | JGI IMG/M metagenome (IMG submission 18823) | reverse complement strand
CGAGAATCAGCCGCGCGGACGGACGGCGCTTGGTCGTCTCATCGATCACAACTATCTGCAGTCGATCGGCTGGCGCGGCATCCGCCAGCGCAAAGTGCATGTCGAAGAGCTGCTCCGCGACGCGATGCAGCGCGCCAGCGATGCGAAGCTCGACATTCGCGTGATGGATGTCGCGGCGGGACACGGCCGCTACGTTCTCGATGCGATCGCGTCCGCGGACATCAAACCCGCCTCGATTCTCCTGCGCGATTACAGCGAGCTGAATGTCGAAAAAGGGACGCAGTTGATCGCCGCGAAAGGGCTGCAAACGATCGCGCATTTCGAGAAGGGGGACGCTTTCGATCGCACCAGCCTGGCGTCGATCGCGCCGCGGCCGACCATCGCCATCGTCTCCGGCCTGTACGAGCTCTTCCCCGACAACGAGATGGTCTCGCGCTCCCTCGCCGGAATCGCCGATGCCGTTCCAAACGGCGGTTACCTCGTCTACACCTGTCAGCCGTGGCATCCGCAACTCGAGTTGATCGCGCGCGCGCTGACCAGTCATCGCGGCGGTGCCGCGTGGGTGATGCGCCGGCGCACACAGAACGAGATGGACCAGCTCGCCGCGCATGCCGGCTTCCGCAAAATTTCGGAGCGGATCGACGAGTGGGGCATCTTCACCGTCTCGCTTGCCGTGCGTGAAGGATGAGCGACTCCTCGATTCTCCGCCGCAAGCTCGCCTGGCTCGCCTTCCTCGGCCCCTTCTTCTTCGCCAGCTACGGATTTGCGAACTGGCTCGCCGCACGGCACGCGCATGTCGGCTCGATCGTCTTCGCCTGGGAACATCGCATCCCGTTCATGGCCTGGACCATCATTCCGTACTGGTCGATCGATGCGCTGTACGTCGTGTCGATTTTCATCTGCACGACGAAGCGCGAGCTCGACCGGCATGCGCTGCGGCTGCTTTTCGTGCAGCTCGTCTGCGTCGCGTGCTTCATCGCCTTCCCGCTGCGCTTCTCGTTTCCGAAGCCGGAGACGCACGGGTTGTCCGCCGCGCTCTTCACCGCGCTCGGAAGTTTCGACAAGCCGTTCAACCAGGCGCCGTCGCTGCACATCGCGCTGCTCGTGCTGATCTGGGCGCGCCTCGGGGCACACACGCCGCCGCGATGGCGCCCTGCGCTGCACGCGTGGATGCTGCTGATCGGCGTCTCGATCCTCACCACGTTTCAACATCACTTCATCGATCTGCCCACGGGCTTCGCCATCGGAGCGATCGCGCTCTGGCTCGGCGAAACGGAATTGCGGCTCACTCGCGATTCGGTGCGGCGGCGCATCGGCGTCATCTACATCGCAGGCGCGCTGCTCTTCGCGATCGCGGCGCTGCGCGGCGGCGGATTCCTCTGGCTTTTGTGGGTCGCCGTGGCGGTCTTCTTCGTGGCGATCAACTATCTCCTCGCGGGCGCCCGCGGCTACGGCAAGACGAGCGACGGCTCGATCGATGCGGTGATGCTGACCCTCTTCGCGCCGTTCACGTTCGGCGCGTGGCTGAACTCGCGCCTGTCGACGATTCGCTGCGGCGCCTACAGCGAGATCTGCGACGGCGTCTTCCTCGGACGCGTGCCGGTGCGCACCGCGCCGTTCGACGCCATCGTCGATCTCTGCGCGGAGATTCCATGCCGCGGAGGCGCGAAGTTCTATCGGTCGATTCCGGTGCTCGATCATGTCGTGGCGAGCGATGACGAGCTGCGCGCCGCGGTGAGCGCGATCGAAGAGGGACGCACGCACGGCCGCGTCCTCGTCTGCTGCGCGCTCGGGATCTCGCGCAGCGCGTCAGCGGTCGTCGCGTGGCTTCTCGCGACGCATCGCGCGAAATCGGTCGATGAAGCGGTGACCCTGGTGCGCCGCGCACGTCCGGCGACGGTGCTGCGCGATCGCCATCGCGCCGCGCTGGAGGGATTGTGATGGAGCGCGGCCGTCCCGGCCGCAGTCGTCGGGCGTCTCGCCCGGCGGCCAGTCGCATCGGTCGCCGCCCGGGACGGGCGGCGACTGCGGGCGGGACGCCCGCGCTCCGAGGGATCGCATGACCGCGTTGCGCGTCACCGCGCGGCTCCTCCGCGCCGGGAAATCGATCGACTGGCTCTCGTTCGCGCTGCTCCTGATCGCAGTGTGGAAACGCGATCCGGTCGCCGGCGCGCTCGGTCTCGTCGCACGCTACTTCGCCTTTCGCGTCGCCTTCGACGCGCACGTCTTTGACGACCTCGCGGAAGGACGCATGACCATCGAAGAATTCGACGACTGCGGCCTCGTCCCTCCGAAAAAGCGTGGACGTCCCGTCGCCGATCGCTGTCGCGGCGCGATGCGTCTCATCACGATCCTTGGCATACTCACCGCGGCGCAAGCCATCGTCCTGATCGTCAATCAATGAGTGACGCACTGCAGAATCCGATCTTCCGCGACTACTTCGTCGTGCTGATGGGCCTACTCGTCGTCGCCGGCACGCTGATCCTCGTTCTTCGCCTGCTGCACAAGAACGTCGATCACGCGTGGAAGGCCTATCGCGGCTGGCTGTTCATGATTCCGCCCGTCTTCGTCGCGCTCTATTTCGGCCGCGTGACGACGATCGTCTTCTTCACGCTGCTCTCACTCAGCGCGTTCTTCGAGTTCGCACGCGCCACCGGCCTCTATCGCGACTGGGGCATGCTCTCCGTCGTCATCCTCGGCATCATCAGCGTCGGCGTCGTCTCCGCGATGGACGATCCGGGCACGAAGGTGCACGGCTGGTACGGCATGCTGATGGCGCTGCCGGTGTACGTCGTCGCCGCGATCATGATGATTCCGATCATCCGAGACCGCGCGAAAGGACAACTGCAGCCGATCGCGCTCTCCGTCGTCGGCTTCATCTACATCGGCTGGATGTTCGGGCACCTCTCGTATCTCACCAACGCGAAAAACGCCTACGGCTATCTGCTCTATCTCCTCTTCGCCGTGCCGCTGAACGACATCGCGGCGTTCACCTTCGGACGCATCTTCGGCAATCGCAAGTTCCGGCCGAACATCAGCCCGAACAAAACGTGGGCCGGCTCGATCGGCGCGCTCGCCGTCTCCATGGCGCTGCCGTGGCTGGTGCGCTTCTCGTTTCCGGAGTTCGGCACGGCGGAGCTGATCCTCACCGGCATCATCGTCGGCATCGGCGGCCAGCTCGGCGATCTGACGATCAGCGTGATGAAGCGCGACATCGGCATCAAGGACATGGGCGCAGTGATCGAAGGGCACGGTGGCATCCTCGATCGCGTCGACAGTCTCATCTACGTCGCGCCGCTCTTCTTTCACATGACGCGATACTTCGTCGGACTGTGATGGAGAGCTGGCACTACGAGCCGACGCCCGACTTCGACAAAACGCCGATCGAGCGCCTGCGAGATTTTCCCCGGCACCCGCATTTCTTCGTCTACTGGATGCGCACGTTTGCGAATCTCGTCGTGCGCGCGATCCTGCGCATCGGCAACCGCTTCGAGATCGCCGGCCGCGAGAACCTGCCGTCGTCCGGCTCGTTCGTCATGGTCGCGAATCACGCCAGCCATCTCGACGCGCCGTCGCTCCTCGCCGCCTTGCCGCTGAAGCAGGTGCATCGCGCGTTTCCCGCGGCCGCCGCCGATTACTTCTTCACCAACCTTCCGGTGCTCGCGTTCTCCGCGATCGTCATGAACGCGATGCCGTTCGATCGCCGCGAGAACCCGAAGCAGAGCATCGACGCATGCCGCCAGCTCCTCGAGTCCGAAGGCCACGTGCTCATTCTTTTTCCGGAGGGCACGAGGACGGCGGACGGAAGCATCGGACCGTTCAAGCCCGGCATCGGATTCCTGATCGCCGGCAGCGCGATCCCCGTGGTGCCGTGTCACATCCGCGGCGCCTGGAAAGCGTGGCCGAAAGGCAACTGGATCCCGCGCCCCCGCAAACTGACGCTGACCATCGGCAAGCCGCTCGTGTTCGCGGACAAGCAGCGCGTGAAGGACGACGCGCTGGCGATCGCGGAGACGCTGCGAAGCGCCGTGGCCGCGCTGGACTGATTCGCACGGCAATGCGGTGTCCTCAGTGCGGCGGCAGCGTTCAGCTCGAGGAAGAAGACTCGTTCGTCCACTGCCCGTTTTGCGGCTCGCTGCTCCTACCATCTGGTCGCCGAACGCTCTGCGCAGATGCACCGTGCCGCCGCGCGCGAATGGCAGCATCTCCGTCGAAACATGCCCGTCGTGCGTCCACACCACCATGCGCGAGCCGGGCGCTTCATGCGCGAGGATCCACTGAATGTTCTCGGCCATCGCGCGATCGCGCACCGAGGGATCGAAGCGTTTCCCGACAGCGGCTCGGCCTGCCGGATCAGCTCCGCCCTGTGCCGCGCAAGCTCCCATGCGGCGTCGTGCGTCGCGTACGCATCGATGCGCTGGATCAAGTCCGCTGCTTTGCCATCGATGAGCGGCAGTGCGTCCGGCATGTGCTCGGTCAGCCACGGCTTCAACACGTGACGCGCAGACATGGGGATTCTGCATGTCGAATCCGTAGAAGCGCACCTTCGCCGCCTGCGACGGATCCTCGTTCCACTTCCGCATCCACCTGATCATGTCGAGCACTTCCTCGGTGTTCCAGGTCCAGAAGCCGAGGTTGCGGAGGGGCGGTTGCGGGATCGCCTTTGCCGGTCATGACGTAATCGTCGACGGCGATCGCGTCGGGCTCGCTCGCTTCGATCGCGAAGAGGTTGAAGCCCATCTGCGCGACGAGAAATTCGAGCATGCGGTGCTTGAACTGGAAAAACTCGCGCGTGCCGTGCGTGGCTTCGCGGAGACGATGCGGGCGGAGCCGACGAGCTTGCGAAGCGGTTGCATGTCGTCGAAGCCGTGGCCCGCTTCGACCGTCGTGAGCGGAATCGCATGCGCGGCGATCCAGCGCTTCGCTTCCTGCGGGCATGAGTCGTAGTGCCGATCGAGCGAGAGGTTCATGTCGCCTTTGCCGTTGACGGATGTCTCGACGGACATGAAGTGCGGTGCGATCGCCTGGACGACGATGCGGCCGGAGACGGGGAGTTGCATCGTGTAGCGGCCTGCGGTTGCAGCGATCTTGTAAAGGTCGGCGTCTTGGTCGTGAAAAGTCCCGCGATCACGTGCACGCCGGTTGCGCCAGCGAGCGCTCCGCTCACCGTGCGGCACTTCGCGTTCGCAGTGATGGCCGCATTCGCTGCGGATCATTCGTCACATCAACGCTCGTCGCGCCGCCGCATGCACTCGCCGAAGTCGCGGCGACGCCGTACTTGCCGTACTTCAGCTGCGCGAAGTGAAAGCCTCCTGCCGCATCGGTTGTCTCGGTGGCGGTGATGTCTTCCGCGTCCGCGATCGGCAGCAGCGTGACGGCGACGGTCATGCCGGGGAGCGGCGCACCTGCGGCGGTCTTCACAATTCCGTCGATCGTGCGCGTTTGTGCGACTGCGGAGAGTGCGAAGAGGAGCGGGAGGAGGCGGTGCATAGCATTTTTCTAGAACAATGACCCCTGCTTCCGCAACGTCGCCGGTTCCACCGGCTCCTGTCCCAGTCGCTTCTGCATGTCGCGCCGCATTGGCGGGGCTGTGGCCGGCGAAGTGGTTGTTGAAGAAGCCGTACTACCCTCTTGCTCCGCAGATGGACGTCGTCTCAGTTTCGCCATTTCCTGATTGCATGCTTTAATTACGTCGACATCGGTCGAGCCAAAAAATAGGAAGCGTGTCGATGACGGTCAGTGCTAGTCCTCCTTCGGATGAGGTCGCGCGCGAGTGGAGCTTTGAGTCGAAGCTTGTCGCAACATTCCAGGATATCTGCCGATATGCCTGCGAGCTGTTGAACGTCGATCATAGTGGATTCGTGCGTTTCAATCATTTGAAGACCGAAGGCGAAGTGGTAGCACAATATCCTGTTGAATCTGGCCTTAAGAACCGACGTGTCAAATTGCTCGATGTTCGAGCCGAAGAGCAACTCCTCGAGTCTGACGAGCCACTGGTCATAGAAGATGTCGCCGGCAGCGTAGATCTCGCAGAAGTGCGAGATCTACTGCTGGAATTCGATATTCGATCGATCTGCATCGTAAAGGTGCGCCTCCACGGCGTCGTCATTGGATCGTTCAGCCTGGACTCGATCGGCAAAATACGCGCCTTTTCCGAGCAGGAGATCGCTCACTGTCGCTCCCTTGCGGATCTCGCGTCTAAGACAATCGAGCATGCCCGCTCGGCCGACTGGCTGGAAGCGTTGGTTCGCGCAACGGCCGCTATCACCTCCGAACGCGAGATCGAGCCACTGTTGGAAAGTATCGTTCATCACGCAAGCCATTTGTTTGGCGCCGCCAATGTCGGGCTATATCAGCGCCGGCCCGATGAAGAGGGTGAAGACTCACTTCGGCTGGTCGCTAGTTCGAACAATTCGCTTGTTGGAACTGTTTTGCACCGCGGCGAAGGAATGGCATGGCAACTCGTCGACAGCGATGCTCCGTATCTGACGACCGCCGATTACTCCACATACGCGCATAGATCCATCCCGCTTGAGAGTAGCTTCGGCTCGGTTCTCGAGGTGCCGCTCGAACGACTTCGAGAGCGCATCGGTGTGATTTATCTCAGCGACGTAATTGGTCGGCGGTTCACTGATTTTGACGCGGAACTGCTCCGACGCTTAGCCGATGTTGCAATCGTCGCGCTTCAGCAGCGCGACCTCTTCGGACGGGTGGAGCAACTCTCTGAGGCAATCACCGCGATCTCCCGCGATCTCGGTTCGACACCATTGGATAGCAAACTAACGGAGATAGCGGAGCACGCGACAAGGATTCTCAATGCGGAACAGTGCGACGTCTTCCGTTTGATCACACCCGAGCAGCTAACTCTTCAAGCAGGCTATGGGAAAACAGATGTCGATATCGAGCAAGTACAGGTATTCGAGATACGCGACGGCGCGCAGATGACCTTTCCGGCAGTACTCGCGGAGCGACTGATTGCCGGGCGCGACCTGGTAGTCAACCGCTGCGGTGAGGGTCTTCGAGAATTGCTTGGGGTCGGCGGACTAGTCGAGACGGAAGTGTCGAGCCGAATCCACTCGGTGCTGGCGATTCCACTCCTTACCAAGGCGGGTGAGCGCGTAACGGTCTCGGGCATGCTGTGCGTTACGAATAAAACGAGTGCCAATGGTCATGCATCTCCTGATGCTTGCTTCAATGACGAGGATATATGGATTCTCCGTGTATTTGCTGAGTCTGCTGTTGTGGCGATCGAAAGTACGCGGCTCTTCGGAGAATTGAGAGCACAGAAGGACCTATATGAACAACTCCTCGCCGCTTGGAACATCCTCGCGAGTGAAGAGCCGCTCAAGAGCCGGCTGAACAAAATAGCAGAATCGATCGTGCTGATTTTGCGTAAAACCTATTGCCGTATCCTACTCACGGAGGAGTCGGACGAAGTTCTTACCTTAAAGGCTGTCGCGCTGCATCCGCGGATTGATGATGTGCGCCAGTACACTTGGAATCCCGAGCGAAAGCAACGGACTGCTATCTCGCTTTGGCCTCATTTACGGATTGCTTTCCGAACTGGCTTGCCGTATGAGCTGAACTCCGAGAGGGATGGCGGCACTCTAGCCAAGCTCTCCGACATCCTCGGTCTTCGCGATTCGATAACCGGAGACCCAGTACCCATACACAATGTTTTTTCGATTCCGATGGCAGCCGGTAATCGTCCGGTTGGCCTTATCAGCATTGGCGAGGTTCGCCGGCCGACGCTGGAGCGTGGCGGATTTTCGACGGAAGCGAAAAACTTAGCGACGGCAATCGCCGCACAAGCCACCGTGATGATCGATCGCGAATGGCGGCGTCAGACGAGTGAGCGCCGCGAAGAACTGTTGTCGCGTTTATCTGACTCTGCGGTTCAAATCCGGACGGAAGCGGATGACGAACGACGACTGTTTCTCATCGCACAACAGGTCCAACTCGTATTTCGCTGCGACGTCGCGGGACTGCTGGAGCAGACGAGACCGGGCGGTCCGATCGTTGTGTACACGTCCATGGGCGAAGCCCTGCACATCGATGGCAGTACGGCCGCGGCCTCAGGGTTGAACGACATTCTCGCCGAAGAGGTCATGACACAAAGTGTGTCGACTATTTTCGAACGAATCAGCCACAATCTTCCAGCCTTACAGATGCTGCGGTTGAGCTCGGCAATCGCAGTTCGCTTCGATTATGCGTCACGTGCGCGATGCGTGCTGTTCGTCGGAGATCAGGGAGACGACAGCACGTTGGTCAGCGAGGACTTACGAATTCTTGAGACGCTCGCGGCCCACTGCGCCGCGGCGCTGACGACTACCAGAGCTCGTGTTCAGCTTACGCGGGCACTCAATGGTGTGCACCTCGTGGCGGAGGATCTTGCTCTTGGCGATGGTGGTCACGCGCTCGATCGCGTGGTCGCCGGCATCCGCAATGCGATGGATAGTGACCTCGTGACGCTCTACAGGATCGAACGGGAGGGGCAAGCTATTATCGGCTATCCCACAAAAACGACGCTGCTGGATCCATCCGTTTCTACGGCCCTTGTCCGGGACGTGTCGAGCAGTGCGGTCGGGAAAGTACTCGCTGCGGAAGCAGACATGATCATGGCGGACGACGTAAGGCACAACGCGGCCCTTAATGGACCGTTTGTCCAACGCGAGAAGGTTGTCTCCGCAATTGGTATGAAGATCCGTCCGCAAACGGCGACCGAGTCCGTCGGCGTGCTCTTTGTCAACTACACATCCTTTCGCAAATTCACCGACGATGATGCACGAGTCGTTAAGATGTTTGCGCACCTCGCAGCCGTGGCGATTCAGAATCAGGATCTATATGACAGACAACGCCGAAAGGCGCGCCAGCAGGAGGCCCTCCGAAAGGCGGCACGTGCACTCAGCGAAGACATTGAACTAGCGGACACGCCGCAGCAGATCGCGAACGTCGCTCATGACGTAGGAACGTCGTTCGTTAGCGATATTACGGTCGTGGTAGTCGGACTGTTCTCTGAAGGGACCGGTCGCGTCGGCGCGACTTATCCCGCCGAGGCGGCGGAACTTGTCCGCTCGCGCATTCATCATGAGGTGCCGCTTACTCCCGGCGACATCAGCGATCGCGTCGGTGTTCTTGGTCGAGCAGTGCTAAGCGGCGAAATACAGATCCGGAACGACGTTTCAATCGCGACAGATCCGGACTACATACCGATCGACGATCGAACGAAATCTATGTTAGCTGTACCGATCACGGAAGGCGGACAGTCGTTCGGTGCGATAAATATCGAGAGCGCAGATCCATTTGCCTTTGCAGACGATGACCGGGAAACGTTCGAGTTGCTCGCGTCATTCGCGCTGGACGCGCTTCGGAGTGCAAAGAAGAACGCTGACTTGGAGCGAATGCGCGCTGGTGCCCAGCCCGACGCTGTTTGGAAGGAGATCTCGTTCTCTGCGGCTCACAAGATAGGAAACCCGATTTTCGCCATTGAGACAAATCTCGGCCCGCTTGAAAAGCGAGTGGCGGAGGGGCGAACTACTGAAGCCCAGGACGTGATAGACGATATCCGCGTTTCGGTGGAAAAGGCGAAGGGCATCGTTGGTCAATTCAAGTCACTGAGCCGTGCTCACGACGTCAAGCCTACGCCTACTTTGCTCCGGCCGATTCTTGAGGAGGCATGCGCGGCGACTGGACACAGAAATGCAGTCACAGTTATTGATTGCTCGGAAACGATCAAGGTGCTCGGCGACGTAAGACGTCTGACGGAATGTTTCGACGAACTCGTGGCCAATGCGCTGCACTGGATCGACAGTGCCCAAGGTCAGATCAGAATTGCCGTCAGCGAAGCAGAGCTGCCATTGCCTGGCGAGTTGGATGCAAACCGGCCATATCTGCGAATTAACTTCAGAGATAACGGTCCAGGTGTGCCGGCGAAGCTCAAGAACCAGATCTTCGACGCGTTCTTTACGACTCACAAGCAGGGAAACGGTCTAGGGCTCGACCTAGTGCGCCGAATTATCCAGGGCCATGGGGGAGCGATTGCGGAAAAGGGCGTGCCGGGCGAAGGCGCCGATTTTGAGATGTACCTTCCAAGTGCCAAGCAACTTTTTCGAAAGTGAGTTAGTGGTGAACTATGCCTCGTATTCTGATCGTAGATGACGAGCGGCAGAACCGCGAATCGTTGTTGCGTGCTTTGAGCGATTTGCATCCAGACTGGGAATGTCTTGTTGCGGAGAACGAATTCGAAGGGAAGGTCAAGATCGAGTCGGCTTTGACTTCTGGGAAGCCCATAGACGTTGTCCTTACCGACCTTGTTATGGCAACGGAGGAGAGCGGGATCAACATGCTTCGCGAGGCGCGAAAGCTCGATCCGCTCATAATTGCGATCCTGTTCACCGCTAAGGAGACGAATCTGGACCCCTATCTGGCGTTCGACTGCGGCGCCTATGATGTCGTGACCAAGAACATGCCCGGAATACGTGCCGTCGAAAAGATCGAGCAAAAGACACGCGACGCCGTGGCCTACAGGCAATCGCGTATGGCGAGTCTTGCACGACGTTACTTTGACCCGCGACTCTACGACATGATAGAGCGCGACCCTACGCTCCTCACGGTCTCGCGCCGGGTTATCACGATCGTGTTTTGGGACATCCGCGGCTTTTCGAATCTGTGCGAGATACTCAAGGCACATCCGGACGTCCTCTTAAGATTTCTCCAAGCGTATTGTGAGATGGCCGCTCGGACAATTTTTCGTCACGGTGGTCTGTTGGATAAGTTTATTGGCGACGGCATTATGGCCTTGTTTGGAGTCGCGTATTCAAGAAGTAAGTGCAATGCGTGCTCGCGGCGAAAGGGGCGATCTGGGACACTGACGAGATCTTCCGCCAAGAAGGAGCCGTCATTGCGATATC
>C688J18823_10002837_pt1 | contig 10912 bp, 10 predicted proteins | sample HopSoiMetagenom1_FD_18823 | JGI IMG/M metagenome (IMG submission 18823) | reverse complement strand
GGGGACGACGCCCCGGCGTAGCGATGGGCGCCCAGCTCCGCGTCGTCCGCCGACGGATCCGCTCGGTCCAGTCGACCAAGAAGATCACCCGGGCGATGGAGCTGATCGCGTCCTCCCGGATCGTCAAGGCGCAGCAGCGTGTCGAGCAGTCGCGTCCGTACGCCGAGCAGTTGACCAGGGCGATGGAGGACCTTGCGGCCAACGCCGCCTCGATGCAACACGACCTGCTCGCCGATCGACCCGAGCCGAGCCGCGTGGGCGTCCTCGCGTTGACGTCCGATCGCGGTCTCGCCGGCGCCTACAGCACCAACGTGCTCAAGGAGGCCGAGGCGGTCATCCGTGATGTCCGCGCGCGCGGCCTCGAGCCGGTCCTGTACGTCGTCGGCAAGAAGGGCGTCGGGTACTTCCGGTTCCGCGGCGTCGCGATCGAGCAGGGATGGCAGGGGTTCAGCGAGGTGCCGGTCTACGAGAAGGCCGAGGAGATCGGCCGCGCCCTGATCCGCGCGTTCGCCGAGGAGCGGATCGACGAACTCTGGTGCGCGTACACCGATTTCCGGTCGGCGTTCACGCAGCGCGCGACGCACAAGCGGTTCCTCCCGATCGCACCCGACGAGGTGACCGGCACGGCGGACGCCACCGTGAGCCCCGAATACCTCTTCGAGCCGGAGCCTGAGCAGATCCTCGATCACCTGTTGCCCCAGTACCTCATCACGAAGATATGGGCGGCCTTGCTCGAATCGGCGGCGTCGGAGAACGCGGCGCGCCGGCGTGCGATGAAGGCGGCCACCGACAACGCGGACGAGCTGTTGAAGATCTTGACGCGGCAGGCCAACCGCGCGCGTCAGGACGAGATCACGACCGAGATCATGGAGATCGTGGGCGGCGCCGAAGCGCTGGCGTCGGCCTCGGGCGACTGACGGAAGGGTTAGACCGATGGCTGAGCAGAACGGGCACGCGGACGGCCGCGTCGTACGGGTGATCGGACCGGTGGTGGACGTCGAGTTCCCGCCGAGCCAGCTGCCCGAGATCAACAACGCGCTGACGGTCGAGGTCACGATGGGCGGCGAGACCACGACGATCACATGCGAGGTCGCACAGCACATCGGCGATTCGTCGATCCGTGCGGTCGCATTGAAGCCGACCGACGGCCTGGTCCGCGGCGCCCCCGTCACGAACACCGGCGCACCGATCACGGTGCCCGTCGGGGAGGGCGTCCTCGGGCACGTGTACAACGTGCTCGGCGAGCCGCTCGACACCGACGCCTCGGCGATCAACGCGGCCGACCGGTGGGCGATCCACCGCGAGGCGCCGGCGTTCGCGGATCTCGAGCCCAAGAAGTTGATGCTCGAGACCGGCATCAAGGTGATCGACCTGCTCGAGCCCTACGTTCAGGGCGGCAAGATCGGGATGTTCGGCGGCGCAGGGGTCGGCAAGACCGTCATCATCCAGGAGATGATCCGCCGCCAGGCGCAGCAGCACGGCGGCGTGTCGGTGTTCGCCGGCGTTGGCGAGCGCACCCGGGAGGGCAACGACCTCTTCATCGAGATGACCGAGTCGGGCGTCATCGCGAATACCGCGCTCGTGTTCGGCCAGATGGACGAGCCGCCGGGCGTCCGGTTGCGGGTGGCTCTGTCGGCGCTCACGATGGCGGAGTACTTCCGCGACGTCGAGCACAAGGACGTGCTGCTGTTCGTCGACAACATCTTCCGCTTCACCCAGGCGGGGTCGGAGGTGTCGACGTTGCTTGGGCGGATGCCGTCCTCGGTCGGCTACCAGCCGAACCTCGCGAGCGAGATGGGGGACCTCCAGGAGCGGATCACATCAGCCGGCGGACGGTCGATCACGTCGCTGCAGGCGATCTACGTGCCCGCCGACGATCTGACCGACCCGGCGCCGCACGCCGCGTTCGCCCACCTCGACGCGACGACGGTGCTGTCGCGCGACATCGCGTCGCTCGGCATCTACCCGGCAGTGGACCCGCTGGACTCGACATCGCGGATCCTCGACCCGCGGTACGTCGGCGAAGACCACTACGCGACCGCTCGTCGGGTGCAGGAGATCCTGCAGCGATACAAGGACCTGCAGGACATCATCGCGATCCTCGGCATGGACGAGCTCGCCGAAGAGGACAAGGTGATCGTGTCGCGGGCGCGCAAGATCCAGCGGTTCCTGTCGCAGCCGTTCTTCGTCGCCGAGCAGTTCACCGGCCTGCCGGGCAAGTACACGCCGGTCGACGAGACGATCGCGTCGTTCAAGGCGCTGTGCGAAGGCGAGTACGACCATCTGCCCGAGCAGGCGTTCTTCCTCGTCGGTGGGATCGAGGAAGCGGTCGAGCAGGCGAAGCAGATGGAAGCGGCCGCCTAAGTGGGGCGCACGCACCCGACGCGGAGACGCCGCTGATGCCCGTCGAGGTGCACATCGTCACGCCGGTCCGCGAGGTCTGGGCAGGCGACGTCCAAGAGCTCATCGCGCGTGGCGTCGACGGCGAGGTCGGCATCCTCGGTGGCCACGCGCCGCTGCTTGTCCAGCTCGCGATCGGCCCGCTCCGCATGTTGGTCGAGGGCGGCGAGACCCGCGCCGTCGTCGACGGCGGCTTCCTGCACGTCTCGACGCACGAGGCCGTGACGCGCGCCGACGTGCTCGCCGCGCACGCGGAGCTCGAACAGGAGATCGATGTCGACGCGGCCCGCGCCCGGCTGGCCGACCTCGAAGGTCGCTCGGTCGAAGACGACGACGAGGTCGCGAAGGGCGAGATCGCGAAGGCGGCCGCCCGGATCAAGCTCGCCGGCTGAGCCCTCGGGCATCGGTCCCCGGGTACCATCGTCCGATGGATCGCTTCCTCGTCACGGGGGGCGCACGCCTCGATGGCACGGTCCACGTCTCGGGCGCGAAGAACTCCGCGCTCAAGCTGATGGCCGCGTCGATCCTCGCGCCCGGTCGCAGCGTCGTCACGAACGTTCCGCGGATCCGCGACTGCGCGGTCATGGCGGAGATGCTCGAACATGTCGGCGTGCGGGTGCGCCTCGAGCGCGGCGTCGCCGAGCTCGACGCATCATCGGTCACCGGCGTCGAGGCGCCACACGAGCTCGCGCGGCAGGTGCGCGCATCCATCGTCGTCCTCGGCCCGTTGCTCGCACGGTGCGGACGCGCGCGCGTCGCGCTGCCAGGCGGCGACGACATCGGCGCGCGCCCCGTCAACCTGCACGTCCGCGGTCTCGAGCGGATGGGCGCGACGTTCCGTTCGGAGCACGGCTACCTGGTCGCCGAGGCGCCGGCGCTCCGCGGCGCGTCGATCACGCTCGACTACCCGAGCGTTACGGCGACCGAGAACCTGCTGCTCGCGTCGGTCCTCGCCCGCGGCACGACGGTGATCGACAACGCCGCGCGTGAGCCCGAGATCGCCGACCTGGCGCTGTTCCTCACGGCGATGGGCGCGCAGGTCGACGGAGCCGGGTCGAGCACGATCGAGGTCCAGGGCGTTGACGAGCTCCGGGGCGCCGAGCACACCGCGGTGCCCGACCGGATCGAGGTCGGAACATGGGCGGCCGCCGCGGTCGCGACGCTCGGCGATGTCACGATCGACAACGCGCGCCCGGAGCACCTCGAGCTCCTGCTCGCCAAGCTCGCAGACGCCGGCGCGATGATCGACGTCAGCGACGAGGGTCTGCGCGTGCGGCAGGTCACGAAGCAGCAGTCGATGGATCTGGTCACGCTCCCGTACCCGGGGATCGCGACCGATTTCCAACCGATCCTGTTGGGGATGCTGTCGGTCGCCGACGGGACGAGCATCGTGACCGAGAACGTCTTCGAGGGCCGGTTCCTGTACGTGGGGGAGCTGCAGCGCATGGGCGCCGACATCCGGACACAAGGCCATCACGCGGTCATCCGCGGCGTGCCGCAGCTGTCGGCAGCGCCGGTCCGAGCGCTCGACATCCGAGCCGGGATGGCGCTCGTGATCGCGGCGCTGTGCGCCGACGGTGAGACCGAGATCAGCGACGTGCACCACATCGACCGCGGGTACGAGGACCTCGAGGGAAAGCTCCGCGGCCTCGGCGCCGAGGTGCGGCGCGACGGCGACGCCGTTGTCGTGCCCAACGCTGCGGGGATGCGGTGATCCCCGACCCGCCCGGCGTCCCCGACCGCCCCTTCCCAGCGCCTCCGGACGGGCTCCCGTCGCGTCCGGACCATGCCACCGGCCGGGGTCCGAAGGGACTCGCGGCGGTCGACTGGTCCATCTGGGAAGCGTTGCTGATGGGCTTCGTCACGAACATCGTGCTCGCCCAGCTCGTCGTCGGGCTGATCGCGTTCTCCGTGTTGGGGGTCACGAGCAGCGAGGATCCCGGCACGGTGTACGTCGGGGTGATCTCCGACCTCGCGTGGCTGGGGTTCCTCGTGCTGTGGCTGCAACAGCGGCATCCCGGCTGGCGCGAGCGGCTCGGGATCCCGGCACGGTTCAGCGGCCTCCGAGATGCCGTCTACGGCTGGGTCGCGGGCCTGATCCTGTATCCGGCTATCGCGTTCGTCGTGGCGATCCCGCTTACGATCCTGTTCAGCTCGTTGTCGGGCCACGAGGCGTCGACACCCGATCAGCTGCCGCAGCACCTCGGGACGGGACCGGCGATCGCGTCGGCGATCCTTGCCGTCCTGGTCGCGCCGTTGGTCGAGGAGCTGTTCTTCCGGGGCGTGCTCTTCCGGTCGATCCGCGATCGCCACGGGTTCTGGATCGGCGCGGTCGCGTCGGGGCTCGTGTTCGGTGCCGCGCACTACGTGCCGGCGGCCTGGCAGGACACGGTCCTGCTCCAGACCGTGATGGTGTTCACGGGCATCGCGCTCGCGTGGATCTACGAACGTCGCGGCACGCTGATCGCCGACATCGCCGCCCACATGGCCTTCAACGCCGTGGGCATCGTCCTCATCCTCGCGGTGCACTGAGGACTCGTTCCGTATCCTGGGCGCGACCCCGGGGAGGTGGGCCGGATGGCGATGTTCGCGAGCCAGGAGTGGTTCGAGGCGTTCGGTCGCGAGATCGACGCTTCCGAGACCTATCGCGAGGCCGCGGCCGACTGGGAGGGGGACATCGCGTTCCGCGTGGTGGCCGAGCCCGACCGCAACGTGCCCGCAGATCTTTGGGGCTACCTCGACCTCTGGCACGGGCGGTGTCGACGGGCGGCGGCCATCGACGCTGCTGAGGCCGACGGTGTCGCGTACACGCTCGCGGCGCCGTACTCCCGCTGGAAGGACGTTGTCCAGGGGGAGCTCGACCCGATCAAGGGGATGATGCAGGGCAAGCTGCGCGTGCGCGGCGACCTCCCGACGATCGTGCGCTACGTGAAGGCGGCCAACGAGCTCGTCCGGCTCACCGGCCGCGTCGACACCGACTTCCAGGACGAGGTCTAGCGTGCAGGCCGTCGTCTTGCAGGACACGGGCGTCATCGGCGTCGCCGAGGCGGAGACGCCGGCCCTCGAGGACGACGGCGATGCGATCGTCCGCGTGCAGGTCGCGGGCATCTGCGGGACCGACCTGCACATCCTTCATGGAGAGATCCCCATGGATCCGGGTTCGATCCTCGGACACGAGGCGGCGGGCATCGTCGAGTCGGTGGGGGCAAGCGTGCGGACCGTCGCGCCGGGAGACCGGGTCGTCGCGTCGTTCCAGATCGCGTGCGGCGCCTGTTGGTTCTGCCGGAACGGCCAGACGGGCCTGTGCGACACCCACCGGATGCTCGGCGGTGGGCCGTTCGGCGGTGATCTGCCGGGGGCGCAAGCCGGATCCGTTCGGGTGCCGATCGCCGACGTGAATCTCTTGCGCATCCCCGACGGCGTCGATGACGAGGTGGCGCTGTTCGTCGGCGACGTCCTGACGACCGGCGTGCACGCGGCCTCCCTCGCGCAGGCCGCTCCCGACGACGTGGTGGCGATCGTCGGCGCCGGACCGGTGGGCGCCTGCGTGACACGCGCGTTGTTGGCCGACGGCGCGCGCCACGTCGTCGTCGTCGACCGCGATCCTGCGCGCCTCGCCCCCGTCGAGGCGCTCGGCGCGGACACCGTCGACGCGAGCGCGACGAACCCCGAGATGGCGCTCGCACGGATGACCGACGGCCGCGGCGCCGACGTGGTGATCGACGCCGTCGGTGCGACAGACGCATACGAGACGTCGCTCGAGCTGGTGCGGCGCGGCGGCCGGGTCGTGATCGTCGGCGTCTATTCGAGTCAACGCGTCGAGCTGCAGCTGGGCGCCGCGTGGGTTCGCGGGATCTCGCTCCTGTTCGCGGGCGAAACACCCGTGCAGGCGTTGTGGGCCACGACGATGGATCGCGTGGCGGCGGGCGCCCTCGACCCGAGGCCGTTGATCAGCCATCGCCTCCCGATCGCGGCGGCGGCTGAGGCGTACGACCTGTTCGACCGGCGACTCGCCACGAAGGTTGTGCTCGACCCGTGGGCGTGAGCTCTGGTGAGTCGGCGCCGGAGGCGGCGTTCCGCAACCTGGTGCAGGGGCTCGTCGACGCGAACCTCGCGCGCGAGCCCGAACGCGCCCTGCGGGTGTCGAAGCGCGAGGCGGCGTCGCTCGTGGCGACGGACGCCGGCGTCGCGGTGACGATCCAGATGTTGCCGGGCGCCCGCCGTGCACCCGGCACGGTCCTCGTGCACGACGGGCGGGATCCGTGGGCGGAGATCGTCGTGCGCGGAGAGAGCCTTGGGCTGCTGGAGCTCGCCGCGACGCCGCTGCGATTCGACCTTCCGGACGTCATGACGGGTGACGGCCGTGCGGTTGTCGGACAGCTCGTTCGCGGCCGCATCCGCGTGCACGGGATGCTCCGGCACCTCGGGACGGTCCGCCGCCTCTCGATGCTGCTGTCGGCGCGGTAACGATGGCCGCCGGGCCCGATCGACCGAGCGATCCACGCCGGCGGGAGCGTCGATGGGCGCCGGTCTTGATCGTCGCGGCCCTGCTGGTCGTCGTCGCTGGTGGGGCACGCTCGGTCGCCGACGCCACCGCCGCGAACGTGGGGCCGGTGGCGATGGGTCCGGTTCACCTCCGTCCGCTGGAGGGCTGGCAGGTCGAGGGCGCCGTCACGCCGACGTTCGCTCGGCTGCACAAGGGGCCGGTGATCCTGGACGTCACGGTGCACCAACCCGTGGCCGGCGGCCCGATGCTGGCCGCCGCTCTGTATCGCGAGCAGCAGCTCGAGTCCTCGTTCGCGCACCTGCTGCCGGGCGCTCCCGAGGCGACGGTCACGAGCGCCGGGGCGCCGGCCGCAGGGTTCACCTACCTCGCGGAGACGGCCGACGGCGTCCTCGTCGAAGGGTTGGTGATCGTCGTCGACACGGCGAACGCAACGGCGATCTTCGACGCGCGAGCGCCGTCCGGCGGACTGACGGGCGCCGTCGAGGACATCCGCACGATGGTGAACGGCGCGACCATCTGATGACGCGCGACCGGCGATCGCTGCACCATCGGTCGATCTTCCAGACGCAGCAACCCGCGTTCTGGGTGTTCGCCCTGTTCCTGGCGTACGGCGCCGTCCGGGTGGTCGCCGCGCTCGGTCAGATCGCGTCGGTGTCACGGTCGGGGTGGGCGTTGTCATGGCTGCTGTTGCTCGTCTACGCGGCGCCGCTCGTGGTGCTCATCTACCACCTCGACCTGTACGAGCGCGAGCCGGTCTCGGTCGCGATCGCAGCGTTCCTGTGGGGGGCGTTGGCGGCGACCGCCCTCGCGCTGGACGCCGGCGGCTGGGACGAGGTACTTGCGAACGTGACGACCCAGGGGTTCGCGGTGCGGTGGGGACCGTCGCTCACGGCGCCGGTGATCGAGGAGTTCCTCAAGGGCGCCGGCCTGGTCCTGCTCTACCTGATCGTGCGTGACGAGGTCGACGACATGATGGACGGGTTCGTCTACGGCGCGCTGTGCGGACTCGGCTTCGCGGTGGTCGAGGACGTCGTGTACTTCATGGCGGGATTCGGCGGAACGCCGGCCGGCGTCCTCGAAGGGTTCTACGTCCGCGTCGTGTCCAGCGGTCTATACGGGCATGTCCTGTACACCGGGCTCGTCGGCATGGCGATCGGGCTGGTCGTCACGCGGCGCGACTCCACGCCGATCCGCCGCCGGCTGTCGCTCGCGGCCGGGATCATCGCGCTCGCGGTGTTCGGGCACGCGCTGTGGAACGCGCCGGTGTTGGCGCTCGCGCCGAGCGCGCCGGTGCGGGGCGCGGCCTGGCTCCTGTACCCGGTCGACCTGGCGATCAAGGGTCTGCCGCTGCTGCTGTTCGTCATCGTGGCGCTGCGTCTGGCGCGGAGCCGCGAGCGCCGATGGCTCGACGGCGCCCTTGCGGCCGAGGTCGGTCGCGGCGGCGTCACTTCCGACGAGCTGGCGACGCTACGGGTGCCGGCGCGGCGGCGCGCGGCGGTTCGGACGATGGGGACCCGCGGGGGTGATGCCGCGGGCCGCCTGCTCGCGCGCCTGCAGCGCGAGCAGATCGACCTGGCGATGGCGGCCTCGCGGGTGACGGCGCCCGACGCACCGGAGCTGATCGCCCAGCGCGAGTACTGCATATCGCTTCGCGCCGCGCTCGACGCGATGCCCGGCGCCACCGCGGCGGCGCAGTCCGATGGATAGGCTCACCCGCCAGATGGAGGTCGACGAGGTCGTCGCCGGCGTGATCGCGTGCGAGGCACGTGCGATCGCGCGCGGGATCTCGCTCGTCGAAGACGGCGATGCGCGATTGCCGGCCCTATCCGCCGGCATCTTCCCGCACACCGGCGCCGCCGCCACGATCGGGCTGACCGGTGCGCCGGGCGTGGGCAAATCGACGATCGCCACCGCGCTCGTGCGAACAGCGCGAGCGGCGGGGCGCCGCGTCGCGGTCCTCGCGATCGATCCGACGTCGCCGTACACCGGCGGCGCGTTGCTCGGCGACCGCGTCCGGATGCAGGAGCACGCGACGGATCCCGATGTCTTCATCCGCTCGATGGCCACCCGCGGGCACCTGGGCGGCATGGCGCTCGCGGCTCCCGAGGCCGTCCGCATCCTGGACGCCGCCGGGTTCGGCGTGGTCATCGTTGAAACCGTCGGCGTCGGCCAGGCCGAGATCGACGTGGCCGCAGCCACCGACACGACGCTCGTCGTCCTCGCCCCGGGTCTCGGCGACGCGATCCAGATGGCGAAGGCCGGGATCCTCGAGGCCGCGGACATATTCGTCGTCAACAAGGCCGACCGTGACGGGGCGGCCGAGGTTCAGCGGGAGCTCCGTCAGATGCTGCATCTCGGCGCCGCGCGCGCGTGGGAGCCGCCCGTGGTCGCGACGGCCGCGGCCGACGGCACCGGGATCGCCGAGCTATCGGCCGAGGTCGAGCGGCATCAGGCATGGCTCGCGTCCTCCGGCGCCCTCGCTGCGGACCGTGAGGCCGCGGTCATCCACGAGGTGCGCGCGCTCGCCGCCGAGCGCCTGGCGACGTCGGTCGCCGTGGAGCTTGCGGCGGACGACGCACTGCGCGCACGGCTCCACGATCGCGAGCTCGATCCGTACGCCGCCGTGGACGAGCTCATCCGTCGTCTCCGAGCGCAGTAGCCTGGCTGCGGAGGTGGCGATGGTCGAATCAGACGACCAGACACACACGACGCGATCGGGCATACCCGTCGATGCCGTCTATGCGCCCGAACAGCGGCCGCCCGAGCCACCGCCCGGATCCTTCCCCTTCACCCGCGGGCCGTACGCGTCGATGTACCGCGGCCGCCTGTGGACGATGCGGCAGTTCGCCGGGTACGGCACGCCGGCCGAGACGAACGAGCGGTTCCGGCTGCTCCTTGCGCGCGGGCAGACCGGACTGTCGGTTGCGTTCGATATGCCGACGTTGATGGGGCTCGATCCCGACGACCCGCGAAGCGTCGGCGAGGTCGGCCGCTGCGGCGTGGCGGTCGCGGACCTCGACGACACCGACACGTTGTTCGCCGGCATCCCGCTGGACGAGGTGACGGTGTCGATGACGATCAACGGGCCGGCGGCCTGGATCTTCGCCTGCTACCTGGCCGCCGCGGAGCGCCAAGGCGTCGCGCGCGAAGACCTCGGCGGCACGCTGCAGACCGACATCTTCAAGGAGTACACCGCGCAGAAGGAATGGTTGTTCCCGCCGCGTCCGCATCTTCGCCTGATCGGTGACCTGATGGCGTTCTGTGCGGCGGAGACGCCGCGATACCACCCGATCAGCGTCTCGGGCTACCACATCCGTGAGGCGGGGTCGACGGCTGTGCAGGAGCTCGCGTTCACCCTCGCGGACGGGTTCGCGTACGTGGAGCTCGGCCGGGATCGCGGCCTCGACGTCGACGTGTTCGCGCCGCGGCTGTCGTTCTTCTTCGACGCGCACATCGACCTGTTCGAAGAGGTCGCGAAGTTCCGCGCGGCGAGGAGACTGTGGGCGACGTGGATGCGCGACCGCTACGGCGCGACGACGGCCGAGGCGCAGCGACTGCGGTTCCATACGCAGACGGCCGGCGTGTCGCTCACGGCGCAGCAACCGATGAACAACGTCGTCCGAACCGCCGTCGAGGCGCTCGCCGCGGTGCTCGGCGGGACGCAATCGTTGCACACGAACGCGCTCGACGAGGTCCTCGCCTTGCCGACCGAGGACGCCGCGACGCTCGCCCTGCGGACGCAACAGGTGCTGGCGTTCGAGACCGGCGTGCCGGACGTGGCCGATCCGCTCGGCGGCTCGTACTTCGTCGAGGCGCTCACCGACGAGATCGAGCGCCAGGCCGAGGCGCTGTTCGCCGAGATCGACGCGATGGGCAACGGCTCGATGCTCGAGGGCGTGCTCCGCGGCGTCGAGTCGGGGTGGTTCACCCAGCGCATCGCCGAAGCGTCGTTCGACGAGCAGCGCCGGATGGAGGCCGGCGGCCTCGCCACGGTGGGCGTCAACG
>C688J18823_10002836_pt1 | contig 10912 bp, 11 predicted proteins | sample HopSoiMetagenom1_FD_18823 | JGI IMG/M metagenome (IMG submission 18823) | reverse complement strand
AGAAGTCCTCGAGCTCGATCGCGCGCTCGCCGCCCCGTCCATGCACGCGCAACGCGGCATCGAAGGCGAGCAGCGCCGGCGCGACATCGGACGGATGCACCGCGACGCACGGCGCGCCGCCGAGGATCGCGTGCTCGCGGTTCTCGCCCTCGCGCGCCGGGCAGTCCGTGCCGCCCTTCAGCCAGCAGTCGATACGCGCGTTGCGGTAGTACCAGCAGCGCGGCCGCTGCAGCAGGTTGCCGCCCACGGTCGCGAGGTTGCGGATCTGCGGGCTCGCCGCGAGCGACACCGCTTCGGCGAGCGCCGCGTAGCCACGCCTCACCACCGCGTGCTGCTCGATTTCGGCAAGCGTGGTGAGCGCGCCGATTTCCAGCCCCGCGGGCAGCGCCTCGATGCCGCGCGGCAGGAGCGGCTTGACATTGATCAATTCCTCCGGCGCGGCGATGTCCGCCTTCATCAGCGTGAGGAGATCCGTGCCGCCGGCGAGCGCGCGGGAACGCTCGGAAAGCGATCCGACCGCCTGCTCGATGGTGGTGGGAGACGAATAGCGAAACGCTCTCAAGCGCTAACCCTTTATAAGCTTGTCGCGCGTGATCGGCAGCTCGCGGATGCGCACGCCGGTGGCGCTGTAGATGCCGTTGGCGATGGCGGCGGCGGTAGGAATGAGCGGCGGCTCGCCGCAGCCCTTGATGCCGCTTGGATTCGCCTCGCTATCCGGCATGCTCTCGGAGAGGTTGACGATCTCCGGGATGTCGGCGGCCGTGGGCACCTTGTATTCCTCGAGATTGGCGTTCAGCACCTCGGCGAAACGCGCGTCGACGACGCGCTCTTCGCTGAGCGCATAGCCGATCGCCTGAGTGACGCCGCCGATCACCTGGCTCTCGTGCAGCAGCGGATTGACGATGCGGCCGGAGTCGTGCGCCGCGACGATGCGTTTCAGGAGCACTTCGCCGGTGTCGCGGTCGACGGCGAGCTCGACCGCCTGCGCGCCGCAGGTGCGGATCGAGCGATGCTTCGGATTCTCGCCGCGCCGGGCGCTGCCGGTGCCGCGCTCCTTGGCGGCGCGCGCAGCTTCCTGCACCGCGGGAGCGAGCGTCGGCAGGGTGGCGCTGCCGGAGCTGGTCGGCCCGCGCAGGCCCGGAGCGGTGTCGCCAATCTCGATCTCGACGGCATCGACCGGCACGCCGAGCGTCTCGGCCGCGAGCTGCGCGAGCGCGGTGCGCGAGCCGGTGCCGATGTCCTGCGCGCCGACGATCAGCTTCGCCCGGCGGTCACGGAATTCCACGCGCACCTCGGCCGGCGGCCAGCCGCCGCCTGCGGCCCAGTCGTGCGACGCGAAACCGAGGCCGGGCCGCTTGCGCTGCCACTCGCAGCCCTCGACGATGCGCGCGATGCAGCGGCGCAGGCTGTCGCCGGAGGTGAAAGGCTTGCCTTCGCGCTGGTCCTCAGTCGTGTAGTTGCGCAGGCGCAGCTCCACGGCGTCGATGCCCAGGCGCCCGGCGAGCTCGTCGATCGCCGATTCGAGCGCGAAGTTGCCTTCGGCGTAACCCGGCGCGCGGAACGCCACCGCCGGGCCGAGGTGGGTGGCGAGCGCGGTCTGCTCCGCGCGCACGTTGGCGCATTTGTAGAGCGTGAGATAGGTGCCGATGACATCGCTGTCCTCGCCGCCGGTGCTGTAGGCGCCCTGCTCGAGATCGATGCGAACATCGATGGCGGTGAGCGTGCCGTCGCGCCGCGCGCCGATGCGCAGCTTCTGCACCGTGGCGTTGCGATTGCCGGAGGCCAGGTTCTCGGCGGTGCGCTCGAGCATCAGCTGCACCGGGCGGCCGGTCGCGCGAGCGAGCAGCGCGGCGATCACGGTGTGCTTCCACGCGACCTGCTTGGCACCGAAGCCGCCGCCCATGTGCTCGGTGATGATGCGCACGCGCTCGGGCGCGAGGCCGAGCTTCTCCGCCACTTCGTCGCGCACCGCGAAGATGCCTTGCGTCGACTCGTGAACGACCAGCCGATCGCCTTGCCAGAGCGCGGTGCAGCCGTGCGCCTCGAGCGCGTTGTGCAGCGCCGTCTGCGTGCGGTACTCGGCCTCGAGCACCTCGTGCGCTTCCTGCAGGCCGCGCGCGACGCTGCCGCGCTCCTCGAGCTTGGGCTTGGCGCGCTTGCCGGCGACATCGAAGGCGAGCGGCTCGTAGCGCACCTCGATCAGACGCAGCGCGTCCTGCGCGAGCTCCGGCGAGTCCGCCGCCACGGCGGCGACTTCGTCGCCGATGTAACGCACGGTGCTATCGAACAGGCGGCTCGATTCGTGCCACTCGATGGCCGGGCTGTTGGCGCTCGACAGGACGGCACGCACGCCGGGTAGCGCGGCCGCGCGCGAGGCATCGACGCGCGCGACGCGCGCATGCGGATGCGGGCTGCGCAGGATGCGGCCGAAGAGCAGGCCGGGCAGGCGCACGTCGCAGGCGTAGCGGGCCGCGCCCGTCACCTTGGCCGGGCCTTCACGCCGCGTGGTCATCGCTCGCGGGCGAGGCGCGCGGCCTGCACGATGTGCTGGTAGGCGCCGCAGCGGCAAAGATTGCCGCTCAGCGCGCGCATGATTTGCGCGTCCGATGGCTTCGGCTGGCGCTGGAAGAGGGCCGCAAGCGCCATGATCTGCCCCGGGGTGCAGAAGCCGCACTGGAAAGCGTCTGCGTCGATGAACGCCTCCTGCAGCCGGTGCAGGCGGCCGTCGGACGCGAGGCCCTCGATGGTGGTGACGCTGCGCCCGGCGCAGTCGGCCGCGAGCACCAAACAGGCGTAGACCGCCTCGCCGTCCAGATGCACCGTGCAGGCGCCGCAGTTGCCCATGCCGCAGGCTTCTTTTGCGCCGGTGAGGCCGAGGTCGAGGCGCAGCGCCTCGACGAGCGTGCGGCGCGGCTCAACCTCGAGCTCGCGATGCTCGCCGTTCACGCGCAGCGCGATCATGCGCGCGATGCTAGCAATCGCCGCGCCGGGCACGTGAATTGCAAATCGTGGTCGGGGTCCTCATGAAGATCGCGCAGATTGCACCGCTCGCCGAGAGCGTGCCGCCGAAGCTCTACGGCGGCACGGAACGCGTCGTCTCGTATCTCACCGAAGAGCTGGTCCGGCTGGGGCACGACGTGACCCTCTTCGCGAGCGGCGATTCGGAGACCTCCGCCGAGCTCCTTGCCTGCGCGCCGCGCGCGCTCAGGCTCGACGCGGCGCTCAAGGATCCGCTCGCGCCGCAGGCACGCCAGCTCGACCTCGTGTACCGGCACGCGCACGAGTTCGACGTACTGCATTTCCACATCGCGCATCTGCACCTGCCGCTCTTCCGGCCGCTCGCGCGAAAGACCGTCACCACGCTGCACGGCCGGCTCGACCTGCCGGAGCTCGCGCCGCTCTACCGCGAGTTCGCCGACATGCCGCTCGTCTCGATCTCCAACGCGCAGCGCCGGCCGCTCGCCTTCGCGAACTGGATGGGCACCGTGTACCACGGCCTCGCGCGCGAGGTCTGCCCGTTCAACCCTGCGCCGCGCGGCGGCTACTTCGCGTTCCTCGGCCGCGTCTCGCCGGAGAAGGGCCTGGACCGCGCGATCGAGATCGCCCGCCGCGCCGGCGCGCGCCTGCGCATCGCGGCGAAGATCGACCCGGGCGACGAGGAGTACTTCCATGCGCGCATCGTGCCGCTGCTCGGCGAGCCGGGCATCGAGTTCGTCGGCGAGGTGAGCGAGGAGCTGAAGCCTTCCTTCCTCGGCAACGCCACGGCGCTCCTTTTCCCGATCGACTGGCCCGAGCCCTTCGGCCTCGCCATGATAGAGGCGATGTCGTGCGGCACGCCGGTGATCGCCTGGCCGGACGGTGCGGTGCCCGAGGTGGTTGAGCATGGCCTCACCGGCTTCATCGTCGACTCCATCGACGACGCGCTCGCCGCGCTCAACGACGCCGGGCGCCTCGACCGGCTGCGCGTGCGCGCGCGCTTCGAGGAGCGCTTCTCCGCCACACGCATGGCGCGGGACTACCTTGCCCTGTACCGCGCGCTCGGCCGCCGCCGCGCCATCGCCGCCGCATGAAGGCCGAGGAGCTCGCGCCCAACACGGTGGTCATCCCGGGCGTCGTCTCGCTCGCCGCGTCGAGCCGCCGCACGCTCAAGCACGGCGACAGCTTCGCCATGTTCGACGAGTTCGGCGACGTCTTCGAGGTCGAGCACAGCCCGGCGGGCGTGTTCCACCACGACACGCGCTTTCTCTCGCGCCTGCACTTCACGCTCGAAGGCCACCGGCCGATGGTGCTTTCCTCGACCGTGCAGCCGGACAACGTGATGCTCGACGTCGACCTCACCAATCCGGATCTTTTCAACCCGCACGGCGACCTGGTGCTCGCCAAGGACACCTTCCACGTCGCGCGCGCCAAGTTCCTGTGGCAGGCGTGCTGCTACGAGCTCTTCACCGTCACGAGCTACTCCGACGTGCGCCGCAAGCTGCGCCTCGCGCTCGACTTCGGCGCCGACTTCGCCGACCTCTTCGAGATCCGCGGCTACCGGCGCTCGCGTCGCGGCCAGGTGAGCGCGCGGCTGCTCGGCCCGGCGGAGGCGTCCTTCTACTACCAATCGGTCGACGGCCTGCCGCGCAGCACGCGCATCTCGTTCGGACCGCAGCCCGCGCGCCTGACAGCACGCGGCACGGAAGGCCGCGCCGAGTTCGAGCTCGATCTCGCGGCACGCGAGCGCCGTCCGATATCTGTCACGGTGCAGTGCGTGGAGGGCAACGGCACAGCGGCCGCCGAGCGGCGGTTTTTCGTCATGCGGCGCGTGGCGCGGCGCGCGCAGACCGAGGCGCGCGAGCAGGCGCCGCTGGTCGAGACGTCGAACAACGTCGTCAACGGCGTGCTCGAGCGCTCGAGCGCCGACCTTGCCATGCTGATGACCGACACGCCGCACGGCGCCTATCCGTACGCCGGCGTGCCGTGGTTCTCGACGCCTTTTGGCCGCGACGGCATCCTGACGGCGCTCGAGATGCTCTGGCTCGAGCCGCAGGTGGCGCGCGGCGTGCTGCGCTTTCTCGCCGCGCACCAGGGCGAGCGCGAGGACGCGGCGGCCGACATGGAGCCCGGCAAGATCCTGCACGAGGTACGCGAATGCGAGCTCGCGCGCCTGGGCGAGGTGCCCTTCGCCCGCTACTACGGGTCGATCGATTCGACGCCGCTATTCATCGCGCTCGCCGGACAGTACTGGAGCCGCACGCGCGACGAGGAGACGCTCAGGGCAATCTGGCCGAACGTCAAGGCCGCGCTCGCCTGGATCGAGAACTACGGCGACCGCGACGGCGACGGCTTCGTCGAGTACGACCGCAAGCGCAGCACGGGCCTCCTCAACCAGGGCTGGAAAGACTCCGACGACGCGGTGTTCCACGAGGACGGCCGCCTGGCGCCCATGCCGATCGCCCTTTGCGAGGTGCAGGGCTACGTGTATCTCGCCTACCGGATGGCCGCCGAGCTTGCCCCGGACATGGGCGAGCGGCCGCTCGCCGCCGAGCTGAGGACCAAGGCCGAGGCGCTGCGCCGGCAGTTCGAGGAGAGCTTCTGGGACGAGGAGATGGGCACCTATGCGCTCGCGCTCGACGGCGACAAGCGCGCCTGCCGCGTGCGCACCTCGAACGCCGGCCAGGTGCTCTTCAGCGGCATCGCCGCCCCCGAGCGCGCGCGGCGTGTGGTGCAGGGCCTCCTGGAGCCCGATTTCTTCAGCGGCTGGGGCGTCCGCACGCTTAGCCGGCGCGAGCGGCGCTTCAATCCGGTGTCCTATCACAACGGCTCGGTCTGGCCGCACGACAACGCCGTCATCGGGCTTGGACTCGCCCGCTACGGGCANTGCAGCGAGGCGCTGGAGCTCACCAGCGCCCTCTTCGATGCCGCCGCGCACATGCATCTGCGCCGGCTGCCGGAGCTCTTCTGCGGCTTCGAGCGNAAGCGCGGCAAGGCGCCCACCCTCTANCCGGTAGCCTGTGCGCCGCAGGCATGGGCNGCGGTNGCCCCCTANGCGCTCATCCAGGCGTGCCTCGGGCTGGAGGTCGACNGCGGGGCGTGCAAGGTACGGCTGCGGCGTCCCCGGCTGCCGCAATTCATTGATTGGATGGCGGTCAAGCGCCTGCGGGTGGGGGAGGCCCAGGTCGACCTGATGCTGCGGCGCCACGACAGCAGCGTGGCCGTGAACCTGCTCGGGCGGGCAGGCGCGGCCGAGGTCGAGGTGATGCTCTAGGGCGCGGTCTTGCGCAATATGCCTCACCCGGCATATCTTCGGGGATGCTCTCTACTTCCCAGCAGCAGTTTCCGCCCATTGGCTCCAAGTGGCAGGACCGGGACCGGCGCGCCAAGCGCACCGTCGAGGTGATTCGGCTCGACCCGGACAACCGCCGCGTGCGCATTCACTGCATCGAGACGGACGTCCTATCCTGGGCTAAGCCGGAACGATTCAACGGCAAGAGCGGCGGCTACCAGCCGCTCATGCACATCCCGATCAAGCGCCGCTAGGCGCTAGTTGCGGTAATGATCTGAGGAGCCGCCCGCCGCGTCGCGCGGCGGTGTGGGGTCCTGCGCATCCGTGGCGCCGTTCGCGGGTCCGGTCTCATCGAGGATGAGATCGACCACGCGCAGGAACACCTCGCGCGACGGCTTCGCCTCGCCGGTAATCCACTTGTCGAGTTCGGAGATCGGCACGCGCAGCACGCGTCCCAGCTTGTCGCGTCCACCGACGAGCTCGGCGGCACGCAGCAATGCACGGCTATAAACACTGGCAGTCACGCGCCCAATCATTCCGCAAGTGTGCCGCGCGCACAATCGCGGCGCTCCTGACAGGAGCGACCTGACGGCGCGCCTAGACCTCGGGCGCCTTGTCCAGGTAGAGCAGGATGATCTCGATCGCGGCGAGGAACACCATCTGCGGCGGCTCCTCGGACCCTTCCATCCACTTGCGCAGCGATGGCTCGGGCACGCCCAGGTGCCTCGCCAGCCCGTCGGCGCCGCCCAGTATCAGGCAGGCGCGGTGCAGGGTCCGCGCATACGTGGTGTCGCGCCGCGGCGGCGCGGACGGACAATCGGCGCTCGCTGGCACGGTCGCGGGCATCCCGCATCTTGCGACGGCGCGCCGCCGCGCTCAAGTCGCGCGCAAGCAGTAGCGTTTGTCGAAATTCGAGCTATTGCGACGTCGGCAGCCTGCGCGGGACGACGGTCTTACTGGGCGCTGCGCAGGCGCGCGAGCGCCTCGTTCTCGGTTTCGTTGTTCTGGAAAAGAACGCCGCGGCCCGCCTCCGAGCGGATGTAGCGCACCAGCGCGATGATCATGCGCTGGCGTTCCTTGGTAAGAGTCTTGGGGAACTCGGCAAGCGTGAGCTTCGCCTGCTCCTCGATCTGATCCAGTTTCTGAAGAAACTCGTCCTGATCCATTGTTCTTGGCCGTGCCTTGCTACTTGGTGAGGCAACGGTAGACGAGCCCAGGGCGGCGCGCAGTCACTGGCGCCCGCGCCTTTTTGTAGTGCCGTGACTACACCGGCGGCGCTCGGCCGAGCTCGGCCGCATCCAGCAGGATCTCCACCAGCCGGGCAAAGGTCGCCACCGGCGGCTCGGCCGCCCCACGGATCCAGCTGATCATGTCGTCGGGCGAAGCGTTGAGCAGTTGTTGCAGGGGTCGGTAGCCGCCCACGACTTGGGCGGCCCGGCGCAGTACGCGCGAGTGGACCGGCTCAACCATGCCGGGACGCTAGCAGTTGGCGTAGCTCGGAGCGAGTCGTAGGCGAGTCTATTTCGCTGTCGTCGCCCGTTTACAGCGGCTGTTTCGCCAAGCGGTCCAGGCAGGAAGAAGCCGCCCCGGGCCAAGGGAAGAGCCCGGAGCGGAGGAGAAACGGGCGCGGGGATGTACGCGCCCAATGTGGCTAACGCTTCTCTAGAACAAATCCTTCCACTTGGCGCGGATCTTCGCCTGCAGCTCCCGGCTCGCCTCGGCGACCTGGGGAAACTCCTGCAGGTGGTCCCACGGCCGGCAGGCGTCGATCACCGCCTTCGAGCTGTAGGGCGCGTTGTAGCGATAGGCGACGTACATCGGGTCGTTCTTCGATCCCATGCCGCGCTCGATGATGTCGATGTCGATGGCCGGGTCGGTGCGCGTGGCGACCGCCCACATGACTTCCTGCAGATTCGCCGGATCGATGTCCTCGTCGACCACCACCGAATAGCGCGACATGTACGCGCCCACGCCGCACTGCGAGAGGATGTGGCCCGCCTGGCGCGCGTGCCCGGCGTAGCGCTGCTTGATGGCAACGACGTTGAACATGCGCGCGCCGCCGATCTCATGCGCCCACACCGCGCGCACGTCCGGCACGCCGGCGGCCACCAGCGCGTCATGCAGCAGCGCCGAGCGCATCACCGCCTTGGAATACGAGTAATCGTTCGGCGGCTTCGCCGGCGGGCTGCCCATCAGGATCGGATCGCGGCGGTAGTTGACGCGCTCCACCGTCACGATCGGTGCCACGCCTTCCTTGCCCGGGTAATAGCCATGGAACTCGCCGAACGGGCCTTCGGTGCGCTCGTCGTTCGGCTCGACATGGCCTTCGAGCACGATCTCGGAGGCGGCGGGGAACGGCAGGCCGGTCAGCTCGCCCGGCAGCACCGCCACCGGCTCACCGAGGATCGCGCCGATGTAGTTGTACTCGCACATGCCGAAGGGCACCTCGATGCCCGAGATGAGATAGCCGAGCGGATCGGCGCCGCAGACGATCACCACGGGGAAGCGCTTGCCCGCCGCCTTGTGCTTCTCGTAGTGGATGCGGCCGTGCTTGCCCGGCACCATGTCGAGCGCGACATGGTTGCGGTCGATCACCTGCACGCGATAGGTGCCGACGTTCACCCAGTCGGACTCGAGGTCGCGCGTCACTACCGAGCATCCCGTGCCGATGTAGCGCCCGCCGTCATGCTCGTGCCACAGCGGCGCCGGGAACCTGAGCACGTCGACCTCGCGCTCCACGTGCTCGAGCGCCGCGCCGCTCTTCACCAGCTTGGCCGGAAAGCGTCCGGCGGCGGCCTGCCACTGCGCGGGCTTGCCGCGCAGCGCCTCCACCAGGCCGTGGTGCGTGCGCTGCAGTGGCAAGCGCAGGATCGAGGACAGCCGTGCCGGGCTGGAAGTGCTGCAGGTCAGCACGCGAAAGCCCTTCGCATAGCCCTCGATCTCGTCAAAGAGCAGCGCCGGCGGCACATCCTTCTTGACGTTGAGCTCGCTGATCGCGCCGAGCTCCAGGTTCCAGTGGGCGCCGCGCACGTGCTTCAGCTCGCCGAGCTTGTCGACTTCGCCAAGCCAGGTGCGCAGATCGAGCGGGTTCATCCCGTAATTATTGCCGCATTCGCCGGACGAAATAATTAGGTACCCGGCACCGAATTCAGACGCCTCGCACCGGTCAAAGCAGCCGCATGCTCGAGACCGCCATACCGGCGCGCCTGGATCGCCTGCCCTGGTCCGCCTGGCACTGGCGCGTGGTGATCGCGCTCGGCGTGAGCTGGCTGCTCGACGGCCTCGAGGTCACGGTCGTGGGCTCGCTCGCGCCGGCGCTCGAGCGTCCCGACACGCTCGGCCTTACCGCGGGCGAGATCGGCTGGGCCGCCTCGGCCTACATCGGCGGCGCGGTGCTCGGCGCGCTCTTCTTCGGCCGCCTGGCCGACAGCCTCGGACGAAAGCGCATGTTCCTGGTCACGCTCGTCGTGTATCTGGTGGCGACGGTGTGCACGGCGTTCTCGTTCGGCATGGCGTCGTTCGCGCTCTGTCGCTTCTTCACCGGCTTTGGCATCGGCGGCGAATACGCGGCGATCAACTCGGCGATCGACGAGTTGATTCCGGCGCGCGTACGGGGGACGGTGGATCTCGCGATCAACGGCACCTTCTGGGTGGGCGCCGCAATGGGCGCTGCGCTCTCGATCGTGCTGCTTGAGCCCTCGCTGATCGGCGCCCAGTACGGCTGGCGGCTCGCCTTCCTGCTCGGCGGCGTCCTCGGCGTCGCCATTCTGCTCGTGCGCCGGCACGTGCCCGAGAGCCCGCGCTGGCTGATCCGGCATGGCCGCGCCGAGGAAGCCGAGCGCGTGGTGAGCGAGATCGAGCGCGAGGTCACCGCCCGCCACGGCGACCTCGCGCCCGTCTCTCAGCGACTCGCGATGAGAGCGCTGCCCTCCCCAGGGTGGTCTGAAATCGCTCGGCTCATGGCGACGAAGTATCGGCGCCGCGCGCTCCTCGGGCTCGTCCTGATGGCGTCTCAGGCACTCTTTTACAACGCCATCTTCTTCACCTATGCGCTGGTGCTGGCCCGCTTCTACGGCGTGCCCGAGCAGCACGTCGGCTACTACATCTTCCCGTTCGCGCTCGGCAACTTCCTCGGCCCGCTGCTTCTCGGTCGCTTCTTCGACAGCATCGGGCGGCGCAAGATGATCGCGCTCACCTACGCGGTGGCCGGCGTCGGCCTGATCGCCACCGGGCGTGCCTTCGCGCTCGATGCGCTTAGCCCGGCGCAGCTTTCGCTCTGCTGGAGTGCGATCTTCTTCGTCGCCTCGGCGGCCGCGAGCTCGGCCTATCTCACCGTCAGCGAAGTCTTCCCGGTCGAGATGCGCGCCATCGCCATCTCGCTCTTCTATGCGGCCGGCACGGCGCTCGGCGGCTTCGCCGGGCCGCCGCTCTACGGCGCGATCATCGAAAGCGGCAGCCGCCAGGCGCTCTTCGGCGCCTACGCGTTTGCCGGGGTGCTGATGTGCGTCGCCGCCGCGGTAGCGCTCTGGATCGGCGTCGACGCCGAGCGCAAGTCGCTCGAGGAAGTGTGCGCGCCCCTGGGCGCCGAGCTCGACTATCCGGGCGTGCGCGCCACCGGCTCGAGCTCGTAGCCCGCCGCGATCC
>C688J18823_10002835_pt1 | contig 10914 bp, 10 predicted proteins | sample HopSoiMetagenom1_FD_18823 | JGI IMG/M metagenome (IMG submission 18823) | reverse complement strand
ACACGAGCATCTCGAGCAGAACAGAGGAAATGATATTCGCCAGCACTACGCGCACCGGCGCGAGAAGCGGAAGGATTATGGTCGCGTCCCCCTCGATCACTTCTACTTTGTCACTCTCGCCGTTGACGCCTACGTTTTGCTGGGCGTTGCCGATCGAGTCGTGATCCAGCTCCACCGCTGCAACCCGGGCGGCGCCGAGTCGCGCCGCGGCGATGGACAGAATGGCGCTGCCAGCGCCCAGGTCGGCGACGACATCGCCCGGTCGCACGACACCTTGCATCAGACGCAGCACGCCCCGCGTGGTAGGATGCTCTCCAGTCCCGAAGGCCATGGCGGGATCGACGACGATGACTTTCTCTGGCGCATAACCCGCGGCGAGCCAGGGCGGAGCGATTACGAGGTTCCCGATCTCGTGAGCAGAGACCGATGCCTGCCACTCCGAGTAATCCATGTCTGGCGATTCCGAAACGGCGATCGCAGCGGAGGGATCGGCGCGCATTACCGCGCTTCGAATGTCGGCGATCGGCGCGTCGGACGGAAAATGGGTCACGACTGTTGCGCCATCTTCCTGAACACCCTGTGAACCGGATGCGAAAAGCGCCGCGATCACTCCGTCACGGTTTGAATCGGGAGTGACTCGCAGCGCTATCCAGGTCACGCTGTCAGGCGCCCAGTGACTCTCTGATCTTCGACCAGAGTCCCTTGGGACGTGGGGCCGGCACTGTCTGCACCTCGCTCAGTCGCGCGATGAGCGTCTGCTCCTCATCCGACAGGCTGTCGGGCGTCCACATCTGCAGCCTCACGTGCAGATCGCCGGTGGAGCTCGAGTTGATTCTCGGCAATCCGCGGCCGCGAAGGTTGAACACCTGACCGCTCTGCGTTCCCGCGGGCACCTGAAGATTCACACTGCCCGTCACCATCGGAACATCGACGTTAGCGCCCAGCACTAACTGTGGGTAAGTGACCAGCACTTCCGTGTAGAGATCTTCGCCGTCCCGCTCGAACCGCGGGTCTTCCTCGACCTCGAAAACGACGAGAATGTCGCCGCGCGGTCCGCCACGCGGGCCGACGTTTCCGACGCCGCGCATGGTCATGTATTGACCGGTTGCGACACCGGCGGGAATCCGAATGACGATCTGCTTCTCACCGCGCACGCGCCCTTCGCCTCTGCACTTCTTGCATGGTGCGGCGATCACAGAGCCCTCGCCGGCGCACGCCGGGCATGGCGCGACGCTGATTACCTGACCGAAGAAGCTGCGCTGCGCACGACGCACTTCTCCACTGCCGTTGCAGGTGCCGCACTTCGTCGGCGACGATCCAGGCTCGGCGCCGCGCCCTTCGCAGCGATCGCATGGCTCGAGGAGACGCGCGGTAACCGTCTTCTCAGCGCCGCTCGCGACTTCGACGAGAGTAAGAGGCATCGCGATCTTGATGTCCGATCCGGTGCGCGGGCCACTGCCGCGACTGGTGGCAGCGCCGAACAGATCACCGAACCCGCCAAGGCCGCCGAGATCGCGCATGAAGATGCTGAGCGCCTCGGACAAGTCGACGTGATGGAAGCCGCCGGCTCCGCCGCGAAGTCCGGCCTCGCCGTACCGATCGTAGAGCGCGCGCTTGTCTCCATCGCGCAACACATCGTAGGCCTCGGTTATCGCCTTGAACTTCTCCTCGGCGTCCTTCGACCCGTTGTTGCGATCGGGATGATGCGCCATCGCCAGCTTGCGATAAGCGAGTTTGATATCTGAATCGCTCGCGTTCCGCGGAACGCCGAGTGTTTGATAAAAATCAGCCATGCGTCCTTGAATTCTCCTTCAACAAATCGGTCACCAGCTCCGAGGCGTGCGTTACGAGTGAAATCACCTTGTCGTAAGGCATGCGCGTCGGTCCGATGACACCAATCACCCCGGACAGAGGTCCGGCGTGATACGATGCGGTTACTACGGTGAAGCTCGCGAGACGTGGATCGCTGTGCTCGTTGCCGATCGTGATCGACACACCGCCGGTTTCACTTCGACGACGCAACAGCTCGCCGAGTTTCTCGCGCGTCTCCGTCAGCGCTACGAGCTTCCTCATGTTGTCGATGCTTGCAAACTCCGGCTGTTCGGCGAGCACTGACGCCTGACCAAGTAAGACGGCGTCGTCGCTCGACTCGAGCGCGCTATCGAAGAGCTGATCCCCTTCTTCGATGAAGACATTGAGAAGGTCCGAAGCTTCCCGCGTTGGACCCACGTCGCGGAGCCTGTCACCCAGCGAAGATCGAATCTGCCGAAGGGTCAATCCCGCGAGGCGGTCATTCAGAACCCGCGTCACCTCAGCGATAGCCGCATCGGCGATCTCACCGTGAACATCGACGAAGATCGTCCGCACCGCACCTGCCGAAAGCGTGAGCGCGAGCAACAGTCGCTCGGATGAGAGCTTGATCAGCTCGACTCGCTCGAGGACCGCATCATCGAGACGCGGGCCCAGTGCGATGCCGAGCTCCTGGGTGATGACGCCGAGGCTTTGTGCGGCACGACGAAGAATGGCTTCGACAGCTGATCCGCCCGCCGCGATTTGAGCGCTCAGCCTCCGTCGCTCGTTGGCCGTCGCGGGCTTGATCGGAATCAGCGAATCAACGTAAACGCGGTATGCGACGTCGGTGGGAACACGGCCCGCCGAGGCGTGGGGGTGAAAGAGGTATCCTTTCTCCTCCAGATCGCTCATCGTGTTGCGGATGGTCGCCGGCGAAACGCCAAGCCCGAACTTGTGCGCCAGACTTCGCGAGCCGGCTGGCTGAGCCGTTTCGACGTAAGTCTGAATCACAGCCTCGAGTATGCGCCGTTCGCGCTCGTTTAGACCGGGCAGTGCCATGCAGTCAAATATAGCAATGACTAGGGGTTGCGCCTAAGGTCGGGGCGCCCGATCGCGCTCTCCGCGCGGCCAGTTCCGCGGCCAGGCTATCTAGCCGCAGCCAACCGGTCGGCGTCAGGCGAACCCGCGGCTGGTCGAGCGGATCGTCGAGAACCGCCCACCCGGCCTCTTCCCAGCGTCGGATCCCTGGAAGTTGTGCTTCGGATACAGGCAAGCCTCGTTTGGTGCGCAGCCCCAGATACACTTCCTCGGCATCGCGATTTTCGCTGGTTAGCGATTCAGCTCCAGCTACAACACTCTCGCCAGTATTGAGACGCCGAATCCACTCCGCGTACGCCGAAACGTTCCAACGCCGAGTCGCACCATCGAAGGAGTGCGCGGATGGGCCGACACCGACATACGCGGCGCCCGTCCAATAGGCGGAGTTGTGATGCGACTGAAAGCCGGGGCGAGCAAAATTCGAAACCTCGTAGTGATCGAAGCCGGCGTCAGATAACGTCGCGTTGGCCTCGATGAATTCCTGCTCGTACTCCTCTTCGCTTCCCTGAACGCTCGCCCCGCGCATTGCCCACCGTGAGATCGGGGTCTGCGCTTCTACGGTGAGGCCGTACAGAGAGAGGTGATTGGGCGTCAGCTCCAGCGCACTTTCAAGGTCGCGCTTCCAGGAGCGATTGAGGTGGCCAGGAAGAGCAAAGATCAAATCGAGGGAGATGTTGGTGATCCCGCCGCGCCTGAGCGTCTCGACTGCAGTTCCGATCTGACCGGCAGTATGGGTACGGTGCATCCACTCCAGGGCGTGGGGGTCGAAACTCTGGGAGCCGAGCGAGACACGATTAACCCCGGCTCCAACCCAGTGCGCCACTGCCACGTCGTTCACGTCATCTGGGTTCGCCTCGAGAGTTATCTCGGCGCCATTGGCGACTTCAGCGTAGATCCGGACGGTTTCGAGAAGGTCTTCGATCCCTCTGCCACCGAGCCGCGACGGAGTACCGCCTCCGAGGTAGACGGTGTCCAGCGTGGAGCCATCGAGGTCCTGCGAAAGGCCAGCGAGCTCCTTTCTCAGCGCGTCGAGATATTCGTCGACCGGGGTCGCAGACCTGACCGCGATCGAGAAATCGCAGTACGAGCAGCGGCGAGCGCAGAAGGGGACGTGAACGTAGAGGTGAGGAACTGGCACGTTGGAATATACCGGGACGTAAGGACCGAGGGCTTAGACCAAGTGCAGTCCGAGTGCGGCCTAAATCCGGACTCCGGACTAACTACGGATCACGAACCAACGAATCGTGCGGTTCCGGCTTCGGTTCTATCTGCGCCGGATCTCGCCAGCGAGGCTGCACTCGACCAGGCCCAGAATCTCTAGCGAAGTGATCGCCGCAAGACATTCGGCGAGGCCAAGCTCTGTGACCGCTGGGAGGTCGTCGGTGTGGACGAAGCCGCCATTGATAGCCTCCCAGACCTTCTGCTCGGAGTCCGGAAGTTGTGGCGGAGGTGCCTTTCCAGCTGGCGAGGAAATCCCGAGCAGCGCTAGGGCATCGTCGGGGTCGGCGATAAGGACCGCACCGTCGCGAAGCAGCTGGTTCGAGCCACGACTCTGATCGGAGTCGATCGGCCCGGGAACGGCAGCAACGGTGCGACCAAGCTCAAGGGCTTGCGATGCGGTGTTGAGCGCGCCGCTTCGGAAGCCCGCTTCGACGACGATCGTGACCGGTGCCAGCGCGGCGATGATACGGTTGCGTTTGGGGAAGGAGCCTTTCTGAGCCTTGGCGCCTGGCGGGTTCTCCGACAAGACGAGACCTTGTTCGCCAATCACTCTGTGCAGGTCTCGGTGACCGACCGGATATGGGACATCTACCCCAGTTCCCAGAACCGCCACCGTATCCCCGCCCTCCTCGAGAACGGTGCGGTGAGCGGCCGCATCGATTCCACGCGCCATCCCACTGATAATTGTCACTCCGGCCCTGGTGAGAGACCGCGTCAACGTTCGCGTCGCTCGCTCGCCGTAGCCTGTTGAATTTCGCGTTCCGACTATCGCGACTCGTGGCTTCGACAGCGCGGATTCGCGACCGATGGCGTAGAGCTCGGACGGCGGTTGGGTGAGATCAAGCAAGCCCGCTGGATACTCCGGCGCGTTCCGCCGCCAGACGCGAATCGCCAGCTCCGATTGGGGCGGAGAAGCTTGAAGGGTTAGCATCCAAGCTTATGGAAGACTTACGATTACGTCTTCAGGTCTAACGCTTTGTCTCAGCCGCAATAATTCCGTCCACCACGCTGCCGTGAGAGCGTCTAGACCGTCGCGCGCTGGCGCACTTACGGCGAACAATCCAAACGCATCGGGGGCTTCGATTGGCGGCGCGTATGGCTCGCCAAGGAGGTCCATCTTTGTGAACACGACGCAGTGCGGCTTGGCGGCGAGGTCCGCGGAATATTCAGCGATCTCCTGTCTGAGCTGGTCGTACTCGGCCTGCCAGTCCATCGCATCGATCGGAATGAGGAACGCCAGGATTCGCGTCCGTTCAATGTGCCGCAGAAACTGGAGACCAAGGCCCTTCCCTTCGTGGGCGCCTTCGATGATACCGGGGATGTCGGCGACGACGAAGGTCCGGTGATCGGTGAGCTGCACCACGCCGAGGTTCGGCTGAAGAGTCGTGAACGGGTAGTCGGCGATTTTGGGACGTGCCGCCGAGATCACGGAAAGGAGCGTGGACTTGCCGGCGTTTGGCTGGCCCACCAGACCGACGTCGGCGATGAGCTTGAGCTCCATCTCGATGCGTCGGACGATCCCTTCTTCGCCCGGCTGCCATTCTCGCGGCGACTGGTGGGTAGGGGTGGCGAAGAATGCGTTCCCCTTCCCGCCTCTGCCACCTTGTGCGATCACGATTTCCTGGCCGTCCTCCAGCACCTCGGCGATGATCTCGCCGGTCTCTGCATCGCGGAGCACCGTGCCGGGAGGAACGGGCATGATGATGTCGCCGCCCGATCGACCGCTTTTATTCGCGCCCATCCCATGTTCGCCGCGCTCGGCTACCCACTTGTCGCGGTAAGTGTAGTCGAGGAGCGTGGCGAGGTTGGAGTCACCGCGGACGATTACGCTCCCGCCCCGCCCTCCATCGCCGCCGTCGGGGCCGCCCATAGGTGTGCGCCATTCCCGGCGGAACGAGGTGCACCCCGATCCGCCCGTCCCACCTTCAACTGTGATTATCGCTTTGTCGATGAACATCGATTTTCTGTAATAGCTGACGGTACCGCGAAAGGTCATCCCTCGAGATCAGGTCCGCGAGGGCGTCGAGGACAGCGGCCAACTCTCCTCCGGAGGCACCAGCGTTCAGGGCACCATGCAGGTGTGAGTGCAGCTGACGTTGCTGTCCGGAGACAGCACACGCTGCCACGACACACAGCTCTCGCGTCCGCAGATCGACACCCGGCCTCGAAAGAACCTTACCGTATCCGTCGACAATCATCCACTCGTCCAACGCCGGATGCAGCGCGCGAATGTTCCGGCGCAGCTTTTCGTAATGATCACCGTACACCACGGCGCAGGTTTCCTCTCCCCGCTCTCGCCAGGTGTCCACGTTAGGGGCGGCGTCATCCGGGTCTGACTCCGGAGCAGGTCCCGAGACAGCGCGCCAGGCTCGTGCTGCGTTCAAAGCGCGGGGGAAGCCCGCAAACAGGTACGACTGGAGAATTATCTCCTCGACAGCCTCATGATCCACTTCGTCGATTGCGTCGGACATCGTCGCTCTCATCTGTCCCTCCGGCGAGCCAGCGATCGCGCCGGCGATCCTCACGAGGTGTCTGAGGCCGGCGGCGAGTGGAGGAACTGTATCGCGCGCGGAAGGTCCGATCGTCATCGACCTGTCGCGGGTGCAATCAGGCGACGTCTACCCGCATTGCGATTTCGCCCACGCACTCGCCGCGCGTGTTCTTGACTGGCTTGTGCATCCATTCGCGGAGGCGCGCAGGCACCGGATCGGGAAGGGCTTCGAGCTCCTGGAGCAACCGCAGCAGCGCCGGCCACTGCGCCCGCTGATTTCCGTCTTCGACCTTGAGGGCGATTCCGATCCCGCGATCAGGCAGCAGCGCGCAGTGCACTCCCTCCGCACCGACCTTCGAGATCACTTTGCCTTCGGTCTCAGCGATGAGGGCCGAGTCAAACCTGTCGGATCCACCGACCAGAAATGGATGCTTGCTCATGGCGTTGACCACGCGCCGTGGATATTCCTCACCACGTGCTGCCGCGACCGCAAACCGCGAATAAGCGCGCGCCATCTGCTCGAGCGTCATGCCGAAAACGACGACACCACAGCCGTCGACTGCCTGAACAATCTTCCCGCAGGGGACACCGGTCCAAAGCGAAATCTCGTGAAGGATTGCGCGTTGTACGTTGTGATCGCGCCGCTCGTAGCCGCGGGTAGCCCAGCCCTTTTTGCGAGCCAGCGCGAGCATCGCCGTGTGCTTGCCGGAGCAGTTGTTGTGCAGACGGGTGGGACGTTCACCCGACTCGCGAACGATCTTGGCTCCGCGCTGGGAGGACGGGTCGTGGGGGCCGCAGGCGAGGTCTCCTCCTTCGAGCCCGATGTCGTGGAGCATTTGACCGACGATGGCGACATGCTCAGGCTCGCCGCCGTGCGAAGCGCACGAAACGGCAAGCTGTTCCTCGCCCCAGCCCAGAGCGTCGAACCCGCCCGAGCTGAGAAATGGAATTATTTGAAATGGCTTGGCGCACGACCGCCAGAAGGTGGCTGAATCGGCATCGCGCGCGGCTCCAACAAGCTCTTCGCCTTCACCTACTATCGCCGCGTGGACGCGATGGATCGACTCGGTGAAGTCGCCGCGGGTGACCGAGACATCGAGGTCGTAGGTATTCATTTTTTCCTGCACTCGACGACCGTACGCTACTCCGTTACCAGTCTAGAATAGCTTAACCTGTATCATGTCCTTTGTGTACCGCCTTGGATCGCGTCGCACATCCACCAGCACGTTGTTCAACTCCGTCACCGTTTTCACGAGCTGGTCATAGAGCTGCTGGTCGGTGAACAGCTTCTGCATCGTCCCCTGTCCGTTCGACATCGAACCAACCAGGGAGTCGGCGCGTGCCACGACGCTGACGAGATGAACGTAAAGGGTGTCATCGCGCAACAGCTTGCCGACCGTGCCGTTCGACCGGTTGATCTGAGAGATCACCGTGTCCGCCGAAGCGACGGTGCGGTTCAGACTGTTGTAGAGAGACGGATCGTCGAGAAGCCGGCCGATGGTACCGCGCGGGTTCTCGAGCCGGGCCATGAGACGGCTTGTGCCGGTGAGGGTCGAGTTGAGCTGATCGTATAGCTGCCGGTTCGTTACGAGCTGGCCGAGGGTTCCCTCGCCGCGGCTGACGCCGGTGACGACCTTCTTCAGATCGCGGGTGAGATCGACGACCTGGTTGATCGCGTCGCCCGCCTGGACCACCACCGCCTCGTAGTCGAGCGCGGGGACGACGACCAGCGTGTCTCCATTCACCAGGGTGCGATGGCGCGGTGTGCCGACCGAAATATCGTACACCTTGTCGCCGAGGAGCCCGAGTGTCTTGATCTTCGCGCGCGAATCCTGACGCACCTGATCGCGAAGATCGTAGTTCACTTCCACTATCAGCTTCAGGTTTCGGGTGGTGTCGGCGTCCGGCGGCAGGAACTGGATGTCCTTGATGCTTCCGGCGAGCTGACCGGCGACGGTGACCGGGCCGCCAATGCGGAGCCCGCTGGCGTTTCCGACGAAGCTGACCAGTTGATAGCGCTTACCGAAAAGGTTTCCCGCCTGTCCGAGTTTCAGGGCGGCAAAACCGAGGATGATGAGCGCGACGAGTATAAGCGCGCCCACCTTCAATTGGTCCCATGTTATGAACGAAGATCGTCTCATCGGCTAATCAAAATCCGCCAAGGAATTCTCGAATGTAAGGGTCATCGCTCGCCGTCATTTCCTCTGGACTGCCAAAAAATCCGATGCGGCGATTGGCCAGCAGGGCAATTTTGCTCGCCATGCGAAAGGCCGACCTGATGTCGTGCGAGACGACGACGCTGGTGACGCCGAGCTCGCGCTGCAGCTTGAGAATCAGGTAAGTAATGGTAGCAGTCGTGAGCGGGTCGAGGCCCGAGGTGGGCTCGTCGTAGAGCATTATCTCGGGATTGTTGGCGAGGCCGCGGGCGATTCCGACCCGCTTCTTCATTCCGCCCGAGAGCTCGGACGGCAGCTGCTCCATCACTCTGTCCGGCTCCAGGTCGACGAACGAGAGCTTTTCGCGCACCCGCTGCTCGATCTCGTCCTCGGGCAGCGTCGTGTGCTCGCGCAGCGGATAGGCAACGTTCTCGTACACGGTCATCGAGTCGAAGAGCGCCGCACCCTGAAATACCATTCCCATCTTCTGCCGGACCTTGAGTGCATCGTCGAAGGTGAGATGAGTGATGTCTTCTCCATCTATTACAACCCTGCCCTGATCGGGAATCAGCAGGCGAAGCAACAGCTTGAGTATCGTCGACTTGCCGGTGCCTGATTCACCGACGACGACGATCGTTTCACCCGCGCGCGCCGTGAAAGAGACGTTCTCGAGGATCGGCTCTTCAAAGGCCAGATACACGTTCTCGACGGCGATAACCTTTTGGATCGGCCGCGCCTCTGTCTTGGATCCTGGAGCCTCCTCGGCCAGCTCCTCGAGCTCGTCGCGAATCGCGGCTCGAACGCGACTCGAGTCGCGGGCGCGCCTTGGCATCGACGTTTCATCCTTCTCGCTCGGGTGACGTCGCTCACCCTGCTGTCTGCGGCGATCTTCTTCGTCCGTCATGGCTGGAAGACCGCGAGGAGAATCTGGGTAAGGAAATAATCGACGACGAGAATGAGGATGCTGGCGGTGACGACGGTGCGCGTCGTGGCGATGCCCACTCCTTCCGTACCGCCGCTCGTCTTGAGGCCGTAATAGCAGCCGACGAGAGAGATGATTCCGCCGAAGACGAATGGTTTGGAGAGGCCCTGGATGAAATCGTTGGGAATGAAGTGGAGGGTGAAACCGCTGGAGAGGAGCTGCTCGAAGACGGTTTTCCAGTACAATGCCGACGGTTTGCCAAGGTAGAACTTGGCGATGACGTTCCCGCCGAGGATGCCGACGAAGTCATTGATGACGGTGAGGACCGGCACCATGATCAGGGACGCCAGAACGCGTGGCGTCACCAGCTTCTTGATTGGGTCGGTGCCGAGAGTGTTGAGCGCGTCGATCTGTTCAGTGACGCGCATCGATCCCAGCTGGGCGGCGATGCCGGAGCCGACGCGTCCAGCGACCATCAGTCCGGCGAGGACGGGACCCAGCTCCCGGACCATCGATCCCGCAATGAGGCGGCCGATGTAGTCAGTGGCTCCGAATGTGGCGAGCTGCACCGCGGATTGCAGGGCGAGCACCATACCGGTGAAGAATCCGGTGAGGAGCACGATACCGATGGAGCCGACGCCGATGGCATCCATCTGCTGGAAGAGATCCGACGCGTAGAATGGCTTGACGAAAATGAAGCCGATCGCCTTCCCCGCCAGGACGAAGAATTCCTGGAGGGAATAGACCCCGCGCTTCGCCGCGTCGTTGAATCTTTCTAGAATCAAAAGATGGGCGTGAAAGAGAGTGCGGAGCGTATCCCCACACCTACAGATTGGGCAAGGGGTATGCCCTTTTGGTTTAGATTTTTTTGGGGCTTAATTTCCCGCTGGCGGCAATACCACTCAATCTGACCATGATCGAAACCATTTCGCGTGATCGGCTGTTGGACCTTCTGGAGTCGGGAGCAACCAAGCGAATCGCGATCGTCGGCGACGCCATGCTCGATGTGTATCTGCGGGGCGACGTCGACCGGATATCGCCCGAGGCGCCGGTGCCGGTGGTCCGCATCCGCGACAAGGAGCTGGCACTGGGAGGCGCGGCCAACGTGGCGCAGAACGTGGCGGCGATCGGTGCCGAGTGTGACCTGGTGTGCGCGGTCGGCGAGGACGCGGAGGGTCAGGTGATCAAGACGATGCTCCGCGACATCGGNTCGGANTCNCGCTCNNTNGTGACTA
>C688J18823_10002833_pt1 | contig 10917 bp, 12 predicted proteins | sample HopSoiMetagenom1_FD_18823 | JGI IMG/M metagenome (IMG submission 18823) | reverse complement strand
CCGGAGCTCGTGTTCACGGAGCGCGCGGCGATGCTGTCGCGGCACGCCGGCGAGATGTCGTTCCCTGGCGGCCTCCAGGATCCCGAGGACGCGGACCTCCGGGCGACGGCACTTCGCGAGACGGCGGAGGAGCTCGGCATCGAGGTCGCCGGCGAGTCGGTGCTCGGGGCCCTGCCGCCGATCCACACGTACGTGAGCGGCATCCTGGTGACGCCCTTCGTCGCCGTGGTGGATGAGCTGCCTGCGCTCACCGTGAGCGACGCGGAGATCGCGCGGGTCGTCCGCGTGCCGCTTCGGATCCTGGCGAGGATCGAGGAGCAGCGGGTCCTGCAGGAGGAGAACGGCATGACCTGGCGCGGATGGTGGTACGTCGACGGGGACGCAACCGTGTGGGGCGCGACAGGTTTCATGGTCCACGCGCTCCTCGAGGTGGTGCGGAAGGAGGCGCCGTGGGCCGTGATCTGACGGCGGAGGACCGTGAGCTCCGCACGCTGCTCGGCGACGTGCACACGATCGCCGTGGTCGGCCTGTCTTCGAGGCACGGCCGGCCGTCCTACGCGGTCGCCCGTTACCTCCAGGCGCACGGATACCGCATCATCCCGGTGAACCCGAACGAGACCGAGGTGCTCGGCGAGCGGGCGTTCCCGTCCCTCCGGGACGTCCCGTCCGACCTCCCGATCGACGTGGTCGACGTCTTCCGGCGGGCCGAACACACGCCGGATGTCGCGCGAGACGCCGTCGCAAGCGGGGCGAGAGTGCTCTGGCTGCAGGAGGACATCGTGAGCGATGAGGCGGCGGCGATCGCGACGGCGGGCGGGCTCGACGTGATCATGGGCGTTTGCATCCGCCAGGTCCGCGAGCGATTGCTGGCCGACCGAGACGAGGCCGACAACAGGGAGGATCCGTGCTGAACAAGTGGGAGTACTTCGTGGCACCGCTGCTCGAGCACAACCCCGGCGAGATCTTGAACTCGTTCGGCGAGGACGGGTGGGAGCTCGTCTCCGTCGTCGCCCAAGCGACGCCGCAGGGGGCGGTCTCGACGGTGGCGTACCTGAAGCGCGCGTCGCAGACGTGACCCTGCGGATCGACCACGTCGTCTACGCCGTTCGCGACCTCGACACCGCCGCCGCGCGGTTCGACGACGCGTACGGCTTGGTCGCGACGCCGGGCGGCGTCCACCCGCAGTGGGGGACCGGCAACCGGATCGTCCCGCTCGGCGGCGCTCGATACCTCGAGCTGATCGCGATCGTCGACCACGCCGTCGCGGCCACGACGGCGCTCGGCCGGGCGATCGCGAACCGAACCGAGGACGGTGACCGCTGGTTCGCGCTGTGCCTCGGCGACGATGCGATCGAGGCAACCGCCGCCCGGCTCGGTTTGAGGCCGGAGCACGGGTCGCGCATGTTGCCCGACGGCCGCGTCGTCGCGTGGCGCGGCGCCGGGATCGACGATCCACGGCGCTCGCCGGACCTCCCCTTCTTCATCGAGTGGACGGGCGACCCGGACGCCCACCCCGGCGCCCGTGCGGCGAAGCATCCGAGCGAGGCGACCGACGTCGCGTGGGTACAGATCGCGGGCGACGCCGATCGGTTCGCGTCGTGGACGGCGCAGGCGCCGCTCCCGGTGCGGTTCGTCGACGGTGAACCGGGCGTCGTGGCGGTCGGCGTCACGACGACGGCGGGGGAGCTGGTGATCCGCTAGCCGAAGGCCTGCTCCAGGTCGGCGATCAGATCGTCGGGGTGCTCGAGCCCAACGGACAGGCGGACGAGTTCCGCGGGCACCTCGAGGTCCGACCCGCTGACGCTCGCGTGCGTCATCGGTCCGGGCAGCTCGATCAGCGACTCGACGCCGCCGAGCGATTCGGCCAGCACGAACAGGCGCGTGCCGCGCGCGATGCGCGCAGCCTCCTCGGCGGTATCGACCACGAACGAGACCATCCCGCCGAAAGCCGCCATCTGCTCGGCCGCGATGCCGTGGCCCGGATGGTCCGGAAGCCCCGGATAGTACACTTGGTTGACCATCGAGTGGCCGACGAGGTAGGCGACGATCGCGGCGGCATTGTCGCTGTGCCGACGCATCCGAACGCCGAGCGTCCGGAGGCCGCGCAGCGCGAGGAACGCGTCCATCGGCCCCGGCACCGCGCCGACGGCGTTGACGAGGAACCCGACGGCGTCGATCAGGTCGGCGTCGCTCGTGACCACCGCACCGCCGATCAGGTCGGAATGCCCGCCGATGTACTTGGTGACGCTGTGCACGACGACGTCCGCGCCGAGGCGCAACGGTTGCTGCAGCGCCGGCGAGGCGAACGTGTTATCGACGACCACCCGGGCCCCCGACGCGTGCGCAAGCGCCGCGACGGCTTCGATGTCGACGACCTTCAACATCGGATTGGACGGTGTCTCGACCCAGACGAACCGCGTGTCGGGCCGGATCGCGTCCGCGAGTGCATCGGCGTCGCCGAGGTCACACGTCGTCAGCTCGAGTCCCCACGGCCCGAGCACGCGGGTCAGGAGCCGATACGTGCCGCCGTAGACGTCGTCGGCGAGCACGACGTGGTCGCCGGGGCGAAGGGTTAGCAAGAGCGTTGTCTCGGCGGCCATCCCGCTCGCGAACGCGAAGCATCGCTCGCCGCCTTCGAGCGAGGCGAGGGCCCGCTCGAACGCATCGCGCGTCGGGTTCCCCGAGCGGCCGTAGTCCCAGACCTTCGGATCGGCGATGNCGGTCTGCGCGAAGGTCGAGTTCTGGAAGATAGGGACCGACACGGCGCCGAAGGCGGCGTCCGGATCTTGGCCGACGTGGATCGCGCGCGTGTCGCGGTGGTTCTCCGTCACGTCCAGCCTCGCCGCTCGAGCTCCGCCCGCGCGCGCTCGCCTTCGGCGACCGCGCGCTCCAGCTGCACCATCAGCTTCCGGTCATGCCCCGGTCGGAACTCGCGACCGGGCCGGATCTCCGTCCCGCAGCCACACGCGCACACCGTGATCAGCAGCGGCGCGGACGTCGTCGGCGGCACGCACCTACGGTACCCCGCTGCCGGCACGACCCTCGCCGGCAGAACGATCCTGCCTTCGTGCGGAGCGCCCGGTGCGAACGGATCGCCGGTCTCGAGCGCGATGATCCCGGTCAGGGCGCACAGCGCCGCGTCGACCTGATCGAGCGTTCGCAGCTGCTGGATCGGCACGTGATGGGCGGTCAGGACCGACGCGCGCCACGTGCGTTTCGCGGATGCTCGCTGGCCGGCCGGCGCGAGACACCGCGCGAGGACCGTCGCAGAGGCGTGGGGGAACACTTCGATCGCGCGTCCCTCGATCGATCCCGCTCGATATCGTTCGAAGCCCGCGCGTTCCGCCGCTCGGAAGGCGGCCATCCCGTTGCGCATCCAGTCGTAGAAGGCGCTGCCTTCACCGGCGGCTTCATCCGGTGTGTAGTACGCCTGGATCCCGAGGAGCTTCAGTTCGCGCTCCGCCAGCCGAGAGCGCGCGCCGGCGGGCGCCCAGGCGGGTGGGGAGTCGATGCAGACGACATCGGGGCGATGATCGGCGAGTAACGCGCCGAGCCGGTTGACCGGCACGCGCGAGCCGACCGCACGCACTTGGCGGTCGTCGTCGAGGACGACGACATCGAGGTCCTTACGGTGCTCTCCGCCGACGTCGACCCCGAGCGACCGCACGCTCAGGTGGCCGGTGGCTGGCGGTGATGCGCCAGGAAGTCCAAGAGATCGCTGCGGGTGAGCACGCCGATCACGACGCCCGCCGCGCTGACGAGCACCGCCGGCGCCCGCTCGAGCTCGGCGAACGCCTCGTCGACGCTCGCGTGGCGCTCGATCGTCGGGACCGGCGGCGCCATCACCTCCGCGACGTCGGCCTGCAGCGCGTCGGGATCGCGGAACACGCGCTCGAGCAGCTCCCGGTCGCGGATCGAGCCGACGAACTGCGCCACGTCGGTCGAGTGGTCGCGCACGACCGGTGCCTGCGAGATGCCGTGCTCCTGCAACAGGTCGACCGCCCGGCGCACCTTGTCGTGCGCGCTCACGGTGATGAGTTGTGGCAACGGGCCCGCTTTCGCCGCGAGCACGCGGTCGACGGAGATCGTCTCGGGCCCCTCCAGGAACCCGTACTGGCGCATCCAACCGTCGCTGTAGATCTTCGACAGGTACTGGCGACCGGTGTCGGGCAGCAGCACGACGATCGTCGTGTCGGCGCCGTAGTCGCGCGCGACCGTGAGCGCGGCCGACACCGCCGATCCGGCCGAACCGCCGACGAGGATGCCCTCTTGTCGCGTCACCGCGCGCGCCATGAGGAACGCGTCCTTGTCCGGGACGCGCACCCACCGATCGACCACGCTCGGATCGAACGTGTCGGGGAAGAAGTCCTCGCCGATGCCTTCGGTCAGATACGGCCGGGGGTCGTCGCCGGTGTAGACGCTGCCCTCGGTGTCCGCACCGACGATCACGATGTCGGGCTTCACCCGCTTCAGGTAGCGGCCGACGCCGGTGATCGTGCCGCCGGTGCCGACGCCCGTGACGAACACGTCGATGGTGCCCTCGGTCTGTTCCCAGATCTCCGGCCCCGTGATCGCCTCGTGCGTCTCGGGGTTCACCTGATTGAAGTACTGGTTCGGCTGGAAGGCGCCGGGGATCTCGCGGGCGAGCCGGTCGGCCACCGAGTAGTAGGACTCGGGCGACTCCCGCGCGACGGCGGTCGGCGTGATCACCACCTCGGCGCCGTAGGCACGCAGGAGCGCGATCTTCTCGGCGCTCATCTTGTCCGGCATCACGAAGATGCAGCGGTAGCCCCGGATCGCGGCGGCGATCGCGAGACCATGGCCGGTGTTGCCCGAGGTCGGCTCGACGATCGTGCCGCCGGGGCCGAGGAGCCCCCGCCGCTCGGCGTCTTCGATCATGCGGATGCCGATCCGGTCCTTGACCGAGCCGCCCGGGTTGAGCATCTCCAGCTTCGCGAGGATCGTCGGCGCGAGCCCGCGCGTGACGGCGTGCAGGCGGACCAGGGGCGTGTCGCCCATCGCGTCCAGGAAGGTTTCCAACACCTGCATCCCCGTGCCCCTCTCGCGATCACCGGCGTGTTGCGTTCATCGTGCCACGCCAAGTCGACGTGTGGGCCGGCCGTGCCGACGAAGCGGCCACACCTGCACGGGCCGGCGGGAGAAGGACGGTAAGCTGCCGAGCGGTCCCGACCGATGACCTATGCATGGGCCGTTCGTCGGTTCGGTGGGCGGACCGGACGGGATCGGACCGGTCGTCAGAGCGGGGATAGGGATGCGATGAGCGACGTCGAGCCTGGAACAGAGGGGAGCGGCGAGAAGCTGCTCGTCGTCGACGACGATCCGTTCATCGCTCGGCTGCTCGAGATCGAGCTGGCGGCGGCCGGCTATCAGGTCCGGGTTGCCAACGACGGGCAACAGGCGATGGACCAGGTCGGCCAGGACGCGCCCGACCTTGTGATCACCGACGTGATGATGCCCCACGTCGACGGGTTCGAGCTCACGAGGTCGCTGCGCCAAGATCCACGCACGGCCACGATCTCGGTGATCATCTTGACCGCGCGCGGCCTGTCGGCCGACAAGCTCGAGGGGTTCGCGATCGGCGCCGACGACTACATCGTCAAACCCTTCGATACCCCGGAGCTTCTGGCGCGCGTGCGCGGGGTTCTGCGCCGCAAGCGGGAGATGAAGGACGAGTCGCCGCTCACCGGCTTGCCGGGCAACAACCGCGTGCAAGAGGAGATCGAGGGGCGAGTCTCTTCGGGGCAGGAGTTCGCGCTCCTGTTCGTCGACATCGACCGGTTCAAGGCGTTCAACGATCACTACGGGTTCCCGCGCGGCGACGCCGTGATCCAGGAGCTCGCCGAGATGATGCAGGACGTGACCACGCAGACCGGTGGGGACGACGCCTTCGTCGGCCACCTCGGCGGCGACGACTTCGTCGTCGTCGTGAGCTCCTCCTCCGCGGCGCTGGTCGCCGACACGATCGTCCAGCGCTTCGACGCGTCGGTGCCGGGCTACTACGACGACGAGGATCTCGCGCGCGGATGGATCGAGGTGCTCAACCGGCGCGGCGAGCCGCAGCGCTTCGATCCGATCTCGCTGTCGATCGGGGTGGCGAGCACCCAGCGGCGGACGTTCGCGCATTTCGCCGAGGTCATGGCGATCGCGACGGAGATGAAGAACTTCACGAAGACGACGCCCGGCTCGTCCTGGGCGATCGACCGACGCGGACCCTAGAGCGCGGCGGGCTCCGCCAGGTGGTAGCCCTGGCCGAAGCGGACCCCGAGCTCGCGCAAGGTGTCGAGCTCGGCCGCCGTTTCGATCCCCTCGGCGACGATCGTCATGTCCATCTCGTCGGCGAACGAGATCAGCGCCGAGGCCAGGGCGCGCCGGCCGCGATCCAGATCGATCGAGCGGACGAGGCTGATGTCGACCTTCACGATGTCGGGCGCGAGCGCGAGGGTGTGCCGCAGGCTCGCGTAGCCGGCGCCCGCGTCGTCGATCGCGATCTTCACGCCGAGCGCCCGCAGCGGCCGCAAGGAGTCGGCGAGCTCGTCGTAGTCCTCGACCGGCTCGTGCTCGGTGATCTCGACGACCACGCGTCCGGCACTTCCCGTCAACAGATCGATCAGCTCCGGGCTGCGGACGGTCCGGTGCGAGGCGTTCAGCGAGAGGTAGGCGGTCGCCGGAAGCCGGGGGAGCAGCGTGATCGCGCGGTCGATCGTGGCAAGCTCGAGCTGCGTGCCCAGCTCGAGCGCGGCCGCCTCGGCGAACCACTCGTTCGGCGGTCGCGGCGGCAGCGACCGGAACCGAGCGAGTGCCTCGAACCCGACGGGCTCGCGCGTGGTGAGGTCGACGATCGGCTGGACGTGGATCGCGAGACCCTCGCCGGCGACGAACCGCTGGATCTCGGCGGCGCGGGCGCGGATCCGTTGGAGCTCGATCTCCTCGCGGCGGAGCTGCGAGGACAGCTCCAGGACGATGCCGTCGACGACCTCGGCCGAGACGCTCGCCCGGCCGTTGGCCACCCGGTGGATCGAGTCGACGATCTCCTCGCCGGCCATGCCCTTGACGAGGTAGCCGACCGCGCCTGCGCGGAGCATCTCGAGCACCGTGGACCGGTCCTCGAACGCCGACAGGGCGATCACCCGCGTCCGCGGTGAGCTGCGGACGATCTCGCGGGCCGCCCGCGGACCTCCGCCGGCGGGCATGCTGACGTCGACCAGGGCGACGTCGGGCTGCTCGCGCTGGGCGAGGGTGACGGCCTCCTCGGCGTCGGCGGCCGCGCCGACCAGCGCGAGGGACGGCTCCTGCGCGAGCAAGGTCGAGAGTGCGTCACGGAGCGCGGGCTCGTCGTCGGCGAGCAGCACGCGCACATGCGCGTTGCCGCCCAGGGGAAGAGGGGCGCTCACGAGGGGTGACGCTAGCATCCCGGCGGGCGGCGCAACAGCACCCGGAAGGGGGACGATTGGGTCACGTCGTGGCGATGGGCGGCGGCGGCTGGATGATGGACGACCCCGCGCTGGATCGAGCCGTCCTGGAGCTCACCGACGCCTCGCGGCCACGGATCTGCTTCGTGCCGACCGCCTCAGGCGACCATCCCTCCTCGGAGCGGTTCGTGGAGGCGTTCCCGCCGGCCGGCTTCGACGCAACGATCCTGTGGCTGTTCGACCGGGAGGTCGCCGACGTCGGGGTGTTCCTGGGCGAACAGGATGTCGTCTACGTCGGGGGCGGCAACACCGTGAGCATGCTGGCGGTGTGGCGCGCGCACGGCGTGGACCGCGCGCTTCGTTCGGCCTATGACGCCGGCGTCGTGATGGCGGGCATGAGCGCGGGCGCCAACTGCTGGTTCGAGGCGTCGACGACGGATTCGTACGGGCTCGGGCGCGCCGATCCGCTGCTCGACGGCCTCGGGTTCGTGCCGGGGTCGTTCACGCCCCACTACGGCAACGAGCCGGCGCGCCGGCCGGCGCTGCTCGAGCTCGTCGCGTCCGGGACGCTCCCGCCGGGCTTCGCCTGCGACAACTACGCGGCCGTGCATCTGGTCGACGGTGTGCTGGCCGAGGCGGTGCGATCTCGGGCGGAGGCGCGCGCGCTCCGGGTCAGCCCCGGCGACGGCGGCACCCGAGAAGAGGTTCTCGAGGCGCGGACGGTCCGGTAACGGCGGGGACCGTCGCGGACACAGCGGGTAGCCTTCGACCTCGATGATGCAGCCGGTCGCGCTCGGCGAACCGCTCACGCTCGACGACGTCGAACGGGTCGCGCTCGGCGCGCCGGTCGCCCTCGGCGGCGGCGCGCGCGGCCGCATCCGCGCGTCGCGCGACGTGATCGAGCGCGCCGTCGCCGACGGGACGACGATGTACGGCGTCACGACCGGCTTCGGTGCGCTCGCGGACACGCGGATCGATCCGGCGCAGGCGGCGACGCTCCAACGCGGGATCGTGATGTCCCACGCGACCGCCGTCGGACCCGACCTGTCTCGCGTCGAGGCGCGTGCGATGCTCGCCCTCCGCGCGCACGTGCTCGCCCTCGGGTACTCCGGCGTGCGCGTGGACGTGGTCGAGCGGATGGTCGAGATGCTCAACCGAGACCTGATCCCCGCTGTGCCCGAGCAGGGATCGCTGGGCGCATCGGGCGACCTCGCGCCGCTCGCGTGCCTCGCGCTGCCCCTGCTCGGCCTCGGCCGGCTCCTGACCGACGGCGGGGCGGAGCCGTCCGCCGGCGCGCTATCGCGCGCCGGTCTCGAACCGCTCGAGCTCGGCGCGAAGGAGGGCCTCGCGCTCGTGAACGGGACGCAGGGCATGCTCGCGATCGGGATCGTCGCGCTCGCGCGCGCCGAACGCCTCCTCCGCACCGCCGACGTCGTGGCCGCGATGACGATCGAGGCGTCGCTGGGGACCGACGCCGCGTTCGACGAGCGGTTGCATGCGCTCCGACCGCATCCCGGCCAGACGGCGTCGGCCGCGAACCTCCGCCTGCTGCTCCGGGACTCGCCCATCCGGGAGTCGCACCGCGACTCACCGCATCTGGTGCAGGACGCCTACTCCCTGCGCTGTACGCCCCAGGTGCACGGCGCGTCGCGCGATACCGCGGCGCACGTCGCTCGGGTGCTTGCGATCGAGGTGAACGCCGTATCGGACAACCCGATCGTCTTGGACGACGGCGACGTCCGCAGCGGCGGCAACTTCCACGGGATGCCCGTCGCCGTCGCGCTGGACGCGCTCGCGTTGTCTCTCGTGTCGGTCGCCTCCATCAGCGATCGCAGGCTCTATCGCTTGCTCGACGCCACCCGATCCAACGGGCTCCCGCCGTTCCTCGTCCCGGAGAGTGGGCTCAACAGCGGCTTCATGCTCGTGCAGTACACGGCCGCGTCGCTTGTCTCGGAGTGCAAGACGCTGGCGCACCCCGCATCCGTCGACTCGATCCCGTCGAGCGCGGGGCAGGAGGACCACGTGAGCATGGGGATGACCGCGGCGCGGCACGCGCGCGCGGTCGTCGACAACGCAGAGATCGTGGTGGCGCTCGAGGCGCTCGGCGCCGCCCAGGCGCTCGATCTGCGGGCGCCGTTGGGGGCGGGCCCGGCGACGCGGGCGGTCCACGACGCGATCCGGGCGCGGGTGCCGTTCGTCGAACACGATCGCGAGCTCGGGCCGGACATCGACGCGGCGGTCGACCTGGTGCGCGATGGGACGCTCGTCGCGGCGGCCGGCTCGCTCGCATGAGGATCGAGCGCTCGATCGACCTGCCGTGCGGCGCCGAGGAGGCGTGGCGGGTCCTCACCGACTGGGAGCGCCAGGCCGACTGGATGGCGGACGCCGACGCGATCGTCGTGACGTCGCCGCAGCGCGAGGGGGTCGGCGTTACCGTCGCCGTTCGCACGCGGCTGTTCCAGATCCCCGCGTTCACCGAGACGTTCGAGGTGACCGCGTGGGAGCCACCGACGGCGCTGTCGATCGAGCACGGCCCACCGATCCGCGGACGTGGCACGTGGACGCTGGAACCGACGCCCGACGGAACGCGGTTCGCGTGGACCGAGGAGGTCGAGCTCGCGATGCCGCTCGGGTGGCTGGTGTCGGCGTGTTACGCGCCCATGCTCGGCGCGCTGCTCCGGCGCTCCCTGCGCGGCTTTCGGGCGTCGATCATCGCGCGGGGTCCGCGCCGCTAGCCCGGCGGCGGCGCCAGGACCAGCAACACGACCGACGGGTCGGCGGAGGCGTTGCGGAAGGTGAGCTCGTCGCCGGCCGGCACGGTTGCCGACGCCCACTGCTTCATGCGAGCGCGGTTGCGACCGATCTGTGCCGCGATCTCACCGGACAGCACGAGGAGGAGTCCGTCGGATGTGGCGTCGCTGACGGGTCCGATGCCCTGCGCTTCCTGCAGGCAGATCACCTGCGAGAAGAGGTGCTCGGTCTCGTACAGGACCTCCGTGCGCGCGGCCTCTTCGTCGAAGTAGATGAGGTCGGTCACGCTGCGCGTCTTCATGCCGCCCCAGGGTACCGAGCGGCGTCGCGAGCAGCGGACCGAGCGGCGTGCGCTGCGCCGGTCGCCACTAGACTGCCCGGCGACCGTGGCCCGCGAGGAGGGGATCCGTGACCAGGTTCCGCACGTCGACCGAGTCCGCCCGGGAGGTCGCCGCCGACCTCGTGATCGTTCCGGCGTTCACCGACGGCGACCTCGGCCCGGGGCTGAAAGAGGTCGGGCTCGCCGACGCCTACGCCGCCGCGCGGCTCACCGGCAAGAAAGGTGAGGACCTGCTCGTCACCCGTCGCGCCGGCGATCGGTTCGAGGCGGGCGCTGTCCTCGTCGTCGGTGCGGGCGCGAAGGCGGACCTCGACATCACCGCCATGCGGCGCGTGCTCGGGCGCGCCGCATCGTCGACGTGCCGGTTCCCGACGGTGGCGACGACGTTCGCGCGCG
>C688J18823_10002832_pt1 | contig 10918 bp, 15 predicted proteins | sample HopSoiMetagenom1_FD_18823 | JGI IMG/M metagenome (IMG submission 18823) | reverse complement strand
GTCCATGCCGCCTCGGCGACCGCGCGAGAAAAGGTCGAGGGCGCCGGCGGCTCGCTGACGCTGCTGCGCGAGCCGAAGGTGCGCCGGCCGAAGCGCAAGCCGCAGAGCACGCGCCCGGCGCCCGCCGAGGAAGAGCCGGAAGAGACCGAGCCGCAGGCGGAGGCCGAGCCTGATCTCGAGCCTGAGGGCGAGCCCGACCCCGAGCCACAGCCCGAAGGAGACGAGGACTAGTGCTCACCTGGGTCGCCAACGCGTGGCGCGTCCCGGAGCTGCGCAAGCGCGTCCTCTTCACCGCGCTGATCCTCGGGCTCTACCGCCTCGGCTCGTGGATCCCGGCGCCCGGGGTCGACTCCGAGCGGATCAAGCAGTTCTTCGGCGGCCAGGGCGGCACGCTGCTCGGCTTCCTGAACGTCTTCTCCGGCGGCGCGCTCTCGCAGTTCTCGCTCTTCGCGCTCGGGATCATGCCCTACGTCACCGCCTCGATCATCCTGCAGCTGCTGACCGTCGTGATCCCGAAGCTGGAGGAGCTGCAAAAAGAAGGCGAGGCCGGCTACGCCAAGATCAACCAGTACACGCGCTACCTGACCGTCGTGCTCGCCGCGGCGCAGGCGACCGGCTACGCGTACCTCTTCAAGCGTCAGGGCGCCCTGACCTCGAACCCGGGCCGCCTGGTGCTGATCATCATCACCCTGACCGCCGGTACGACGCTGCTGATGTACATGGGTGAGCTCATCACCAAGCGCGGGATCGGCAACGGGATCTCGCTGCTGATCTTCGCCTCGATCCTCGTCTCGGCGCCCGCCGGGATCGCCGCCTGGTACAACGGCGGCCCGATGGAGAAGCTGTTCTTCCCGCTGATCGCGCTCGCGATCATCGTGGCGGTCGTCTTCATGCAGGAGGGGCAGCGCCGGATCCCGATCCAGTACGCAAAGCGCATGATCGGCAGGAAGATGACCACGGGCGAGTCGACCTACATGCCGCTGCGCGTGAACATGGCCGGCGTGATCCCGATCATCTTCGCCGCCGCGCTGCTCGCGCTGCCGCAGACGCTGGGCTCCTTCGCGCCGAACACGCAGACCTTCATCAACACGCACTTCGCGCCGTCGTCCTGGGCGTACATCGCGGTCGAGGCGATCCTGATCATCGTCTTCACGTTCTTCTACACGGCGGTCCAGTTCAACCCGGTCGACCAGGCCGACAACCTTCGCAAGCACGGCGGCTACATCCCGGGCATCCGGCCGGGCCCGCCGACCGCGCAGTACCTCGATCGCGTGCTGACGCGGCTGACGCTGCCGGGCTCGATCTTCCTCGCGGCGATCGCGGTCCTGCCGAGTGTCTTCATCAAGTACGGCGGCTTCTCGCAGGCGACCTCACGCGCCCTCGGCGGCACCTCGGTGCTGATCGTCGTCGGCGTGGCGCTCGACACGATGCGCCAGATGGAGTCGCAGATGATGATGCGGTCGTACGAGGGCTTCCTGAAGTAGTGGACATCCTGCTGCTCGGCCCGCAGGGGGCCGGCAAGGGAACCCAGGGGCGGCTGATCGCCGCCGAGCACGGCATCCCGCACGTGGCGACCGGCGACATGCTGCGCGCCGCGATGGAGGCCGGCACCGAGCTCGGCCAGCGGGTGCGGCCGATCTACGACGCGGGCCACCTGGTGCCGGACGACCTGATGATCGCGCTGATCCGCGAGCGGCTCGGCGAGGAGGACGCGCGGCACGGCTTCGTGCTCGACGGCTTCCCGCGCACGATGCCGCAGGCCGAGGCGCTCGAGGAGATGCTCCGCGAGATCGGCCGCGACCTGGACGTCGTCTTCGAGTTCCAGCTCGCCGACGCGGTCGGCGTCGAGCGGATGCTCAAGCGCGCCGCCGAGGAGGGCCGGGCCGACGACACGCCCGAGGCGATCGACGAGCGGCTGCGGCTCTACCACGCCGAGACCGAGCCGCTGGTCGAGTACTACCGCGCGCGTGGCAACCTGGTGGGGATCCACGCCGACCGGCCCGTGCAGGAGGTCTTCACCGAGCTCCAGCAGGCGCTCGAGCAGGTGGCGGTCCGGTGATCATCCGCAAGGCGGCCGGTGAGATCGAGCGCATGGCTCGCGCCGGCGAGGTAGTGGCCGACACGCTCGCGCTGCTCGGCGAGCATGCGCGCCCGGGCGTGAGCACGCAGGAGCTCGACGAGCTCGCCGACGAGTACATCCGCTCGCGCGGCGGCACGCCGACCTTCAAGGGCTACCGCGGCTACCCGGCCTCGATCTGCGCCTCGCCGAACGAGATGGTCGTGCACGGGATCCCGAGCCTGTACACCCTCCGCGACGGCGACATCCTCTCGGTCGACGTCGGCGTGACTCTCGACGGGTTCGTGGCCGACTCGGCCTACACGTTCGGGATCGGGGAGATCTCGGACGAGGCGGAGCGCCTGCTCGAGGGCTGCCAGGCCGCGCTCGCGGCCGGGATCGAGCAGTGCCGCGTCGGCAACCGGCTCTCGGATATCTCGCACGCGATCCAGATCGTCACCGAGGAGCAGGGCTTCTCCGTCATTCGCAGCCTCGTCGGCCACGGCGTCGGGCGCTCGATGCACGAGGAGCCGCAGATCCCGAACTACGGCGAGCCGGGCCGCGGGCCGCAACTCGCCGAGGGGATGACGTTCGCGATCGAGCCGATGATCACGGCCGGCGGTCCCGACGTCGTGCTGCACGACGACGAGTGGTCGATCTCGAGCGCCGACAGCTCGCTCGCGGCGCACTTCGAGCACACCGTTGCGATCACCGGCGAGGGGCCGCGGATCCTGACCGCCGCCACCAGCGCCGTTCGCTCATGAGCGACCCGCGGGTCGAGCAGTACGCCAAGCTCCTGGTCGGGACGTGCATCGACGTCCAGCCTGGCTGGCAGGTGCTCGTCAGCGGCAGCGCGCTCGCCCGGCCGCTGCTCGAGGCGGTCAGCCGCGAGGTCGGCCGGCGCGGCGCCTACGCGCTGCAGCGGGTCAATCTGGCCGGCAGCGGGATCAACGTCCCCTGGGCGCTCGAGGCGCCGGACGAGCTGCTCGACCGGCCGCCGGCGATCGACACCTACGCGTGGGAGCAGGCCGACGCGCTCGTCGCGGTCGACGCGCCCGAGAACACTCGCGAGCTCACCGGCATGCCGGCCGAGCGGTTGGCCCGCATCCAGGCCGGCCTGCGCCCGCACCTCGAGCGCGTCCTGACCATGGACCTGAAGTGGGTCGGCTGCCAGTACCCGACGCCCGCCCTGGCACAGGACGCCGAGATGTCGCTCGCGCAGTTCACCGAGTTCCTCTACGGCGCGTGCCTGCTCGACTGGGACGCCGAGCGCGAGCGCATGCAGCGCTACGCCGAGCGCTTCGAGGCCGCCGAGGAAGTGCGGCTCGTCGCGTCCGGCACCGACGTCCGCCTCTCGGTCGCCGGCCGGCCGATGCTCGTCGACGCCGGCGGCGCGAACATGCCCGGCGGCGAGTTCTTCACCTCGCCCGTCGAGGACTCGGCCGAGGGCGAGATCCTGTTCTCGGAGTTCCCGGCCGTCTACGCCGGGCGCGAGGTGCGCGGGATCCGGCTTCGCTTCGAGGGCGGCAAGGTCGTCGACGCCTCCGCCGAGGCGAACGAGGCGTTCCTGCTCGAGCAGCTCGACCTCGACGAAGGAGCGCGGCGTCTCGGCGAGCTCGGGATCGGCTGCAATCCCGGGATCACGCAGCACATGAAGAACACGCTCTTCGACGAGAAGATCGACGGCACGGTGCACCTCGCGCTCGGCAACGGCCTGCCGGACGTCGGCGGCCAGAACCAGAGCCAGCTGCACTGGGACATCGTCAAGGAGATGCGCCACGAAGGCACGCGCATCGAGCTGGACGGCGAGCCCGTCCAGGAACACGGGCGCTGGCTGATCTAGCGCTCTTTGCTACCATGGTCGGCCGCGGCGCAAGCCGTGTTTTTTCGTGTCTACGAGCGAGGTCGCTTGGCTCAGAAGGAAGAGAAGATCGAGGTGGAGGGCGAGGTCGTCGAGTCGCTCCCTAGCACCATGTTCCGGGTGCAGGTCGACGGCATGGACGGCACCGTTCTCGCGACGATCGCCGGCAAGATGCGCAAGCACTACATCCGCATCCTCCCGGGCGACCGCGTGAAGGTTGAGCTCTCCCCCTACGACCTGACCCGAGGAAGGATCACGTACCGACACCGATGAAAGTCCGAGCTTCAGTCAAGCCCATGTGCGAGCGCTGCCGCGTGATCAAGCGGCACGGCCGGACCATGGTCATCTGCACCAATCCCCGCCACAAGCAGAGGCAGGGCTAGGCCATGGCACGAATCGCCGGCGTCAATCTGCCGAACCAGAAGCGGCTCGAGATCGGGCTGACCTACATCTACGGGATCGGCCGCTCGACGGCCGCGAAGATCTGCGCCGACACCGGCCTCTCGACCGACGAGAAGATCAAGGATCTGACCGACGAGGAGATCACCAAGCTCCGCGAGTACATCGACGGCAACCTGCAGGTCGAGGGTGACCTGCGCCGCGAGCGCACGAACGCCATCAAGCGGCTCGGCGAGATCGGCGCCTACCGGGGGATCCGGCACCGGCGCGGCCTGCCGGTCCGCGGTCAGCGCACGAAGACCAATGCCCGCACCCGCAAGGGGCCGAAGAAGACCGTCGGCCGCGGCAAGAAAGCTCCGACCAAGACCTAGGCCATGGCACCTCCCAGACGACAAGCGACGAGAGGTCGTGCGCGCCGCCGCGTGAAGAAGAACATCGCGATCGGCCAGGCGCACATCAAGACCTCCTTCAACAACACGATCGTCTCCCTCACCGACGGCGAGGGGAACGTGATCGCGTGGGAGTCCGCCGGCTCGGCCGGCTTCAAGGGCTCGCGCAAGTCGACGCCGTTCGCCGCCCAGGTGACCGCCGACGCCTGCGCGCGCAAGGGCATGGAGCACGGGCTGCAGAAGGTCGAGGTCTTCGTNAAGGGCCCGGGCTCGGGCCGCGAGACCGCGATCCGCTCGCTGCAGGCCGCCGGCCTCGAGATCCTCGGCGTCAAGGACGTCACCCCGCAGGCTCACAACGGCGTGCGGCCGAAGAAGCGGAGGCGCGTCTAGATGGCCCGTTCACTCACGCCGAAGTGCCGTAACTGCCGCCGCGAGGGGATGAAGCTGTTCCTCAAGGGCGAGCGCTGCCTGACGGAGAAGTGCTCCGTCGAGCGCCGCAGCTACCCGCCGGGCGAGCACGGCCGCGGCCGCATCAAGCAGTCCGAGTACCTGCTGCAGCTGCGCGAGAAGCAGAAGGCGCGGCGCTACTACGGGCTGCTCGAGAAGCAGTTCCGCACCTATTACGCCAAGGCCGCGAAGGGCTCGGGCATCACCGGCGAGACGCTGCTGCGGATGCTCGAGACGCGCCTCGACAACGTCGTCTACCGGCTCGGCTTCGCCGCCTCGCGCGCGCAGGCCCGCCAGCTCGTGCGGCACGGCCACTTCATGGTCAACGGCCGCCGCGTGAACATCCCGAGCTACCAGGTGCGTCCCGACGACATCGTCTCGCTCAAGTCGGGCAGCCCGGCCGAGCAGGTCGTCCGCGACGCCACCGACCTGACCGCGTCCGTGACGCCGTGGCTGCAGGCCGACCACGACGGCCTCACCGGCAAGGTGCTCAAGTGGCCGGAACGCGAGGAGATCGACACGCCGGTCCAGGAATCTTTGATCGTAGAGCTCTACTCGAAGTAGAAAGGAACGAATGGCAGTCAGAACCAGCTTGATGGAATTCCAGGTGCCCCGGATCGTCCACGAGGAAGTCGAGGACAACCGCGGGGTCTTCGTGATCGAGCCGCTCGACCGCGGCTTCGGCTACACCTTCGGCAACTCGCTGCGCCGCGTGCTGCTCTCCTCTCTGGAGGGCGCCGCCGTCACCTCGGTCAAGATCGAGGGCGTCGCGCACGAGTTCACCACCCTGCCGGGCGTCCGCGAGGACGTGACCGACATCCTGCTCAACTTCAAGAGCCTCATCTGCCGGCTGCACGGCGAGTCGCCCGAGATCGAGGTGCGCCTGACGAAGAAGGGCCCCGGCGTGGTCAAGGCGTCCGACATCGAGGCCCCGGCCGAGCTCGAGATCCTCAACCCGGAGCTCGAGATCGCCAACCTCTCCGACAAGGGCAAGCTCGAGGTGACGCTCACGATCGGGCGCGGCCGCGGCTACGTCCCGGCCGAGCTGAACCGCGGGCCCGAGCACACGATCGGCGTGATCCCGATCGACTCGATCTTCTCGCCGGTGCGGCGCGTCTCGTACGACGTCGAGGCCGCCCGCGTCGGGCAGCGCACCGACTACGACAAGCTGCGGATCGACATCAGCACCGACGGCTCGATCGACCCGCGCGACTCGATCGGCCAGGCCGCCGAGATCCTGATCCGGCAGCTGGCGATCTTCACCGATCTCGATCGGATCGAGGGCTTCGGCGAGCAGGCCGCTGCCGAGGCGCAGGCCGAGCCGGCCCTCGCCCACGGGATGGAGAACTTCCCGATCGAAGAGCTCGAGCTGGGCGTGCGCTCGTACAACTGCCTCAAGCGAGTCGGCATCGAGACGATCGGCGACCTGGTGGTCAAGAGCGAGAACGAGCTCGCGGCGATTCCGAACTTCGGCAAGAAGTCGATCGAAGAGGTCAAGGAGACGCTCGCGACCCACGGGCTCAACCTGCGCGGCGAGGACGGCGCCTCGGCATGAGGCACCGGCGTTCCGGCAGGAAGCTGGGCCGCAACGCCTCGCACCGCAAGGCGATGTACGCGAACCTCGCGGGCGCGCTGATCGAGCACGGCCGCATCAAGACCACTGCGGCGAAGGCCAAGGAGGTCAAGCCGATCGCCGAGCAGATGATCACGCTCGGCCGCCGCGGCGGCGTCCACGCGCGCAGGCAGGCGCTCGCCTACCTGCGCTCGCAGGACATCGTGCACAAGCTCTTCAGCGACGTCGGCCCGCGCTTCGCGGACCGGCCGGGCGGCTACTCGCGGATCATCCGCATCGGCCCGCGGCCCGGCGACTCGGCCGAGATGGTNTACCTCGAGCTCGTGGACTTCCTGCCCGCGCCACCGCGCGAGCGGCCGGCCCGCGTCGAGCGCGAGGAAGAGCCCGTCGAAGCCGAAGCGGCCTCCTAGGCCGTTCCGAGCGCGGCACTGACGCCGGCGATCACGGCGCCCGCGAGCGTGATCGAGGCGAACGAGCGGCTGAAGCTCGTGTCGAAGAAGCGCCAGCGCAGCCACGCCAGCACGACCAGCTCGACCGCGACGACGACGATCGCCGCGATGATCGCGACGTGGTAGGTCGGGATCAGGAACGGCAGCGTGTGCAGGATGCCCCCGATGAACGTCCCGACGCCGGTGATCGTGCCGCGCATGACGGGATTGCCCCTGCCGGTCAGCTCACCCGTGTCGGAGAGGCCCTCGAGAACGCCATGCTGACCCCGGCGCCGATCGCCGTCGCCACGCCCGCGATGAACGCCGTCTGGGTGTCGTGCGTGTGGAGCGCGATCGCAAAGATCGGCGCGAGCGTGGAGAGCGAGCCGTCGATCAGCCCGATCATTGCCGGCTGCACGCGCTGCAAAAGGAATTGATGATCGGTCACGGCTAGAGTGTATCAAACAAAGCGCAAGTCACCAGAGCATAAGGAACACCTTACAAACGTGGTCAGGGCCGCCTGACGTGCGCCTGAGGCTAACGCTGGAGTACGACGGCACCGGCTTCCGCGGGTGGGCGGCGCAGCCCGGGCTGCGCACGATCGAAGGCGTCCTGCAGGAATGTCTGACCGCCGTCTTCGACAGGTGGTCGCAGCTGCGGGTGGCCGGGCGCACCGACACCGGCGTTCACGCGCTCGCCCAGGTCGCGTCGGTCGAGGTCGAGGGCGGCGCCCCGGTCGAGCGCGCTGTCGCGGCGCTGAACGCGAGCCTGCCGGACGACGTGGCCGTGACCGCGGCGGAGCCGGTCGCGGCGGACTTCGACGCGCGCTACCAGGCGCTCGCCCGCAGTTACCGCTACCGGGTCTATCGCCGTGCCGAGCGCTCGCCGTTCGAGGCCCACCGCTCCTGGTGGTATCCGCACCCGCTGGCGGAGGAGCAGCTCGCCGAGTCCGCCGACCTGCTGCTGGGCGAGCACGACTTCCAGGCCTTCACGCCCACCGAGACGCAGCACCGCGCCTTTACGCGGACGGTCGAATCGGCGGTCTGGCACCGGCGCGGCGACGCGCTCGAGCTCGAGCTCACGGCCAACTCATTCCTGCGCCACATGGTGCGGACGCTGGTGGGGACGATGTTCGAACTGCCGCCGAGCGAGCTCGCGCGGCTGCTCGAGGGCCGGCCCCGCAGCGAGGCCGGCACGACCGCGCCACCGTGGGGGCTGTATCTGGTCTCCGTGCGCTACTAGCTCGCTAGGATCGAAGCGGTGGCGACGAGGACGCAGAAGGGCGCGCAGCAGCGGCTCGACGAGCTGCGCGAGCAGGTCGACCATCACCTCCACCGCTACCACGTGCTCGACGAGCCGGAGATCTCCGACGCCGAGTACGACCGGCTCTTCGACGAGCTGAAGGCGCTCGAGGAGGAGCACCCCGACCTGATCACGCCCGACTCGCCGACGCAGCGGGTCGGGGCGCCGCCCAGCGAGCGCTTCCAGAAGGTGCAGCACCTGACGCCGATGGGCTCGCTCGAGAAGGTGACCGACGACGAGAGCCTGTTCAAGTGGGCCGACGACGTGCGCAAGCGCCTCGACTCCGACGAGCCCGTCGCGTACGTGATCGAGCCGAAGATCGACGGGCTCGCGGTCAACCTCACCTACGAGGACGGCCGCCTCGTCCGCGGCGCAACGCGCGGCGACGGCGTGCAGGGCGAGGACGTGACCGTCAACCTGCGCACGATCCCGTCGGTGCCGCTGAAGATGCGCGGCGACGACCTGCCTGCGGTCGCCGAGGTGCGCGGTGAGGTCTACCTGCCGCTGTCGGGCTTCCGCGCGCTGAACGAGCGCATCGCCGAGCTCGGCCAAAAGCTCGCGCCGAACCCGCGCAACGCGGCCGCCGGCTCGCTGCGCCAGAAGGACTCCTCGATCACGGCCTCGCGTCCGCTGGCGGTGTGGGTCTACGGCATGGGCGCGCGCGAAGGGCTTCAGCTCGAGTCGCACTGGGAGGAGCTCGAGTGGTTGCGCGAGCACGCCTTCCGCACGAATCCCTTCGCCGAGCGGCTGGAGTCGATCGAGGAGGTGGCGAAGCGCAGTGCCGAGTGGGAGCACCGGCGCGTCGAGCTCGACTACGAGATCGACGGGATCGTGATCAAGGTCGACTCGCTCGAGCAGCAGGCCGTGCTCGGTGCGCTGCACTCGCGTCCGCGCTGGGCGCGCGCCTTCAAGTGGGCGCCGATGACCGCGGAGACGACGCTGAACAAGATCGCGATCCGCGTGGGGCGGACCGGCGCGCTGAACCCGTGGGCGATGCTCGAGCCGGTGCAGGTCGGCGGCGTCACCGTCTCGCGGGCGACGCTGCACAACGAGGAGGACATCAACCGCAAGGACATCCGCGAGGGCGATCGCGTGATCGTCCAGCGGGCGGGGGACGTGATCCCGCAGATCGTCGGTCCCGCCGGCGAGCACGCGAAGGGCACGAAGCCGTTCAAGATGCCGAAGAAGTGCCCGCTTTGCGGGGAAAACATCGTCAAGCCGGAAGGCGAGGCGATGCACCGCTGCCCCAACCGCGCGTGCCCGTCACGCGGCCTCGAGACGCTGATCAACTGGGTGCAGGGCCCGGCCGACATCGAGGGCGTCGGCGAGCAGCTGATGCGCCGACTGTGGGAGCTCGGCCTCGTGCGCTCGCTGCCCGACCTCTACCGGCTGACGAAGGAACAACTGCTGGAGCTCAACGGCTTCGCCGAGATCAGTGCGTCCAAGGCGATCGAGGCGATCGAGGGCTCGAAGCGGACGCCGTTCTCACGCGTGCTCCTCGGGCTGAACATCCCGGACGTCGGCTGGGTGACGGCGCAGAGCCTGGCGCGGCACTTCGGCTCCGTCGACAAGCTCGCGGCTGCGACGCAGGAGGAGATCGTCGAGGTCGAGGGCATCGGCCCCGAGCGCGCCGAGGCGATCGTCGAGTGGTTCGCCGAGGACGAGAACCGGGCGCTCGTCGAGCAGTTGCGCGAGCTCGGCCTGCGCTTCGAGGCCGGCCCCGAGGAGCGCCCGGTCGAGGGGCCGCTGACCGGCTCGACGTACGTGATCACCGGCACGCTGGAGGACTTCAGCCGCGACGAGGCGCGCAAGGCGCTGGAGGCCAAGGGCGCGAAGGTGGCGGACTCGGTCTCGAAGAAGACGACCGGCGTGGTCGTGGGCGAGAGCCCGGGCTCGAAGGCGGCAAAGGCCGAGCAGCTCGGCGTGCCGGTGCTCGACGAGGCGGCGCTGAAGCAGCTACTGGGCAGCTAGCGCCGTAGCGAAGCGGTCCTGGGCGCGTCGTGCCCAGAAGGCCGAGACCGGGCGGCCGTTCTCGAGCACCGAGAAGACGTAGCGACGCTTGACGTAGCCCGAGAGCGCCGAGGCGAGGTTGGTGGTGCCCGTCTTCGCCTGGACGTTGCCGCGGGCCGGGGGCTTGCGCATGCGGTCGGAGAGGGTGCCGCTGACGCCGGCGACCGGCAATGCGGCGACGAGGTACGGACGCACGTCGGGGTCGATCCAGGCGGCGCGGAGCAGCGTCGAGAGCGCGCCCGCCGTCAGCCGGTCGAGCGAGGAGAGCCCGGAGCCGTCGACGAGACGCACGCCGGCCAGGGGGACGCCGGCGTCGGCGAGCGCGCCGCGGACGATCTGCGCGCCGCCCGCGCTGGTGCCGAGCTCGCCGCCGGCCGCGCCGAGCTGCTTCAGCAGCAGCTCCGCCGTGAAGTTGTCGCTGACCCGGCCCATCCAGGCGACGAGCTGCGAGAG
>C688J18823_10002831_pt1 | contig 10918 bp, 21 predicted proteins | sample HopSoiMetagenom1_FD_18823 | JGI IMG/M metagenome (IMG submission 18823) | reverse complement strand
TGTCCTTGATGTTGAGCACGATGTCGGTGACGTCCTCACGGACGCCCGCGATCGAGGAGAACTCGTGCAGCACGCCGTCGATGTGCACCGACTGCACTGCCGCGCCCTGGAGCGAGGACAGCAGGATGCGGCGTAGCGCGTTGCCGAGCGTCTGGCCGAAGCCGCGCTCGAGCGGTTCGGCGACGATGGTCGCGAAACGGGTCGGATCGCTGCCGGGCTGTACCTGCAGCTTGTTCGGCCGAATCAGTTCTTGCCAATTTTTCTGGATCGTCACTGTTTCACCCATACAGGCCAGTCAGACTGCTGTTGCAGGCACTGGCGTTGGAGAAAGGCCGCAGATCATTTCCACGGCTTTGCAAAAAATCATCGCGGGCGCCAATGCGCCCGCAATCTGGTATCAAACGCGCCGACGCTTACGGGGACGGCAACCGTTGTGCGGGATCGTGGTCACGTCGCGGATCGAGGTGACGGTGAAGCCCGCGGCCTGGAGCGCCCGGAGCGCCGATTCGCGGCCCGAACCGGGACCGGCGACTTCGACTTCCAGCGTGCGCATGCCGTGTTCCTGCGCCTTCTTCGACACGTCCTCGGCGGCAACCTGTGCGGCATACGGGGTCGACTTGCGCGAGCCCTTGAAGCCCATCGTGCCGGCGGAGGACCAGGCGATCGTGTTGCCCTGCGCATCGGTGATGGTGATGGTCGTGTTGTTGAACGACGAGTTCACGTGCGCGACGCCGGAGGCGATGTTCTTGCGCTCACGACGACGAACGCGGGTGGCTTCCTTGCCCATAGACTACCTTTCCTGAAGATCTCAAACGCCGCCGTAATGCCAGCGGCTACACCTGTAGAACGAAAGGCGTGTGGCGAACGGGTCATCCCCGGGTCGCCACACGCCGTAATTGGATGCGAAAACTTACTTCTTCTTGCCGGCGATGGCCTTGGCCGGACCCTTGCGCGTACGCGCGTTGGTGTGGGTACGCTGGCCACGCACCGGCAGACCGCGACGATGGCGCAGGCCGCGATAGCAGCCGAGGTCCATCAGACGCTTGATGTTGATGCCGACCTCACGACGCAAATCGCCCTCGACCATATAGTCGCGGTCGATCACTTCGCGGATCTGGAGCACTTCGGCGTCGCTGAGCTGATTGACGCGACGATCCACCGGGATTTTCACCTTCTCCAGAATCTCACCGGCGATCTTCTGACCGATGCCATGGATGTACTGGAGCGCGATCAGCACGCGCTTGTTGGTCGGGATGTTCACGCCGGCAATACGGGCCACGGCCTTCTCTCCTGTCGCCGATCCCTCGTCAGGAATCGGGCTTTAAGTGCTTGGTTTCTCGGGCAGGTGTTCACAAACGCGAACACGACGCCCACCCCTGGTCTTCCTGGGGCCCGGCATCGTTTGAAACTATCCGACTTGGATGCGGGGCTTATTAGGGGATTCAGGGGGCTTTCGTCAACCGCTGCTAGCGCTTAGCTCGCCTTTTCGTGACCTTTTTTGCGGCCTTTTTGGCACCTTTCTTGACAGCCTTCCTGGCGGTCTTTTTGGCTGCCTTTTTCTTCACGGTTTTCTTGACGGCTTTCTTGGCCGCCTTCTTAGGACCCTTCACGGCCTTCTTGGCCGCTTTCCTGGATTTGGCGGCCTTTTTGGCCGCCTTCGCCGGCTTTTTGGCCGATTTCTTCGCCGCCTTGGCCTTTTTGGCCGGAGCCGCCTTGGCCGCGCGCCGGGCGGAGGCCTTGCCGTGCGTCTTGCCATGCGTCTTGGGCTCGACCGCCCCAAGCGCCAGGAGCAGGCGATGGATGGCGCGGGTGACCTCGTCGATCGCCATCATGCCGTCGATGGTCGAGAGCTTCCGCCGCTCGGAATAGTAGTGAATCAGCGGTTCCGTCTGGTTGCGGTAGCTGGCTAACCGCTTGGTCAGGACCTCCGGGGTGTCGTCGAGTCGGACCTCCTCCCCGCGCTCGCGCATCTGGGCGACGCGGGTCTCGACACGGTTCAGGAGTGCACTCTCGTTGACGCGGAGCTCGATCACGGCGTCGAGCTTGAGGTGCTTGTGCTTGAGCAGCTCATCCAGCGCCTCCGCCTGCGGCACAGTGCGCGGGAAACCGTCGAGGATGAAACCGTTTTTGGCATCCGGCTGATCGATTCGATCGGAGATGATTCCGACCACGACATCGTCGGGCACAAGACCGCCGCTGGCCATGATCTCCTTGGCCTTGAGACCGACCGGCGTTCCGGCCGCCACCGCGGCACGCAACATCTCGCCGGTCGAGAGTTGGACGATGCCATAGCGCTGCACCAGCAGCTGCGCCTGGGTGCCCTTGCCCGATCCCGGTGGCCCCAGAAGTATAATTCTCATCGGCGTACGCCCCCCGATTGGTGCGCGATACGTCGCGCACCTGTGTTTTGAAGTCCAGTTACAGTGCAAATCATAATCAGCGCCGCACCGCTACCCATATCATAGGGGAGCAAATGGCCGGACGCCAAGAAGCCTTTGAGATCAGTGATTGCGCTTCAGTGCGAGTGGCTCTGCCGATGCCACCGGATGGCTGGCTGGCCGCTCCCGCAGGCGCCGCGCGTTACTCGCGCGGCGAATCGGCGGCGCAATTGCGCCGCCTGAGAGGACTCCGCGCTTAACGGCGCCGGCCGCGCAGCTTCGATTTCCGGATCAGACCTTCGTACTGATGCGCCAGGAGATAGCCCTGCACCTGCGCCACCGTGTCCATGGTGACGCTGACGACGATCAGCAGCGAAGTGCCGCCAAAGTAGAACGGCACCGAGGCGTAGGAGATCAGGATTTCCGGAATCAAGCAGACGATCGCCAGGTAGACCGCGCCGAGCACGGTGATGCGCGACAGCACGTAGTCGATATATTCCGCGGTACGCTCGCCCGGACGGATACCCGGAATGAAGCCGCCGTGCTTCTTCAGATTGTCTGCGGTCTCGGTCGGATTGAACACGATCGCGGTGTAGAAGAAGGCGAAGAACACGATCAGCGCCAGATACATGATCAGGAACAGCGGACGGCCGTGGCCGAGCTGGGTGTTGATCCACTGGAACCATTCCGGCCCGCTGCCCGCGTTGAAGTTCGCAACCGTGGTCGGCAGCAGCAGCAACGAGGACGCGAAGATCGGCGGGATCACGCCCGAAGTGTTGAGCTTGAGCGGCAGATGCGAGGACTGCCCCTCGAACATCTTGTTGCCGACCTGGCGCTTCGGATACTGGATCAAGAGCCGGCGCTGGGCGCGCTCCACGAACACGATGAAGGCGATCACGGCCACCGCCATGATGATGACGACCAGAATCAGGCCGGTCGACATCGCACCCTGACGGCCGAGCTCGAGCATGTTGGCGAGCGCCGCGGGCAGCTCGGCGACGATGCCGGAGAGAATGATCAGGGAAATGCCGTTGCCGATGCCGCGCGAGTGATCTGCTCGCCCAGCCACATCAGGAACATGGTGCCGCCGGTCAGCGTGATCGCCGTGGACAGACGGAAGAACATGCCGGGGTCGCTGACGACGTTGCCGGCGCCTTCGAGGCCCACCGCGATGCCGTAGGACTGGAACGCGGCCAGGATCACCGTGAGATAACGGGTGTACTGGTTCAGCAGCTTGCGGCCGGACTCGCCTTCCTTCTTCAGCGCCTCGAGCTGCGGCGAGACGGTGGTCAGGAGCTGGATGATGATGGAGGCCGAGATGTACGGCATGATGTTCAGCGCAAAGATCGCCATGCGGTGAATGCCGCCGCCGGCGAACATGTTGAACATGCCGAGGATACCGCCCGCCTGGGAGCGGAAGACCTGCTCCCAGATGTTGGGATCGATGCCGGGCAGCGGGATGTAGGTCCCGAGCCGATAAACGAGCAGCGCACCCAGGGTGAACCAGATGCGCTTCTTCAGTTCGTCGGCCTTGGCAAACGCACCGAAATTGAGATTGGCTGCCAGTTGTTCCGCTGCAGAGGCCATCTTGGACTTTCTCCCGCCGCTTATTGCGCCGTTATGCCCGCGGCCGGGCTACATTATACCGGACACCGGACATTATCTGGGGCTACGGCTTCGATAAGTCCATCGTCCCGCATGCGTAAAGGCCCGCGAGCCGCGGGCCGATGACGCAGTTGTTACGCCGCCTCGCCTTCTTCCTTGGCAGGCGCGAGGATCTTCACCGAGCCGCCGGCCTTCTCGACTGCCGCGATCGCGGTCTTCGAGGCGCCGTGCACTTCGATGTTGAGCTTGGCCTTGAACTCGCCGCGGCCGAGCAGCCGCAGGCCACCCTTGGCGCGGCGCAGCACGCCGGCCTTGACCAGGGATTCGACGTTCACGACGCTGCCGGCGTCGATCTTCTTGGCATCGACCGCGTCCTGGAGCCGGTCGAGATTGATCTCGGCGAACTCGATGCGGAAGATGTTGTTGAAGCCGCGCTTGGGCAGACGGCGATGCAAGGGCATCTGGCCGCCTTCGAAACCCTTGATGCGCACGCCCGAACGCGCGGTCTGGCCCTTGCCACCGCGGCCGGCCTGCTTGCCCTTGCCCGAACCAATGCCGCGGCCGACGCGCATACGCTTCTTGCGCGAGCCGGCATTGTCGGCGATATCGCTGAGCTTCATCGCCCTGCTCCTTGTTTCTTGCGCATGACCTTCACCGAAAACGGGTCCCCGCTTCGGGATCGTGCGCCTTTGCTTACTTCTCGTCGACGATGCGAACGAGATGGTGAACCTTCAAGATCATGCCGCGCACCGCCGGGGTGTCCGGCAGTTCGCTGTGCGGCCGATCTTGTTGAGCTTGAGCCCGATCAGCGTCGAGCGCTGCGAGTGATGGCGGCGGATCGCGCTGCCGGTCTGCTCGATCTTGATCGTCTTTGCGGTCGTAACGGCACTCTTGGCCATAGGCGTCTACTCCGAAAAGCTTCCGTTATTCGGCAACCGCCTCGGCGTCACCACCGATACGGCGGGACTGGAGGGTGGACACCTTGATGTTGCGGCGGGCAGCGACCGAGCGCGGCGAATCCTGATGCTTCAGCGCATCGAAGGTCGCGCGAACCATGTTGTACGGGTTCGACGAGCCGATCGACTTCGCAACCACGTCCTGGACGCCGAGCGTCTCGAACACGGCGCGCATCGGACCGCCGGCGATGATCCCGGTACCGGCCGGAGCTGCGCGCAGGTAAACACGGCCCGCGCCATGACGGCCGGCGATATCGTGATGCAGCGTGCGGCCCTCGCGCAACGACACGCGGGTCAGGTTGCGCTTGGCGGATTCGGTTGCCTTGCGGATCGCCTCGGGCACTTCGCGCGCCTTGCCGTGACCGAAGCCGGCGCGGCCCTTCTGGTCGCCGATCACGACCAGCGCTGCGAAACCGAAGCGCTTGCCGCCCTTGACGACCTTGGCGACGCGATTGATGTGGACGAGCTTGTCGACGAACTCGCTGTCGCGCTCTTCCCTGCGTTCACGTCCGCCGCCGCGTTGATCGCGTCCACCACGTTGTTCGCGTTCTGCCATGGTTTTTCCAGTCCTTCAGAGGCTTACGCCTCAATCCTCAAATTCTGTTAGAAGCTCAGCCCGCTCTCACGCGCCGCGTCGGCAAGAGCCTTGACGCGCCCGTGATAGAGATAGCTGCCGCGATCGAACACGACTTCCTTGACGCCCTTCTCGGCGGCGCGCTCGGCCAGCAGCTTGCCGACCGCCTTCGCCGCATCGATGTCGGCGCCGGTCTTGCCGCCATCGCGCATCGACTTCTCGAGCGACGAGGCAGAGGCCAGCGTCTCGCCCTTCAGGTCGTCGATGACCTGGGCGTAGATGTGCTTGGACGAGCGGAACACCGACAGGCGCGGACGGCCGCCACCCGAGCGGCGCAGCTTCAGACGTACACTGCGCTTGCGCCGGGCATTCGTAACCTTGGCTTTCGACATGACCGGCTCCGTTACTTCTTCTTGCCTTCCTTGCGGAAGATGAATTCGCCAACATACTTCACGCCCTTACCCTTGTAGGGCTCCGGCGGACGATAGGAGCGAATCTCGGCGGCGACCTGGCCGACGCGCTGAATGTCGCTGCCGGTCACCGTGATCTCNGTCGGCTTCGGCACGGTGATCGTGATCCCTTCCGGGATCGCGTAGACCACATCGTGGCTGTAGCCGAGCGCGAGCTGCAGGTTCTTGCCCTGCAGCGCGGCGCGGTAACCGACGCCGGTGATTTCGAGCTTCTTCTCGAAACCCTTGGTGACGCCTTCGACCAGATTCGCGACCTGGGCGCGAGCGGTCCCGTACAGGGCCCGCGCGCGGTTGGTCTCGACCCGCGGGTTCACCTTGACCTGGCCGTTGTCGAGCTTCACCTCGACGTCGNTATGGACGACGAACTGAAGCTGGCCCTTCGGCCCCTTCATCTTGACGGTCTGCCCGTCGACGGTCGCGGTCACACCCGACGGCACCGCTACCGGCCTTTTGCCAACACGTGACATGGATCAAAAATCCTTCTCAGAACACCGTGAAGAGAACTTCGCCGCCCACGTTCGCTTCACGCGCACTGTGGTCAGCCATGATTCCCTTCGGTGTCGACAACACCGAAATGCCGAGTCCGTTATTGACCCGCGGCAGGTTCTTCACCGAGGCGTAAACGCGACGCCCGGGCTTGGAGACACGCTCGATCTCGCGGATAACGGGCTCGCCGTCGAAATACTTCAGCTCGATCTCGATCTCGCTGCGGCCCGAGGAGTGCTCGAGCGTGGCGTAACCGCGGATGTAACCTTCGCTCTTCAGCACCTCGAGCACGTTCTCGCGCATCTTCGAGCCAGGCGTGGAGACCTTGTTCTTGGAGCGCATCTGCGCGTTGCGGATGCGGGTGATCAGATCGCTGATTGGATCGTGCGTAGACATCTAAACGACCCTCCTTACCAGCTGGACTTCACGAGGCCCGGGACCATGCCCTTGGAGCCAAGGTCCCGCATTGCGATGCGGGACAGTTTGGTCAAGCGATAGTTCGAGCGCGAACGGCCCGACAGCTCGCAACGCAGACGGATGCGGGTCGCCGACGAGTTGCGCGGCATTTCCGCCAGCTTCAGGGTCGCGGCGAACCGCTCCTCCATCGGCAACGTCTTGTCGGCGATGATCGCCTTCAACCGCTCGCGCTTCGGGGCGGCGTTCTTCGTCATCCGCTTGCGCCGGTTGTTCTTCTCGATTGAACTCTTCTTTGCCATGNTTGGCTCCTGGGTATCCGCGTTTGAGAGGCTTTAGGTCAGCGTCTCACTGCCGGAACGGGAAATTGAANGCGGTCAACAAGGCCCTCGCCTCGTCGTCGGTCTTGGCCGTGGTGCAGACGGTGATGTCCATACCGCGGGATTCCGTGACCTTGTCGAAGTCGATCTCGGGGAAAATGATGTGTTCCTTGAGGCCGAGCGAGTAGTTGCCGCGGCCATCGAAGCTCTTCGGGTTCAAGCCGCGGAAGTCGCGGACGCGCGGCAGCGCGACCGTCACCAGGCGATCGATGAACTCGTACATGCGGGCCTTGCGCAGCGTGACCTTGCAGCCGATCGGCTGGTTCTCACGCAACTTGAAGGTCGCGATCGCGATCCGCGAATAGGTCACGATCGCCTTCTGGCCGGCGATCTGGGTCAATTCCGCAGCGGCGTTCTCGGCCTTCTTGCGGTCGTTGACGGAATCGCCAACGCCCATGTTCAGCACGACCTTGTCCAGGCGCGGAACCTGCATGACGTTCTCATAACCGAACTTCTCGGTCATTTCCGTCCGGATCTTCGCGTCGTATTCCGCGCGCAGGCGCGGCGTGTAAGCGGCCTCAGCCATCGATCTCAGCTCCCGAGCTCTTGGCGATGCGGACCTTCTTGCCGTCCGCCAGAATCTTGAATCCGACGCGGGTCGGCTTCCCGTCCTTGCCGACATACGCGATGTTGGACAGTTGGATCGGCGACTCTTTCGAGATGATGCCGCCCTCCTGGGCCTGCGTCTGCTTCTGGTGACGCTTGACCATGTTGATGCCGCGCACCAGCGCCGTACCGGCGTCGGGACGCACTTCGAACACCTCGCCGGTGCGGCCCTTGTCGCGGCCGGTCAGCACGACGACCTTGTCGCCCTTGCGGATCTTCGCAGCCATCACAGCACCTCCGGCGCGAGCGAGATGATCTTCATGTGGTTCTTGGCGCGCAGCTCGCGCGGCACGGGCCCGAAGATACGGGTACCGACCGGCTCGGACTGATTGTTGATCAGAACGGCGGCGTTGCGGTCGAAGCGGATGACCGAACCGTCGGCGCGGCGGATGTCCTTGCGGACGCGCACCACGACGGCCTTCATCACGTCGCCCTTCTTCACCTTGCCACGCGGAATCGCTTCCTTGATCGAGACAACGATGATGTCGCCGATCGTGGCGTAGCGGCGCTTGGAGCCCCCGAGCACCTTGATACACATGACACGGCGTGCGCCAGAATTATCGGCCACGTCGAGGTTGGTCTGCATCTGAATCATTGATGCACCTCGTCCTCTTCTATTTGCGCCAGCCCAGCCGGCGCTCAACATTTACCTGAAGTCAGTCGGCTAAAGCCAACAGATCAGGCGCTTTTCTTGTGTTCGCCCCGGATCACGACCCAGCGCTTCAACTTCGAAATCGGCTTCGATTCCTCGATCCACACCATGTCGCCCGGCTTGAACTCGTTGCTCTCGTCGTGCGCGTGGTAGTTCTTCGAACGGCGGATCGTCTTCTTGTAGATCGGGTGCGTGAAGCGGCGATCGACGCGCACCACGATGGTCTTGGCTTGCTTGTCGCTGACGACCACGCCCTGCAAAGTACGTTTCGGCATCTTCGTAAGCCTCTTACTTCTTCTTCGCGCGCGTCTGCGCGGCGACGGTCTTGATCCGGGCGATGTCACGGCGGGCCTCGCGCAGGCGCGAGGTGTTCTCGAGCTGCCCGGTGGCGCGCTGGAAGCGCAGGTTGAAGCGCTCCTTCTTCAGGTTCAGGATGGCGTCATCCTGCTGATCGGGGCTCAACGCGCGGATGTCTTCGATTTTCATCTGGGCCATGGCCATTACTCCGCAATGCGCTCGACGAAGCGCGTCTTGATCGGCAGCTTGGCTGCCGCCAGGGTCAGCGCTTCACGCGCCGTCTGGGTGTTGACGCCGTCGATCTCGAACAGCACCCGGCCCGGCTTGACGCGCGCGACCCACAATTCCGGCGCGCCCTTGCCGGAGCCCATGCGGACTTCGGCAGGCTTCTTCGACACGGGAACGTCGGGGAATATGCGGATCCAGACGCGGCCGGCGCGCTTCATGTGGCGGGTCAGCGCGCGGCGAGCGGCTTCGATCTGGCGCGCGGTGACGCGCTCAGGCTCGGTTGCCTTCAGACCGAACTGGCCGAACGCCAACGTCGCGCCCGAAGACGCAACGCCGTGGATACGGCCCTTATGCGCCTTCCGGAACTTCGTTTTCTTAGGTTGCATCATGGCTTCAAGCCCTCAAATTCTCTGTGCTGGCGTCAGGCTGCAGCGTTGTCCCGGCGCTGCCGGCCGCCGCGATCGCCGCCGCCACCAGTCTCACCTTCGGCCATTCTCTTGTCCTGGGCCATCGGATCGTGCTCGAGGATCTCGCCCTTGAAGATCCAGACCTTGACACCGCAGGTGCCGAAGGTCGTGAACGCGGTCGCAACGCCGTAGTCGATGTCTGCGCGCAGCGTGTGCAGCGGCACGCGACCTTCGCGGTACCACTCCATGCGCGCGATTTCCGCACCGCCCAGACGTCCCGAGCAGTTGATGCGGATGCCTTCCGCGCCGAGACGCATCGCCGACTGCACGGCGCGCTTCATGGCGCGGCGGAACGCCACGCGGCGCTCCAGCTGCTGCGCGATCGACTCGGCCACCAGCGTCGCATCGAGCTCCGGCTTGCGGATTTCGACGATGTTGATGACGACGTCGGACGCGGTGATGTCCGCGACCTTCTTGCGCAGCTTGTCGATGTCGGCGCCCTTCTTGCCGATCACCACGCCCGGACGAGCCGAGTGGATGGTGACGCGGCACTTCTTGTGCGGACGCTCGATCACGATGCGGGCGACGGCCGCCTGCTTGAGCTCCTTGTGCAGGATCTCGCGGATCTTGACGTCCTCGTGCAGCAGCTTGCCGTATTCCTGCTTGCCGGCGTACCAGCGGGAATCCCAGGTCCGGTTGATGCCGAGACGCAGACCGATCGGATTGATCTTTTGACCCATCGTGTTCTCCTGCGTCCCTTAAGCCGCTGCTGCGGCTTCGACCTGACGAACGATGATCGTCAGCTGTGAAAATGGTTTGTAGACACGGCCCGAACGGCCACGGCCGCGGGCGGCAAAGCGCTTCATCACGAGGCCGTTGCCGACGAAGGCCTGCGCCACGACGAGATCGTCGACGTCGAGGTCGTGGTTGTTCTCGGCGTTGGCAATAGCCGATTCCAGGCACTTCTTCACGTCAACCGCGATCCGCTTGCGCGAAAACTGCAGGTCGGCGAGCGCAGCAGCCGCCTTCCGGCCGCGAATGAGCTGGGCGACCAGGTTGAGCTTCTGCGGGCTCACCCGCAGCATCCGGGCGACCGCCTTGGCCTCGTTCTCGGCGAGGCTCCGTTCGCGCTTAGGTTTGCTCATCGTTTAATCCTCAAGCCTTCTTGGCTTTCTTGTCCCCGGAGTGGCCATGGAAGGTCGGGTCGGCGAGAACTCGCCGAACTTGTGACCGACCATTTCCTCGTTGACGGCCACCGGCACGTGCTTCTGACCGTTGTAGACGCCGAAGGTCAGACCGACGAATTGCGGCAGGATCGTCGAGCGACGGCTCCAGATCTTGATGACGTCGTGACGGCCGGACGAGCGCGCGGCATCTGCCTTCTTGAGCAGAGAACCCTCGACGAACGGGCCTTTCCAGACTGAACGAACCATGTCCGGCGTTCCTTACTTCTTCCGCTTGTGGC
>C688J18823_10002830_pt1 | contig 10920 bp, 10 predicted proteins | sample HopSoiMetagenom1_FD_18823 | JGI IMG/M metagenome (IMG submission 18823) | reverse complement strand
AAGTTTCATCAATTCATCAATTTTGTTCAATTGATTTTTTAACTCAGGATAATTTTTTTCTTCAGTTAACTTTTTTAAATCTTCATATAACTTCTTGAACTCTTGAAACTGAGGATCATCTTCCTTGAAATTTTTGTGAGATTTAAACTCTTCAATCTGTTTTTCAAAAGTATAACAATAAGTTTGAGCGCGGTTCAATGTTTCTACATTATTCTTTAACTCTTCATCTTTAGCCCGATTTTCTTCAGCTTCCTTGATCATTCTTTCGATCTCCTCCTTGCTGACACCACCACTATCTGTGATAGTAATTTTTGCCTCTTTGTTAGTTTTTTTATCTTTAGCCGAAACCTTAACTATACCATTAGCATCAATGTCAAATTTTACTTCAATTTGGGGAACTCCTCGGGGAGCTGGTTGAATTCCAGTTAGTTCAAAGGTTCCTAACAGTTTATTATCCGAAGCCTTTGCTCTTTCTCCTTGGTAAACACGGATAAAAACACTAGGTTGATTATCAGTAGCAGTCGAAAAAGTTTCACTTGCACCAGTTGGAATTGTCGTATTACGACGAATAATAGGATGCATCATTCCCCCTTCTATTTCAATTCCTAAAGAAAGAGGGGCGACATCTAGCATAATAATATCCTCAACATCCCCTGCTAGCACTGAACCTTGAATAGCTGCTCCTAAAGCTACTGCTTCATCAGGATTAACTGACTTGTTTGGCAACTTACCAAAAATCTCTTTCACTTTCTCCTGAACCGCTGGCATGCGGGTCATTCCCCCTACTAAAATAACTTCATCAACTTTGGAAACACCAGAATCCTTGAGACAATTTTTACAAGGCGCAACTAACTTCTCCAAAAGATCCCTAGTAAGTTCTTTCAATAACTGACGCGTAAGTTCTTTATCAAGATGTTTCGGGCCTGAAGCATCAGCCGAGATAAAAGGAAGTTTAATATTTGCAATCTCTGAAGAAGAAAGCTCATGTTTAGCATTTTCAGCCGCTTCTTTGAGACGCTGCAAAGCCATTTTATCCTTACTCAAGTCAATTCCTTCATCTTTTTTGAATTCAGTCACTATTCAATCAACAATCTTTTGATCGAAATTAGCACCCCCTAAATAAGTATCTCCGGCTGTTGCCTTTACTTCAAACACTCCTCCATTAATTTCAATAATCGAAATATCAAACGTTCCTCCTCCAAGGTCAAAAACTACCACAGTATGAAGTTTTGCCTCTTTGTCGATCCCATAAGCTAGAGCCGCTGCAGTTGGTTCATTAATAATCCTAATCATTTTACGCGACTCTTCCAAGTCCTTGGGGTCACCAAATCCCGCAATAACCGCCGCACTAATTGTGGCTTGCCGCTGCGCATCATCAAAATAAGCCGGCACAGTAATTACTGCCTTTCTAACCGACCTTCCCAAGTTATCTTCAGTGATCTGTTTCATTTTTTGGAGAATAAAAGCTGAAACTTGTTGCGGAGAATATTCCTTTTCTCCTACTTTAACCCACGCATCGCCGTTTTTTCCAGGGATAATCTTAAAAGGGGCAATTTTGCGAAATTCTTGCACTTCCGGAGAGTCAAATCTTCTTCCCATCAATCGCTTCACTTCGAAAACCACTAATTCAGGTTTGAGTACCGCCTCCTTCTTAGCATCTTTTCCGACCGCCACTACCTTTCCTTCTTTATCAAAAAGAACCACAGAAGGGGTAGTATTGTTTCCTTTATCATTAACAACTACCTTATACTTTTCACCCTCGCGAATAAAAACGCAAGAGTTGGTTGTTCCTAAATCACAACCCATAATTTTTTTGCTTATTGTTTTTTCTTTTGTACTTTCACTCATGCTAATATTAATATTTTTTTTAATTTTATACTTGTTTATTTTTTTCGCTTCTCCTTTTGCTAACTTTTACTTCAGCAGGGCGAAGAACTTTTTTTTGGTAAAGATATCCTTTTTTAAAGACCTCTAAAATCGTTCCTTCGGCATAATCATTACTTTCTTCCACTTGTTGCGGGTTATGCAATTCACGATTATAAGTATCTTTTTTAGGAGTAATTTTTATTTCTTCTATCCCTTCCCTTTCGAAAAAAGCACTTTGAGATTCAGCAAACGTCATTTGAAATCCAACTAAAAATTGTTTAACTTTTGGATCCTGATAAGTTTGACTAATTTTAATAGCTCTATCATAATCGTCAAATAACGGCAAGATCTTTTCTATCAATTCCTTGCTAACATTGTACTTTAACATTTTAGTCATTTTTTCCACTTCTTGAAAAAAACCTTTTCTTTGATTGTCTAAGTCAGCCAACAAACGAAGATTTTTGTCCTTTAAAATCTCGATTTCCTTTTTAAGATCAGCAGATTCTAGAGGCTTTTGTTCGGCAATCTCTTGGCTATCTTCTTTTTCAATTGTATCTTGCTTTTTTTCCTTTTGTTGTGTCAATTTTTCCGAATCCTTTTGCGTTTTTTCTGAATTATTAAGTTTGTTTTCTGTTTTTTTATTCATACTTCTTATAGTTTTAATTTTTCATATTTTTGCCTCAAATTTACTTTAAGAAATTTTTCTTCTGCTCTAACAAAGATAAAACAGTTATTTTAATTTCATTAGTATCTTTTTCAATATCTAAAAGAAAGTTACCACCCGGTCGGAGAAATCGGGAAATAATTTGCTGTGCCACCAAAGTGCCAATTTCCCTTTCAACATAATGCTTAATAGGTCGTGCTCCGTATTCTTCTGAGTAAGCTTGATGAAAGATTTTTTCCACAATTTCTTCTTTATATTTCAATTTAATACTTTTTTCTTGGTAAACCCGTCGAATAAATAATTCTAATTCCTTAATAATAATCTCTCGTACAACCTCCTTAGTTAAAAGGTTAAAAAATACTACTTCATCTAGCCGGTTCAGAAATTCTGGGCTGAAATGATCCTTCAATCTAAATTCTAAGTTTTCTTTTAACTCTTTTTGACTTCTTTTAGAAAAATATAAATCTGAACCTATATTAGTAGTCAGAACAATAATGGTGTTACGAAAATTAACTTCTTGACCATTAGCTAAAGTAAGAAAACCATTATCTAGTATTTGCAGAAGTATATGCAATATTTCTGGATGACACTTTTCTACTTCATCAAAGAGTAAAACACTATTCATTTTTTCCCGAACAACTTCTAAACGTGGTTTGTCTTCAAACCCAATATAACCTGGTGGCGAACCAATCAATTTACTAACTGAATGAGGTTCCGAAAATTCAGTCATATCTAAGCGAATGAGGTTTTTTTTTTGGTCAAAAAGTTGTTCCGCAATAGTCAAAGCTACTTCAGTTTTCCCCACTCCTGTTGGCCCTACAAACAAAAAAGAAGCTAGGGGACGATTAGGATCTTGTATCCCCGCCCGTGCCCGAAAAATAGCATTAGTAACTGCTCTTAAAGCTTGGGTCTGGCCCTTTATCCGTGCTTGCATAATCACCGGCAAAAGAAATAATTTTTGTTGTTCATCAACCAATACTTTTCCTACGGGTAAATCACACTTCTTAGCAATGGTTGAAGCAACATCTTCTTGATTAACAAAATGCCTTTTTAAAGTATTTGCACTAGCCTCTGCTTCCAATCTATCCACCTTACTTTTTAATATTGGAATAATAGAATATTTGAATTCGGCTGCCTTAGTCAAGTCGATTTCTTTTTGTTGATAATTAATTAATGCTTTTTCTGCTTGAACCATTTCCTTCTTAGCCCTGTTAAGTTCTTGAATGATTTTAGTTTCTTTTTCATCTTGTTCTACTAGTTTTTTTAGTTTTTCTCGGCACTCAGAGATTTTCTGGCGAATAATAAGCAACTCAACTTGCTTTTCTTGTTCTTTGGATATTGAAACCTCTTTTNCCTCTAATTCACTTAATTTATCACGCATCCTAGTAATCATTTCNGGCTCATACCACATTTCTCCCCTTATCCTTCCGCAGGTTTCATCTAATAAATCGATAGCTTTATCAGGAAAATACTTAGTAGTTAGATAACGCTGAGAAAATTTCACTGCGGAAAATAAAGCGTCATCAAGAATTTTCAACTCATAATAAATTTCCAAAAAACTACGAATGCCATGCAAAATCATAAGCGTATCGTTAAAACTCGGTTCAGAAACAGGTATGTTACTAAAACGACGTGTCAAAGCTTCATCTTTTTCTAGATATTGGCGGTACTCAATTTGAGTAGTTGCTCCAATGCACTGAATTTCACCCCGAGAAAGTAACGGCTTTAATAAATTAGAAAGGTCTAGAGCACCTTGGCTACGACCAGCTCCCACAATCAAATGAATTTCATCAATAAAGAGAATGGCATTATTTTCTGGTTGACTCATAAAGTTAAAAATAATTTTCAACCGCTCTTCTAATTCGCCTTGAAACTTAGTTCCGGCCATTAAAGACATCATATCCAGTTGGTAGATTGTTTTGCCTTTTAAATAATCAGGGACTTTTTCCTGCTTGATTTTTTGCACTAGTCCTTCAACTATTGCCGTTTTACCTACCCCTGGATAACCAATTAACAAAGGATTGTTTTTCAGCATCCGAGACAAAATATAAACCAACTGTTTAATCTCTTTTTCTCGACCAATGATAACTAATTCGTTAACTTTTTCTTTCTGATTGAGATTTTCGGTAAATTTTGCAATAATTTCTTTTTCCCTATTCATATATAAGTAAAACTTATTGACTTAGTCAATGAAAGATTAATCCAATTACTACTATTCCTAAACCAATAGCCAAAAAAATCAAGGTTCAGAAACGGCGATTTGCTTCTCTTTTTCGATCGCAATTAATGCATAATCAATAACTTTTTCCTGCACTTTGTCAATGACCTACTCCTCCTCCTCAACCGCTTTTGTGACCATAACCTCCGCCCCCGAGATTACCACTGCCTTCTTTTTGTTTAATGGCTTCGCCTTGCGAAACCATTTGTCCACAATCATAACACTTTACTTGCATTATTTGCATAAATCATTATTTATTTATTATATTAAAATATAGTTGGTTTTTTTACTTTAAAATGGGGCGAATAGTGAGAATTGAACTCACGAATGCTAGTTCCACAAACTAGTGCGTTAACCACTTCGCCATATTCGCCAAATGGAGCGAGTAACGGGAATCGAACCCGCATCCTCAGACTGGCAGTCTAATATTCTAACCGTTGAACTATACTCGCAATTAATATTAATAAATTTTAATCCTTAGACTGCTTTAATTATCGACAAACTTTGCTTTCTTCATTAGTAAAATATGTTTTTGTTTTTTTTACTTGGAGCAATGCTTAAAATCTTATCTATTCCTAACCTTTATTAACTCCGGAAAAATTAACTTCTATTTCGATTAATCATTTTTTTTACCCTTAGATTTTTCTTCTAATTTAGGCAAAATTATTAGTTCCTTATCAATTTCTTTCATTCTCGGTAAAGAGTTTAATATTAATGTTTTTGTAGAGAAAATATAACAACCTTCGAACTTTAAGTTAGAGAAAAAAGGTTTAGATAAAATTGTATATTATTAACATATTAACAAAATTTGGTGATTTTGTTTGAGAAATATGGTGAAAAATATGGAAACTAAACTGACTGAAAACAAAGAATTAAGAGAAAAGATTATCAATTATTTAGAAAAGGTAGAAAAAAATCAACTTGTCCGAAAGTTAGGAGCCAAAACTAAAAGTTTGTTACTGGCTGCTAAACAAGAATACGATGAAGCAAATAAGATTCAAAAAGACTATCAAGAACTGATTTTAGAATTAAACGAGGAAGAAAAAAAAGAACTCTTTGCCGAAATTAAAAATCTAGAGTTAAAAAAAACCAAAATAATTGAAAAAATAAAAGAAAAAATAATTGAAGAAGAAAATATTAGCCAAAATATTACTGTGGAAATCCGACCCGGACCAGGAGGAGAAGAGGCTGGTTTATTTGTAAACGACTTATATGGTATGTATGCTAAATTTGCGGGGAAAAAAGGTTGGAAAGTCGAAATGATAGAAAGCAGAGTAGGTTATAAAGGTAATTTTTCATCGGTTTCTTTCTTAATCAAGGGCAAGGGAGTTTTTAACTGTTTAAAAAATGAAGCAGGGGTACACCGCGTTCAAAGGGTTCCGCTCACTGCCAAACGGGGAGAAATACATACCTCTACCGCTACTGTAGTGATTTTGCCAGAACCCCAAGAAATCGCCGTCAAACTTAATCCCCAAAATTTAAAAATTGATACTTATCGTTCGAGCGGAGCCGGCGGTCAACACGTTAACACTACTGATTCAGCGGTAAGGTTAACTTATACTTATTCCACTAATGGTAAAATTGAAACTGTTATAGCTACTTCCCAAGATGGACGAAGCCAGCATGATAACCGCGAAAAAGCTTTGACAGTTCTGAAAAGTCGTTTATGGGAAAAATTACAATCCGAACAGGAAAAAAAACTAGGCAATTTACGTTCCTCCATGATTGGAACGGCTGAACGTTCCGAAAACTTTCGCACTTACAACTTTCCGGATGACCGAGTGACGGACAAGCGGCTGAAAATAAAATTACATAAACTTGATAGTATCATGGAAGGAGATTTAGAAGAAATCTGTCAAAAATCAATTGATTACGAAGTAGCAAAAAAAATAACCAGTGAATTAGAAAACCAGAAAACCAATGACCACAATAACGCTTAACCAAAAAAGAAATTCTTCTTTTCTTTCATCCTTATTATTCTTTATCGGCATAACAGGTTTGATACTTACATTTTTTTTCCTTGGAAAAAGACACTATCAGCAAAGTAAAAATGAAGAACCGAACTATAAAGCAGAGGAGGAATTTTTTGAACTTTTACCTGAGGAGGTTTTGCCACCAGAGCAGCCCAAAGAGGAAAACGAGTTAAGAAAACTTGAGGGTTGAGAAATTAATGAAAGAATAAGCAAACAAAATCAATGAAAAAAGAATATTCTCCCTCGCTTACTTGAAGACAAAAAAATTGAAGAAAGAATAACTGAATTTTTAAAACATTTTTATTACAATTTTCTTGAAAAAGGGTTAAATAAGGATGAAGAAAGATGAAAAAGAGAAATTAAAGTAATTAGACCAAAAAAAGTTGATGGGCATGTTACTAATGAAGAAACTCTGAATAGCGACATCAAAAAATGCAAAGTAATCTTTCCGCAAACAAGAGAAGCGAGAATTTCTTTCGAGGGTTTTTCTGGTTGGTTAACTGAAAATGAAGAGGGAGAAGAAGAAAATAGTGATAAAGTTACTATGGGTCGGTGTGATACCGAAAATAAAGGTGCAGTAACATGGCTAAAAAGTACTGACCTTTGAGGAAATTTGAAAGAGAGTGTTTGTTACTGGACTAACCGCCGCATAACTATTAAGTTAAAACCGGAACTTTTTTTTCTTCGTTATAATTACAATTCTTGAGTTACCAGAGATGAGAATACAGGAGGACATAATCAACTTAGGATTGGGTGAAATCAATTAACTAAAACAATTGCTCACGAGTTAGCTCATGCCGTGGTCAATACTATATTAATCAGTAGTAAATCTGCTAGACTTGATAAGGGAGGACATGGAAATTTGCACGATAAATTTACTAAAGAGATCGACAAGATGATAAAAAAAGAACATATTTTTTCTACAGAGTTTCGTGATTATATAGAAAGTTTTTAAACTAAACAAATGCTGATTTTAGGATACCACTTGCCTAATACAATGCTATATTTTACGGGTAAATTTATGAGATTTTGTTTTTTTCCTTCATATTTCTGACATTTATTTTGCTAATCTTGAAAAAACTATGACTGATTATTGTGTAAAATATTCATAATAGAAAATATGGTAAACCTTGATAGAAATCAATTAATCGAAGCTGGAGTTCAGTTCGGTAATCTTGCCCGCAAGTGAAATCCGCAAATGCGGCCCTACATTTATAAAAAAAATAGTCGAACACACGTAATCGATTTACAAAAGATTATTGTTAGTTGCCAAGAGTTGGAAAAATATGTAGAATCGCTAATTGATAAAGGAAAAGTAATTTTATTTTTGTCTACCAAAAAGCAAGTTGCGGGAATTGTTAAAGAACAAGCTATCCGGTGCGGAATGCCATACATCGTGAATAAATGAAAAGGAGGATTTTTAACTAATTTTGAGGAAATAAAAAAGAAATTAAAAGAGTTGCAAGGACTAAATGGTTTTCTTCAAAAAAGCACTTTTAAAAATTTGATAAAAAAAGAGCAAGTACTTTTGGAAAAAAGAAGAAATAAGTTACACAGCATTTATGAAGGAGTGATTAATTTACAAAGAAAACCTAGTGCTCTGTTTATTATTGGTCTCGACAAAGAAAAAACTGCCTTTCGAGAAGCGAAAAAAACCGACACTCCAGTTATTGCAGTTTGTAATACTAACTGTGATCCTCGTTTAGTTGACTATGTTATCCCCGGTAATGATCGCGATGAGAAATCAATCAGTCTTTTTGCTAATCTAGTAGTTGATGCTATAATCAAAGCTAAGGGGAAAAATGAAGTCAAAAACGAAGTTGAAAAGGAAGAAAGAAAAGACAAAAAATGAGCTTAATTTTAATTGATACTAGTCACAAAATTCGTGGATAGCAAGGTTTCTTTAAATAATAGTTAATGAAAATAATATTCACTTTTTTTTGCCCGCGAATGGTAATGGCAATTTTATTCAATTAATAGTAAAAATTTCTTATCGAGTTGACAATGAAGAAAAGCAAATAAAAATATTAAAAAATGGAAAAAGAGGAATTGGAAAAAATTGCTAAAAAAGTTCAATTAGAAATAAAAGAAGCAGAAATAACTAAATATTTAAAAGAATTTAAACAACTAGAAAAACCTTTACTCAACTTCAAAAAAACCAAAATAAGCCCAAGAATAAAACCGATGGTTAGAATTGATGTAGGGCACTTAACCCTTACAGAATTAAAAAAAATAAAAAAATCTTTTTTAAGTCCTCTTATTAGTAAAAAAAACCTTAAAAACAACAATACTATTACCACTAAGGACAATTTGATACTATTCAAGAAAATTAGTTAGATAGATTTTTTTTAGTTTTTAGTTTAATAACAAAAAAAGTTCCTAAGCAAAAACCTAGCCCAATTATTACTACCGCTATTTTTCAATGGGTAAAAAACCACCCGTTTGAATTCGGTCCGCTTTCTTCTTGATTTTTATATTTCTTAGCATGACTAGCAGCATCGCTTATCTCTTCTTCCATTTTTTTGGCAACGGCACTAACTTCACTTTTATTACTTAAACCTCTTAAATCTTCCTTTCAGGTAGGGAGAATAATTTCACTCAAATTAACTTCCTGATTACTATCCAGCAAACTTTGTAACTTGTTAATTGCTCTTTCTATAAACTCTTCCAAAGACTTTTCTCGATCTTGTCTAACCTTGTCTCGGGCTAATTTTATCTCAGGAAAAGTTTTACCATTATCAATTTCTTGATATTCATTATCTCATTCTTCAGCACCAAGCTGATTTTTAACATCTTTTTTAAATTTTTCTAATGTGTGTTGAAATGCTTGCCTTTGCATGTTTTCAATTTCACTTTCACTGCGTAATTTTTCTATATCTTCCTTGAAGTTACGAAAAGGACAAGTATCTGACAAAACTAAATTTTCTCCCTCTTTTAACCAACTATCAAAATTACTTAAAGCACTGTTTAAACAATGATTAAGCTTAGCTTCCTCGTTCAAATTATTTCACCGCTTTTGAAGCCTATTTAATAAAGAATCTACTTTTTGTTTTTGACTATAATAAGCACTCTTTTCATATTGAGAAGCATGAACCGAAGCAATGTTTTCTAAACTCTGAATAAAACTCAATAATTCATTATCGGCACAGGAAGCCCCTTTATCAAGAAAAGCAAGAAGTTTCTTTTCTTCTCGCTTATTTTTAATCGCTTCAATAATTTTACTTTTGCCTTTTCTCAGTTCCAGAGTTTTTAGACTTGTAAAATTATGATAAGTCGCTGGTAACTCTTTCAAATCTACTTGCGGGGAAAAATAACCCAATTCTGTGTTTATTTCTTTAACAATTTCTTGTTTCTCTTGTTCTTCTCGTTTTTTTTTTTTAACTAAGGAAAGCAAAACTTGCCTTTCTTTATTGCTAAGAAGAAGTAAATCTTCTACCAAACTACTTTCTGAATAAATCTCCTTTCACTGCTTTTTTTCAGCGCTTTCTAATGACAAATTATCAATACAAGTATGAACCTTATTAATAAATTCTTGTTTGTTTATCTCTTCCTTGATTAACTGTAATTTTAAGTCAATAATTCTGGTTCCGCTAATAATATTATAAAAAAGGGGGAGGATATTTTTTACCAAGATGTCTGTTTCACGATTTAATCTAGTAATTTCTACTATTAATTTTGCTTGTTGTTGCCTTTTACCTAGGTTTCTTGTCTCTTCTCAAAAATATTTCGTATCAGCTTTTGCTTTACACTCTAATGAACAAACACTTTCTTCTCCAAGTTCAAGTCTTAACTTAATGTCCTTAAGTTTTTCATCCGATGAATGATTTTGATACTTCCATTTCAGATTTACATAATCGCAGACACGGCAACCATGTTCTTCACAATAACCTTTAACATTTGATTTAAATGGTTTATCGCAAGGTTTCTTGTAATTTCAAGGCAAACTCACTAAGTTTCTAAAATTTCAGCCGTATCGGCATGTTATATTAAGATCTACCATAATTTTAAAACTTTTTAATTCCCTCTATCAACGCTTCCAACTTCTCTTCAACTTTCATTATCTAAACTTACTATTCTTATACATTAATATACATATATTTTAGCATATATGCGTCAAAAAGTCTAAAAGACATGATTATAAACTATGAATAGTTTAGTTAGAAATTCCTCGACAACTTTGTCTACTGCTTTTTTTTTTT
>C688J18823_10002828_pt1 | contig 10921 bp, 8 predicted proteins | sample HopSoiMetagenom1_FD_18823 | JGI IMG/M metagenome (IMG submission 18823) | reverse complement strand
GAGCCGGCATCGAGGAGAATGGAGCGGATGCGATCGGCGGTCGGCGTTCCGCCCGGTTCCTTGGTGATCACCGGATCGCGAAAACGCTCCGCGACGCGCCGCAACTGCGTCGTCTTGCCGGAGCCGTCGATCCCTTCGAAGGTGATGAACATGCGCGCGCGATGCTACACGTTTCTGCTTTTGCTGTTGATCGCGGCGCCGCTCTGCGCGGCAGCGGAGCGATACATCATTCCGATCTGGGGCATGGACGTTCACGGAGCGAGCGGCACATACACCGGCGCGATCGCCATGACAAACCTGGGCGACGCCGACGCGACGGTCAAGGTGACGAAGATTGTTGCGATCGCCAGTCATCCATGCGCATTCGGTCCATGCGCATTCGAGCAGTGGGCCGTGCCGCCACATCTCACGCGCGTCATCAGCGATCAAGGCGCGACGGTGATCTTCGGCGGCCGCGTGCTGGATTTCGGCGCTGTCGAGATCGAATCGGATCGGCCGATCGAAGTGGCGAGCGAGATCTTCAAAGGTACATGGGGTCATCCGCTCAGCTGGCAATCGGTTGAAGTCGCGCGCGACTGGATCACGGGGCCGTCGATGATTCCGCGCGGGATTCCGTTCGACGCCGCATTCCGGCTCTACCTGATCAATCCGAACGATTTTGCGATCCGGTTCGACTATCACTCCGATTATGGAAAAACCGGCACTGCAACCGTTGCTGCGAATTCGATCGCCGTCATCGAGCTGACGTCATTTCTCGGCGCAGGCGGCGGCGCGGAGGTGCCGACCGGCACCGCCTTTCCGCTCTACATCAATGCCGAGTTTCCGTACCTGGCGGCGTCCTTTACGGCATCGGGCGTGGTGTCATCCAACGTCCGCATCGCGCGGCCGCTCACGAAGCCGCGGTAATCAGGCCGTCGATCATAGGCCATACCGGCGCGAATTCGTCGACGATCGTTTGCTTTTGCGACGCACGTCCTGCAGTCTTCGCGACCATTTTTTTCAGCAAGGAAGTTTGTGAAACAAGGTCTAATCAGCTGGTTTGTTGCGGTGTGTTTTGCGGAGATGCTTTATGGTGGCGATGGCTCGATCATTCGAAGCCATAAGCCGGTTTCAGACTCCTATATCGTGGTACTTGCGGACAGCGATTCCAACCCTGGCGGTATCGCATCAGAATTTGGACGTTCGCATGGCATAAAGCCCGTCCACGTCTATGATCTTGATTGACAGCGGCGTTAATCCGATTTCCGATTTTCAGACGCGTATTCGACAGCGCGTTAAGTTCGTTACTGACGCAGCTGGCTATGCCGATCCGAGCGCAGTGAATGATTGCAATGGTTATGGAACCGGCGTGGGGACACTGGCAGCCGGCTACAGATGGGGTGTCGCAAAGTCAGCACAGGTAGTCAGTGTGCGTGTGTTGAATTGCAACAAAGATGGCTGGAACGGCGATCTGATTGCGGGCGTACGGGCGATGTGTCGATGTGCTGGCGCCGGGGCGTTTCGTGTCTACCCTCGACAAGGATGGAAGTATGATGAGCGGATTTGGGACATCATTTGCTGCTCCGCTTGTTTCGGGTGTCGCGGCTATGCATATGGAGCGTTACGGGCTGACCAATAGTCCCGGCAGTATTGAAGGAATCATCAAGGACGCAGGAACCGTCGGTGTGATCACCGGCTTTCTATATGGTGCACCAAACCTTCTCCTGTATAACTCGGTGCCACGCCGCCGGGCGTGTTGCTGACGGAGGCCGGCTTTGAGACACATACTTACACTGGCGCTATTGTCCGTTACGATGACATCGTCGGCCTCGGAGCGCTACATCATTCCGGTTTGGGGCCAGTTCGTTCAGGGCGCCAGCGCAACTTATACAGGCACGATTGTGACTACGAACGTCGGCGACACGCCTGCCACCGTGACCGTCAAGAAGATCATTCCAATCCTCGAGCAGCCTTGTGTCGGATCCTGCACGCTGCTGCAGTGGACGTTGTCCGGGCGCAGCACGCAGGTGATCAGCGATCAGGGGCCGGCGATCTACGGCGACGGGCACGCGCTGGCCCTTGGTGCAGTGGAGATCGAGTCCGACCAGCCGATCGAAGTGGCGAGCGAGATCTTTAGTCAGGACGCAAACAACGCGATCGGATGGCAATCAGTCGAAGTCGGCCGCGACTGGATCACGGGCCCGTCGATGATCGCGCGCGGCATTCCATGGATCGGCACCTTCAGGCTGTACCTGATCAACCCAAACGATTTCGCCATTCGCTTCGAGTACCACTCCGACTACGGCAAACCTGCCGCCACGCTGGTTGCCGCCAATTCGATTGCGGTGATTGACCTCGATTCGAAATTTCTCGGCCCCCTCGTCGGTGCCGAGCACCCGACAGGCAGCGCCTTTCCGATCTACATCAACGCAGAGTTTCCCTATCTCGCCGCAGCAGTCATTAAGTCGCGCGCGGTTTCGCCAGACGTCCGCATCGCGCGGCCGCTCACGAAGCCGCGGTAGCCAGGCCGTCGCGCAAACCGCGCAGGTAGTGCTCGCGCATCAGTGTCTCGAACGTCGTGTTGTTCGCGAGAAAGCGGAAGCGTTCGCCGAGGCGGGCGCGGCGGCGGAGGCGGGCGAGATGTTTTTCGTCGGCGAGCCGGCGCGATGACAGCTCGTGGACGCCGAGGAAGTGTCCGAGCTCGGGATGCTTCTGGTAGAAGATCGCGCCCGATTTGCCTACCGTGTATTGCCGCCGCGCGAACGAATCGATGGTCATCGGGTGGTGGTGGCGGGTCACGGCGCGGGCGTTGTAGTGAATGCGCAGGCCGAGGTGATCGAGACGATAGGCGAGCTCGATGTCCTCCCAGGCGGCGGAGGGAAACGTCGTGTCGAACGGATGATCGGCAAGTAGTTGACGATCGATCGAGATGTTCGACGTGTAGAAGAAGTTGTACGGAACGACGGCGCCGTCTTCGATCAGCTTGTAGCCGAACTGCAGGCCGTAGTCGTTGATGTAGTCCATGAACGCAGTGACGTGCTCGCCGTCCGGCCAGCCGGTGTAGCCGAGGCATGCGACGAGCGGATCGTCGTTCGCATCGCGATGCACGCGCGCGTGCTCCGCGAGAAAGCGCGGCTCCGGCACCGTGTCATCGCCGATGAAGATCACGAATCTGCCGCGCGCGAGCGTGACGCCGTGATTGCGCGCGCGGCCGGGACCGCCGTTCGGTTGCGTGCGAAACGTGATGCCGCTTCGCTGTGACACGACGCGCTCGGTGTCGTCCTTCGAGCCGTCATCGATCACGATCGTCTCGAACTCCGGCGGGTCCTGCTGCGCCTGCAGCGCATCGAGCACGCGCAGCAGCATGTCGAGGCGGTTGTAGGTCGGAATGACGACGGAGAAATACGTCACGCCGACAGGCCTCCGTCGACGCAGAGCACCTGGCCGGTGATTCCACTCGCGTCGTCGCTGAGCAGGAACGCGATCGCCGCCGCGACTTCGTCCGCTTTCACCGAACGCCGCATCGGGATCTGCCGGATCATCTCGCGCTTCACCTCTTCGTCGAGTCCCGCGATCATGTCGGTCTCCACCAGCCCCGGCGCGACGCAGTTCACGCGGATCCCGCTGCGCGCGACCTCGCGTGCGAGCGAGCGGGTCATCGCGATCAAGCCGCCTTTCGCCGCGGAGTAATTCGTCTGTCCGACGACGCCGTGCAAACCTGACAGCGATGCGACGTTCACGATTGCGCCGCGGCGCTTCTGCATCATTGGATGCAGCGCCGCACGCGTGAGCGCGAATGCGCCGCCGAGGTTCGTGGCGATGACCGAGTCCCACTGCTCGTCGGTCATGTTGTACGTGAGCGCGTCGCGGCGGATGCCGGCGTTGTTGACCAGCGCGTCGAGCGAGCCGAAGCGCTTCACCACTTCATCGATGACGTGCTTCGCCGCGTTGCGATCGGCGACGTCCGCTTCGCAGGCAAGGATGCGCTCCGGATCAGAGGCGACGAACTCGCGTGCCGCATCTTTCGACGTGGTGTACGTGAACGCGACGGAGTAGCCGTCCATCAGCAGGCGCATCGCAGTCACGCGGCCGATGCCGCGCGCGCCGCCGGTGATGAGAGCTGCGCGTGTCATCGCCCCTCACCCCTCGCCCCTCTCCCCGCACGCGGGGCGAGGGGGACTTGATGCGTCATGACTCTTCCTCGTATTTGTCTTTCAACGCAGCGACGACCGTCGGATCGGCGAGCGTCGTCACGTCGCCGAGCGCGCGGCCTTCGGCGATATCGCGCAGCAGGCGGCGCATGATTTTTCCGGAGCGCGTCTTCGGAAGATCGACGGTGACGAGAATCTTTTCCGGCTTCGCGATCGCGCCGATTTTCTCCGCGACGTGCGCTTTGAGCTCGTTCTCGAACTGCACCGGATCGTCGATCGCGTGCTGCCGTTCCGATTCCTTCACGATCACGAACGCAGCGATCGCCGTCCCTTTGATGTCGTGCGAAATGCCGACGACCGCAGCCTCGGCGACCGAGTTGTGATCGACGAGCGCCGATTCGACTTCCATCGTGCCGATGCGATGACCTGCGACATTCATGACGTCGTCGACGCGCCCGAGGAGCCAGAAGTACCCGTCTTCATCGCGCTTCGCGCCGTCGCCGGTGAAGTAGATGCCGTCCCACTTCGACCAGTACTGCGTCACGTAACGATCGGGATCGCCCCAGATGCCGCGCAGCATCGACGGCCACGGTGATGTGACCGCGAGATAGCCGCCGCCGACTTCGACCGGATTCCCTTTTTCATCGAGGATCTGCGCGTCGATGCCGGGGAACGGCTTCGTCGCGGAGCCGGGCTTCGTCGGCACGATACCGGGCAGCGGCGTGATGAGGATCGAGCCGGTTTCGGTCTGCCACCATGTGTCGACGATCGGGCAACGCTCGCCGCCGATGTTGCGGTGGTACCACATCCACGCCTCGGGGTTGATCGGCTCGCCGACCGATCCGAGGAGGCGCAGCGATGACATGTCGTGAGCTTTCGGCAGCTCTTCGCCCCACTTCATGAACGCGCGGATCGCCGTCGGCGCGGTGTAAAAAATCGTGACCTTGTGCCGCTCGATGATGTCCCAGAAGCGGTCCTTCTTCGGCCAGTCGGGCGCGCCTTCGTAAATCATCACCGTCGCGCCGCACGCGAGCGGACCGTAGACGACGTACGAATGTCCGGTGACCCAGCCGATGTCCGCGGTGCACCAGTAAACGTCGGAGTCCTTCAGATCGAAGACCCATTTGCACGTCGCGTAGCACTGCGTCAGATAGCCGCCGGTGGTGTGGATGATGCCTTTCGGTTTGCCGGTCGTGCCGGACGTGTAGAGCGTGTAGAGCATCTGCTCCGAATCGACCCAGGCCGGCTCGCATTCGGGCGACGCGCTCGCCATCAGCTCGTGGTACCAGCGGTCGCGATCGGGATGCATGGTGATGGTGTCGTCGAGCTCTTCGCTCGCGGTGCGGCGCATGACGACGACCACGTGCTCGATCGATGGGCAATCGTCGGCCGCGCTGTCCGCGGTTTTCTTCAGCGGCACGAGATTGCCGCGACGATAGCCGCTCGTCGCCGTGATCAGCAGCTTCGCCTGCGCATCCTGAATGCGATCGCGCAACGCCTCGGCGGAGAAGCCTCCGAAGACGACCGAGTGCACGGCGCCGACGCGCGCGCATGCGAGCATCGCGACGACAGCCTCGGGGATCAGCGGCAGATAGATCGCGATGCGGTCGCCGGTCTGCACGCCGAGCGATTTGAGGACGTTCGCGAACTTGGAGACTTCGGCGTGCAGCTCGCGATACGTGAAGCGCTTGATCTCGCCGGCCGGCTCACCTTCCCAGATGATCGCGGTCTTATCGCCGCGCGTGGCGAGATGCCGATCGAGGCAGTTGTACGACGCGTTCAGTTTTCCGCCGGTGAACCACTTCGCGTACGGCGGATTCCACTCCAGCACTTTGTCCCATTTCGTTTTCCAGTCGAGCTGCTCGGCCCAGCCGGCCCAGAATCCTTCGCGGTCCTGCGCCGCTTTCGCGTAGATCGCGGCGTCGTTGATGTTGGCCTGCTTGCGGAATTCATCGGACGGAGGAAATTCGCGGTGCTCCTGCAGGAGTGCGTCGATCTCGTTAGCCATGATTCGCGGATTCTAGACAATTCACTCGACGTACCGCTCGCGCACGAGGTGAAATGACGTCATGCGCTTCCTGATGATTCTCGCCGGCGCGCTGTTGGCGATCTGGCTCGTCATCACCGCGACGGCGCGTCTCGCGGTCCGCGAAGCGCTCTCCAAACCGTGGCCCGCGGAGCTCGGAACGTTGCACACCGTGCCGCGGCGCTATCCGTCGCATCCCACCACGACCGCCGCGCGGAATCTCGCAGAGCTCGTGTCGCCGGCCGGCATTCAGCTCGGCATGAAGGGCGAGGAAGTGGCGCTCGTGCCGATGAGCAAAGAGCTCAACAACCAGTTCACCGATTACCTCTACGCGCAGTTGCAGCGGTCCGATGATTCGGTCACCGCGCCGCCGACTGAGATCGCCGCGACGCTGCGGGCACATCAGCAGCTTCTCGCGGACGTCACGCGCTACGTCAACGAATCGGGATCATCGATCGACTGGCACGATGAGATCGAAGCGGAGAACCGTTCGTATCCGCCGCTGGAGGGCATTCAGCGACTGAGCCGCCTGCTCGCTGCGAATGCGTTGCTCAAGCGCGATGCGTCGTCATGGGATGACCTGCATGCGATCGTACTGCTCGTGCGTCCGCTCTGGCATCGCGAAGACACGTATTGCGTGGCGAGAGCGATCAGCTCGGCGCGACTGGCGAACGGCGTCGCGCGCAAGTTGCCGCCGCCGGTTCCGCCGTGGTGGCGCGAGGTCGGCGACATCGATGCGCGTCACGCGGTGCTCGCCGCGTATCAGGGTGAGAGCTGGCTCTGGTGGAAGTGGTCCGAGAATTGGCGGAGGCGTATGTTCGTCCGCTCGATCGTGTTGTCGGCGGCGTTCGACGCGCCGCTGGCGAGCTTTCTCAATCAACGTCGCGGGGCGGCCGAGGCGATTGCCGGCTCCCATGATTGTGCGTTCGACGTCGATGCGTGGAACAAGCGCTGGAAGGGCGGCCGCTGGAACTTCATGTTCGAATCGAGCAGGGATTCCGCAAACGGCGCCGGCACTGATTTTCAGCGCGCCGCAGTTTTCGATTTCGAGCGCTCGGCGGCGGAGCGGGTGATGGCGATCAAGGAGCATCGACCGCTGCCCGCGGCCTCGCGCTGTTCCGACGGCACGTGGACGTACGCGAACAACGTGCTGCAGTTCAGCAAGCCGATTCCGATCGAGTCGCCGGGACGCACTGCGGTGCCGGTGCGGATGCGCTACTGAGCACCTGGCCGAACTCCTCCGCGGTCGGACGGCAACGCGGCTCTTTGTCGAGCGCGGCGAGGATCACGCGCTCCAGCGATTCGCTCGCATCGGGAACGTGGTTGCGCAACGGGACCGGTGGCGCGTTCAGATGCAGTACGGCCATTGCTTCGACGCTCGTGTCCGCATCGAAAGGCGAGCCGCCGGTCAGCATTTCGTAGGCGAGGACGCCGAGAGAGTAAACATCGGCGCGGCCGTCGTGCGGCTCGCTGCGGAACCGTTCGGGGGCCATGTAGAACGGCGTGCCGACCACCTGTCGCGCGGCCGTCAACGTGCGCTCGTCGCTGCTGCCGGTGAGCTTGGCGATGCCGAAGTCGAGCACCTTCACCACCTCGCCGTCGCGTCCGCGGTGCAGAAAGATGTTGTCCGGCTTGATGTCGCGATGCACCAGCCCGATCGCGTGCGCGACCGTGAGCACCTCGCACACCGGCAGGAGAATCGACGCTGTCCTGGGGATCGTCAAGCGTGGATACGTGGCAAGCTCGCTGCGCAGCGTCTGTCCTTCGAGCAGCTCGGAGACGAGGTACGCGATGCCGGACTGCGACACGCCGGAGTCGATGATGCCGAGCGCATTCGGATGATTGACCCGGCACGCGGAAATCCCTTCCCGCCGGAACCGCTCCAGCTCTTCGGGACGCGCCGCCGCCGCGAGCGCCTGAAAGATCTTGATGGCGACCGGCCGGTCGAGCGAGAGCTGCACGCCGCGGAACACGGTGCCGAAGCCGCCGCTCCCGATGCGGCTGTCGATGCGGTACTTCTGATCGAGCACCGTGCCGGGAAGCACATCCGAGAGGCGGTTGAAGATCCGCGACTCGCGCTGCTGCGAGCGGAGCAGCTCTTCGTTCATGCGCATCAGCTCCGCGTTGCGCACTTCGAGCTGCCGCTGCAGTGCGGCGATCTTCAGCTGGTGCTCGATGCGCGCGAGCACTTCGCCGAATTCGAACGGCTTTGCAACGTAGTCGGCGCCACCCGCTTCGAACGCTTTCACCTTGTCGATCACTTCGTCGAGCGCGCTGATGAAGATCACCGGCACGTTGCGCAGGCTTTCATCGCGCTTGAGCTCGCGGCAGACGTCGTAGCCGCTCATGCCGGGCATGTTGATGTCGAGCATGACCAGGTCGGGCCGCTCCGCGCGCATCGCAATGAGGGCGCGCGCGCCGGAGATCGCGACGCGGACCCGATAGCCGCGGTCGCGCAGCATGCCGCACAGCACGTCGAGGTTCGCCGGTGTGTCATCGACGATGAGGATGTTCGAAGGCGTCATGCTCGCAGTCGGTGTGCCGGACATCATTCCTCCGCTGCAGCGAGCATGTCCTGCAGTTCATCGAAGCGGTAGTGGCGGATCAGTTCATGGAGATTCGCGGCGAGCCGGTGGTCGATCGGCACGACGTCCTCCACCCATCGCGCGGCGTCGACGACGTCGCCGCGGTCGAGCGCGTTCCGGATGCGGTCGCGCAGCTCGCGCGGAAGCCGCGGCGCGGGGGCGGCCTTCGGCGGCGGTGCTTCGCGCGCAAGCCGCTCGTACTCCCATTCCACGCCGAGGTGCTGCGTGAGCTTGGCGAAGAGCGTGTCTTCCAGATACGGCTTCGTGACCACGTCGTCGCAGCCGGCGGCGAAGACCGTTTCGCGGCCGTGGTCGAAGACGCTGGCGGTCATGGCGATGACGATCGTGTGTCGTGCGGCCCCTTCCGCCTCGCGGATTGCGCGCGTCGCGCCGTAGCCGTCGATGACCGGCATGCGGATGTCCATCCAGACGAGGTCCGGTTTCCATTCGCTCCAGACGTCGATCGCCTCGCGGCCGTCGCACGCGGTGCGCACTTCGAAGCCCACGGTACGGAAGAGCCGCTCGAGCAGCGTGCGGTTTTCCATCGTGTCGTCGGCGATGAGGAGGCGAAACGACGGCTGTCCCGGCGCGATCGCCACAACCTTGCGCCGGTGCGCGGTGGACATCACCTCTTCGTCGGACAGCGGCAGCGGGATGTCGAACCAGAAGCGCGCGCCGGCGCCGAGCTCGCTCTCCACGCGGATCTCGCCTCCCATCAGCTGCACGTAGTTGCGGCAGATGGCGAGGCCGAGTCCTGTCCCTTCGTGCTGCGCCGCTCCGGCCTGCGTGAACGCTTCGAAGAGGCGAGGGAGGTCTTCGCGGGCGATGCCGCGGCCGGTGTCTTTGACGAAGAACGAGCCGGTTCCGTCGAGCCAGGACACGGCGAGCCGCACCCGTCCGCGGTCGGTGAATTTCATCGCATTGCCGAGGAGATTGATCAGGACCTGCCGCAGTTTCGCTTCGTCGCCGAGGACGGCAGGGGGCACTTCCGGACCGACGTCGACGAGGAACTCCAGCTCTTTCGCCTCGGCCCGCAGCCGGAACATTTCGCCGACCGCGGCGAGCATGCGATGCAGATCGAACGATGCGATCTCCGCCGTGCTCCGCCCCGCTTCGATCTTGGCCATGGACAGCACGTCGTTGATCAGCGTCAGCAGATGTTCGCCGCTGCGCGACAGCACGTGCAGCGCGTGCCGGTCGTCGTCGCTGCGGTCCGGCGTGCGCTCCATCAGCTGCACGAAACCGAGGATCGCGTTGAGCGGCGTGCGGATCTCGTGGCTCATGTTGGCGAGGAACTGCGACTTCGCCTGGGTTGCCGTTTTCGCGGTCTCGTAAAGGCGCGCGTTTTCGATGGCGATCGCGGCCTGGCGGCCGAACGCGCGTGCGGCGTGGAGATCGCGCTCGCTGTAGCGCGACGGATCGTGACTGTCGATGGTGAGCGCGCCGATGATGCGGTTGCGGACCACGAGCGGGACGCCGATGTTGGAGCGGACCTGCATGAGGTTTGGCGTCCGATCCCACGCCATGTCGTCGTCGATCCGGGTGATGAACGGTTCGGTCGTCGTCGTCAGCCGCAGGTTGTACGGATAGCTGGCATGGGCACGCACGCGGCCGACCTCCGTATCGGGAAGGCCACGAACGGCGATCACGCGCATGGCGTCGCCTTCGACGAGCTGGATGCTCGCGCTTTCGTACTCGATCACGCTGCGCAGCTGGTCGAGGATCCCGGTCATCACCACGGAGAGATCGAGACTCTGATTGATCACCTCCGCCGCGCCGTGCAGCCGTTCGGCCAGCTGGCGCGAGCGATGTTCTTCCTCGTACAACCGCGCGCGCTCCACCGCTCCGGCGATCTCTCCGGCGATGGTCATCGCCAGACGCAGCTGCTCGGTGGTGAAGTGCTTGTTCGGATCGTTGTGATCGATGCCGATGGTGCCGATGACTTCGTTTTTCGCGAGCAGCGGCACGAGCATGATCGATTCGGTTCTGCGCATGGCGATTTGATCGCTGCGCAGCCGGGGATGGCTCCTGACGTTTTCGACGATGATCGGCGTGCCGTGCGCGATCACGTCGTCGTTGATGCCGTCCGGCACGGGGATGCTGACTCCGACCCCGGTCGGCTCCTCGGGATCGCGGCTGAACCACGCCACGACGTGGGACTCGGTTTTCTCCTCGTTGAG
>C688J18823_10002827_pt1 | contig 10922 bp, 11 predicted proteins | sample HopSoiMetagenom1_FD_18823 | JGI IMG/M metagenome (IMG submission 18823) | reverse complement strand
AACAGATGGAACATGCCGACCGAATAGGCCCCTGCCCCCATCGCCACGAACATGTAGCCGAGCTGCGAACAGGTCGAATAGGCGACGATGCGCTTGATGTCGTTCTGGACGAGGCCGATGGTAGCGGCAAAGAACGCGGTGGTGGCGCCGAAGAACATGACGACAGCCTGCGCATTGGGCGCCAGTTCAAACAGAGGTGACAGCCGCGCCACCATGAAGACGCCGGCGGTCACCATGGTCGCGGCGTGGATCAGCGCCGACACCGGTGTCGGACCTTCCATCGCGTCCGGCAGCCAGGTGTGCAGCAGGAACTGGGCCGATTTGCCCATCGCGCCCATGAACAGCAACAGGCAGGTCAGCGTCAGCGCATCGGCATGCCAGCCGAAGAAATCGATGGTCTTGCCCGAGAGTCCCGGGGCGCCGGCGAAGATGGTCTCGAAATCGGTCGACTTGAGCAGCATGTAGATGGCGAAGATGCCGAGCGCAAAGCCGAAATCGCCGACGCGGTTGACGATGAACGCCTTGATCGCCGCCGCATTCGCCGACGGCTTCTGGTACCAGAAGCCGATCAGCAGGTAGCTCATGAGGCCGACGCCCTCCCAGCCAAAGAACAGCTGGACCAGATTGTCAGCCGTCACCAGCATCAGCATCGCGAAGGTGAACAGCGACAGATAGGCAAAGAAACGCGGCCGATACGGATCCTCGTCCATGTAGCCGATGGAATAGAGGTGCACGAGGGAAGAGATGGTGTTGACCACCACCAGCATGACGGCGGTCAGCGTGTCGACGCGCAGTGCCCATGACACCTGCAGATCGCCGGAATTGATCCATGGGAACAGCGCGATCCGGGCGTCGTGGTGCATGAATCCGACGTCGACCAGCACTACCCAGGAGAGCGCCGCGGAAACGAATAGAAGTCCCGTCGTGATCAACTCGGCCGCGCGCGACCCCTGCGCCGGCGGCTCGGAGACGTGGTGGTCGTCGTGGCCGTGATCGTCATGGCCATGGTCGTCATGGGCATCAGCGGCATGCGCGTGATCGCCATGCCCGTGGTCGTGATGCTCTACCTCGTCGCCACTCGGATTGCGCGCATGCGCCCCGAAGATCGCGATCAGGCCGGCCAGAATGGCGCCCAGCAGCGGCAGAAAGACGATTGCCTGAACCATCAGTCGATTCCTCTGCGCATGATCTCGGAACAAACCAATTGGTTTGTTCGGGAAAACCGGCTTCCACTTTTCCGGATCATGCGCCCTAGCCCTTCATCAGATTGACGTCTTCAACCGCGATCGAACCGCGGTTGCGGAAATACACCACGAGTACCGCCAGACCGATCGCCGCCTCGGCGGCCGCAACCGTCAGCACCAGCAGCGCGAACACCTGCCCGACGATGTCGCCGAGGAAGGTCGAGAACGCCACCAGATTGACGTTGACGGCGAGCAGGATCAGCTCGATCGACATCAGGATGACGATGATGTTCTTGCGGTTCAGGAAGATGCCGAGGATCCCGAGCGTGAACAGGATGGCGCCGACCGCGAGATAGTGCCCCAGACCAACAGTCATTTCACCCACTCCGCCGCATCCGCGTCCTGCAGGCCCTGCCCGGACGTCACCTTGCGCACGGCCATCGCGAGCTCCGGCGTCCGCGCGTTCTGCACGTTGATGTCCTGCCGCTTGACCTTCACCTTGTGGCGCAGCGTCAGCACGATGGCGCCGATCATGGCGACCAGAAGCACCATGCCGGCGATCTGGAAGTAGTGGATGTACTTCGTATACAGCACCAGCCCGAGCGCCTCGGTGTTGCTGACATTGGTCGGGATCGCCGCCGTGATCTGCTTGACGGTGCCGGGATTGATCACCCAGCCGCCGGCGACCAGCAGCAGTTCGACCAGGAAAATGCCGCCGATCACCAGACCGATCGGCAGATATTCCAGAAAGCCCTCGCGCAGTTCGACGAAGTCGACGTCGAGCATCATGATCACGAACAGGAACAGGACGGCGACCGCGCCGACATAGACCACGATCAGCATCATGCCGAGGAACTCGGCGCCCATCAGCACGAACAGGCCGGAAGCGTTGACGAAGGCCAGGATCAGATACAGCACGGAGTGCACGGGATTGCGCGACACAATCACCATGACCGCCGACGCCACGCAGACGCCGGCGAACAGATAGAAGAACAGTGCGGAAACGATCATTTCCTCACCTCACCGGTACGGCGCGTCGAGTTCGATCGATTTCGCAAGCTCGCGCTCCCAGCGGTCGCCATTGGCGAGCAGTTTCGCCTTGTCATAATAGAGTTCCTCGCGGGTCTCGGTCGCGAATTCGAAATTCGGTCCCTCGACGATGGCATCGACCGGACAGGCTTCCTGGCACAGGCCGCAATAGATGCATTTCACCATGTCGATGTCGTAGCGCACGGTGCGGCGGGTGCCGTCGTTCCGACGCGGACCGGCCTCGATAGTGATCGCCTGCGCCGGGCAGATCGCCTCGCACAGCTTGCAGGCGATGCAGCGCTCCTCGCCGTTCGGATAGCGGCGCAGCGCATGCTCGCCACGGAAGCGCGGCGAAATCGGCCCCTTCTCGAACGGATAGTTCAGCGTCGGCTTTGGCTTGAAGAAATAGCGCATGGCGAGAAAGAACGCCGATACGAATTCGGTCAAGAGAAGCGCGCGGGTGGTTGCGTTGACGTTGACACTCATGACGGCCTCACTTCGGCGCAATGCCGGTGAACTGCAGCACACCGGCGACGATCACCACCGCCGCCAGCGACATCGGCAGGAACACCTTCCAGCCGAGCCGCATCAGTTGATCGTAGCGGTAGCGCGGCACGATCGCCTTTGCCATCGCGATCATGAAGAACATGAAAAACACCTTCAGCGCGAACCAGATCACCCCCGGTATCCAGGTGAACGGCGGCAGCGCCACCGGCGGCAGCCAGCCGCCGAGGAACAGGATCGTCGCCAGCGCGCACATCGTGGTGATCGCGACATATTCGCCGAGCATGAACAGCAGATACGGCGTCGAGCCGTATTCGGTCATGAAGCCCGCGACCAGCTCGGATTCGGCTTCCACCAGGTCGAACGGCGGACGGTTGGTCTCCGCCAGCGCCGAGACGTAGAACACCACGAACATCGGGAACAGCGGCCACACATACCAGTTCAGGATGGTGAGCTGCGGCAGACCGATCAGGCTGGCCAGCCCTCTTGTATTCTGCGCTTCCACCACGGCCGAGAGATTGAGCGACCCGGCGCACAGCAACACCGTGATGATGACGAAGCCGATCGAGACTTCGTAGGACACCATCTGCGCCGCGGAGCGAAGTGCCGCCAGGAACGGATATTTCGAGTTCGACGACCAGCCGGCCATGATGATGCCGTAAATCGACAGCGACGAGATCGCAAAGATGTAGAGCACGCCGACATTGATGTCGGAGATGACCCAGCCGAGATCCATCGGGATCACGGCCCAGGCGGCCAGCGCCAGCACGCACGACACCAGCGGCGCCAGCAGGAACACGCCCTTGTTGGAGCCGGACGGAATGACCGGTTCCTTCAGCACGAATTTCAGCAGATCCGCGAAGGATTGCAGCAGGCCCCAGGGACCGACGACGTTGGGGCCGCGGCGGATCTGCACCGCCGCCCAGATCTTGCGGTCGGCGAGCAGGATGTAGGCGATCGCAATCAGGAGCACGACGAGCAAGAGCAGGCTCTGCGCGACCATGATGATCAGCGGCCAGAGAAAGCCGGTCCAGAACGAGCTTGCGAAGAAATCAGCCATCAGGTCACGCTCACTCCGCTGCCGTCAGCATTTTCCCGGACGCCAGCCGGGAACATTCCGCCATGACAGCGGAAGCCCGCGCGATCGGGTTGGTCAGATAGAAATCCTCGACCGGACTCTTGAACGGGGTCTTGTCGACCTTGCCGCTCTTCCCCGCCAGCGCCTTGACGTCGTCAGCCTTGCCGGGCTCGATCTGGTCGATCCGCATCAGGTGCGGCACGGCCTTGAACAGGGCCTGGCGCAACGCCTGCAGGGAATCATAGGGCAGCTTCTTGCCCAAAACATCCGACAGCGCGCGAACGATCGCCCAGTCCTCGCGCGCCTCGCCGGGCGGAAACGCCGCGCGGCTGGCGATCTGCGCCCTGCCCTCGGTGTTGACGTAGAGGCCGGATTTTTCGGTATAGGCCGCGCCCGGCAGGATGACGTCGGCGCGGTGCGCGCCGCGGTCGCCATGGGTGCCGATATAGACCACGAAGGTGCCGTCCGGTACCTTCACTTCATCCGCGCCGAGCAGGAACAGCACGTCGAGCGTGCCGAACGTCGTCATCTGCGCCATGCTGAGGCCATTAGCGCCGGCCGCAAAGCCGATATCGAGCGCGCCCGCACGCGAGGCGGTATCCTGCAGCACGGCAAAGCCGTTCCAGCCGTCCTTGAGCGCGCCTGCGCCGGCCGCGACCTTGGCCGCCAGCATCAACGCCGCCGCGCCGTCATGCCGCGAAAGCGAGCCGGCGCCGACCAGTACGATCGGATTCTTGGCGCCCTTCAGCACTTCAGTGAAGGAATGCTTGCCGCTGGCGAGGTCGGTGAGCGTATCCGTGCCCGCGCCTAGATAGTCGTATTCGTAAGTGAGATCGGCCTTGGCGCCGACCACGCCGACCTTGAGTTGGCCGGTGCGCCAGCGTTTGCGGATGCGCGCGTTGAGGACGGCGGCTTCCCTGCGTGGGTTGGCGCCGATGATCAAAAGCGCGTCGGCCTGCTCGATCCCGGCAATGGTCGGATTGAAAATCCAGGTCGCCCGTCCCCCCTTGGCGTCAAACGCGTCGCCGCCCTGCACCGCCAGATTGGAAGAGCCGCACTTTGCCAACAGCTCCTTCAGCGCGAACATCTCCTCGACCGCCGCAAGATCGCCGGCGATTGCGCCGATACGCTTGCCGTCGATACGGCCAGTCTTGGCAGCGATGGCTGCAAAAGCTTCCTGCCACGACGCGGGGCGGAGCTTGCCGTTGTCGCGGATATAGGGGCGGTCGAGCCGCTGCGTGCGCAGGCCGTCGACGACGTGGCGGGTCTTGTCGGAGATCCATTCCTCGTTCACGGCCTCGTTGATCCGCGGCAGGATCCGCATCACCTCCCGGCCGCGGGTATCGACGCGAATGGCCGAACCAACGCCGTCCATGACGTCGACCGACTGCGTCTTGCCGAGCTCCCACGGGCGCGCAGCGAACGCATACGGCTTCGAGGTCAGCGCGCCGACCGGGCAGATATCGACGAGGTTACCCTGCAGCTCCGAGGTCAGCGCCTGCTCCAGATAGGTCGTGATCTCCATGTCCTCGCCGCGGCCGGTCGCGCCCATCTCGGGAGCGCCGGCGACTTCGGCGGAGAAGCGGACGCAGCGCGTGCACTGGATGCAGCGGTTCATCGAGGTCTTGACCAGCGCGCCGAGATACTTGTCCTCGACCGCGCGCTTGTTCTCGGCGAAGCGCGAGGTGTCGACGCCATAGCCCATCGCCTGGTCCTGCAGATCGCACTCGCCGCCCTGATCGCAGATCGGGCAATCCAGCGGATGGTTGATCAGCAGAAATTCCATCACGCCTTCGCGGGCCTTCTTGACCATCGGCGAACGCGTCGAAATTTCCGGCGGCTCGCCCTTCGGACCGGGCCGGCAGTCGCGCACGCCCCAGGCGCAGCTTGCGACCGGCTTCGGGCCGCCCTTCACCTCAACCAGGCACATCCGGCAATTGCCGGCGATCGACAGCCGCTCGTGGTAGCAGAAGCGCGGAATTTCCGCGCCGGCGGCCTCGCAGGCCTGCAGCAGCGTGTACTCCGCGGGTACATCGATCTCTTTGCCGTCGATGATCAGTTTGGTCATTGCGCTCAAGTCTTTCCCAGCTTGCAGTCTGGCGGTGTAACGCTGGCGGTCTTCAAGGACGTCTTGATCCATTGCTGGGTTTCGACGCCGTAGGTGGCGAGATAGGCCGGCTGCGCCGCGTTCTTCTCGCACAGGAACGGCAGATGCGGCTTCAGGTCATAGTCGCAGGACGCCTGCCATTCGCGCTTGTCGGCGAAGGCTGAGATCGTCTCCTCGCAGGCGTAGAGGAAATACGAGACAAAGCTCTCGTACTGCACCCGCTCTTCGCGGCTACCGGCCTTGATCGCATCGTAGTCGGGCTGCGAGAACTTTGGATTCTTGAACGCCAGATCGGTGTAGCCCAGAAACGCAGCCCGCGCGCTGGCGCCGCGGTTGTTGGTGCGGATCTCGTTGATCTGAAACAGGATCGCAACAAAACCGAGCAGCGCCACGGCCGCCTGCGCCATCTGCGCCAGCGTGCCGAATCTCTGCCACCAGAAAACGCTCGGTTGCGACATGGGTCCCTACTCCGCCGCGACCATGTTCACGGGATCGCGCACGCCGATATCGTCGATATCGGCCTTGTGCGAATACTGGGCGATGCGCTCCTCGATCTCGTGCCGGAAATGCGCGATCAGGCCCTGGATCGGCCATGCCGCAGCATCGCCGAGCGCGCAGATCGTGTGGCCTTCGACCTGTTTTGTGACCTCGAGCAGCATGTCGATCTCGCGCTTGTGGGCGCGGCCATCGGCCATACGCGTCAAGACCCGCCACATCCACCCCGTGCCTTCGCGGCACGGCGTGCACTGGCCGCAGCTCTCATGCTTGTAGAAATAGGAGATACGCGCGATCGCCCGGATCAGGTCGGTCGACTTGTCCATCACGATCACCGCGGCGGTGCCGAGGCCTGACCGCAGCTTGCCGAGGCTGTCAAAATCCATCGGCGTGTCGATGATCTGCTCGGCCGGCACCATGCGCACCGACGAGCCGCCGGGGATCACGGCCTTCAGATTGTCCCAGCCGCCGCGAATGCCGCCGCAATGCCGCTCGATCAGTTCGCGGAACGGAATCCCCATCGCCTCTTCGACGTTGCAGGGGCGCTCGACATGGCCGGAGACGCAGAACAGTTTGGTGCCGACATTGTTCGGCCGGCCGATCGCCGCGAACCACGCAGCGCCGCGCCTGAGGATGTCGGGCGCCACCGCGATGGATTCGACGTTGTTGACGGTGGTCGGGCAACCATAGAGGCCGACATTGGCCGGGAACGGCGGCTTCAGCCGGGGCTGGCCCTTCTTGCCTTCGAGGCTCTCCAGCAACGCGGTCTCTTCGCCGCAGATATAGGCGCCGGCACCGTGCGCGACGTAGATATCGAACGGCCAGCCATTAAGGTTGTCCTTGCCGACCAGCTTGGCGTCATAGGCCTGATCGATCGCGGCCTGCAGATGCTCGCGCTCGCGAATGAATTCGCCACGCACATAGATGTAACAGGCATGCGCGCCCATCGCGAAGCTTGCGAGCAGGCAGCCTTCGACCAGGAGATGCGGATCGTGCCGCATGATCTCGCGGTCCTTGCAGGTGCCGGGCTCGGACTCGTCGGCGTTGACGACCAGATAGCTCGGCCGCCCGTCGGTGGATTCCTTGGGCATGAACGACCATTTCAGCCCGGTCGGAAAGCCCGCCCCGCCGCGGCCGCGCAGGCCCGAGGCCTTCATTTCGGCGATGATCCAGTCGCGGCCCTTGTCGATGATCACCTTGGTGCCATCCCATGCGCCACGGCGGCGCGCGCCCTCGAGCCCCCAGTCGTGGAGGCCGTAGAGGTTCTTGAAGATGCGATCCTTGTCGTCGAGCATGACTTGAAGCTTCCTTGGGGATCAACGATTGGATTGCGCGTAAGCGAGGCCCGCGGCGCATCCGCCGAAGGTGATCGCCCACAGCAGGCTGGATTCGAGCGTCGCGTTCAGCCCGTAACGCTGCAGCAGAAAAATGAACGCGGCCGCCGCGACGGTGTGCATAGCGATATAGCGCCAGTTCTTCATCGCACTGCCCCTCCCCGGCCCGATCACGGGCAATGTGCCGTTACGCGTCATGTGGTTTCCTTCAGCGTCGTCGGTCCGCCCACCGGCGCCGAGAACTGACGGTCGATCTGCGGTCCCGGCTTCGGCGGATTGCCGGACGCGAAACCGTCGAGCACCTTGCCGAAGTTCTCCTTGGTCAGATCCTCGTAGGTGTCCTTCCAGATCAGCACCATCGGCGCGTTCACGCAGGCGCCCAGGCACTCGACCTCTTCCCAGCTGAAATTGCCGTCCTTCGACAAATGGAAGGGATCGTGATGGATGCGGCTCTGGCACACCTTGATGATGTCCTCGGCGCCGCGCAGGCGGCACGGCGTGGTACCGCAGACCTGCACATGGGCTTTCTTGCCGACCGGCTGAAGCTGGAACATCGTATAGAAAGTCGCCACCTCCAGCACGCGGATGTAGGGCATTTCGAGGAGATCGGCGACGGCGCGGATCGCGGCTTCCGACACCCATCCCTCATGCTGTTCCTGGACGCGCCACAGGATCGCGATCACGGCGGACGCCTGGCGACCCGGCGGATACTTTTCGATCTGCGCTTTCGCCCAGGCGAGATTCTCTTCCGAGCACGCGAAGCTCGCGGGCTGCAATTCCTTCGGGGCGAGGCGGCGGACGGACATCGTTCAGTCTCTCATTGCACGCGAAGCCCGGCTTTCGCATTGAGCGCATCGATCCGGGCGAGCCAGAATGCGCTTGCGGTGCCGAACACGTTGTAGCCGACATGGGTTGAAACCTTGATCCGGTCCAGAATCGACAGGTCGGTCACGGCTTCAAGGCGGTTGGAATGGGGATCAAAGACGATCAGTTTCATCGGCGTCTGTTCGAGGATGTAGCGCGACACGGTGTGGGCGCGATCGCCGCCATGCTCTTCGCACAGGATCACACTGTCGCCCTGCAACAGCCGCGCGCCGCCCTTCATCGCTTCGATCTCGACTCCCTCGACGTCGAGCTTGATCAGATATTTGCCGGTCGGGCTGACCTTGCCATCGTCGAGCAGGTTGTCGAGCGCAATCACCGGCACTTCCTCGCCGTCATCCTGGCCGCCGGCGATCGAAAACGCCTCGTGCTTGGTGCCGGACAGTCTTGCGGTGCCCCGGCCGGCGCCGATCGCGCACTTCATCGTCTCGAAACGGTTGCCGTTGATATCAGCGTTGTTGACGAGTTTTGGATAATTCTGCCCCGACGGCTCGATCGCGATGGCCCTGTGCGCACCGAACGGCTTGCTCGAGACCAGGACCGACCAGTAGCCGTAATTGGCGCCGCAATCGAGCAGCGTGTAATCGACGTCGGCGGAGTCCTGAAACAACAGCTCCAGCTCGTCCTCATAGTGATAGGAACGGTTGAGCAATTTGCTCCAGTAACCATCGCCATAGGGAAATTCGAACACCGCGTCGTCGTTGAGCCTGACCGCGATGTTGCGCTCCGGCAGCGTCTTGCGCAGCAGATTGGCGCAAGCGATGTAGCCCATATGCGAGAAATGCGAGGAGATCTTCGATCCCGTCGACAGCGCCAGCGCAGCCAAGCGCTCCCACGCGTTCGCACCTTCGAGGGCGCCCGAAGCCCGGTCAAACTGGATGGGCGCCCGAGAGAAAGATGCGGTTTGCTGGGTCGACATCAAGGCTCCCATCAGTTGGAGCTCGGGCTTGGATAACAAGCCCAGTCGCGGAAAGACACGCAGACGTACTTGTGGTCAGCAGCCCTCAGCCGCTTGAAAGACCCGTACTTGGGTGTGCAGGAATCATGCGACCCGTTCGGCAGGACCCGCATCGTCCATCGCGTGCATTCGACCACTTCCTGAAGCTGGCCTTCCGCCATGACTTCAAACCCACGCTCCATCAAGTCCTGGAGACGGTCGGACGGCGCGCGATCGTCCGCGACGGCAATCGTCGCCATCGTTCCGACCGTCACAGCTATCGTGGCCGCGGCATTCATCTACCGATCAACCTCTCCAAACACGATGTCGAGCGAACCGAGAATGGCTGAGACGTCGGCGAGCAGATGGCCCTTGCAGATGTGATGCATCGCCTGCAGATGGGCGAAGCCCGGCGCGCGGATCTTGCACTTGTAGGGCTTGTTGGTGCCGTCGGCGACCAGATAGACGCCGAATTCGCCCTTGGGCGCCTCGACCGCGGCATAGACCTCGCCGGCCGGCACGCGCACGCCTTCGGTGTAGAGCTTGAAGTGATGGATGAGGGCTTCCATCGAGCGCTTCATCTCGCCGCGCCGGGGCGGCGCGATCTTGTTGTCGTCGACGACGACCGGGCCCTGGCCGTCCGGCGCGCGCAGCTTTGCGATGCACTGCTTCATGATGCGCACGGACTGGCGCATCTCTTCCATGCGGATGCAGTAGCGGTCGTAGCAATCGCCGTTCTTGCCGATCGGAATGTCGAAATCCATCTCGGCGTAGCANTCGTANGGCTGCGACTTGCGCAGGTCCCAGGCCGCGCCTGACCCGCGCACCATGACGCCGGAGAAGCCCCACTCCCAGGCCTCCTTCAGCGACACCACGCCGATATCGACGTTGCGCTGCTTGAANATGCGGTTGCCGGTCAGNAGCGTTTCGAGGTCGGCGACGACCTGCAGGAACGGATCGCACCACGCCTCGATGTCGTCGATCAGTTTCGGCGGCAGGTCCTGGTGCACGCCGCCGACGCGGAAATAGGCCGCGTGCATGCGCGAGCCGGAGGCGCGCTCGTAAAACACCATCAGCTTTTCGCGCTCTTCAAAGCCCCACAGCGGCGGGGTCAAGGCGCCAACGTCCATCGCCTGCGTGGTGACGTTGAGCAGATGCGACAGGATGCGGCCGATCTCGCAATAGAGCACGCGGATCAACTGGCCGCGGCGCGGCACCGTGATGCCAAGCAGCTTTTCGGCCGCGAGGCAGAACGCGTGCTCCTGGTTCATCGGGGCGACGTAATCGAGCCGGTCGAAATACGGGATCGCCTGCAAGTACGTCTTCTGCTCGATCAGCTTTTCAGTACCGCGGTGAAGCAGCCCGATATGCG
>C688J18823_10002826_pt1 | contig 10925 bp, 11 predicted proteins | sample HopSoiMetagenom1_FD_18823 | JGI IMG/M metagenome (IMG submission 18823) | reverse complement strand
ACAAGGCACGCCGAGCGCGCTCGCCTCGCCGGTCTGTTACGCGGACGAAGTGAAGCGCGACTAGACCAGAAACAGACGGTACGCCGGGTTGCGCGTCTCGTCGGCGTACGGATAGCCAAGCTTCTTCAGGAACGCGTTGAACTGCCGCGTCTCGCTCTTGGGCACCTGGATGCCGACCAGCACGCGACCGTAGTCGGCGCCGTGGTTGCGGTAGTGGAAGAGGCTGATGTTCCAGTCGCTCCTCATGTTTTCCAGGAACTTCACCAGCGCGCCTGGGCGCTCCGGGAACTCGAAGCGGTAAAGCAGCTCGTTCGTCGCGAACGGCGCGCGGCCCCCCACCATGTGGCGCACGTGCCACTTCGCCATTTCGTTATCGGACAGGTCTATGGTGGTCAAGCCGCCGCGGCGCAGATTGCGCACGATCTTGGTGGTCTCGCCGCGCCCCCGTACCTCGATGCCGACGAAGATGTGCGCGTCCCTCGAATCGGCGATGCGGTAGTTGAACTCGGTGATGTTGTTCGCGCCGAGGGTCGAGCAGAACTTCTTGAAGCTGCCCGGGCGCTCGGGGATCGTCACCGCAAGCACCGCCTCGCGATGCTCGCCCAGCTCGGCTTCCTCGGCGATGAAGCGCAGTCGGTCGAAGTTGGTGTTGGCACCCGACGCCACTGCGACCAGCGTCTTGCCACGGGCTGCGTGCCGGGCGACCCACGCCTTTGCGCCCGCCACCGCGAGCGCACCGGCCGGCTCGAGGACGACGCGCGTGTCCTCGAACACGTCCTTGATGGCCGCGCACATCTCGTCGGTATCGACGAGCACCATCTCGTCCACCAGCCGGCGGCAGAGGCGGAAAGTTTCCTCGCCGACCTGCTTCACCGCCACGCCGTCGGCAAACAACCCGACATGGTCGAGCGTCACGCGCCGCCCCGCCTTGAGCGAGCGCGCCATGGCATCGGCGTCCACCGGCTCGACGCCGATGATGCGGGTCCTGGGTGTGACCTTCTTGATATAGGAGCCGATGCCGGCGATCAGGCCGCCGCCGCCGACCGGCACGAAGATGGCATCGATATCGCCCGGATGCTGGCGCACGATCTCCATGCCGATAGTGCCTTGCCCGGCGATCACTTCGGGGTCGTCGTAGGGATGCACGAACGTGAGGCCGCGCTGTCGCTTGATGCGCAGCGCCTCCTGGTAGGCATCGGAATAGGAGTCGCCGTAGAGACGCACTTCGGCGCCGCGCGCCTGCACCGCGTCGACCTTGATGCGCGGCGTGGTGACCGGCATGACGATCACCGCCCGGCAGCGCAGTCGCTGCGCGGCGAGCGCCACGCCCTGCGCGTGGTTGCCGGCGCTCGCGGCGATCACGCCCTTCGCGAGGCGCGCACGAGGCAGCGACGCCATCTTGTTGTAGGCGCCTCGCAGCTTGAAAGAGAACACCGGTTGCAGATCCTCGCGCTTGAGGAGCAGCCGGTTCTTCAGACGCTGAGACAGCGCCGGTGCGGGCTCGAGCGGCGTTTCGGTCGCCACGTCGTAGACGCGCGCCTTGAGGATTCGCTCGAGATAATCCTGCCGTTTGGTACTCATAGACATGGGGCGCAGAATCTAGCATGGAGGCTCTCCTCGCCCTCTTCGGGGCCAGCTTCGTCGCGGCGACACTCTTTCCGCTGCCGTCGGAAGCGGCGCTCTTCGCCTACCTGCAGGCTTATCCCGAACACACTGTGCTCGGCGTGACCGTCGCGACCATCGGCAACACCCTGGGCGGCATGACGACCTACGTTCTCGGCCGGCTGCTTCCCAACCGCGGGATCGACAACCGGGCGCTGCGCGCGCTGCACCGCTGGGGGCGCGCCCGTGACCTTCTTCGCCTGGCTGCCGATCATCGGCGACGCGCTCGCCGCGGGCGCGGGCTGGCTGCGCGTGAACTGGGTCGCTGCGCTCGCCTTCATGGCCGTGGGGCGCCTCTCGCGATACATTGTGGTCGCGGTCTTCGCATGATCACCCTTCAAGCACTGCGCGAACGCGCCCGGGCCCTCAAGATCGAGCTGATCGCGCTCGCGCTGGCCGCGCGCCATCCGGACACGCCGTGGTACGCGAAGCTCGTGGTTGCCGGATGCGTCGCTTACGCGCTCACCCCGGTGGATTTCGTGCCGGACGCGATCCCGGTGATCGGCTTCATCGATGACCTGATCTTCATCCCGCTCGCCGTGGCATTCGCGGTGCGCTTCATTCCGGCGCCGGTGCTCGCGGATTGCCGTGCACGCTCGCACGAGATCGAGGCGCGCGCGCCGCGCTTGAGTCGGACGGCCTGGGTCCTCATCGGCTCCGCCTGGGCGAGCGCCGTCGTCCTCATCGCTTACTGGGCGATTTGATGCGCACCAAGGTCGGCATCGTTGGCGCCGGCCCTGCCGGGTTGCTGCTCTCGCACCTCCTCCATCTCGACGGCATCGACTCGGTGGTGATCGAGTCGAGGAGCCGCGAGGAGATCGAGGCCACCATCCGCGCCGGCGTGCTCGAGCACGGCACGGTCGAGCTGCTGAGGAAGACCGGCGTCGGCGGCCGCATGGATCGCGAAGGGTTCGTTCACGAAGGCGTCTACCTTCGGTTCGGCGGCCGCACGCATCGCATCGACTTCACCGAGCTCACCGGCGGGCGCTCGATCATGGTCTATGCGCAGCACGAGGTGATCAAGGATCTGGTCGCGGCGCGGCTCGCCGCGGGTGGAAAGATCCTCTTCGAGGTCAAGGACGCCGCGGTGTACGACCTCGACACGGCGGAGCCGAAGATCCGCTTTCACGACAAGAATTCGCTTGTTGAAATCACCTGCGATTTCATCGCCGGCTGCGACGGCTTCCATGGCATCACCCGGCCGTCGATTCCTTCACGCATGCGCCGCGAGTTCACCCGTGTCTATCCGTTCGGCTGGTTCGGCATCCTGGTGGAAGCACCGCCATCCACCGACGAGCTCATCTATGCCATGCATGACCGTGGCTTCGCCCTCGTCAGCACGCGCTCGCCGCAGATCCAGCGGCTCTACCTGCAATGCGATCCGAACGACGAGGTGAAGAACTGGCCGGACGCGCGCATCTGGGAAGAGCTGCACGCCCGCCTGGAGACGGGCGAGGGCTGGAAGCTCGCCCAGGGACGCATCTTCCAGAAAGGCATCATCGCGATGCGCAGCTTCGTCGTCGAGCCGATGCGGTATGGGCGGCTGTTTCTCGCCGGCGACGCGGCGCACATCGTGCCGCCGACCGGCGCGAAGGGCCTGAATCTCGCCGCCGCCGACGTCCGCGTTCTCTCAAAAGGATTGGCCAGCTTTTATGCGGGTCACGAGCAACTGCTAAAAGATTATTCGGCCACGGCTCTGCGCCGCGTCTGGCGCGCCGAGCACTTCTCCTGGTGGATGACCTCCATGCTCCACCGCTTCCACGACGAGACGCCGTTCCACCATCGCCTGCAGCTCGCCGAGCTCGATTACGTCGTCACGTCGCGCGCGAAAGCGCAGACGCTCGCCGAGAATTACGTGGGCCTGCCGCTCGACTAGTGCTGGCAAGCCTGAAGGTGCAGGTGGTCACGATCTGGTTCTGCCGCCGCCATCCCGATACGCCGTGGACGGCGAAGCTGCTCGCCGCGCTGGTCGTCGCCTATGCGTTCAGCCCGATCGATCTCATCCCGGACTTCATCCCGGTGCTCGGCCTTCTGGACGACCTGATCCTCGTGCCCATCGGCGTCTACTTCACGCTGCGGCTGATTCCGCCGCATGTGCTCGCCGCCGCCCGCGCAGAGGCGCAGGCCTGGATCGCGAGCAGGGCTTCACGTCCGAAGAGCTATTGGGCGGCGGCCGCGATTGTGCTGGTGTGGATTGCGGTCGCATACTGGGCCTGGACGCTCGTGAAAGACCTCCTGTGACCGCCGACGATATCGAGATCCTCGGACGCCTGCTGGTTGCGCTCGGCTCGGGCGCGCTGATCGGCTATGAGCGCTCCTTCCATGGACGACCGGCGGGGTTTCGCACGCACGCGCTCGTCTGCACGGCCTCCAGCCTGCTCATGCTCGTGACCGTCTACGAGGCGCACTGGATGCGGCAGGCGACCGCCATCGTGCAGATTGATCCGACGCGCATGGCGCAGGGCATCATGACGGGCATCGGCTTCCTCGGCGCCGGCGTGATCATCAAGGAAGGCCTGTCCGTGCGCGGCCTCACCACCGCGGCGTCGATCTGGATCACCTCGGCGATCGGCATCCTCGCCGGCATCGGCTTTTACTTCCCGCTCGTCGTGTCGGTCGTGCTCACGCTCGGCGTGCTGTCCTTCTTCCGCTGGATCGAGGCCCGCATGCCGTCGCAGGCCTACTTTTACTTCGCGGTGCGCTTCAGCCGCGATGCGTCCCTGACGGAGCGGCAGGTGCGCGAGCTCGTCGAGCAGCACGGCTTCAGCATCGCCAACTTCAGCTACCGGATGGAAGCTCCGGAGCGGGTTCGGCGCCACAACATGGCGATCCGCTCTGCCGACCGCTCGAGCGCCGGGCGCTTGGCGGTGACGCTGGAAAAGATGGACTCGGTCCTCGAATTTCGCATCACGCCAACCGGCGACTAGAAAGCGAGCGCGTTGGTCAGATCGCCGGCATTCGGGCGCACGCCCGGCAGCGGCTCGAGCCCGAAGCGGCGCGTGATGAACTTGAGGATCGACGTCGTGTCGTAGGACGTCTTGTCGACGAAGCCCTTCTTCGCGAACGGCGAGATGATCAGCGCGGGGATGCGCGAGCCAGGACCCCAGCGATCGCCCGCGGGCGGCGCCACGTGGTCCCAGAAGCCGCCGTTCTCGTCGTAAGTGACGATCACCAGCATCTTCGACCATTGCGGGCTCGCGCGCAGGCGTTTGAGCACGTCGTCGATATGCGCATCGCCTTCGGCGAGGTTGGTGTAGCTCGGATGCTGATTGAGGCGACCCACTGGCTTGTAGAAGGTCACGGCCGGAAGCGTTCCGTTCGCGATGTCCTTCATGAGATCGTCGCCGTCCTTCAGATGCTGGGCGCGATCGGGCGTGCCGGGCGCGAAGCGAGCGAAATAGTTGAACGGCTGGTGATGCGGCTGGAACGCCTGGCCCTTCGCCGAATAGATGACTTGTCGCGGCTCGCTCGGTTCGCGGCGCCCGTCGGCGGTGGCGGCGTTCCAGCCGCCCGCGTACCACGCCCATGAAACGCCTTTTGCCGAAAGCGTGTCGCCAATCGACTTCTCGCGCATCGGCGGCAGCGTGTGGCGCCCGGGATCGGCGAGCTCGAGGTTGCCATCCGCGGCGGGTGGCACGCCGCTTGGCTGGTAAGGCGCCTGCGTCGTGTTGACGCTGTAGCCGTCGGAAGTCACCGATCCGTCGAAGAGTTGCGCCACGCCTTGCGTCAGCGATGCAGGCGAAGTCGGGCGCCGGCGCAGATAGCCGTGCTCGTCGAGCTGCGGACGCGTCGCCGCCGGCGCGCCGGGATCGCGCGGCGTGCACGCGCACACAAGCCAGATGTGATTCAGGTACGAGCCGCCAAAAGCGCCCATGAAGAAGTGATCGGCGAGCGTGTATTCCTTCGCCCACTGCCACAGCCGCATCTGCGAGCCGTCGAAGTAGCCCATCGTCCATGCGCCCACGTTGGACGCGGCGACGAACCGGTTGTTGCGGCCGCCGTTGATCTGCTCGCGATGATGGAAGTAGGCGTGGATCGGATTGGGCAGCAGCTCGTTCCAGCTGCGATTGATCGGCGGCGCGTCAATGCGAAAGGGGCCGTTCGGCAATCCCGACGTCGGCAGGTCGGCGCGCATCGCGCCTTTCTGCACCGGGTCGTAGCTGGCGGGCAGATGCGCGAGCGGCTTGCCGTCCTGGTCGAGCTGCGTCTTCTGCTCGGCAGTGGCATTCGCAATGCCGTCGGCGCCGGGAAACAATCCGTAGAGGTGATCGAAGCTGCGGTTCTCCGCGTAGATCACGACGACATGCTCGATGCGCGAAAGGCCATCGCCGGCGGGCGTGGCGCAGCCGACCAGCAGGAATACGAATAAAGCAAGGGCGGCGGCGAACTTGTTCTTCATTGTTTCTCCTCGCTGCGAAATTACCGAATTGTGACTTGCCGCTGCACTGCAGGCAAAACTAAGATGGCTGCATGCCCGTCGGGGGACGGGCCTCAGCCCCACCGCCACCATGAACGTCTTGTTTATATGCGAGGACAACTGCGCCCTGAGCATAATGGCGGAGTCGATCCTGCGCGCCGTGGCGCCGGACCGTTTCGGCGCCTATAGCGCCGGCTGCTTCACCAACGGTCGTGTGAGTGCGCCTGCGCTCGAGCTGCTCGCGCGGCATCACCTGCCCGTGGCGGGACTTGAGGCCAAGAGCTTGCACGCGTTCCGCCAGTCGGCCGACGTGCGAGTCGATCTCATCATCACGTTGAGCGACTGCGCCGCCGAAGAGGATTACTCGGCTTGGCCGGGCGAGCCCTTCGTCGCCCATTGGACGGTGGCCGAGGCCGATGCCGCCGACCCCGACGAGGCGTTGCGCAACAGCTTCTGGACACTGATGCGCCGGATCAAGATCTTCACCAGCCTGCCGCACGGCAGGCTGAGCCGGCGATTGCTGGAACGGCGCGCCCTGCGCCTGGAACCGAGTTATCTGTAGTCACGAATCGGTAACAACGCCGGGCTAGCCTGCCGGCGTTGTCCAACGACCGACCGGAGATTCCTTGAAAGCGTGCCTCATCGCGGCCGCCTTGCTTGCCGCCGCGCCCGCGTTCGCGCAGCAGAAAGTCGTCAAGGTCGACGGCTCGAGCACCGTGTATCCCATCACCGAAGCCGTCGCCGAAGAATTCCAGAAAGCGAAGAAGAACCAGATCAACGTCACGGTCGGCATCTCCGGCACGGGCGGCGGGTTCAAGAAGTTCTGCCGCGGCGAGACGGATGTTTCGGACGCCTCGCGGCCGATCCTGGCGAAGGAGGTGGCCGACTGCAAGAACGCCGGCATCGAGTACTTCGAGCTGCCGGTGGCCTTCGATGCGATCACGCTGGTCGTCAACCCGAAGAACGCCTTCATCAAGCAGCTGACGGTGGCCGAGCTGAAGAAGATCTGGCAGCCCGCCGCCCAAGGCAAGGTCATGCGCTGGAACCAGGTCAATCCGGCGTGGCCCGATGCGCCGATCAAGCTCTTCGGGCCGGGCGCCGACTCGGGCACGTTCGACTACTTTACCGAGGCGGTGGTCGGCAAGGCCAAGTCCTCGCGCGGCGACTTCACCGCCTCCGAGGACGATAACGTGCTCGTCCAGGGTGTGGCGCGCGACGCCAGCGCGCTCGGCTACTTCGGCTTCGCCTACTACGTGGAGAACAAGGACAAGCTGAAGGCGGTGCCGGTGGTAAACGACAAGGGCCAGGCGGTGGCGCCGTCGCTCGAGGCGGTGGTCAAGGGCACGTATCAGCCGCTCTCGCGACCGATCTTCATCTATGTGAACGCCAAGTCGCTCGGCAAGCCCGAGGTGAAGGACTTCGTCCAGTTCTACCTGGAGAACGCAGCGCAGCTCGCCCAGGAGGTGAAGTACGTGCCCCTTCCCGCGCACGCCTACAAGACCGCCTGGGACCATGTGCTTAAGGGTAAGCGCGGCACCGTCTTCGGCGGCAGCGCGCAAGTGGGCATCACCATCGAGGAGCTGCTCAAACGCGAAGCTCGACCGTAAGAAGCCGCAGCCGCCGGCTGCGCGAGCGCGCCATCGAGGGCGTGCTGCTTCTCGCCGCCCTCGTTTCCGTTTTCACCACGATCGGCATCGTCACCATCCTGGTGAAGGAGTCGGTAGCGTTCTTCGAGCAGGTGCCGCTAGCCGCGTTTCTCACCGACACGCAGTGGACGCCGCTCTTCGACGACGCGCACTTCGGCATCGTCGTGCTCCTGTCCGGAACGCTGACCAGCTCGGCGGTGGCACTCGCCATCGCGATTCCCTTGGGAACGCTGATCGCGATCTATCTCTCGGAGTTCGCGCCTTTCCGGCTGCGCGAGATCGCCAAGCCCTTCCTCGAGCTGCTCGGCGGCGTGCCGACGATCATCTATGGGTACTTCGCGCTGCTCTTCGTGACGCCGCTGCTGCAGCGAATCTATCCGGAGCTGCCGGGATTCAACCTGCTCTCGGCCGGCATCGTCATGGGCATCATGATCATTCCCTATGTGAGCTCGATCTCCGAGGACGCGATGCGCGCCGTGCCGATGACCTTGCGCGAAGGCTCATACGCGATGGGTGCCACGCGGCTGCAGACGGCGCTGCGCGTCGTCGTGCCGGCGGCGTTTTCGGGCCTCGCCTCGGCGTACATCCTCGGCATCTCGCGGGCCGTCGGCGAGACCATGATCCTCGCCGTCGCCGCCGGCATGCAGCCCAAGCTGACTTTCAATCCGCTCGAGCCGGCGGCGACGATCACGGCGTACATCGTGCAGGTGGCGCTCGGCGACCTGCCGCACGGCTCGGTGGGCTACCAGACCATCTTCGCCGCCGGCCTCACGCTCATGCTGTTCACGCTCGCCTGCAACATCGTCGGCCATTTCCTCCGCAAGCGCTTCCGTGAAGCCTATTGATTTGCCCGACATCCGCGGCGTCATTGCGCGGCACAAGCGTTACGACGCGCTCTTCGGCGTGCTCGGCCTCGTCGCGCTGATGATCGGCGTGCTCACCTTCGCCGCGCTCTTCGCGGATATGGCGTGGAAAGGCGCCGGCCGCCTGGACTGGGACTTCTTTACGCACTTTGCATCGCGCCGCCCGGCACAGGCCGGCATCCTGTCGGCCTGGGTTGGCTCGACGCTGGTGATGCTCGTGACCGCGTCCTTTGCCGTGCCGCTCGGGGTCGCCGCCGGCATCTATCTCGAGGAGTACGCGCGCAAGAACTGGATCACGGATCTCATCGAGATCAACATCACCAACCTCGCCGGCGTGCCGTCCATCGTGTACGGCCTGCTCGCGCTCGGCCTGTTCGTCTACCAGTTCGGTTTCGGACAAAGCATCCTCTCGGCAGGGCTGACACTGGCGCTCCTCATCCTGCCGGTGGTGATCGTGGCGACGCGCGAGGCCATCCGCTCCATTCCACAGGCGATCCGGGAGGGCTCGTACGCGCTCGGCGCCACACAATGGCAGACCGTGCGCTTCCACATCCTGCCCTACTCGTCGGCGGGCATCCTCACCGGCGTGATCATCGGCATGGCGCGCGCGATCGGCGAGACCGCGCCGATCATCACCATCGGCGCGCTCACCTTCATCGCCTTCCTGCCGCCCTCGCCGGTCAAGGCGGCCCCGCCATTCATCTCCTTCGATTGGGTGTTCTCGCCCTTCACCGTGATGCCGATCCAGATGTTCAACTGGACCTCGCGCCCGGAAGCCGCGTTCCAGGTCAATGCGGCGGCGGCGGGCTTCGTCCTGGTGCTGATGACGCTCGCCATGAACGGCCTCGCCATCTGGCTGCGCTACCGCCTGCGTCGAAGGATCAAGTGGTAATGTCGGCGCCCGAGACCTTCATGGACCAGAAAACCGCCCTCGCGGCGAAGGCCGAGGTCGAGAACCTCGACTTCTACTACGGCGACTTCCGCGCGCTGAAAGCCATCGGCATGACGGTCTACGAGCGCCGCGTCACCGCCCTGATCGGACCCTCCGGCTGCGGCAAGTCGACGTTCCTGCGCTGCTTCAACCGCATGCACGACCTCTATCCGGGCAATCGCTATGACGGTCGCATCGTGCTGCAACCGGACAACGCCGATCTGCTCGCGCCCGATGTCGACCCGATCGAGGTGCGCATGCGAATCGGCATGGTGTTCCAAAAACCGAATCCATTTCCAAAGTCCATCTTCGAGAACGCGGCCTACGGCTTGCGCGTACGCGGCGAGCGCTCGCGCCGGCGCATCGAGGAGAAGGTCGAGCAGTCGCTGCAGGACGCGGCGCTCTGGGACGAGGTGAAGGATCGGCTGCACCAGCCGGCCTACAACCTCTCCGGCGGCCAGCAGCAGCGCCTTTGCATCGCGCGTGCCTTGGCGACCGATCCGGAACTGCTGTTGTTCGATGAACCGACGTCCGCGCTCGACCCGATCGCCACCAGCTCGATCGAGGAGCTGATCCACGACCTAAAGGAACGCGTCACCATCCTCATCGTGACGCACAACATGCAGCAGGCGGCGCGCGTCTCGGACTTCACCGCCTACATGTACCTCGGCGANCTGATCGAATTCGGCGTGACGGACGAGATCTTCATCAAGCCGAAGAAAAAGCAGACCGAGGACTACATCACCGGGAGGTTCGGCTAATGGGTATCTCGGAGCACGCCTCCAAGCAGTACGACCTCGATCTCGATTCCATCCGCTCGCGCGTGCTGCAGATGGGCGGCCTCGTCGAATCGCAGATCCGCCGCGCGATCGAGGCGCTCGGCAGCGGCGAGCGCGCGACGCTCGACGACATCATCGCCACCGATCACAAGGTCAACGCCATGGAGGTCGCGCTCGACGGCGACTGCAGCCAGGTGATCGTGCGCCGCCAGCCGGCGGCGAACGACCTTCGAATGATCCTCGCCATCACCAANACNGTGACCGACCTCGAGCGCATGGGCGACGAGGCGCAGAAGATCGCGCGCATGGCGAAGAGCATCCACGAGCGCGGCCCCGCCCCGAAGCCGCCGGTCGAGCTGTCGCACGCTTCGGAGCTCGCGATCTCCATGCTCCGGCGCACGCTCGACGCCTTCGCGCGCCTGGACTGCGCCATGGCCGCCGAGGTCATCCGGGACGATGCCGGCATCGACGCCGAGTTCGGCTCCATCCTGCGCCAGCTGATCACCTACATGATGGAAGACCCACGCACCATCTCCACCGCGCTCGACATCATCTGGATCGCGAAGGCGATGGAACGCATCGGCGACCACGCCAAGAACATGGCGGAGCAGGTGATTTACATCGTTA
>C688J18823_10002825_pt1 | contig 10926 bp, 8 predicted proteins | sample HopSoiMetagenom1_FD_18823 | JGI IMG/M metagenome (IMG submission 18823) | reverse complement strand
GTTTATAAGTTGTGAATATGTTAAGAGTATCGCCTTCCCCGAAGATGGCATCTAGGATTTTGGAATGTCGAATACAAAAAGAACTTGTAATAAGAGGGATTTTTGGTAGGCATAATAGTCACTTTTGATTAAATATTTATTGAATGTATATTCGATTAGGAATCTGCTCCGGCTGCATAAGATAAAAGCGAACCTAGAAGAAAATCTGGAATTTGCTATACCAGCTCTTGAAAGGAAAACAACCCTAGAGGTATCAGACCATATTAGCCGAATCTTGTGCTATATTACTTTCTATACTGTGCCGCAAATGTCGCAACTTCGCTACTACCTAGATCATTTTGAAATTGTTCTCTTATTATTCTACCGTAAATAACCAAGTCTCGAGCGAGCATTCTCAAGCGTCTCTCTAAAGCAGGATTTGTAATGCTTCCGTCTTCATCAAAATCATGGTCCCCATTAATCGCCACTCCGTATGGCATACTCCATCCATAACATTGTCGAACAGCTGTCCGCATCTGATCCATGACGGTCAAGCCCCTTTCATGTGACGTGCAGACGTAGGCAAATGTTTTGCCCGCAAATTCCCTCCAAAAATGATCGAGAAAATTCTTTATTGTACCCGACATCGAACCGTGATAATCTGGAGATGCTAGTATGAGAGCGTCAGCCCGATTCACGTCATCGGTAATCCTTAGAATATCATGTCTGTCGGTATCATTATTGTATCCATTAGGATCGTAAAACGGTAAAGGATGCTTTCGCAAATCAAGCAGTCTTGATTCTGCACCATGTGTCTTTGCAGTCTCCAATATAATCTTTAATGCCAGCGTACTGCGTGAAGTTTCTCGCATGCTGCCGCCTACGCCCAATATCTTTAACAGCATAAAGGGATGAATACTTATGTAGTTATTTTATCTATCGTTTAGTACTTGTAATTCAATATCCAGAGAGGTTTTACTATCTAGAGTGCTTTAATGACAATGATATCATGATTCAATTTATGTCAAATTTATTAATTCCTAATCTATATTTTGTGATCTCCTGCTGAAATGAAGAGTTCATATATATGGTCTTAATCTAGAACTTTGACGGTTACTCTTTTTCGTATATATCGCCATTCTAGCGCATCTTGCCAGGACTAGGATATCGGTAGCCTAGTTCAACTTGATTACAATTTCAAACTATCGCATGTAACTCCTATTAGGTAAATCTGTATTTCCATATTTAAGGCAATTTATATCTGGGGAGATCAATGGCCTAGCAAAAACAATGTCTAATAATCGCGGCCACTCTCGTATCAGGCATAGCCCTAATGCTACTTATTCATCGAGCTCAATTATAAGTATGACGAGGCTCATAACAGTCAATCGGTGCTCTATTATTGCAATGAGCAACTGCCTATTCTTTCACGTCATTTGTCTTAATATTTCATATGTACTCTATAGTTTCTGTCTTTTACAACAAGACTCTATTGGTTGTAACTGGCGTGAGTCCAAGCTAAGCTACAACTCCTAGAATATTCTGTCTGCCATCTTAGTCTACTAATGATCCAGTTTTAGCCGGTACTAATTGAATATAGTCTTCGTCTGCTTTTGGGTTCACTATTAGTACTGCAAAAAAGTAACACAAGGATTGAAATGATGTTAGGCAGATTGAAAATCTATCTAAATCCAAACACTTATGTCATTTTGCCTCTTTTCGAGGCAAACAATGTTAGTTATATCCTTTTCCTAGTGGAGTAAAGCATAGAAGGCGAATTTCAAGTTATTTTTTTAAAAGAACCTTGATGGATATTGACTAGATTTAAGATTACATTTACGAAGTCAGAGGTAAAGGTTAATCCAAACTGGTTTACTGAAAGATACTATTCGGTTATGTCTCCGTTCCAGTTTATGATTAGCATTAATTTTCTCTCATTAACGATGTGAATAATTCATAGACAAATAATAGCTAAGCAAAATAGAAACCAATCTTATTTATCATCCGTGATGGAGATCTTACGAGTAAGAAGACTAGCAATGCTTGCTTCGCGCCTTTTGCATGTGAAACAGATACTACCGGATAAGGCAATAGTTATCTTATTATTCGGTTTTTCTCTGCTCGTTTTGGCATACCTTGTAAATGGGGTAATAGAAGTTTCAGCAAAGAGCATCCCTTCTATAATGATTGCCCTCGTCGCTAATACCTCACCAAGGTGGGCAATCGACGAGATCGGAGTAATAGGCGTAACGGAGCATGCTCATTCAAAAGATTATCAAATAGATGTTGACTGGGGAGATGGTATTCAATCCCTTGGCATTCCTATAACTTCAAGTGATGGTAAATGGGGACCTGTGTATCATGTCTACTCTGCTTCGACGAGCAGTTCTAATCCTCAAAAATTGACGGCATTCTTAAGAAGCACGAATAACTTGAATATATATGAAGCGGGCAGTCTCGAGAGTCATAACATACATAGTGAAACATACGCAGTTGAAGTACAGCGACATGGCAGCGTCATTTCCGCTGATAGAAATATTGGTCCAAATATTATGAATAAAAGTGATGGTTTTCTGTCAACAACCCTTGTTGATAAAGAGGATCTCAAAAATGGGATTTCGAAATCTCTAATACAATTAGTAGATGCAACAAACGGGGAAAGAATCACAGCCATCACGAATCATAGTGGCAAAGCAGTAATTCCGATTCAACAATATATAACAAATAGTAATTCGATGAATAATAATAATAGTCCGAAGAATCTCCAGTTAAAATATGCAGGGGACTCCATGTACGAGGGGTCATCAATTTTGTTGAATTCAGATAATCTTCAAGTTGTAAGTGACAATGCTATTCGAAATAGCAATTATATTGATACAATCCAAAAAACGATCTACGAATTTACTAGAACATTCATCGTAGGTTTGAGCTTCGGAGCCGGCATTTGGCTCACTATAAATGGAATCGCACGGAAATACATTAGAACTAGTGTAAATAGCGATGGCTTCACAAACACGGAATACTCTTAATAGAATATCGATCTCCACTACGATATTCATATTGGTTGAGCAAATTCACTCTTATGTTTTATACCTAAATAAATATTTGAATTCGACCAAAATAATAGAAGATATATAATATGTCTTCAATTAGAATGATAAAATAAATCAACTGGACTTGAGTAAGATTCTGAAAGAAAAGTTACGAACACAAATTTGGATATATTCAGGACAAAGTCTATCAAAAAATAAGTTCTATTAATCATATTTAGCGGTATTATTCTGTTAGGTATCATTAGTACATTAATGGCAAACTGTAGTATGCCAAAAAATTATGCATCGTGGATCCTATCAATCTCCAGCGCGTGAATTAGATTGGTACTACACATTATGGTATCGTTTAAGAGTGTATTATTCGATATTCAGGGGACGTTACATATGTATTTGATGATGGAAGGGAGTCTTGTTCATTCGTTATTACAAGTTAGGCCCAAGAGCGATGCTCATTATCTCCTATCATGCTCAAAACGATTGAATTAAACAGCTAAATTGATGAGGTGTAAGTAGGTACTGATCGATTAGTCCTCAATTACTTCCATTATGCAAGCATCTGCATCTCTTAATTCGTAGGAGAAGAATGTTGGGACTATGTTTCGAACGTGAATAAATTTTAGATTTATATTTGAATGTTCTACAAGAATAGTTAAGATTGGATAAAAAAGTGATCCTATCTCTTGGAATAGGAATTGGTGCAACTATCATAGTCTATATGGCTTTAACGGGTTCACTTGATCAGCCGATTATCAACCGGATTCCCATTCCGCCAGAAGCTGCCATTTCTATAGTTCTCGCCCAAAAAAATTCAATGCATCTTACTCCAAAAGATTTTGCGGTGGGTTATGTCTATATTAAGGGAAATGGTGAATTTTATGAATCTAACGCAAACTCAAATTCTATAGGACAATATCTAGGTACCGCAGCTTCCACGATTAGTGGGGGGAACTATTTTGCGTGGAAAGTTCAAAATAAGAAAGATGGCATAACATATTTTGTTGAGCACATCGATGGTGACATAGTCTCCGAATCAAAATAATTTTTTAATCGTGTTGTGATAATACAGCTATTTTATGGAAATTTTACTTTAGTCGAATTTAGGTTTATGATAACTCAAAGCTTATTCTTGATTATTGGATTTTTACGTCTCTCTCAGGTGTTTGAGTATCGTGAATGGACCAACCCTATTCTGAAGGTGAATTTAATTTTAGCTACACCACTGTAAGAGGTCTTATTTTTCTCAATTCCTACGTCATATAACCTGAGTTTAATATACTTACAGAAATTAATCCTTCTTTGCCACAACTCTCGCAATCGCACCATTTATGGTATCTGACCAGTAAATACCCCTTTAGAACTTCGACTAGTAATGCTCGTAAAACATACCAGCCCGAATCCATACTACCTTAATTCTAATCTCTCAAGCATGCAATATTCATCAAAACAAGATATGGGTCAACAACTTAAACAGCGACTATACCGAAGTAAAAATGCATAATTGTAGTAGTAATTAGTTAATATGAGAGACTTCATTTAATATATTTGCAACAGAAGTTGCTCCTACTTAGTACGTGGTGATTACGATTCAAATTGAAAAATAAGGGAAGAAAAAATAAAACTATATCCCCAGTAGAATTTAAAGATGAACACTTGGACCTGTTTGTAGCCACCTTAAGGAAGGTTGATGGGTATCCTAAGGTAAGAAATTTACAAAAACTGTTAGCTCCAAGACTTAACCTACATATGATTAACGCAATTTTGAGATACCTGAAGAATTCGAAGAAAATAGAGATTGATCTTGATGGAAATATTATTTGGATTAAGGAAGAACACACAAACAACCAGCTCAGTATCGCGGAGACTGCCAATTTTTCCCAAGAGTTCAGGGATTATTACTCTGGAAAAGCAGATAAGAAAGAGAATCAGTCTGAAAATATCTGAATTTAAAATTTGGTCAATTCGTTGATCTTCACACTCTATTCCCATATCGCTTTTGTCATTTGAGAATTCTCGCGGCTGTCGTTTGCGTATTAGGGGGTAAGCACAACTTGGAATTCATCAACCAGGCCTCCTGAAGATACTCGTAATGAGCAATATCGAAATAATTCATTAAATACGTGAGAGTTGGAGCAAACACCAAAGATTTAATTCAAGTTTCGGAAATTAAATTGAGTTCACACTAATTTCGAGAATCACTTCCTTAGAACTCAGCAGATTTGACATTTATGTGATACCAATTTCATACTGAAACGAAATCTAAATTATCAATGCTTGATCGTAGTCTGTTCAGCCGAGAAGATTATTATCTAAATAACTTAATTAGTCGAGTCATATTACTACTGTTGGGCCAATGACTAAATCTAATAACGAGTCAGTCATGCTGTTTAAACCCTTCTTGATAGCGGGCATAATAATTCTGGCCTTTGGAATAGTTTGTATCCTTATAGGAAGTAGTTTTATATCTTTTAGGGAGGAGGCTGATGGATTCAAAATTATAGGCTTACGATTTCTTGTGGGAGGTGCGATTTCGATATCTCTTGGATTTATTGCAAAGCATTTTCTCCTGATAAAATATTTATGGAAACAACGGATTTGGCCGAGAAATAGATCAGAAGAAAGCAACTTTTCAAATTGGTATAGGCCATGAATATATTTTATTAGTGTTGGCTTACTAAACTATAACATTGGTAGATATTGTTTATCTAAACCCATCCAAGCTTAATTTTAATACTAAGGTAGAAAAATATCAGAGACCTAACGATCAGGAAAAGCTTGTTCTTAGTAATTCTTCTCATCCGCATAAGCCGATATCTGATAAGTGACAGTCGCATGCTATTAAATTACGGTTATTTCGTTCTATTAATGTATCTACAAACCGTGCCTCATAGATTAACAAGTCTATCATGTTTTTGTAATAGTTCTTGCTTTTGTACTTTGCTAAAGGAATTCAAATCAAATGTAGAATAACTGCAATAAAATTTAAACGGCAAAGATCCAGCGGAAGATATTTCCTCTTCATGTTTGAAAAGCTCATAGATCCTCAAAACAGGATGGAAGAAATTTCCCATGTCGGAGATCACTATTACTCCATCTTTAGATAATTTGGTTCTACGTCTGAGAAGCATTTTTAGCATTATCATTATCCCTACAAAATCATTTTTCAGGCCAAAATATGCTCTCCTCGAATCCACGATCACGATTGAACCATCTACCTTATATGATTCTAAAGCATCGACTTTATTCTTCAAAATTTCTGATATCCTAGCCGAAGAAATATAGTGCGATAAAATTAGAATAATTTCATTTGAAGAGATTACACACTTACAATAATTTATAAAAATATCAACTAGATCTACAATATTTGAATATATAATAATGTTATGCTCTATATCAGTTCATATATTGAAAGCATTCGCACGTATTTATTAGTTATTTGTAATATTGAAGAATACCCCAAACGCAAGATTATTGAAAAATATTATTACATCTTATTACGTTAAATAAGCGATATATGATCATGAAGGTAAATTGTGCCATCGATTCCAATATGCAGGATATTGTACTTGATCTTCAGACTCTGATTAGACAGCCAAGCAGTGCTTCAAATAAACAAAATCTTGTCCGATGTGCACACCTTGTGGCAGCAATTATGACTAAAGCTAATGTCAAAACTGAACTAATATATCTAAATGATCAAGGAGAGGATGATATACCTCCTATAGTCTTTGGTGAGGTTAAATCACGATCAAATCCATTAGGCAAGACTATATTATTTTACAATCATTATGACGTCCAGCCAGAAGGACCTGTAGATCTATGGAATAATGAACATCCATTCAGTGGCGATGTTGACGGCAATTACATTTTTGGCCGTGGTTCATCCGATGATAAAGGGGAGTTAATTACTCGAATTAAGGCTGTCGAATATTATTTGAAAGAGACAGGAGATGTTCCATGTAACATAAAATTTATTGTCGAGGGAGAAGAGGAGATAGGAAGCTTACATATTCAAGAATATCTTTTGAAATACGAGAAGAAATTTGCTTGCGATGGAATAATCTGGGAATTGGGTCTCGTAGACTCCAAGGATAGGGCAGTTATACATTTGGGACTAAAGGGAATATTGTCTGTAGATCTCGTCGCAAGAGGTCCATCTCACGACATTCATTCTAGTTTGGCAGTCTTGGTGGAAAATCCTGCGTGGATATTAGTGCGGGCCTTAGGCACGATCAATGATAAAAACGAAAGGATATTGATCAATGAATGGTACAGAGACATAAAGAATACGACGGAAGAGGAAATTCATGCTATAGAAAATGAACCATTTGATAAAGATGATTTTAAGAAGGAATATGGAGTAAAGAAATTTGTCAATAACTTAGATGGAGTTGAACCCCAAAGGGCTCTGATTGAGAGGCCCACTTGCAATATCTGTGGCTTATCATCTGGTTATACTGGTAAAGGCAGCAAGACAGTATTGCCTGCCAAGGCAATCGCGAGGCTAGAATTTAGACTAGTCCCAGATATGGATCCTGAGAAACAATTTGCTCGCCTTCAGGACCATCTTGTAAAAAATGGATTTGAAAACTCTATAGAATTGAAAATGATTGATGGCGTAAAGCCTGCTCGGACATCAATAAACGATCCATTTATAAAGTCAGTTAAAAGCGCTGCAACTCAAACCTTTGGAAAAGCAGTGATTAGCGTCTCTTCTGCGGGCTCTGGTCCAATGTATCATTTTAAGAAAATACTCGGTGCACCATGTATTTGCATAGGAGGATCCTACAAATACAATCGATCTCATTCACCTAATGAATTCGCTAGATTGGATTTGATTAATAAAGCTACTAAATGCATAGCAAACATAATGCGAAATTATGGACAAGACAATCTATAGCGATAGGTTCGAAAATAGCTCTAAATCAGTAGAACTAATATCTGTTTCAAAGTGAAATTACTCCAATTCGAGAATTAAGTTTATTTGACGATGCTAGTTTTATTTTTGGTAGTAACTACTTGATTTTATTCTGATACGATTGATTCGTACTCAAGATATGTCATTATTGCTGCCAATTATTGATCCAAAATCGAGGATTTCGTTAAAATTCTTAGTAAAAGCCACAGAAAGTCTTCGGAATGTCGATAAGATATTCTTCTATTTTGTTATTATCCAGTCCTTAAACGAGTAGGTTACTATTCTAGCCCACCTGCAACACTGTCTCATATATAGCCACAATGCGATTTGCGTTTAACCCTTTAGCTGATGAGGCGGCCGATCTGACACCATCGTCATATGTTAAAGACATGAGTAGTAGATAGTTATTTGGATGAGGATCAAGTTCAGCGAGAAGTTTATTCTTTGCCAAAGCCATCTTCATATTCTTACCGTGATTTACATCGAAGGTAGATATTGGTTTACCAACGGTTTTAATTTGAGCGAGCGTGCCATTCACATTCACATTCGCTTTCAACAGTTCTGCTTTTGCAGTTGTCGGGATTGTTCCTCCACCTATTTGAATGCCTATTGAGTCATTCGGTTTGACATTCAATGAGTTCAGAGCAACCGTAGAGGCAGTACCGCTGGAAAAATTTCCAAGAAAGAAACCATTGGTCAGAATTCCCATCAACTGCATTGGTTTTATTGATTTCCACGTGAGGTGACCCTCAGTCTGGCTCTGTAAAGATTGATTTTGTATAATCCTAACCTTGGGAATAGTAATACCAGAGACATTCTTAGACAAGTGACCATAAGTAGTGGTATCTAATGTACAATTGCACGTACTATTTGTTGGCACTCTTTGTGCTAGAACGGGTGTAGCTATGGAATACAAAAATGATTTGCTAGTTGTCGCAGAGGACTGGGAAGGCATCATCAATGGTACCCCCGGTAATAACAGAATAATTAGGCTCGCAACCAAGAGTGCTACAGCGTATTTAGCTTTGGCGCGGCGAACGTTTTCTGAAATTCTTCTTTGATGGGAATTGACGGAATTAGGCGTCCACAAATTTTTTCTATAAATGTCGTAATGTTGCTCGTCTATAAATCTGCTACGGTTAAGTAGTCCATAATGCTGTTATTGATTTTTTGATAGCTAGATTATGCCATTCAAGCTCAGTCTCTGCGATTGGCGCTTGAAACCTCTTTTTATTAATGTCAGGTTGGGGGTTATCCAAGACTGTATCGACTTGTGATATGTGCTCTGTGTAGCGCTGCGTAACGCAGCATTAGATCCTAGGCATCAAAACTTGTAACCATTATTATAACTAACTCACAAATAATGAAGAACCTTGCAGGACAGTCGCATATGTTGTCAGAGAACCGTCAGTATGCAAGATTGCGACATACCATAGCTGATGTAGATATGAATATATAATAATGGCGAACAAACGTCCTGATCATCACCCTCGTTACAGAATCGTAATCTGTTGATTACATCTTCAATAACCCCGAGGGTAGTTTAATTTAAATTTATGCCCAAGTTAGCCGCTAGGTACTGTTATAATGCGGAACAGGGAAATAAAACGAAACTGCAGAGTAGTCAGGCGGAACTAAAAATCCAAATTTAAAGTACTATACTTCACATTGAATTCAATTAATCCAGAACGAAACTTACAATAATAAATAATTATCCAAATATTATATTACTGGTTTCTAAAAGGTAGAGGAAAGAAGGAAGCACACTTCTACTGCTATTTTATGATCTCTAGGTTAGGAACTATTTTATATATTGAGCCCCGACCAAGTGAAACTATGTACAAGTAACCATCAGGACCAACTTCCATATCTGATATGCCACCAAAATTAGATCCAAATATCAATCCGTTTGTTTCGTTATCTGTGTCAGCTATTCGATCAACGAGGGGACCTTGTAATGCTAGACTTGTTCTATCTGCGTTCATCTTAAAATGAAATATTCTACCATGGTGGATATCCGATACGAAGACATCGTTTTCATAATTTTTCCCCAGTTTTGAAGAGTTAAGAAAAAGTATCTTAGTTGGACCGGTTGTATCATGCCACGTAAACTCAGGATCGTGATATTTGCCCTTACCGCCAAAGGTAAATAACTGAGAGTAGTCGAAATCCGGAGGCGCTTTTCCCTGGACTTGCACCCATCCGCTATTAAATCCTGGTTTCACCAAATTAATTTCATCATTTGAACCTGCACCATTTTCTGTGTCCCACAAATTTTTAGTCAAAGGATCAAAACTTAATCCAAACGTATTTCGTATCCCATAGGCGTAGTACTTGTTTACAGGACTGGTAGTTCCAAGTATCCCGTTACCTATGGGCTTGCCATCTTGAGTGATTCTAAGTATCCCACCTGTGCCGTCAGCCGGTCCTCCGTCAGGTACGTTCTGTGCTTGACTACTATGACCATCTACATCTCCGATTGGGACGTACAAATTATTATCTGGACCAACTACTATCGAGCCAGCGTTATGTCTTGGTCCTGGAGTAGCGGGTAGATCCAAAATAATCTTCGGATTGATGAGTCTCCCTCCAACATACTCGTATCTGTATACACGATTCGCAACAGACGCACTACCATCAGGATTACTAGTTGATGAATTTGTCTTCTCAGTAAAGTACAAGAAAACATACGTAGGACCGTTCCTATTATGTGCAACGGCAATTCCAAGCATCCCTCTTTCTACCTGTGATTCCACGTTTACCTTTAGAAGAGGTTTACTCAATACCTTGCCATTTAGGATCCTCTCTACAGTACCTTTGGCCTTTTCTAATACCAAGATGTCGTTATTCCCTACGAAGGCTATAGTGGTGGGAAGGCTCAATCCGCTAACGACCGTATCTGCTTTCAAATGCAGGTCTTTTAAGATAGGTGTTCCGGCATTGTGGGCAAACAAAGAACCCGGTATTTCCATTACTCTG
>C688J18823_10002823_pt1 | contig 10928 bp, 11 predicted proteins | sample HopSoiMetagenom1_FD_18823 | JGI IMG/M metagenome (IMG submission 18823) | reverse complement strand
GGCCCTGACACGGTCACCGCTGGCGTGTCCACCACGGTAGCCACCGGCGGATCCCTCGCCGGAGCGACCACGCTGTCCGTGAACGCCAGCATCGCGGCGAACACCTACATCTCCGTAGGCGCGGGCTCGACCCTGGAGTACGCGTTCGTCACCGCCGTGTCCGGCTCCGGCCCCTACAACCTGACGGTGACCACGGTCGTCGGGCAGACCGTGGGACTGACCAAGGCGCACATCGCGACCGAGGCCGTGCAGGCGACCAGCACTCACGTGTTCAAACAGTCGTCGGACCCGACCACCAAGAAGACGTACAGCTTCACCGTGTACGACACGACGCAGACCGTGTCGTACTCCGGCGCGGTCATGTCGGACCTCGCGATCAAGATCGACCCCAAGAGCGCGGTCATGTTCGACGTCAAGTACATGGCCTTCCCCCAGGTTGTGCAGTCGAAGCCGATCCCGACCTACACGGCGCTTCCGCCCGCGCTTGGCTGGGAGTGGAACATGACCAACGCCGGAGCGACGACGTCACGCGGTCTGACCTACGACATGACCGTGAAGCGCGCGGTCGAGCCGATCCACTCCAGCGACGGAATCCAGGCACCACGCGAGATCTTCCAGGGCGCGTTGGAAGTGGACGGCACATACAAGACGATCTTCGAGAACCAGACGGATCTGAACCTGTACCTGAATTACACCCAGACCCCGACAACCGCCACTCTTCAGCAGCCCGCGTCCGGCACCAACGGAGTTGGCGCGTCGCTGGCCCTGACGATGTCGAAGTCCGGGTACTTCAAGGGAAAGCGGGACCTGTCGTCCAGCTACGTCCAGGCTGACTTCAGTCTGGCCGGCATCTACAACGCCACCGACGGCGGCGCGGTGTCCGCGACACTCGTCAACTACCAGTCCACCGCATACTGATCAACAAACCCCGCCGTCCACAATGGACGGCGGGGTTTCTCTGTAGGAGGTCATCATGGGATACGCAAACCGCCTTGTGCACGTCGACTTCACCGAAGAGCTTGCGGAAGCGGGTGACTGTGTGTGGATCACCATCCGCAATCCGAAGCTCATGACCGCCAACGAGTTGCGGCCCCGCGAAGTCGCCATGATGCCCGACGGTGTGACCCCCGTGAACATGGACGATGCCACCGAAGCCATGTACGAGACGCTGTCCAAGCTGATCGTGGGCTGGCACGTGTACGACGCGTCCGACCTCGCCCTGAACGAGGATGGAACCCCCGGCGCGCAACAGTTGCTGGCCATGCCGCCCACACCCCAGCTGGTCGCGAAGCTCCCGGCCGTCATTATCAAGCGGCTGTCGGAGGAGATGACCAACGCCGTAAACCCCCAGTAGGGCCAGGGCATCCCTACTCGGAGGACGTGCTTTGGCCCGCTGAGTCCATCTATGAGGGCACCTGGGCGTCAGGTCCGCCACCCATGGAGTTGGCGGACTTTGAACTCATGTACCACATGCATTGGACATGGACCGACCTGGAGAACACCCCGCCGTACGTGAAGCGATACACGTGGGATCTGTTGCAGGCCAGGCTTTCCGCAGAAAAGGACGCTACCGAGCGGGAGACGAGACGTGGCCGGTGAACTCATGCCTGGCGTGTTCACCGCCCTGTTTTCGCGGATCGCGGTGGAGGCGCAGACGAAAGCGGCGGCGGCGCTCGCGGTGATCGGCACCGGAGTGGAACGCCAAGCCAAGATCAACGCTTCCACCGGGGCGCATCCCTACGGCACGCCGACACCTGCCCGGCCCGGAACCGGACCGGCGCGGGTGTCCGGCACGCTCGTGCGCTCAATCACCCACACCGACCCCGCCATGGACGCGTTCGGCTGGTCCATGAAAGTGGGCACAGCGGCCGGGCTGTACCCGACGTACCGGACCATGTACGGCCGCACCTTCACCAGCAAGGTCCCGGCGAACAAGTATGGATACATCCTGGAAGTCAAGGGGATCCGCAACGGGGCCAAGTACCCGTTCATGGGTCCGGCCGTGGACTTCGCCACTCGACATCTGGCGGCCCTGGCGTACGAGAAGATCTTCGGGGCTCCGTGGAACGTGAGCTGACCTCACAGGGAGTGCGCCATGGCTGACCAGATCAGCGATCTCTATGTGCTCCTCCGTGCCGACACCGGACAACTGATCGGCGGCTTCACCGAAGCGTCCGTGTCCGGCGAAGAGATGGCCGCCAAGATTGCCGCCGTCACAGCCAACGTCGAAGCGGAAATCGTTCGCATGAACGAATCCCTGCTGTCGGTTGGCGCGGCGGCCGACGAGATGGCGCTTCAGTCCAACGCTGACATGGAAGCCATGTCGCTCAAGACGAAGAAGATGTCACTCGACTTCGAAGCCATGGCCGTCAAGGCGGAAGCGTCCACAATGGCCATTGGCGCGGCCACCGCCAAGGCCGAAGCCGACACAGCGAAGACTGCCGCCGCCAACACCGCCACCATGGTCAAGGTCGGGTTGGGCATCGCTGCCGCCGGAGCCATTGTCATCGGGGCCACGGCGAACATGGCCGGCGACTTCGAATCCGCCACCAACCGAATCGTGGTGTCCGCCGGAGAAACACAGTCCAATCTGGCCATGGTCCGGCAAGGCATCCTGGAGATGGCCGGGCAAGTCGGCGACAGCGCCATGGACCTGGCCAAGGCCGGGTACGCCATCGAATCCATGGGCTACCACGGACAGGCCGCCCTGGACGCCCTCAGGGCTGCCGCGCAGGGCGCGAAAGCCGAGAACGCCGACCTGAACACGGTCGCCAAGGGCCTCACCGCCACCATGAACGACTACGGCCCCAAGGTGGGCGACGCGGCCACCGTCATGTCCAAGCTCGTGGCCGCCGTCTCCGACGCCGGAACCACCTTCGAAGACTTCACGGGCGCGCTTCACAACATCCTGCCCCTGGCTTCCGCCATGAACGTCCCGTTCGAGGACATCACCGGCGCGTTGGCGGAGATGACCGCACACGGCATGAGCGCAGACCAGGCGTCCCAGAACCTGGCGAACTCGCTGCGGTCGCTGCAAAAGCCGTCCCAGGATCAGACGCAGTACCTTGCGCAGATCGGAATCACCGCGTCCGACCTGACGGACAAGCTGTCCACGCGGGGACTGACCGGAACCCTGAACGACATCAGTCAGGCGATTATGAACAAGATGGGGCCGTCCGGAAAGGTCCTCATCTCCGCGTTCAACCAATCTAAGACTGCCACGCAAGACCTTCAAACCATGTTGCAGAACATGCCAAGGTCGTTGCAGCAGACAGCGACCGCGTTCCTCAATGGCACCATCACCGTTCAGGACTGGCGGCAGGCGGTCAAGGCGCTCCCAGCTGACCAACAGGGCATGGCGACCCAGTTCGCGACACTGGCGAACAAGGCCGACGGGTTCAACAACATCCTCAAACAGGGTGGCCCCGAAGCCCAGTCGTACGCACAGGCCATGCAGCGCGCGACCGGCACCGCCACGTCCCTGAACGCGGCTCTGATGCTGACCGGCCAGAACACGGCGGCCACCACCAGGGCTGTCAAGGACATCACCGGGGCCACCAAGGATGCGGATGGCAGCGTCAAGGGTTGGTCGGAGATCCAGTCCACCTTCAATCAGAAGATGGATGAGGCAAAGGCCGCGCTCGGCGCGTTGGGTATTCAGCTCGGTCAGATCTTCCTGCCCGTGTTGGGTGACTTTGTCAGCGCCTTGGCGGATGCGGCTAAGTGGATGGGACAACACCCGACGCTGATCAAGGCTATTGCGATTGCGATTGGCATTTTGACGGTGGCCGCGTTGGTGTTCGCTGCTGCCATGGTGATTGTGAATATCGCCATGCTGCCAGAAATCGGCATCATGCTCGCGATCACCGCCGTTGTGTTGGCCGTGATTGCCGTGATTGCCCTGCTGATTTTCATCGTGATCACGGTGAAGGATCACTGGTCCGATATTGTGGATTTCTTCTCCGGCGTGTGGGACGCGGTGAAGAATGCGTTCAAGACTGCCATTGATTGGATTGGCGACCGGATCGGCGATGTGATCGACTGGTTCAAGTCGCTTCCAAAGAAGATCGGCGATGGCCTCAGTTCCCTTGGATCCACTATTGGAAATATCGCCAAGAACGCTTGGAATTCTTTCACGAAGTTCATTTCGGATGGATTTGAGAACGGCCTGAAGTTCTTCAAGGATTTCCCCAAGAAGGCCGGATTCGCCATCGGCTACCTGGCCGGAACCTTGATCAAAAAGGCCAAGGAAGCTTGGGACGGATTCTCCGGCGCAATTGTCGACGGCTGGCACAACGTCGAACAATGGTTCAAGGACATCCCGAAGAACGTCGACGGCCTGATGAAGGATGCCGCTCGCTGGTTGCTTGGCCCTGGAAAGGATATGGTCAACGGCTGGATCGACGGGGTCAATCAGAGGTGGAAGGACTTCACTAACTGGTTGAACAACCTTCCCAGCGCCATCGGCCAATGGTTCAAGGACGCCGGAAAGTGGCTGTACGACCACGGAATGGCCATTATTCACGGGGCTGCGGATGGCATCACCGGCGCATGGCACGATTTTACCGGCTGGCTGAACCGAACATTCCCTGACGGCATCACCCAATGGTTCAAGGACGCCGGAAAGTGGCTGTACAACACCGGAGCCGACATCCTTCACGGACTGTGGAATGGATTCAGTTCCATGATGGGCTGGATCTCCGATCAAATCAGTGGATTCATTGACGGATTGATCTCCGGAGTCAAGGCCGGATTCGACTCGCACAGCCCGTCTCGCGTGTTCCACAGCATCGGCGAAGACCTCATGAACGGACTCGGCAACGGAATCAACGCCAAGGCCGGAGAAGTGCTTGCCATTGCCAAGAAGACCAGCCAACAAGTAGTGGGCGCGACTTCCGGAGAATTCCAGGTAAATGGGACGCTCGGTCTGGCCGCTAATGCGTCCGGGCTTGCCACGGGCATCGCGTCCCGAGGGAACCAGGGCGGGCAGGTCGTTATCAACGTTACCGTGCAAGGCAACATCCGCACCACACAACAGTTCGTGCGTGAAATGCAACAGGAGCTACTGCGGTACGGGATTCGGAACTTCGGAAACGGATCGACCTACCTCGGGTTTGGGGGGGCATGATGACCATCGGACGCCTTGCCAACCCGAATCAACCCCTGGTCGTGTTCGAAGCCGACTTCCAGAAGGGTCCTCCCCGTCTGGTCGGCAACACCCGCGTCTCCGTCAACCAGGTGGCGCGACAGACCTACGTGCGCGCCTGGGACGTCCAAGCCGGCCGCCAATACGAGTTGGACCAGGTCCAGGCGGGCACGGCCACGTTGAGCATGGTGGACGAGAACGAGAACCTGAACCCGCTCAACACGGCCAGCCCGTACAACACGGGCGGGAACACGATCACGCCCTACCGGGCGTTGAACATCTCCGCGTACTGGCCTACCACGGGCAACATGTACAACCCGAACGTGAACACCGCCTATGACGGCTCGTTTGAGACCACCGGCTCGAATGCCCCGTTCGGGGCGACCGGCGGAACCTGTGTCTTGTCGTCAGCACAAGCCTTGTTCGGCACCAAGTCGCTATTGGTGACACAGGGTGGCAACACGTCTGTGTCGTACGCGGCCGTCACGATCCCCGGCGCGCCCGGGGTGACGGCAACCCTGTCCGTGTACGCCTATCTCACCGGCGGCTGCTCGCTACAGATCATCTGCCCGGACGGGTCCACGTCGTCTGTGCTGTCGACACAGACGACGTGGACCCGGATCACCGCCACCTATGTGATGCAGGACGCGCGGGATGTCGTCACCTTCGCCGGAACCGTGTCCGCCACGCCCACCTACTTCCTGGACGGATTTCAGGTGGAATTCGCGGGCACAGCGTCCGCGTTCGTCACCACCGGCCCGACAAAGTATCAGATCTACAATGGGTACATTGAGAGGTTCCCAACCGCGTACGACATGGCCGGGGTTCGCGCCCTGCACCAGTTGCAGGCAGTGGACGCATTGGCTGTGCTGTCACGCGCAAACATCTCCCAAAGCTATTTGGCCACGGTCAACGCGGACAGTCCATTGTGGTATGCGCCGCTGGACAACTCGTCACCGGCGGTTCAGGGCACACTGGGCGGGACGGGGACGAGCTCTTGGCTTCCGTTCAGCCTGCCGAACTCCACCAACGGATCCGTGCAGTGGGGTTCTGATTCCACCCTGGATGGAGATCCGGCGGCGGTGTTGAGCCAGAAGAATCCCACGAACCCGGTGACCTCCGGCGGGGGTATTTCGAACAACGCCACCAGTCTGGATATCGTCGGCAAGCCCTTGTCGGTGCCCACCTATGCGGCTACGTTCGAGTGCTGGTTCAAGTTCACCGCCGGTGTGTGCGCGCCGGTCCAGTGGTGCGGCTCATACAATGAGTCCACGCTTACGCCGTCCGGTGCGCAGATTAAGATGGAGACTATTGCGGGCAAATTGTACGTGGAAATCTACGACGACGTCACGAACGCAACGACTGGCGTGAACCTTCGCGACGTCAACCCTGCCGTTTCCCCGTTTCCGGACAACCTGTGGCACTACGCCGCTACCACACTGTTTGACTTCGGCGGCGGAACGCTAGGTCTCGCCATCATGGTGGACGGTCTAGAAAGCGACTTTGTCTCGGTATTCCACACAAAGCGGAACAACGGTTACGGCACCATGCACTCCGGTAACTTCACCGGCTTTGGGGACCCCGTCTCTCAGATGTCGCTGGCCCGGCTCGGCGTGTACACGAGGGATATCGGCGTGGATAACCGACGAAACCACTACAACCGTGGGGTCGGTTATATCAACGAGCTGTCCGGGATCCGGGTTCGTCGACTTCTGAACAAGTATTGGACCGGCCCGACGAACGTTGCGAACGGCTATTTGAAGATGGCCCGGGACTTTGATTACAACGGCCGCACCATGTTGGAGGTCATTCAGGAGATCCAGGAGTCCGAGCGAGGTTTGCTGTATGTGGACCGCAAGGGCACGGTGACGTTTGAGGACCGGTCCAGTCGGTATGCGACACAGACGCCCGTGGCGGTGTTCGGGGAGAACAATCTGCCGTATATCGAGTATGACTCGGATTTCGACCCGACATACACGTTCAGTCAGACGAACCTGTCCCGCCCGGACAACAGCAATTTTCCGGTGCAAATCAATTCGGCGTCGTTGACCGCGTATGGCCAGCGGATCTTGACGCAGACGTTGCAGTGCAACACAGACTTTGATCTTCAGCAGGCGTCGACATTCTATTTGAATCGATACGCAGCCCCGAAGGTCCGCATCACCACGCTACGCCTGAATCCGTCGTCCAATCCGGCGCTGTGGCCCGTGCTGCTGTCGCTTGAGATTAGCAACCGCATCACGGTCAAGCGGCAGACGGCCGCCCTGTCCACGTCGAACGACTACTACGTGGAACAGATCCACCACACGGCCGACGCGGAAACCGGAGACTGGACCGTCGAACTCCAGCTGTCCCCGGTGTTTGTGCCGTCTGCATGGGTGTTGGGCGACAACACGTACGGACACCTGGGCAGCGGAACCGCGCCGGTCTACTAGGAGACGACAATGCCAGCAATGCAGGCCGTCACGAACTTCGTAGACGGTACTGTCGTCCACCAGGGCGACCTGAACAACCTATCCACGAATATCGACACTCTGTGTCAGCAGACGACCGGGAAGACGGCCGCCGCCGCCGCGTCCAGCAAACCGCTGGCACAGGTCGACATGAACGCTGTCCAGTCCATTCCGAACAGCACAGCCACCCTGATCTCCTGGAATCTCGCTTCCACTCAGATCACCGATACTTTTTGGGTTGCGTCGGTCCCCACGCAACTCACTGTCGTCACGGCCGGCTGGTACAGCATGGACCTTCAAGTCTGCTGGGACAACGGCGCAACAACCAACCGTGTTATCGGAATGATGGTGAACGGCACGACGCCATCCGCCAACTCCATTAGCGAGATCAACTACATTGGCACGACGACAACGGTGTTCAAGCACCGTGCCACGGCGTACGCGCACTTGAGTGTGGGGGCGACTATCTACGCCTACGTCAGTCAGAACTCTGGTGGCGGAAGCCTCAACATCAACCCCACATCCATTTCCTTTCCGGGAACGTTCATGTCTGTTCGATGGGATGCGCCATGACCACCCCGCAGGCGGCCGTCAAGTTCTTCGACACCGACGGAAACAAACTCGAAGAGGGCTACTATCCCGCGCCCGCCCACTTGGGAGATCTGGTGTGGCTGGCCAACGGAACACGCTACAGGGTCACAGTCGAAGAGTGGCCGTTCCGTGTCAACGGGTCATGCCCTGATGGGCAAACGGATTGGGAGTACGCCACGGTGTCCACCATCGGCGTACCTATCGGCTAAAAGGAGGTCGGCATGACTGAATACGGTGTGGATGTTTCCCACTGGAATGCGGTTGGCGATTGGGGCGCGGTCCACGGAAACGGAATCTCGTTTGCGTCGGTCAAGGTCACAGAGTCCAACAGCTACGTGTCCCCGGACGCGTCCGGGCAGGCCAACGGAGCGCGGGCGGCGGGAATCGCGGCCGGCGGCTACCACTTCGCGCAGAACGACACCAGCCCGGAGGTTCAGGCCCAGTTCTTCGCTTCCGAGTGCAACGCCCGCGCGCTGCTGCTGCCCGGCTCGTTCGTGCCGATGCTGGACCTTGAGGCGGCCGGGTTGCGGGCAACGGCGGACGATTTCACGGCGCGTTTCATCGCCGCGTTCCGCGTCTACAGTGGACAATCCAAGATCGCGGTGTACAGCAACGGCGACTGGTACCGCAACGTTCTGCACCCCGACCAGTGGGCCGACACGAACGTGTTCCTGTGGATCGCCGTATGGAACGGCGACCCCGGCAACCCCGGCTGGTCCCACCCGCGTCTGGCACTGCACCAGCACACCGACGCGGGCACCGTGCCCGGCATCAACGGCAACGTCGACCGGGACTGCACCGTGACCCCGTTCACGGTCACAGACCTGACGTTGGGCACCGGAAGCACTCCCACGCCGCCCGTGACACCGCCGATCGCGCCGTCCACCTACACCGTTCAGCCCGGTGACACCCTGTCCGCCATTGCCGCGATGTGGGGAACCACCGTGTCCGCCGTTGCCGTAGCCAATGGAATCTCGGACCCGAACCTAATCCGTGTGGGCCAGGTGCTCCGCAAGCCGGGAGTGAATCCAGCGCCGATTCCCCCAGCCGGGACGTACACCGTGCAAGCCGGAGACACGGTGTCTAGTCTGGCTGCCGCGTGGGGAACCACGGTCGCCGCAATCGTAGCCACGAATCACCTGGCGGATCCGAACCGGATCTACGTCGGACAGGTGCTGATCAAGCCGTCCGGAGGGGCTCCAGCGCAACGTACCTACACTGTCCACAGTGGAGACACGTTGTCGGGGATCGGCGTGGCCGTGGGAGCCGATTGGCACGTGATCGCGTCGGCCAACGGGTTGGGATCGCCGTTCACGATCTACCCGGGCCAGGTGCTGGTGATCCCATGATCAGGGCGCGCGGCGGCATTCCGCTTCTTGTGCGCTCCGGGCGCAATCCGTTTGAGGTGTTGATGCTGGTCGCGTGTGTGGCAACCGGCACCGTGGGATTGTTCCAGCCGTCATCGACATCGAATGTAATCATTTCCATGTTGCCGAACTGGGAGGTGATCACCTGGTATTCCGGATTGACATTGGGCGGTTTGGTGAGTTTGTTCGGCGTGTCCCGAAATGGTGTTGTGTCGCTGGTGTTGGAACGTGCCGGTCTGGTCACGCTGACGTGTTTGATGTTGGCGTACAGCACGGCTGTAGTGACACAGGTTGGCGTCAGGGGCGCTCTTCCCGCCTTGTTTACCGGGCTGTTCGCCGTCGCTTGCGCGATTCGGTTTGTGTACATCACCACCGATCTGAAGCGTATGGAGGACATCACCGCCACTCGATCGGACGGTGAGTGATGAATTGGGAGTATATTGTTGCGATTCTCGGAGCCATGGGTGGTGCCGGGGGAGTATTCTCTACGATCGAGGGCATTCGGAAGCGTAAGCGGATCCCGATTGATCAGGGAACTGCTATCGCGAACAGCGCCGTCAAGCTGATTGAGAAGTTGCAATCGCAGGCGGACAGCCTACAAAAACAGTTGGTGAACGCGAACACGCGGGCCGACGATTTGGGCGTTAAGCTCCGGGCCGCCAACCAGCGGGCCGACGATCTTCAAACCAAGCATGACAACCTTTTGGTCCAGGTGTCGGACGCCCAATCCGAAATGCGTCTGATGAAGTTGACTATTAAAAGTCTGTCGACCGAGTTGGAAAAGTACACAGGAAATACCACATGGAGGTCACCGTGAAACCCAGTGTTGGACGCATCGTCCACTACGTCAGTTACGGAACGAAGAACGGCGAATACTCGCCGGAATGTCGGGCCGGCATCGTCACCGAAGTGGGCCAGTGGGTGACGGTCGCCGAAGATCGCGACGTGGACGGCGGTGAATTGCTGCGCATGATTCCCGGTCTTGCGCAGGCTCCTGGGCCGAACACCCGGGTCCTTGTTCAGGAATTCCACCCGGAGGCGTGCTCGTTGTCCGTGCACAACCCGACCGGCGTGTTCTTCAACTCCGGTGGCGTGCCGATCGAGCACGACGAAGACACCAAGAAGCCCGGCTCGTGGCACTGGCCGGAGCGAGTGGACGGATGAGGCCGTGTTGCGTGCGCTGTTGATTCCGGTCGCCGGGCTGCTGGTGGCGTTGGCCGTGCTCATCGGAGCACGCGCCGGACAGATCATGGCCGTTGTCTCCGCCGTCATGTTCGGCGTGGCCGCGTTGCTCGTACTGATGGGAGCGTGAACGATGTCCGACAAGGTGATTTCGTGGCTGCGTACGGTGGTGCCCGCGCTGTGGGGGCT
>C688J18823_10002822_pt1 | contig 10929 bp, 7 predicted proteins | sample HopSoiMetagenom1_FD_18823 | JGI IMG/M metagenome (IMG submission 18823) | reverse complement strand
CGCATCGAAGTGGTGTATAACCCGGTCATCACCCCGGCCATCCTGGCCCAGACCCGCCGATATCCCGATCATCCGTGGCTCGCCCCAGGGCAACCTCCCGTGGTCCTGGGGGTGGGCCGCCTCACCCGGCAAAAGGACTTCTTCACCCTGGTCCGAGCCTTCGCCGAGCTCCGGCGTCGGCGTGAGGCACGGCTGATTATTCTTGGGGAAGGCGAGGACCGGCCTGGGCTCGAGGAGCTGATCGCCGAGCTGGGCGTTGGCGAGGACGTGGCCCTTCCGGGCTTCAGAGACGACGCGCCGGCGTTCATGGCCCGGGCGGCGCTGTTCGTGCTCTCCTCCGCCTGGGAGGGGCTGCCCACGGTCCTCATCGAAGCCATGGCGGCGGGAGCGGCCGTCGTCTCCACCGATTGCCCCAGCGGGCCGCGCGAGATTCTTCAGGATGGCCGCCTGGGTGCGCTGGTGCCGGTCGGCGACGCAGCGGCTCTCGCCGGCGCCATGGAGCGCGCCATCGACGGAGGCCGCGCCACGCTTCCCGACAACGCCCTTCGCGAGTTCACGCTGGACGCCGCGGTAGATCACTACCTCCGACTGATCGAGAGCGCCTGAATGACCACCATCGCCTATGCCGCGATCTGGCTCTTCTGCTTCGTGATTCCCTGGGAGGGGGTAATCCGGGTCAGCGGAGTCTCCATCGCGAGCCGGGCGGCCGGTGCGCTCGCGCTGGGCTGCACGCTCTTCGCAGTGATCTTCTCCGGCCGGCTCCGAAAGTGGCAGGGCTTTCACTTCGCGGCGCTGATCTTCGTGCTCACCGCCGCGGCGGAGCTACTTATCCTGCACGTCAGCGACAAGCTCCCCGCCAAGTACTACACCTTTCCCCAGCTCTTCCTGGTGCTGTGGATGATCTGGGAGGTGGCGCGGACCCGGGGCCGACTGCTCAGTCTGCTCCTCGCCTACGTGTTCGGCTGCTACGTGGCCGCGTTCCAGACGATGCTGATCTACCGGCAGAGCGGCGGCACGCTGCGACGGTTCGCCGCCGGGAACGTCGATCCGAACGACCTGGCGATGACCATGGCGCTCGCGCTTCCCATGGCCTGGTACCTGGCGCAGACCTATCAGAAGCCGCTGCTCCGCTGGATCTGCCGAGGGTATCTCCCGGTCGGGGTGCTCGCGCTCGGGCTCACCGGCTCCCGCGGCGGCCTGGTGGCGGGCATCGTCGCCCTCACCATCGTGCCGTTCACCATGACCCGGCTCACCGCCGGGCGGCTGGTGTCGACCATCGCGCTGCTGCTCATCTCCGGCGGGCTCGCGGTGGCCTACGTCCCCGAGAAGATCGTGCAGCGCCTGGGGACGACCTCGACCGAGGTCGAGGATCTGAGCCTGGGCGGACGCTTCCGTCTCTGGAAGGCCGGACTGAGGGCGTTTGCCGACGCCCCGCTCATGGGCTACGGCACCGGCGGCTTCATTCGTGCCATCAGCCCGCAGCTCGGGACCGGCTCGCAGGTGGCCCACAACTCCTTCATCTCGGTGCTGGTGGAGGAAGGGCTGATCGGACTGATCCTCTACCTGCTGATGTTTCTCGCGGCCTACCGCGCGGTGCGAAGATTCCCCCTGCTGGAGCGACGATTCGGCCTCGTCCTCCTGGCCACGCTGGTGATGGCCATGAGCCCGCTCACCTGGGAAGACCGCAAGTCCGTGTGGGTCATCCTGGCGATTCTGGTGGGGCTGTCGCAGGCCTTGCGGACCACGCCGGTGGCGCGGGCGACCACCCCACTCCGGGCAGGGCCGCCGCTGGTGGGAGCGCCGATCACCCGGCGGCCGGCGCCGGTGGCCGGTCCGCCCGGAGAGCTGGAGGCGTGACCCCGCGGGTGAGCGTGGTGGCGACCGTCTACAACGGCGAGCCCTACTTTGATCGCGCGGTTCCCGGCATTCTGGCCCAGACCTTCGACGACTTCGAGTTCGTCCTGGTCGACGACGGCTCGACCGATCGGACCCTCCCGCTCTTGCAGGAGCTGGCTCGCGGCGACTCCCGGGTGCGGGTCTTCGCCCCCGGCCGTCTGGGTGCCGCCAAGGCCTACAACTACGGCGTGGAGCAGGCCCGAGGCGAATACATCGCGCGGCAGGACTTCGACGACCGGAGCTACCCCGACCGCCTCCGGCTCCAGGTGGCTCTGCTCGACGCCCGGCCCGAAGTCGGCATCGTAGGCGGCGCCTACCTGCTGGTGGACGAGCGCCGGGGCGAGCGCTACGTGCGGATGCCGCCCACCGATCACGCCGCGCTCCGGGCGGCCATGGCCCGATACGTCCCCATCGCGCACACCGTGGCGACCTTTCGGCGCCGGGCCTGGGCGGAGGCGGGCGGTTATCCCCTGGTCGACAACCTGATCGATCTCAGGTTTTACCTCCGGGTGGCCAAGCTGGGCTGGCAATTCGCCAACGTACCGGACGTGGTGGGCGAGCACTACGTCCACGACACCAGCTGGTTCCACCGGCGGCACCGGTACGTGGAGCGGCAGCGCGATCTCGCCCGGGTGCAGGCCCAGAGCATCCGCGAGCTCGGCCTGCCGAGATGGATGTANCTCTACTCGCTGGGGCGCCACGTCTACGCGTACGTGCCTCCTGGCTGGAAACGGGTGCTGCGGCGCGGGGCGGGGAGGTCACGGGAGCGGGACCAGTGAGGATCCTGCTGCTCTCGACCAGCATGGGAATGGGGGGCGCGGACCAGCAGCTGCTGTCGGCCGCGCTGGGGCTGCGCGAGCGGGGCCACGAGGTGCGCATCGTCTCCCTCACCCCGCTGGGCGAGATGGGGGCGCGGGCGCGCGCCGCGGGACTGCCCACCGAGTCGCTGGAGATGCGCCGGGGCATCCCCGATCCCCGCGGGCTGGCGCGGCTGGTCCGGCTGGTGCGCGCCTGGCGGCCCACGGTGCTCCACAGTCACATGCTCCATGCCAACCTGATGGCGCGCGCGGTCCGGGTATTCACCCGCATTCCCGTCGTGGTCTCGACCATCCACAACATCTACGAAGGCGGACGCCTGCGCATGCTGGGCTACCGGCTCACCAACGGGCTGGTGGACCACGTGACCATCATCAGCCAGGCGGCCGCGGATCGGTTCGTGCGCGACCGGATCGTGCCGCCCGCGCTGCTCGAGGTGGTTCCCAACGGCGTGGACACCGAGCGATATCGCGCAGTGTCAGCCGGGACCCGCGATCGCCTGCGTGGCAGCCTCGGCCTGGGGCGCGAATTCGCCTGGCTCGCGGTTGGGCGCTTCGAGACGGCCAAGGACTATCCCAACATGCTCCGCGCATTCTCTCGGGTCCGGGCCGAGCGGCCCGACACCGTGCTGCTGCTGGTAGGGCGGGGATCGCTGCAATCGGAGACCCAGGCGCTCGCGACAGGCCTGGGCCTGGAGGGCAGCGTCCGGTTCGTGGGGACACGGGAGGACGTGCCGGCGTTCATGACCGTAGCCGACGGCTATGTGATGTCCTCCGCCTGGGAAGGCATGCCTATGGTGCTGCTCGAGGCCGCCGCCGCGGGGCTTCCGATCGTGGCGACGCGGGTGGGCGGCAACCAGGAGGTCGTACAGGAGGGGGCCAGCGGCTTCCTGGCGCCGCCGGGTGACGACGCAGCCTTGGGAGCCGCGATGCTCCGGCTGATGGCATTGCCGGAGCCGGAGCGCCGGGCAATGGGTACCCGCGGCCATGACCACGTGCGGCAGCACTACGACCTCGCGCGGGTGGTAGACCGATACGAGGCCGCGTATCGCGAGGTGCTGCGACGGAGGGCGGGGTCGTGACGGCCGCGGCTTGAGCCTACGAACCCGCCGGTTCCGCCGGCGGGCAGCGGTACACCTGCAGGTACTGCTGCCGCAGGTCTATGCGGCCCCGTCCCAGGGTATTCCGGAGCTGACACCTGGTATAGATCCAGTGGCGGAGCCCGCCCTCCTTGAGCGTGGCCCGGAATGCGTGCGAGGCGGCCGGCGCCACCAGCCACAGGCTCGAGCGACCGCCCGTTTCGAGGCCGCGCAGGCTGTCGGCGAGCGGAGCGGGGTTCACCTGCAGGTGCAGTACCTTCGTCTGCGGCAGGTAGTGCTGCAGCACCATCGGCTGGTCCGAGAAGACCACGTCGCCCGGCTTCATCTCTTCCGTCAGCCATCGGGCCGCGTCCCGGAAATCGAACCGCCGGCCATCACGGGCGTCTGAGATCACCGTCGGCATGCCGGCAGCCAGGATCATGAGGGTCACCGTCGCCGGTACCAGCCAGGCAGGGCGCGCCTGCCAGTCCACCCGGCACAGCCAGTCGAGAAACAGCCCCGCGCCGAGGAAAAAGGCCGGCGTGGCGGGCAGGAAATAGTAGAGCGAGACCGAAGTACGGAGAGAGATTAGCAGCAGGAAGGCGATGTGGAACCCGGCGACGCTGGCGAGAAACAGCGCGACCTGTCGCTCACGCCCGGCGCGCCAGACGAGATACACCCCGGCCAAGGCGGCCAGGACGACGGGGATGGTCAGGCTATCGGTGAGCGCCAGCAGCCGCGTCATCTGTTTGACCCCGGGCGGCGCCTGGGGCCGAAGCAGGAACTGCCCGTACCCGGGCATCCGGTCGTGCATCGCGATCCAGCCGCGCAGTAAAGGCACGAAGCGGTACAGCACCAGCGCGCCGAGCACCAGCACGACGAGCGCGCCGATCTTAACCGCTCGGCGAGTCCACCACAGCGCCAGCTGCTCCCGGCGCACGCCGGCGAGGAGGAGCAGGGCAGGCCCCCCAAGGGCGATGACACTCACCGGGTGCGACAGTCCCGCCAGGATGGCCGCGACCACGCCCAGGGTGAACGTCCGCCCGCTCCGCTCCCGCACGCCCAGGTACAGCGAGATCGGGGCGATGATGGTGAACAGGAACACGAGCGACCAGTAGCGGGCGAGCTGGGAATAGAGGATCTGGGTGGGATTCAGAGTCACCAGCAAAGCGGCGAAGAGCGCCGCGCGCGATCCCACGACCCGCCGTCCCATGTAGTAGATCGTCGGAATGGCCAGGGTCCCCGCCAACGCGGGGATGATGCGCAGGCCGAGCTCGTCCAGGGGAATGAACGGCCGAACCACGAAATAGTTCAGCAGATAGCCCAGGGGCCGCGGGTTGCCGAACTGCGGCCGCTGGGAATCCCGGTAGGTAAACATCTCGGTCGCCTGGAAATTCCAGCTGCCGAGGTGCCAGAGCCGGAGAATGAGGCCCAGCACCGTGAGGCCGCCGATCAGGAGCAGGGCGGTGGTCTCGGGTGATCGACGGAGCCGCCCCTCAGGAGGTCCGGACCCATTCCGGGGATGTGTAGCTCCGGGCCCCCCGATCGGCCGAACTTCGGGGTTCATGCAGTGCTCCTGTAGCTGTCACGGGACGATGGTCTGCGGCGCCGAATGTTAACGGTGGCAATGATTTGCCACCACTAGGTAAAATGAACACTTGACAAATGTGACAGGGATCACCATCCTCTACCCTGGCGCGAGCAATCACGACAACGAGATGACACCAGGTCGGTGATCATTCCTTCGCGCTCTGCACGACTACTTCCGTAGTCTCAGCGGACCCAAAGCTCAAAACAACACGATAGGGCCTGGCAGAGCTCCTGCCTTGTCCCGCGCGTCAGGACCACACGAAGAGCCGCCGCTTTGGCCGTGCCGAGCGATGGCCCCTCGCCTGCCGCAACCAGTGTGTCACTCCCATTCCAGTGGTCCGGAGAGAGGAAAGCCCGCGTATGCCCCACAGCTTCAAGTTGTCCCGTCGACTCGCCCGATTTCGAGCCTTCGCTGCTGTTGCCCTCCTGCTCGGCGCTGCCGCTTGTGACGATTCCCTGAATCCCGACCGTAGCACCACCGCCGACCCGATTGACCAAGGCCCCACCATCGGAGATGGTACCGAAACCGCGGCGATTACCCCCACGGCTCCGCAGCTCTCGAGCTCGTTCGCGGGCGGAGTGCCGATCGGCCTGTTCGCGCTTCCCACCAGCGAATTCGGCGGCCGCTACAATGGCGCGCTGCGGAACATCGCGCCGGAACAGCTGGTCTCGCAGCTCTCGGCCATCCGCTCGAGGGGTGGCAAGGTCCTGCTGATGATGGCGGGCAGCCAGCCCTACTACAAGAATTCCGACGGCACTTTCAGCTTCTCCAAGTGGAAGGCCAGGGTCGACCGGTTCCGCAGGATCAACATCAACTCCTACATCAGCGACGGCACCGTCATCGGGCACTACCTGATTGATGAGCCGTACGACCCGCGCAACTGGGGCGGCAGGCCGATCGGTGGCTCGACCGTCGAGGACATGGCGCAGTACAGCAAGAATATCTGGCCCAGTCTCAAGACGGTCGTGCGGGCCGAGCCGGACCTCATCCAGTGGGGCGGCCGTTACCGGGCCCTCGACGCCGCCTGGGCCCAGTATCTCTGGCGCAAGGGCGACGTAAACGACTACATCCGGAAGAACGTCGCAGCCGCCAAGGACATGGGCCTCGGCCTCGTGGTCGGACTCAACGTCTACAAGGGCGGCAGTCCCAACAACAGCTGGATGAGCCCGAGCGAGGTCGTCAACTGGGGCTCGGCGCTGCTCAACAGCGGCTATGCTTGCGCGTTCATCAGTTGGCAGTACGGTCCCGACCAGATCAACAGCAGCGCCATGCGTGACGCGATGAGCACCCTGCGCCGCAAGGCGGAGAACTCTCCGCAGCGCAGCTGCTCGGGCTGAACCCGGCGCGGCAGGACATGGGCACGGGGGTCGCGGCACGCCGCGACCCCCGTCTTATTTCGCCCCTGAGCCCTACCAGCCGCCGCGGCGGAAGAGGACGACGGGGAGGGTCTTGAGCATGATGCGCAGGTCCTCCCGGAGGCTCTGGCGGCGGATGTACTCCAGGTCGAAGCTCACCTTGGTGCGCACGTCGTCCAGCGAGCGGTCGTAGTGGTGGTTGATCTGGGCCAGGCCGGTGATCCCCGGCTTGGCCCGCTGGCGCAGGGGGTACTCGGCGATGTGCTCGCGCAGCTCGGCGAAGATGGTGGGCCGCTCGGGCCGGGGGCCCACGATGTTCATCTCCCCCCGCACCACGTTGAGGAGCTGGGGGATCTCGTCCAGCCGGTACTGGCGCAGCAGCCGACCGAGCGGGGTGACCCGGGGATCGTTCTGCGCCGCCCAGACCGCGCCGCTCTCGCGCTCGGCGTCGACCCGCATCGTGCGGAACTTGTAGATGGTGAACGGCTGGCCGCCGAGATCATGCCGGCGCTGGGGGTGCTCGCCGTCGCGCTCCCCGGCGCGCCGATTGAGGCCCACCCGCTCCTGGGTGTAGAGCACCGGGCCCCGGCTGCTCAGCTTGATCGCCAGTGCGATCAGCAGGAGCACGGGGGAAAGCAGCAGCAGCGCCAGGATGGCGAGGAGCAGATTGACCGTGCGCTCGAGCCAAGTCGGCACGACCAATGGCGGGGCCTCCGCAACTGCGAGCACGGCACCAGAGGTCCGGGGCCGGGGCACCGGCCGCGAGATGCGCCCCCCGACCGCTTCATGATGATGATGTTGGCGACGCACTCCTGAACTGGCTGATCCCATGTGCTCTTTCGTAAAGGTGAGACAGCCACTCAGGGCTAACAACGTCCCAGCTTAAAGCAGCGTCAGAGTGTATCCACGGTCCGAGAGCGATCCTGTGACCGTGGTCACAGAGGTGTGGCAGTTAAAGCGGCGGCCGCGAAGTCGGAGTCCTTGCACGCGACGGTCGGAGCAACGGCGCCACTGCTTCTCCCAATCCGAACTTTGCGAGCCAGCGGCTGAATCTCCACCGTTCCGCAGGCAGCTGCTCGGCCTCCAAGGGCTCGACCCGATCCTTGGGGGTCACACCAGTGGGCTGAGCAGATTCATTAGGGACGGGCGTCTGCGACATGAGCGGAGCTCTGCAAAGGGTTGCATAGTACACCGAGGCTGGCGAGCATGACTTCAAAGATGGAGCCGTGAAATTGCTTGCGCCCTGTGTGCGGCGTCCGGGCTCCGAAGCACTAGCCCAAGTTGTCCTCGGACAATAGCTTTGAAGGCGGTTGTTCGCTGGCTACATACGGCAGCCCGAAGTGACGGCCGTTGCTTCCGAACCACAAACAGCCGGGTTTACCGCCACAGAACGGGCCAGTGCATTCCGTCGCACCAAAGCCTCCATTTGTGGCGTCGCCCCACCGGGAGATGGTCCCATCGAGCCGCCGTCCGGTTTTTTAAGCCCTTGATTCCGCGGAGGTTGCCGTTTTGCACCTCGCCCGCACGAGTCCTGCTGTAGGTTCCAGCAATCCAACCAATCCCGAACCCCGGCTCAACGACATGGCCCCAGAGAAGAACGTCCCCGCGCCGCTGGTCCTGATCGCCAACGACCAGGAATGGTCGGCCAGGTCGCTCGAGAGCATCCTGGGTCCCCATGGGTACAGTGTGGTACGTGCCTATACGGGGCAGCAGGCGCTGGAGCGGGCGAGGACGTCGCTGCCGGATCTGATCATCCTGGACGCCCAGATGCCGGACATGCATGGGTTCGACGTCTGCCGTGCCCTGCGCAACGACCCCCGGTTCGGCTCTACTACCCCCATCGTCATCACGACCTCGGGTCCATCGGGCCGCACCCAGCGGCTCGAGGCCTACCGGGCCGGCGCCTGGGAGTTCCTGGGACAGCCACTCGATGGCGAAGCACTCCTGCTCAAGCTCGACACCTTCCTGCGCTGCAAGCAGCAGGTGGACACTCTGCGGGAGGAAAACCTGCTCGATCCAGGGACCGGGCTGTACAACATGCGGGGCCTTGCCCGCCGCGCGAGGGAGATCGGATCCGAGGCGTTCCGCCGACGCGAACCGGTGGCGTGCGTGGTGATCGCGCCCGATGCGGAGACCGAGGAGCCCGCCGAGCCGACAGACGAGGAAACTCTGCGGCTCACCGACCAGATCGGCATTCTCCTCCGGCAGACCGGACGGGCCTCGGATGCCATTGGCCGTCTGGGCCTATCCGAGTTCGGCGTGATCGCCCCCGGCACCGGGCCGGAGGCCGCGCTGCGGATGGTTCGGCGTCTTGGCGAGGCGATCGAAGGCTCGCCACTTCCCGTGCGTGGCGGAGAGCGCACCGTCCGGGTTCGCGCGGGGTACTGTGCCGTACCAGACTTTGCGGAATCATCCATGGATGCTTCCGAGCTCCTCCTCCGGGCGACCACTGCCCTTCGCGACCTCAAGCGGGAAGGGCCCGAAAGTGAGCGGGTGCGCGGCTTCGATCAGGCCACGGTCCGTTATCCGACCTAGTTGCGCGTAAGTACCACAGCCACAAGGATCTATGTTGCGCCGGCCCGGCGCAGGACTGTAGCGTCATCCCATCACCTGCTTGACACCTGCCGCACTCTGTTGTAAAAACCTTACGCTTCAAGCAGATAAGACGTCGATTCGTTGCCTGCGCGCATCTACCCGGCGGCATCCAGCACGGGGTGCGCCCGAGTCTCCCCGCGTCGTGGAGTCCAGATGGCCAACGTGCTCTCCCAGTCCGACCAGGGCGGCGCTCCGACTCCGGAGCCTCCTCGCGATCCGTTGTCGATCCCGACCGAGATCAAAGCGAGCATCCGGGTCCTCGTGGTCGATGACGAACGGACCTTGCGGGAAAGCTGCGCCAGCGTGCTCCAGATGGACGGGTACAACGTGACCGTCATCGGGCGTGGCGAGGAAGCCATCGAGACGGTCAAGCGGCGCAAGTTCGACATCATTTTGGTCGACCTGTACATGTCCCAGATTTCCGGATTGGAGATCCTGCAGGCCGCACTCGGATCACAGAAGGACACGATCGTGGTGGTGATGACCGGCAACCCCAGCGTCACCAGCAGCATCGAGGCACTGCGCGCCGGTGCCTGGGACTATCTCCCGAAGCCGTTCTCCGCGACTCATCTCCAGGTGCTCATCGGCCGGGCGTCGCACGCGGTGATGATGTCGCGTGAGGCCCAGGATCTCCGGGTCCAACTGATGAAGCAGCACGGCCACAGCGACAAGCTCGCTCTGATCGGAATCTCGCCGTTGTTCCGCAAGGCGGTGGAGCTCGCCCGGAAAGTCGCGGCCACCGATGCGTCGGTGTTCATCAGCGGCGAGAGCGGCACCGGCAAGGAGGTCATCGCTCAGTTCATCCATCAGAACAGCCGTCGCTCGAGCCGGCTCCTGGTGCCGATCAACTGTGCCGCGCTGCCTGAGCCTCTGCTCGAGAGCGAGATGTTCGGGCACCGCAAGGGCGCCTTCACCGGGGCCGACCGGGACAAGCCGGGGCTGCTGGAAACGGCGCACGGCGGGACGCTGTTCCTCGATGAGCTCACCGAAATGTCGATGCCGCTCCAGGCCAAGCTCCTGCGGGTGATCCAGGATGGTGTGGTGCGCCGGGTCGGCAGCGAGCAGCAGGACGCGGTGGTGGACGTGCGGTTCATCTCCGCCACCAATCGGGAGCCGCAGGAGGCGGTGGACGTCGGGGTGCTCCGCGGCGACCTGTTCTATCGGCTCCGCGTTGTGCCGATCAAGCTGCCGCCGCTCCGGAAGCGGCCGGAGGACATTCCGCTGTTGGCCAACCACTTCCTGACTCATTACTGGCAACGGCATCGGCAGCTTGGCGACCGGGTGCCGCGGCTCGGCGAAGCGGCCATCGGGTTCTTGCGTTCACGGCCGTGGCGAGGCAACGTTCGTGAGCTCCAGAACGTCATCGAGCATGTCGCCGTCTTGGCCGAGCCGGATCAGGCGATCCAGCCGAACGACATCCCGGTGTACGACGACGCGACCGAGTGGCCAGCCGAAAGCGCGGTGCCCGCAGGAGTGATGGACGAGGCGTATCATCCTGCCAAGGATCGGGTAGTCGCCCAGTTCGAGAAGGAGTATCTGACCCGTCTGATCAGCCGGGCCGGCGGCAACATGTCGAAAGCGGCTCGGCTCGCCAGTAT
>C688J18823_10002820_pt1 | contig 10932 bp, 11 predicted proteins | sample HopSoiMetagenom1_FD_18823 | JGI IMG/M metagenome (IMG submission 18823) | reverse complement strand
CCGAAGGTCGGCTGCGAGTACAGGTCGTCGCGCGAATGGAAGCGGCGGCCCGCCACGCGCACGGTCTTGTTGCGGTCCATCACGTCGAAGGTCGTGTCGCTCTCGTTCTCCTGGTTCTTCGCCGGATGCGGATTCTGGCCGCCGGTCCAGATGTGCATCGTGTTGTGCGGGTTCTGGTCGAGAAAGCCGAAGGAATCGTTGTAGAGGCTGCCGCCGCCGAAGTCGCGGAACGTGCGCAGCGAGAGGATCTGCTGGATGTCGTCCGCGGTCGGGTAGTGATAGTGAATGGCCTGGGTGATGGTCTCCGGATCGCCGCCGTCGCTGTAGTACTCAGAAGGATAGCGGAGCGGATACCAGAGCGGGTTCGCGGCGAGGAGCGCATCGATGAAACGGTCGCGATGCTGGCCTTTCGTGTACTTCTCGCCGATCAGCGTCTTGATGTCTTTGAAGAACGTGGTCGTCGATGTGTAGAGCGTCCCTTTGTCGACGATGTTGGTCTGCAGCGTGCTCGCAGCGGATGCCGGAAGGGACGGCTTTGCATCCTGCAGGAACTGCAACGACTCGGCGGTCAGGAACGCTTTGTACGCGCGGGGGATGATCCACCCTTTTTCGGGATGGCTCGGCGTGTACTGCGGCATGGTCCAGTCCCAGTACGGCATCGTCACGTCGGGGCAGAGGTCCTGGATCGTTTGTTCGAGCTCGTACAGGTAGACGCGATGCCACGGGAGAAATCGCTCCCAGCCGTGCTGGCAGTGGTTCTGATGAATGAGCGCGATGTTGTTGTAGCTGCGGATGTCTTCCGGCCATTTGTTCAATCGATAGAGCTCGCGAAACGCGCCGCGGAAGTTCTCCAGCTGCGAGGGCGACATGCAGTCGAGATTCACGCGCTGCTTGAGCTCTCCGTATTTGTAGCGGTACTCGTTCGGCGAGCCGTCGAAGACTTCGAAGGTATCGACCGGCACGTCTTCGAGCGCGGGCTCGCTCGTGGTGCCGCTGACCTTCAACGAAATTTCGTGATCGCTTTCCGGGCAACCGTCATCGATCCATTGCGAGATGAACTCGATGTCCTCGCGCCCGACAGCGGTTCCGCCCCACGGCAGTCGCGGGAAACGGGTGCCGTCGAACGGTGCCTGCCCGCGCAGACCGCGTACTAATCCCGACTTCGCTCCCCGGCTCTCACAGCACGGACAATGCTCTTTCTCCTCGGGTGCGATCATCCGCACGCCGTAGATGTCGAGCTCCAGCAGCGTTTTCAGCGGCAGGTTCCAGAAGTTTTTCCCGGCCCCTCCGTAATCGGCTTTGCTCTCGCCGGCAGCGGTGTCGAGGATCTGGCGGACGCGGTCGAGTCGGGTGGCGGTGCTGACATCGGTCATCGACATTCTCCTTGGCGGCAGCGGTTGCGCGTCCGCCAGAGCGACGCGGCGATGAGCGCGGCGCAGCCGGCGAGGACGAGCGGTTTGTTGTCGGCGTAACGGCCTGCGAGGATCGCCATCGCTGCGGCGACGGCGACGAGGCGTGCCTGCTTCGCGACGGTGGCGATGGTCAGCGCGAGAAAGGCGATGGTCAGCGGCGCGACCCACACCGCGGCCGCCCCCGCCGCCCCCGCGAGCGCGAGAAAACAGAGCGGACACTTCGGCAGCATCGCCAGCGCGACGGACGAGAGCGCAAGAACCGGCTCACGCCGCCGCACGACGCCGGCAGCAACGACGGGCACGCATACCTCCAGGAACCCTACGCTGGAGGAGTGTCGGGACGGGGGGAGTTCCCTACCCGGTTGGGGGGGAGATTGAATGCAGAACGCAGAACGCAGAATGAGAATTTAGAAAGAGACGTGCGCGAAGCGCCACCTTAGTTCTTCATTCTGCGTTCTGCGTTCTGCGTTCTGCGTTCTGCGTTCAATCTCCCGCATTTCGTCCGCTTTTATGGATTCAGCGCTGTGCGACAATTTTGAGACTTGATCCAGACGATCGATTGCCTCGTTCTCAGCGGCGGCGGAGCCAAAGGAGCATATGGCGCAGGTGTCGCCAAAGCCCTCACTGTCTCGCAGCAAGCCGCCGGGATGCAACGATCGATGTGCTACATCGGCACATCGGCAGGTGCGCTCAATGCAGCCGTTCTTGCCAGTGCTGATACGGACACGCTGCTTCGCTTCTGGACCAGGGCAACCTCGCAGTCGATCCTCGGCACTCGCGTGAAAAGCGTTTCCGTTCGCTACGCAGCCAAATTTCTGTCGAAGCTGTTTTCCGTCTACGGAAACACCGGACTCCGCGAGCTCGTCGCGAGCGCCGTCAACTACGGCACCGTCGTTCAGCGCAAAGCGCATCTCATCATTGCAGCGACGAACTACACGAGCAGTGCGCTGCGCGCGTTCTACATCTCCGAGCTCATCGATCAATTTGTGCAGTTGGATGCGCTCTTACCGCCGAACGAACAGCGTATGAGCCATTTCCGAGCGATCGATTCGCAAAACAAACTGGAGAACTGTCTCCTCGCCTCAGCGGCGATCCCATTGTTCTTCCCGCCGGTACAGATCGACGGCGATTGGTACGTCGACGGCGGGATCGGCAACCACACGCCGACGCGCGAAGCGGCCTACTTTCTCCGCCATTGCGCAACGAACAACGTCGCGCAGCCGGGGGTGGTGTACTGCGTCAAGCAGGACCCGCCCCGAGCGTTTCAGGATACGAGCAAGCTGAATGCGTCAGAGATCCTGAAGCGGACGCTCGAGATCTACCACTACATTCACACCGAACCGATCGTGCACGCCTGGTCTCGCATCAACGAAGAAGTACGTGATCATGAGACGCGCATGAACCGCTTTTCGAAGTGGCTTGCGAAGCAACCAATTTCACCGAAGTTGCAAGCGACCATCGATAAGCGCTTTCGCGAAGAACTTGGAAAACTAGGCGGAGCAACCGCACGTCACCAGTTAGAGCTGATCGAGATCGAGCCGTCGGATGCGCTCGGCGATACGCTCGACTTCGACCGGAAGCGGATTCGGAAAACGATCGAGCGCGGCTATCTCGACACGTTGAACGTCCTAAAAATTAAAGGGATGGATTCCTCGTTGCATCAGAAGCTCGTCAATCAGCCTCTTTTCGGGAAGTGAGTCATGACCTCGCGGCTTCTGTTTATCGATACGGAGACGGGCGGACTGGATCCGCTCATCTGCAGCGTGTTGTCCGTCGGCCTCGTGGTCTGGGAAGACGGCACGATCCGGTCGTCCATGGAGGTATTCATCGCGGAGCCGCAACCTCGCATCGATCGGGAGTCGCAAAGCATCCATCGCATCGATCCGGAATGGCTGCGCATTCACGGTCTATCGCCGGACGCCGCAGTCGCCGCGATCGAAGCATTTCTCGCGAATCAATTCGGCACGGTTGAGTCGGTGCCGCTCGCCGGGCACAACGTCAATTTCGACATCGGATTTCTTCGCCGCCTCTACCGCCTCGCCGGCAAGGACTATGAACGCGTCTTTTCACATCGCTCCATCGACACCGCCGGAATTCTGCGGTTTCTGAACATCGCGGGGATTCTCCAGCTCGAAGGGGCCGGATCCTCAGCGGCGTTCGATCACTTCGCAATCACCTTCCACGAACATGGCCGGCATTCGGCCCTCGGCGACGCGCGCGCAACCGCGGAGTTGTTCACGAAGTTGATCGAACTCGTCCAACGGCGCTATGCCCCGGCGTTCGGCGCCGCAGCACTGACCTGATTCGCGCTGATGTTGATGTCTTCCGATTCGAGGATCGTCTTCCCTGCCGCCCCATTCGCCGCGACCTCGATCATCGCTCTTCCCACCGCCTCGGTCGTGGTGACGTATTTCGGAAATCGCCGCAGCAGCGGCAGCAGCGGTTTCGTGATCGCGTAGAAAATCCGATACGCCGCGGTACGCGATTTGATCCCGTGCATCGGCTGAATCAGCGCGGGTCGGAACATGTACGCCGCCCTGAATCCGAGCTTCAGCAGCGCGTCTTCGGTGTCGCCTTTCACGCGCGCCCACATCGCGCGGCCGCCGGTGCCGGCGCCGGAGACGTAGATGAACGTCATGTCGGGGTTCTGCTTCACCAGCGTGCCGGCGACGCTGAGCGTGAGGTCGTAGGTGATCCGCCGGTAGTCGGCTTCGGACATTCCCGCCGAGGAGACGCCGAGGCAGAAGAAGCAGGCGTCGAAGTTCTGGAGATCGAGGGCGGTGATGTCGAACAGATTCGCGTGGACGATCTCGTCGAGTTTGGCGTGCTTGTCACCGATCCCAGTGCGGCCGATCGACGCGATGCGCCTGACGCGCGGATCGAGCAGGCACTCGCGAAGAACGCCCTGTCCGACCATGCCCGTGGCGCCGAAGAGGATCACGTCCATGAGGCTCCTGTCTGGCGCAATGTTGCCGCCGAATCCGCGGTGCTGATCTCAGTTGCGTGTTTGCATTCTCCGCTGAAGGACCCACATCCGTCTTTCCACTCTGTACGAATTCGCGGCTTCAGTCCCCGCTATCACGATTGAGATCCTCACCGTCCCGGCGTTCGCGGTCATCCGTCATCTCGCGCCCGATCGCACGGCGATCGATCGTGCCGATGCTCGCCTGCGGCGCATCTTTATGACGCCGGTCGTGCCGGCACGTCGTGGTCGCTCTACTTCGTTCGAGATGACCCGCGCGGTGCTGATGGCGAAAGAGCTCGACCGGTTTACGGTGACGCTCTCGTCGCACTCGTGCGGAGGATCAGTGCGATCACGGCGCCGATGGCCGCACTTTGTGATCATCGCCGCCGCGGTTCATGTCGCGCTAAGCATCGTGATCTGTTCTGGTGGTTCGGTGCCATTCCGCATGTGATGGACAGGGTCGCGCAGCTGTTCAGGCAAAAGGTGATCGCCGGAGGCGCGTTGGTGGCGCCCGTGCCTGTTGATACAAGGCGAAATGATGATCACGCTCCGGCGGGTGCGGCGCAACTACCCGTGGCTGAAGAAGGGGCCGGGTGTTCGCGGAGCGCCGAAGGTGATGGAGGCATTCTCCGGCCGGGAGGCATTCTGTGCGGATGGAAACGGCCGGTTGATGAAGATGCCGCGATTCAGATGACTTGTTCCATTACTTTTGCCGCTTTCTTATAAGCTCGATAAAGGCAGCGAGACTCATCAATTTCTCGCGCTGTCGCGGCGAAAACGTGACCTGAAGCGCGTTTGGAACAACGAGAACAACTCTTTGACGTGTCATTTCCTGAGTCTGCGCTTCTGAAATTGCTGGCTCGAGCGTGCACAAATGTTTGATCGAGATCCGGTCGGCCTCGGTGAGCACCTGCGTCCAACGTTCTTTGCAGGATGACTTCGCTGCGAGCATCGTTAAGCGCTGTGCCCTGAATCGTGGATTGCTGTATTCCGCCGAACCGGGAAAGATGAAGTCCGGCTTCTTTCGATTCTCCGTGTATGCCTGCGGTGAGAACCGAATGTTCTTCAAAGTAAATAGTTTCGCGAGATGATTCTGAAGTGCGAGACCCATTCTCGATTTGCGGCGGTTATGCACGGACAGCGAATAGTCCACGAATTCATCGACATCGCGAAAACCAGCCTGTAATTTTTCATCAACTACGAGCCGCTCGATGGCTTTGAATACAAGCTCCTCCGTTTGAAGCCACTTCAGCAAAATATCGTCAGGGTCTGATTCATCAACCTGAACCAGGGATCGCGCGACATCCGACAGCCGCGCAGGAGCTGGAAATGGACGATTTACCTTTAAAGCCATTTCGAGTTCTGCCGCGGCGGTCTCCTCATACTCTGTTCCGGGTTGCACATCGATTTCGAGCTGCAGCTCCTCGATGATGCGTGTTGATACAAATTCGAGGCTATGTCGATCGAGGCGCGTCGATGATGAAATTTTGAAGGTCGGCTTTTCTTCGACGATATCGAATAGGGTCTTCGCAGCTCGCAGCCAGTTCGACGCGGCTTCGAATACAAGAGCGTGAACTTCGCCTGATATGGTACGCACAAGAACGAGAAGGTCGCCGGGTGCCGCGCGGCTGAGGAATTGGCCGGTGTAGTACATGCGCCACTCCTTTCGTCCCGTACGGAAGGCGCCTTTCAGACGCGAGTCGTAAAATGTAAACGATCCGACGTCCTGGGCCGGTTCCTCTCCATCAGCGAAATAGTGCCACCGCAATGGTCCCTTGATCTTGTGTTCACCGAAAAATGCGCGAAGCCGCCCGGAACCGTTGAGCTCGTGCTGGTGAGAACCAAGTTTCGGCATGTCGACGGGGACGAGCTGCTTCGTCGCGACCGCAGAGAATAGCGAAGCTAGTGAAGGTGTCATGAGTGTCCATCCAGAAATCGGCGAATGCGATCGGTCAACTTACCATCCTTCAACTGGCACTCCCATACGACAAGGATCGACCACCCAAGCGAGCGCAACGCTCTGTGCTTACGCTCGTCGCGCTTCTTATTGCCGTCTCGCTTCTCCTGCCAGAACTTCGCGTTCGTCGCCGGCACCACACGACCGAATCGGCATGAGTGCATGTGCCAGTAGCAGCCGTGTACGAATATGACTTTTTGCCGGCTCGCAAAAACGAGGTCCGGGCTGCCGGGCAGATCCCGCCGATGCAGGCGGAAACGGTAGCCCAACGAATGGACCAGTTGTCGGATTCGGAGTTCAGGCTTCGTATCCTTCGACCGGATGCGTTGCATGTTCTTTCGGCGCTGAGCCGGCGAGAGAACATCCACCATGCCTAAATTCTACTCGCCGTGGAGTTCGCAGCAGATCGTCCTCGGCAATCGGCCGTGACCGAGGTATTCTGACGCCGTGAAAGCGACGTCCCGAAGTTTCCGATTCATCGACCTTTTTGCCGGAATCGGAGGCTTCCGGCTCGCTCTCCAGCAACTCGGCGGCCACTGCGTCTTTTCCTCCGACTGGGACCGGTTTGCGAGACAGACATACTCGGCAAACTTCGAGGAGGAACCTGCTGGCGATATTCGAAAAGTCGATGAGGAGACTATTCCACCTTATGACATTCTCACGGCCGGTTTTCCGTGTCAGCCGTTCTCAATCTCCGGAGTTTCGAAGAAAAACAGCCTGGGTCGTCCTCACGGCTTTGCTGATAACGCTCAGGGAACACTGTTTTTCGAGATCGTTCGCTTTCTTCGTACACATCGGCCTCGAGCGTTTATTCTGGAGAATGTTCGTAATCTTCGTAATCACGACGGCGGTCGTACATTCAATGTCATCTTCCAGGTTCTTTCGGAGGAACTCGGTTATGACATTCATTATCGAATTCTCGACGCACGGTTTCTCGTACCCCAGCATCGCGAGCGCATTTTCATAGTTGGATTCAAAGAGCCGCGCGATTTCAAGTGGCCGATAATAAAGTCCGCGTCAAAGCCACCGAAACTTCGTGACATTGTCGAAAAACGCATCTCTGCGCGATACACGCTGAGCGACAAACTTTGGCAGTATCTGCAGGATTATGCAGAAAAGCATAAGAAGGCGGGCAATGGTTTCGGGTTCGGGCTCGCTGACTTAAATGGCACAACGCGCACACTGAGCGCACGTTACTACAAGGATGGATCGGAAATACTGATTCCACAAAGACGAAAGAACCCTCGCAGACTTACGCCCCGCGAATGTGCTCGGCTTATGGGATTTCCGGATTCATTTCGCATTGTTGTTTCTGATACACAGGCGTACAAACAATTCGGCAACTCGGTTGTCGTCCCGCTGGTGAAATTAGTCGCTGCCGAAGTGCTGCTTGCACTGGTCGCCCCTGCAATCGCCCGGGATCAACAGTTGCCTCTGAGGCTATTGTCCCCTCACCACCCCAAAACCATCATCGCCACTCCGACAAACACGATTACTCCGCCCGCGAGTGCGTCGCCGTAGTGATCGGCCCAGTGGAAGGTCATGCGCTTGACACCGTGGAGCAATCCCGTTGCGAGGACGATCATGGTGGCGATGGTTGCGATTTCGTAGGCGAGGGTGACCAACGCGACGGACAGCCAGCCGCCGGTGGATGCGGCCATGATCATCGGGATGACGGCGATGCAGGGGTCCGCCGAATAGACGAGGAAGAGGCCCCACTCGGTCGTGTTCGCGCCGGGCTTCGCGTGGCCGTGCACGCTGCTGCGCCAGAAGCCCCAGAGCATGTACGCGAGGCCGAAGCCGATCAGGAGGAGCGTCGCGTACGACTCGAGGCGGGAGCCGATCGCGTGCACTGCTTTGAGTCCCGCGACGAGCGCGAGGATGCCGAGCAGGGCGGACGCGGTCACGTGGCCGAAGCCGCAGAAGAACGTCGTCCGCGCGGTGCGCCATGCGGACCAGCCGCGCGCGCGGCCGAGGGCGGCGAACGGCACCCAGTGATCGGGCGCGAGGGTGTGGATCGAGCCGATCAGCGCGGCGGTGATGACGAGCGTCGAAGTCACGCATAGACCTCGAATTTCTCCAGCGCATTCGTGCGCACCGTGGCGAGCCAGCGGATCCATGCCTCGATGCCGAATCCCGTCTGCGCCGACACCGAGATCACGCGCGGATTCGGCATCACGCGCGCCAGCGCATCGGTGATCTTGTCGACATCGACGAACGGCAGATGCGGCAACAGATCGGCCTTCGTCAGCAGCACGAGATCGGCCTTCGCGAACATCGTCGGGTACTTCAGCGGCTTGTCTTCGCCTTCGGTGATCGACAGCGCGACGACGTTGAACGCCTGCCCGAGGTCGTACACCGCGGGGCAGACGAGATTGCCGACGTTTTCGATGAAGAGGTACTCGACGCCGTCGAGATCGAAGTGATGCACGGCGCGATGCACGAGCTCCGCATCGAGATGACACGCCTGACCGGTGGTGATCGCCTTGGAGCGGATGCCTGCGGCGGTGATGCGATTCGCGTCGTTCTCCGTGGCGAGATCGCCGGCCAGTGCCGCGACCTTCTTTGGATTCGGCAGCGCGCGCGCCGTCGCTTCGAGCACGGCGGTCTTGCCGGCGCCGGGTGAGCCCATCAGGTTGATGGCGAGAATGCCGTCGCCGAGGAAGTGATCGCGGTTGTGCGCGGCGGTGCGGTCGTTGCGGGCGAGGATCTTCTGCTGCACTTTCACGGGAACGACTTCCGGATCACCGCAGCCGCAGTCCTGACACATCGGGGACCTCCATTTCGATCTGGCGGAGAAGAATTTCGTCGCCGGCTGCGAGTTGCGCCGGCTCATCACAATCGGGACAACGAAGGACCTGTCCCGACGCGATCGGACGGTCGCACTTCGGGCAGACCCACTGCGTCGAGACGCGCTCGATCACGAGATCGGCGTGCTCGCAGCAGGTGCCTTCGCGGAAGGTTTCGAACGCGGTGGTGAGGAGATCGACGTCGACGCCGGAGAGGTCGCCGATCTCGATGTGGACGCGGAGGACGAGGGCGGCGGCGTGGCTGCCACACTCCGAGGTCACGGCGTCGACGAGGGATTGAACGATCGAGTATTCATGCATGGTGAAACTCCGGCGGGCGTTTTTCGAAGAAGGCGGCGAGTCCTTCGGCGAATGCGGGGCCGTCGGCGATGCGTGCGAGGTGTTCGAGCTCGCGATCGAGGTGATAGTCGAGACGATCGACACCTGCTGCTTCATTCATCAATTGCTTCGCGATACCGAGCGCCTCGGTTGGTCCCTCCGCAATCTGGCGAGCGATCGCGAGCACGTCCGCATCGAAGGTCTCGTTCGGAATCACGCGCGTGACGAGGCCGTACTCCTGCGCGCGCATCGCATCGAGCCGCGGATTGAGCAGGAGCATTTCGAGCGAGCGGCGGAGGCCGGCGAGTCGCGGGAGGAAGAACGTCGACGATTCGGCGCCGGTCAGACCGGTCTTCGAATACGCCCATTCGAACGTCGAGCGCTCGCTGGCGAGGACGAGATCGCAGCAGATCGCGATGCCGAGTCCGCCCGCGGCCGCGACGCCGTCGACCGCTGCGATGAAGGGCTTCGATGCGCGGCGGATCTCGGAGATGGTGCTGTGGATGTATTCGAGGATTTGTTTGAAGACGGCGCCGTACGACAAGCTGAGAGCTTGTCGTACACCAGGGGGTTGCAGATAGGCGAGATCCTCCTGATTACCGAAGGCGCGGATGTATTTGAGGTCGGCGCCGCTGCAGAAGATGCCGTTGACGCCGCGCAGGATTACGCAGCGGAAGGCGTTGTCGCGTGCGAGCTGGAGGCCGGCTTTGCGGAGGTCGCGCGCGGTCTCGACGTCGAGCGAGTTGAAGCGCTCTTTGCGGTCGATGGTGATGATGCCCACCGCTCCATCCCGCTCAACCCGAATGTTCGTCACGCGAACGCCTCCTCGGGAGCCGCGGCGTACGCGAGTGCGCGCGCGGCGAGCTCGCCCCAGCAATCGCGCATCATCCATTCGCGATGCGCGTAGGCGTAGGCGCGAACGATGTCGGTGGCGTTCCAGCGCAGCGCGTCGCGCACCAGGGGCGAGACCGGATAGTCGCGGCTGACGGCGACGACCGGCCCCGCGTCCAGCTCGGCGGTGACGACATGCACGGAGCTGCGCGTCACGCGCTCGCCGGCGACGATCGCGTCGCGCGTCGCGTGCAGACCGGGGTAGCGGCGCTGCGAGACATCGGCGTCATGGACGTTGAAAATGCGATCCGGAAAGGCGGAGAGCATCGGCTCCGTCAGGATGTAGAGATATCCGAGGCAGAGGACGGCGTCGATGCCGAGAGCGGAGAGCATCGAGGCGGTGTCGCTGTCGTAGTCGCGGCGATTCACGCCTTTGATCGGATGGGTGATGACCGGCACGCCGCACTCGGCGAATTCATTGTCCGTGGTCATCACGCAGACGACATTGAATTCGCGACGTTCGAGCAGCGCCTCGAGTCCGGGCGCGCGTTTCGAGCAGAGGACGGCGACGTTCAGCATATGCGCGGCAGCGGCTCGCCGTCGGGCTCGGCGAGCAGCCTCCTTCCGAATCCGGTGTCG
>C688J18823_10002818_pt1 | contig 10935 bp, 8 predicted proteins | sample HopSoiMetagenom1_FD_18823 | JGI IMG/M metagenome (IMG submission 18823) | reverse complement strand
AATCGCGTTGTCCCTGGCTTTCGAGCGGGAGTTCGATCTCGTTTTTGGAACCGATATCTCCCTCGACGCCATCGCGGTCGCCTCCGGCAATGCCGCCTCTCTTCGCAGTGTCCTCAAGTCTTCGATCGAATTTCGGCACGGCTCACTGCTTGCCCCTCTGAAGGGCGAGGTGCTCGACGTAATTGTCTCCAATCCGCCGTACGTGAGCTTCGCGGAACTGGGGGATCTCCCACCGGACGTGCGGGACTGGGAGCCGAGCCTGGCATTGCTCTCGCCACAGGATGGTCTGGCTGCAACGCGCGAGCTGGTACGCCAGGCGCCGCACCACCTTGCCCCGGATGGGCTACTGGCAGTGGAAGTAGACACGCGGCGCGCGGGCACGGTCGCCGAAATGGTTTCGGTGGATGACAGGTATGGAGACGTCGAAGTGCTGCTCGATCTCACCGGACGCGAACGGTTTGTGTTCGCGCGAAGAGTCTAGCTGCTCGGAAAGGAGAAAGAATGGTTGAGGACAAGGCAAAGGAGCTGGGGCGGCTGATCGGTCAGAGTTCGGAGTACCAGGCGCTGAAGCGGTCGAGCGAGGCCCTTAACGACGACAAAGAAGCGGTCGTGCTGCTGCAGGATATGGAAAAGTTGCGTGGCTCGGCGCAGGACTTGATCCAGCGCGGAGAGAATCCGACGCCGGAAATGGAGCAACAGCTCGACACGATGCTGGAGAAAATCCAGTCACAACCAGCGTATCAGCGGGCCGTGTCAGCGCAGGAGAACTTCGATAAGCTCATGATTCGCGTGAATCAGTGGATCATGGACGGGATGAAGAAGGGCGCGGCGAGTCCCATCATAACGCTTTCCTGAGATGGTCATCGCAAGCTCGATCACCGCGCTGGACTGAATGGCGCGCGGCAAGCTCGTAATTTTCGAGGGAACCGAAGGCGCGGGTAAGACAACTCAGATCCGTTTGCTCGCCGAGAGGCTGGCTGTAGCGGGTATCGAGTGCGTTGCGGTTCGCGAGCCGGGTGGAACTCCAGTTGGCGACGCCATCAGGGAGATCCTTCTCCACCCAGAACAGGAAATCACCCCCGCGACCGAGGCGTTGTTGTTCATGTCGTCGCGCGCCGAGCTTATCGCGAGGGAGATCCTGCCTTCTTTGGTACAAGGCATGGTGGTTTTGGTCGATCGTTTTTTTCTGTCGACCTATGCCTATCAGATATTCGGACGCGGTCTGCCGGAACAAGAGATCAGAGCTGCGAACCGTCTGGCGACGAGCGGGCTCGTGCCGGACATCACCTTGTTACTGGATGTGCCCGCCAGTGAAGGATTGAGTCGCGCCGACTCCCGTGGCGCGCGGGACAGGATGGAGAAAGCGGCTGATGAGTTCCATCACCGTGTCGCCGATGCGTTTCGACAATTCACCGACGCCAAATGGCAGCACTCCCATCCAGAGTGCGGACCAATCAAGTTGATAGATGGGACTGGAGATGAGAAAAGCGTGCATCAGCGCATCGTCTCAGCGCTGATGACGGCCTTTCCGCAACCTTTTGGCGGTTTGAAGAGTTAAACGAGTCATGAACCTGAAGCTTCCAATTCCCAGCGCGTCGGCGCGGTCTCGCACGCTTATCGTAGCCGGAACGATGCTGGCAGCTCTGGTCACCGGCGGCTGGCTGCTGCAGCGCGGCGCGCGGACTGGAACATTCACGACCTTCGAAGGNGCGCGCCTCTTCGAGAGCGTCTTTCGGCACATCCAAAACGATTACGTAGATCCGGTTACCGACTCGGCGCTGTACGCGAAGTCGGTCGACGGGATGTTGTACGAGCTGCGTGACCCGTACTCGACGTTCCTCCCCCCGGATCGCTTCGCGCGTCTCAACGAGAGCACAAGCGGCAATTACGCCGGACTCGGCGTCGAGGTCGATCTGAGAGACGGTTGGCTCATCGTGGTAGCGCCGCTCCCTGGCGGACCCGCTGAGCGCGCCGGACTCCAACCTGGCGATCGCATCATCGAGATCGCGGGGAAGTCGACAAAGGGCTGGACGAACGAGGAAGCGTCGAAGCTGATGCGCGGCAAACCGGGAACGCCCGTCGATCTGAAGATCGAGCGGCCCGGCGTGACCGCGCCGCTGGAGTTCAAGCTCCAGCGCAACACAATCCACCAGAGTGCGGTACGTCGCACAGCAATGTTTGCGGATGGCGTGGGCTACATCGATCTCAAGGCCTTCAGCGACTCGACTGCAAAAGAACTCAACGTGGCTGTCACCTCGCTGCTTGCGCGCGGAATGAAAACTCTGATCCTCGACCTGCGAACCAACCCGGGCGGGCTGCTGACGCAGGGGGTGCGGGTTTCGGACCTCTTCCTCAACGAGGGCGAAAAGATCGTCAGCATGCGCGGCCGTATTCCCGAGACCAACCGGGAGTACGCCGATACCGCGCAACAGAGTTGGCCGAACCTGCCGTTGACGGTGCTCGTCGACGGACGCAGCGCGAGCGCCGCGGAGATCGTTGCGGGTGCGCTGCAGGATCATGACCGCGCGCTCATTGTCGGCACGCCAACGTATGGGAAGGGAAGCGCGCAGACTGTCATACCGTTTGGAGATCAGGGTGGGCTCAAGATCACAACCGCACGCTGGTTTACTCCAGTCGGCCGGTCGATCACCCGCCGTCAGCCAAATGATGACGAGAGTGATGATCCGGTAACGCCGGCCCGCGAGCGCTACCACACCGATGGTGGAAGAATCGTCTATGGTGGTGGCGGCATCACTCCTGACGTGATCGCCGGCGACAGCACGACTCCCGTCGAGGAAGTGAATTTCATGCGCGCGCTGGGGACGAACGCCTCGCATTTCAGGGATGCGGTCACGGATTACGCGCTGTTCCTGAAGGGGACTAACGGGGTGGCAAGTCCTGATTTCTTCGTAACGCCGGTGATGCGCGATGAAGTGTGGAAGCGGATGACGGCGCGCGGGGTCGACATACCACGCAGCGTGTACGATGAGGCCGAGCCGCTCGTGTCGCGGCTGATTGGCTTCGAGATCGCTCGCTATGTATTTGGACCGGATGCAGAGTTTCGCCGGCGCGCCGCGGCGGACAAGGTTCTGCAGAAGGCTCAGGAGCTCGCGCGCGGTGCCAAGTCCGAACAGGATCTGCTGCGACGCGCGATGACCCTGGCGCCCGTTGCCTCGGACTCGGCTGACAGCAGTGGGGGCGGCGGACGTTGAGCGAACGGGTCTTCATTATCGGACCCGGACACGTTGGGCGCGGTCTTTTCCGCGCCTTTCGCGCATCAGGGGTCGATGTAGTCGGGCTGCATGGCAAGCGACCATCCGGCGTCAACACATCTACGGGCAGTATCCCAGCCGATGCGGCGCGCGCGAATGTAGTAATGCTATGCGTGCGCGATACGCAGGTCGACGATGGGATCGCTGAGATAGCCGCGGCCGCCGAGGCAGGCCGGATTGCCCGCGATTCGGTTATTCTCCATACCTCTGCGATTGCCGAACCAGCTGGACTCGGCGCGCTGAGCGCCGCCGGTCATGCAGGCGGCACTTTCCATCCTCTCGTTCCCTTCAGCGATCCTGAGATCTCAGCGGATCTGTTAAGAAAGGCATGGATCGGAATCGATGGCGACATCGCCGCGAAAAACACCTCACGACGTCTGGCCGGCCATCTCGGCGCGCGCACGCTCGACATCCCGCCCGGCAAGAAGGCGGCATACCACGCCGCTGCGGTGATCGCCTCGAATTTTCCAGTGGTGCTGGCGTCGGTAGCTGGCCATCTGCTCCACGATATCGGGGTACCGGATTCGAGCGCTCATCAGGCTGTCGAAAGCCTAATGAGCGGGGCCTTGGCGAACATGAAGAGAGCGTTGCCAGACGACGTGCTAACGGGACCCGTCGTGCGAGGCGATCTGGAAACCGTGGGGAAACATCTGCGCGCGTTGATCGGACACGACAGAGCGCTCGAGGTGTACCGCGCGATGTCCGCAGCCGCTGGAGAGATCGCGCAGCGGCGCGGAGTGGATCAGAAGAAATTGGCCGCGATCGCGGGCGTGCTTAGACCAACGAGGTAGCGCTCGGGACCGAGCTCCTAGAACTGGACTCCGCTCGACTGATCGACGACCTTCGCGCCCTTCGGGACCGCGAAACGGAACGCGGAGCTGCTGATGGCGGGATTCGCGGTGAAGCTGGTGATGACTACGTGGCGCCTGAGCCCGGTCGCCGTCTCGACATCGAACTGCCTGATGCTCGAATCGTTGTCATCGATCCAGACCTTGGCGCTTTTCAAATTGGCGCTGGCGCGTTTTGGGACCAGTGTCACGGCGTGGGTAGCCCGGCCGCTGACCGTTGCTGCGCCCGAAGCGCTGACCTGAAAGCGCGAGCGTGGCGAGTCGAGAAATTCCTGCGCCGGGTCGAGCGCCGTGGCGTTGCCGCCAGTATACGGCATCCGCATTACCTGCCCAGGCGTGCTGCTCGGGAGGTACACCCAGAGCGTCGACCCGTCGGCGGCAACGCGATCTCCCGTCGCGAAATTGATGCTGAGGAGGTTCGGCTTCTTTCTCAGAATCACACCAGTGGTCGTCTGCGTGCTGCCGGTGAGCGGATTGGTTAGCGTCTGCCGAAACTCGGCGCGCATGCTGGTCAGGCGTCCATAAGCGGCTACTGCGCGATCGATTATCGCATCCGCGTTCTGTGCGCTGACTGTTGCCGGCGCGATCAATACTGCGGCGATGACGGCCGCTCCAGGAAAGAATTGTCTCATGCCTGAGGTACCCGGCAGGTGCTATGCCGTTCCTGATTTGGCGGGAACACTGCGTCCTATCGCCGCAGCAACTGCGCGCAGCTCCCCAACCAGCTGGGTGAACTGGTCCGGGTAGAGCGACTGGGCGCCATCCGATAGTGCCCGATCGGGCTCCGGATGCATTTCGATCATCACACCATCTGCGCCGGCAGCGACGGCCGCGCGCGCCATTGGAATGACCTTGTCGCGCAGGCCTGTCCCATGACTGGGATCGGCGATGATCGGCAGATGCGAAAGGCGGTGCACGATTGGGATGGCCGTGAGATCGAACATATTCCGCGCGGCGGGGTCGAAGCTGCGCACGCCTCGCTCGCACAAAATCACCTTCTCGTTCCCCTCGGCGAGGATGTACTCGGCGCTGAGAAGCAGCTCGTTGATGGTCGCCGCCATTCCGCGCTTGAGCAGTACCGGCTTCCTCATTTTGCCGACTGTCTTGAGCAACGAGTAGTTCTGCATGTTACGCGCGCCGATCTGAATGCAATCCGCGACTTCAGCGACGAGGTGGGCGCCTTCCGAATCCATCGCTTCGGTGACGATCGGCAGGCCGGTTTCCTTGCGAGCTTTTGCAAGCAGTTCGAGGCCCTTCTCGCCCAGTCCCTGAAACGAATAGGGAGAGCTGCGAGGTTTGAATGCGCCTCCGCGAAGTGCCGTACCTCCAGCCGCTTTCACCATCCGCGCCGCGGAAAGGATCTGCTCCTCCGATTCCACCGAACATGGTCCGCCAATCACCACCACGCTGTCGCCGCCGACGGTGACGCCTGGCGCGAGCTCGATGACGGTGTTCTCGGACCTCCACTCGCGGGAGACCTGCTTGTACGGCTGAGTGACGTGGATGATCTGCGCCACGCCGGGCAACGCTTCGATGCGCGATGCGTCGACGCGCCCATCGTTACCGACGAGACCTACTGCCGTGCGTTGCGCGCCCGGCATCGGACGCGCCTGGTAACCCATCTCTTCAATGATGCTGACCACGCGATCGACGTCTTTCGCCGTCGCGTCGTGAGCCATGACAACTAGCATTTTACGCGGTTAGTGGCGCTGACCCAACGACTTCGGCGGACTCGTCGTGCAGCTGTGGTGTGTGCGCGGGATGCGCTGGGCTGATGGTTTCATCCACAGTCCGACCCCGCATGCGGACGCTCACCAGCGAGGATACGCCGGGTTCCTGCATTGTCACACCGTAAACGGCATCGGCCGCCTCGGTTGTGGTGCGCGGGTTGTGGGTGATGACGATGAATTGCGTCTTGTTCTTGAACCGATTGAGCATGCGCACGAAATGACCGATGTTCTGGTCGTCGAGGGGCGCGTCGACTTCGTCCAGCAGGCAGAACGGACTCGGCTTGGTCAGAAAAATTCCAAAGAGCAGCGACAACGCAACGAGCGCCTTCTCACCGCTCGACAGCAAGTGAATCCGCTGGGTGCGCTTGCCGCGGGGAGATGCGTGGATCTCGATATCTCCCTCCAGCGGGCTCTCAGGATTCTCCAGACGCAAATCGCACTCGCCGCCACCGAACAACGTCATGAAGATGTTGCGGAAGTTCTCCCGGACCTGAACGAAGGTCTGGAGGAACAGATCGCGGGCGGTATTGTCGATCTCGCGGATGGCCTGCTGCAGCGAGTTCTTCGCCGAGTTCAAGTCGTCGCGCTGGGTGGTGAGGAAACCAAGTCGCTTGGTTTCCTCCTCATGTTCTTCGATGGCGAGAGGATTGACGGGGCCGAGGGCATCGAGCTGCTCGCGGACGAGACCAGCTTCGCTGCGCAGCGTTTCATCGTCCATCTCCAGGGATTCAGCACCGGCGAGGAGCTCGTCGACGGGCTTCTTCCATTCCGCTTCCAGTCGCTCCCGAATTGCCGCTCGCCGGCCAGAGAGCTCCGTGTAGCGAAGCTCCGCGGCGTGCAACTCTTCGCCAAGAGCCGAAGCGTGACGGCGCATCTCGGTCAGTGCGTGCTCGTCGGACGACAGGCGCTCATCGATCTCGCGCACTTCGCGCTCGGCGTCGGCTGATTTCTCCTCGGTGTTCTCGAGCGTGCGCTGACGCGCATCGAGGTCGCTCTGCCAGCGGGCGAGCTGCTCGGTGAGCTGAGAGTCAGCGCTGAAGAGCGTTGACAGCTCGAGCTGCAGCGACTCGAGACGGCCTGTCGCGGAGGTGAATTCTTCATTCAGGTGACGATGGCGATCGGCTGCCACTTCGACCTGGGCCTGTGCTTGTGCGCGGCGGATCTGGCTGGCTGTACGCTGCTCACGCGCTTCTTCCTGACTCTGCTCGGCGGTCGCAAGCATCTCACGCGCGGCCGTAACGGAAGCGTCGCGCTCGGCGATGCGGGTTTCGACATCAGCGATCGTGGCGCTGAGGGTGTCGAGTCGCTCGTTGGTCGAGGTCTCGCGTTCGGCGAGCCGTTCGATTAACGCTCGTGCCTCGGCGGCTTCACGTGCGGCTCTCTGATGTTGTCTGCCGAGGGTGGCCGCACGATCCGACGCTTCTGCGTTCTCTCGCGCGGCTTGTGACGCGGCTTCCTGCGCAACGACTGCCGAGCGTTCGGCGGCGGCGAGGGTTCTGCGCTCCGATTCGGCCGCGGCAGCAGTGGCTTGACGTGCGCCCTCTGCGTTCGCCACAGACTGTCTGAGGTCGGAGATCTCGGCGCGTCTGCGGAGCGGGCCGGGGCCTGATTCGGGCGCAGGCAGCCAGACTGCTCCCCGCGCATCGACGAAAGCGGTACCGCTTTCCATCGAAGTGACTCGTCCCAATAGCGAACGTACCCACCCGCTCGCCGGCGATGACGATGTGACGAGTCCCGCCAGATCACTCGTCAGCTCGTGTCCATTTGACGTATTGCCGTCGACGGAATCCACCGGAAGCAAAAGCAGCGGACCTGGCGCGGCCGATGCATGCCACGCGCGAACAGCCTCTGCCACAGAGCGGTCTTTAACAAGAACCGCGTTGACGGTAGGACCCAGGAATCGTTCGACGAGGGCGGCCGCACCCGCATCGGTGCTGATGAAATCGCTCAGCGGTCCGAGGACCGCTCCCTCGCCGAACATCCCGCGCTCCTTGAGGAGCCGCGCAGCCGCCGGGGCGAGACCTACTCGCTCTCGCTCGAGACCTTCGAGAGCACTCAGCTTGGCGGTGAGGGCGGTATGGAGCTCCTCGGCGCGACTCAGCTCCTCACGCGCGGCGATCTCGCGTTCGCGAGCTTGCTGGAGCACCTCACGAGAGCGTCCCGCCAGCTCACCGGTCTCAGCCACACGTGAGGCGGCAATTGCGGCCGCATCATCCGCGGCGGCCAGCTCGCGACGCGCTGCTTCGGCTGTATCGAAGAGATGCGCCAGCTCTTGCTCGAGCGTCGCACGGCGCTCAGCGACTTCGTCGCGCTCTCGCTCCGCGCTCTGCCGGTCGAGGTGGGCGCGATGGAGCTCTTCGCGAAGGTCGCGGAGCGCCCGTTCGTTCTGCTCGAGATTACCCCGCGCCGTACTGAGAGCAGCGCGTACTTGCTCCTCGTGCTGCGCGTGAAGAGTCAGCGATTCCTCGGCGGCGGCGAATGCGGCCTGCAGCTCGCCAAGCTCGCTCGATGCGCGTTCGAGTTCCGTGCTGACGCGACCGGCAATGGCATCGCCCTCGCGACGTTCTTCCTCGGCGCGCGCGCGTCTGGACATCGCGTTGCGCAACCGCTCCTCGGCGACGGCGATCTCTCCCCGCAGCTGCTGGACGCTCTCGCGCTGATCGGAGACCAGTCTCGCGAGCTCACTTCGCCGCGCTTCGGCGGTAGTACGTTCGGTGAAGGCCGTATCACGCGCGGCTTCCGCGGCCCGGAGCCGTGACTCCTGCCCGGGGACCTCGACGCGCAATGCAGTAACGCGCTCCTCGAGACGATCCAGCTCGCCGCGCCACGCAGACATCTCACGCGATGCATGTGCGACTTCGAGGGTGAACCGCCGCGCCATAAGCTCGCTGTGACGTTCCGCGCGCTTGCGTTGACGAGCCAGGGATCGAACCTGGCTCTGTACTTCGGTGATCAGATCGTCGATGCGCCCGAGATCGGTGGACGTCTCCTCGAGCCGGCGCTCAGCGCTCCGCTTGCGGTCGCGGTAGAGTCCGACGCCTGCCGCTTCCTCAAATAGCTCACGTCGATCATCGGGTCGATCGCTCAACAGTGCGTCCACCATCTTCGATTCGATGACTACGCCCGAATCGGCGCCGAGTCCGGTGCCGCGCACCATGTCGTGAATGTCGCGCAGCCGGCAGGGTGAACCGTTCAGGAAATAGTCGCTCTCGCCAGAGCGGCTCAGTCGCCGGGTGATGACTACTTCGCGAAATGGGATATCGAGCGCGCCATCATCATTCTCGAAATGGAGCGAGACCTCGGCGAGATTGACCGCGCGTCGCGCGGACGATCCCTGGAAGATCACTTCCTCCATTTTGGCGCCGCGCAACGCGCGCGCTCGCTGCTCGCCAAGTACCCAGCGCACCGCATCAGAGACGTTCGACTTTCCGCAGCCGTTGGGGCCCACGATCGCCGTCACGCCGGGCTCGAACAGCATGTCGGTCTGATCGGCGAAAGACTTGAAGCCGTGAATCTCGAGTTTGGTCAAACGCACTAAGGCGCACTCCCGGTTCGGTAAACGAGCACTGGATTCAACCCGGCACCACGCAATGTTCTGATCAGCTGGGCCGCCTGTTCAGCCCGCGCGAAAGCGCCGGCGTAGATCCTGGCGCCTCCACCATTCTGCATCAACGCGTAGATCGCCAACCCGCGAGCCGCGTACTTGTCCACGGCCGCGTGAACCGCATCGACAATGCCACCCTGCGTCTGGACGCTGTCCACGAGCAGAGCGAGGGGCGTCTGCGTGACTGACCCACCGGAGTCGGCGAGCACCGTCGAACGGCGTAGAGCGAGTAACAATGAATCAGCCTGGTATCTCCTGGTGTAAGCGCCGGCGGTCACCCTATACCACATCGTCCGCTCCGGATCGATCGGGATCGGGGATACAGCCGCGGCCGGCAGCGCACCGCCATTTTTCCTGACGAACAAGTTAGCACCTTCTTCCGTGTTTGCGGTAAACAATTCCACGGCAAATGTCGCTGCCTCTGCGGAGTCACCGCCGTTGGCTGGCGGTGCGACGTGCAGAGTTTCCGGTGGCGGTTGCGGCGGGGGAGGGACAGGAGCTGGGACGGCGACGCGCGCGGGATGTGCGCTACGCCTCGCGAGTAGTCCGTCGGGCCCGAGCATAAGTGGCAACGCTATCGCCGCGAGAAGGAGAAACGCCAGCGCGGCAAGCGCCGGAAAAAACCAGCGCCGGCGGGTTATCTCGATGCCTCTTTGTCGCCATGTGCCGGCGGTCTGCTTCCACGTCGCCGCCCGTTCGCCCATCCGGTGCAGCGGGATCTTGAGGGTCGGCGTCGGAGACGCCACGCGTGCCAGCACTATTGAAGCGGAGTCGCCGGGGAGTTCGGGCTCCTTGACCAGCACCGCGCCGTCGATCTGGTCGATCAGATCCGAAATGCGGGGGGAGTTTCGCGACGCAACGAGGAGCAACAAGGCGCCGGCTTCAGCGAACCCGCTGGCCAGTTTCTTCCAGCGTGCGCTGCGAAATATCTCGTCGGGTATGTCGGGATCGGTGCCGCTCGGCATCACGTAGAGATTCTCGGTGCCGGCGACTCCATAGCCGATCTTGTTCAGTGACACGCCGTACAGGAAACTGTCGGTGATACCGTGCGGATCTTCTTCGACCACAAGGTCTCGCAGCGGAGGGAGATCGCCGACCAGATCGGCGACAACCGTGCGTCGGTGTCTTGCCTCGGCTTTGGCGAGGCCCAGCGCGACGTACGCGGCTGCAAAGGGGTCGGAGGAGGTGACAACCACCGCCGAGTAGCTACTCAGGAGTGAAGCGATTTGCCTTCCGGCGTCTTCCCATGCGACAGGGCGCCCACCGGAGACGCGCGCGTTCAAGGGGAGCCCTCGTACACCCAGTATTCCCGCTTCGACGCGCGCGCAACTTTGATTGCTTCGTCCCGCGTGGCGTAAGGTCCAAGCACGACTCGGTAGATGGGCGAGCCGGCTGTCGTAGAAGTCACGACGTGCGCTGTCGTCCCACCGACAATAATCGTGTTCGCGAGCTGCTGCGCTTTGTCCTCGGCGAGAAGCGCG
>C688J18823_10002817_pt1 | contig 10935 bp, 8 predicted proteins | sample HopSoiMetagenom1_FD_18823 | JGI IMG/M metagenome (IMG submission 18823) | reverse complement strand
GAATGCGGGATCCGGCAGGAAGATGAGCTCGGCGCCGCGCACGGCATCGCCGATGTCCGGCGAGACACCGGCGAGCGTCACCTTGCGCTCCCCATGCGCGTCCTTCAGCACCAGCGTGTTGGAGGCGCGCAAGGCGTCGGCGTTGCGGCGCCACAGCCGCACCTCGTGCCCCTTCTCGGTGAGATCGGCGGCCGCGGCGTAGGCGCCGTTCCCGCCGCCGATGACGGCTATTTTCATTACTTGATGCCTATCCAACCCTTGTGCGAGATGTCGAACACTACGCCATTCGGATCGCGGAACTTTCGCTCGAAGTCGACGCCCCCGCCGCCCTTCAGCTCGCGGTGGAACTGGCCGCCGTTCTTCTTCACCGCTTCGCTGTACTTTTCGAGGTCGTCGACGATGAAGCCCATGTGGTGAATGCCGTGGAAGTCCTTGCCGCGCTCGTCGCCGGCAGCGTCGTCGGTGTGGAACTTGAGCAGCGTGAGGTTGATGACGCCGTCGGTAAGCGAAAGCCCGTCGCCGTAAGGCGTTTCGACGTAATTGACCTCCTCGAGGCCGAAGGTCTTCTTGTAGAACTCGGCCGCGGGCTTGAGCTCCGGCACCGAGATGGCGATGTGGCGCAGCTTGGCAGTCATATGGTCTCCAGTACGGCGAAAAGATTGGCCTTGGCTTCGAAACCGGCGCCGGATGCGTCGGGGATTTTCACGCGCCCGGCCTCGACGCGCACCCCATCCCAATAGCCGCCATAGACGAGCGACGCATCCGGCGCCGCCTCCGCCATGCCGAGCCCGAACGCCGCGACGCAATGCGCTGCGAAGAGATGGCCTGCGTGCGGCAGGAATTGCTGGGCCGGCCACAGCTTCAGGATGCGGGCGTACTCGTCGACGCCATACGCGAGCAGCGGATCGACCTGGATGAAGTCCCGCTCCGGACGCAGGCCGCCGTAGCGCACGAGATTGCGTGCGTCGTCGTACGAAAAAAGGTTCTCGCCGGTCGCGATCGGCTGCCCTAGTGCCGCGAGCCGGCTGAGCAGCTCGAAATCGAGCGCCGGCGCCGGCTCCTCGATCCAGGCGAGCTTGAACGGCGACATCGCCTCGAACCAGGCGCGGCTCAGCGCGACGCCATTTGCATCGACCGCCCATTGTGTGCCGGAGGGCAGCGCGGCGGCCGCGCGCTCGAGGCGCTTCAGGTCGGCTTCGATTTCCCCGGCAACCTTGACCTTCACGCAGCGATAGCCGGCGTCCACCGCGCGCCTCACCTCGTCGGTGAGCACATCGTCGGTGCGGAAATGACCGCACGAGGCATAGACCTTGATGATGGCGTCGCCTTTGGTGCCGTAATAGTCGGCGATGGAACGCCAGAGCGGCACACCCTGCACCTTTGCGCGCAAGTCCCAGGCCGCGGCCTCGATCAGCGCAACGGCGCCGGGACGCTCGCCATGTCCGCCGGACTTTTCGTTTTTCATCGCCGCCCGAGCACAGGCGGGCGGATCGATGAGGCCCTTGCTGTCGACGAACGATTGTCCGACGACGCGCGGGAAGAAGCGCTCGCGCAGCAGCGCGCCTTTGCCGTAGCGCCCGATCGAGTCGAAGGCGTAGCCGGTGATGCCGCCGTCGGACACCATCGCCACCGCCGACGCCGTCATCTCGCCGAAAGCGATCGCGGCGTTGCGCATCGGCGCCGCGATGGAGACGGTCCTCTCGCGAAGCTCAACGATTTTCAAGCGCGCGCAGGATCCGCTCGGGCGTGTACGGCTGCTGGAGCACCTCGGCGCCCAAGGGCGCGAGCGCGTCGTTGATGGCGTTGCCGACCGCGGCCGCGGCGCCGATGGTGCCGGCCTCGCCAATGCCCTTCGCGCCGAGCGCGGTGCCGGCGACCGGCGTCTCGACATGTGCGACGACGATGTCGGGCATCTCGGCGGCCATCGGCACAAGGTAGTCGGCCATCGAGCCGTTCAGGAGCTGGCTCGATTCGTCGTAGAGGCATTCTTCGTATAGCGCGGCGCCGATGCCTTGCACCACGCCACCGCGGATCTGCTCGTCTGCCAGGAGCGGATTGACGACCTGTCCGCAGTCCTCCACCACCCAGTGCTTCAGCAGCTTGACGAAGCCGGTCTGCACGTCGACTTCGACGAGGCTCGCCTGGATGCCATTCGCGAGTAGAAAAGGAACACGCATCGTGACGTGCACCGTTACCGCCGGGCCGGCTTCGAGCCCCGATGGCAGCAGGTGCTGCTTGTAGTTCATCAGCGCCGCAACCTCCGCGAGCGCCGCATCACCCAGGTTCATCACCTCGCGTACTTTCTGCACGCGCTCCGCCATCGCGCGTGCCGCGGTGAGCACGGCTTCGCCTGCGATGGTTAGCCCGCGCGAAGCGAAGGTGCCACCGCCGACCGCAGTCATCGCCGTATCGCCGCCAATGACGCGTACGTCCTCGAACGCGATGCCAAGCGTATGAGCGACGAGCTGCGCGAGCGCGGTCTCCACGCCCTGGCCCTGATCCTGGTTCGATGTGATGCACGTCACGGTGCCCGAGGGCTCGAGGCGCAGCGTGCAGCCTTCCTGCGCCGAGATCTTCACCCCGGCGGAGCCGTAGAAGGCCGGGCCGGGCGCGTTCTGCTCGACGAACGTGGCGAAGCCGATGCCGAGGTGGCGACCCTTCGCGCGCTCCGCGTTCTGGAGCTCGCGCAGCCCACGGTAGTCGATGAGTTCCAAAAGCCGGTCGAGGCACGCCTCGTGCGAGAGGCCGCCGGCCTGCACATGGGTCGGCGTCGCGCCTTCCTTGCGAAAGTTGATGCGGCGCAGCTCGGCCGGATCGATGCGCAGCGTGCGCGCGCACGCGTCCATGAGCGTCTCCATCGCTGCGCACGCGACCGGCTGGCCGACGCCGCGATAGGAGCCGGTGGCCGGCTTGTTCTGCCACGCGACGCGCAATCGGCCCTCATAAGCATCGAACTGGTAGGCCGTGCCCGACATGAGGAGCACCTGAAGCCCTTCGAGAATGCTCGAGCGCGGGAAAGCGGAATACGCGCCTGCTTCGGCAACGTCGTCGAGCCGCAGCGCCTGAATGCGTCCGTCTGCGGCAATGGACGCAGAGAGGTTGACGGTGTGGGCGCGCGCATGAATGTCGGCGACGAACGCCTCGAGACGATCGCATACGTATTTGACCGGTCGCGCCACGATCATGGCGGCGGCGCACACCGCCATTTCGTCGGCGTAGACATGCATCTTCACGCCGAACCCACCACCGATGTCCGGCGTGACGACACGCACGTCCTGCTCGGCGAGGCCAAGGTGGTCGGCGTAGACGGCTCGCATCTGGTGCGGCACTTGCGTCGCCAGGTGGACGGTCAGCTTGCGCTCGCTCGGATCGAACGATGCGACGATCCCGCGCGGCTCGAGCGGCACGCCGGTATGGCGTGCGAAGGTGATGGTGCGCTCGACGGTGGTCGTGCCGCCGGGTACTTGGCCGCTCGCCACCGCGTGCTCGAACGCGACGTTTTCCTTTTCGGTCAGTGCAGCCTCGCGGTGCGCGATAACGTCGAGCGGCTCCCATTCGACGTCGATGCGCTCGACCGCGTCCTCGGCAAGGGCCCGGCTCGTCGCGAGGACAATGGCGACCGGCTGGCCTTGCCAGCGCACCTCACCACCCGCGAGCGCAGGCTGAGGCGGCGAGCGATGCGTGGGCCAGGTGGCGAGCTGGGTCTGCCAGGGCTTGCACACTGCCCCCAGCGCGGCGCCATCGTACGCAGCGACCACGCCATGGGCGGTTCGAGCAGCCGAAAGATCGAGGCGCGCGATGCGCGCTCGCGCGTGCGGACTGCGCAAGAATGCCGCGTGCAACAGGCGCGGGAACCGCAGGTCGTCAGCGTAAGCCCCGCGGCCAGCCGCCAGCCGGCGAGCGTGCGAGCGCGGGATGCCGCGGCCGATTACGCCCGGCTTGATTCTTTGCTCCATCAGAGAGGCACGGCGATCGCGCGATGCGGCGCTTCGCCATCGATGAGGTCCACGCGCTTGAGCACGATGCGCAAGCCATTCGCTTCCTTACGGAGCTTGTGCGTCACGCGGCCGGCAAAGAAGCGTGATTCGCCGCCGCGCCATTCGGCGACGATAAGCGCCGAGCGCGCTTCATCGCCATCGACTTCGATCGCCGACACATGGTGCACTGTACGCGAGGGCGGCGATTGCACGTGCATCTCGCGGCGCGAAAGACGTTCGACGCGCACGGCGAGCAGGTTCCTCGGCTCGTAGATGATCGATAGCGCCTCCTGCACCGTCACCTGGTTCGCGCGGGTCGGGATCCAGTAGATGGCGTCATCGGAGAAGAGGCCGAGCCAATCCTCATAGCGCTGCTCATCTAGGAGACGCGCTTCGCGCAGGAGGAAAGCTTCCACCTCGGTCATGCAAACATCCACTTCTGCCAGGTCTCGAACTGATGGCGCATCGGCAGCTCGCTGGTGCCTTTGGAAATGACGGAGCCGTCGACCTGCCGGCGATCGCCCAGCACGCCGCGGCGCATGTCGATCCATTCGTTACCGGGATTGGCGAGGCCGCGCTGGCAGCGCTCGAAGATCTCGAGATCGTCCGAGGCGACGAGCGAGGCGGGCGAGGCGGCGAGGTTCACGAACTGCAGCGTGAGGTCGTGCATCTCGGGCGGCGCGCCGTCGAGCTTGAAGCACACGACATCCACCACCGTGTGGTCCACGGCGAGCGGACGCACGATGCGCATGGCGCCGAAGCGCGCGTTGACGGAGACGTTGGGCCAGATGATGTTGTTGAAGCGATCGACGGAAAGCACCGCGGCCGCTTTCTCCTCGCCGTGACGCTCGACGAGCGCCTTGCGGTAGCGCTCGAATACCGGGTCTTCGCGCTCGGCGGCGATCACGCCTTGCTTGTAGAAGCCGCCCATGTAGACATGGCCGCCGGGGAACGCATGCAGCGGCACCTCGTCCCATTGCGTGGCGCGCATGCCATTGGCGAGAAACATCTGCGCGCCCTGCTGCGTGATGGCGTCGGCCTGCAGCGCGGCCGGATGGGCACGGATTGCATCGACCGAGCTCTTGTGCACGAAGCCGGGGTGCACGAGATCGACCGCGTTCTCGAGAAACATCTTCCAGTTGCCGCGGTACTCGAGGCGCAGGGAGCCGCCGAAGCGCGTCAGGGTGCCGGCCGGCGCACGGTCGACGAGATTGTCGAAGGCGCTGCGCAGGCCGCCCAGAAAATCCGCGAGCGATGGACCGGTCGCGCTGTGCGAGGCAAAGACGAAGCCCTTGTAGCTCTCGACGCGTGGCACGGCGGCGAGACCGGGAAGCTTGCAATCGGACGCGTAACCATCGGCGAGCGGCACGCCGATCAGCGAACCGTCGAGGCGATAGCTCCAGGCGTGGTACGGACAACGAAGCTGACGCGTATTGCCGGACGGCTCGGACACCACGCGCGCGCCGCGGTGCGCGCAGCGGTTGTGCAGAAGCGAGAGTCCGCCGTCTTCTCGTCGCACGAGGATCACTTCGTCGGGGCCGATGCGCGTCAGGACATGGTCGCCCGGCTGCGGCACCTCGCTCTCATGACCGACATAGAGCCAGGCGCGGCGGAAAATGCGCTCCTGCTCAAGAGCGAAGACCGCCGGATCGATGTAGGCCGCCCGATGGATCGCATTCCCGCGCACCACCGGATCGGCTACAGTATGCATATGCATATTGTTTCGCACGCCGTCCGTCCGCGTCAATCGGAACCGGAAGAGGCCTATGTCATCGGCCGCGCGGCCCCTTACCTCCTCAACCGCCTCGCCGAGCGCATGAATGCCGAGTTGCGCGCAGTCCTGAGGCCGTTCCGGCTCACGCTGCGTCATTGGCGAGTCCTCGCCTTCCTGAAGTCCGCGGGCGCCGTACCCATTGTCGCGCTCGCTCGCGATGCCCTGATTCCGCATTCGACCCTGTCGCGCCTGTGCGTGCGCATGGAACGCAGCAACTTGATCCGGCGTGCGGCGGGCAAAGCGCAGGACTTGCGCTGGGCCACCTATTCGATCACCAAGGACGGCGAGCGGCTCTACGACCGCGCGCTGCCCCATGTCGTCGCGCTGAACGAGCGCCTGCTCGACGGCGTGCCCGCGTCCCAGCGTGGGACCCTCGACCGCCATCTTGCCCGTATGCTTGCCAACCTCGATCAGGAGAAAAACCGATGAAGCACTTCCAAGGCGCGGCCGCCGCGCTGCTCCTCACCGCCGCCCTCATTCCCAGCATGGGGACGGCCCAGGAGACGACGCTCAGCGCGGTGGTCTTCGTGCCGAAGAACACGACCTTCGGTGAAATCTTCGTGCGCTTCGTCGACCACGTGAACAAGGAAGGCAAGGGCGTAGTGAAGATCGACCTGCGCGGCGGTCCGGACGCGATCCCGACCTTCGAGCAGGGCAACGCCGTGCGCACCGGCGTCGTGGACATGGTGTCGCTCGCGCCGACGTTCTACACCAACGTCTGTCCTGAGTGCGATGCGCAGATCCTCGCGCCGAAGCACACGCCGGAGCTGAAGAAGACGGCGTTCTGGCCGGTGCTGCAGAAATACACCACGCAAAAATTGAACGCTCACATCCTTTCCGCCTATGGCGACGGTGTCGGCTTCCATATCTGGACCAGCAAGCCGCCGCAGAACAACTCGCTCAAAGGCATGCGCCTGCGCACCACGCCCAACTACACGCCGCTCTTCACGACGCTCGGCGTGTCCCTGGTGCAGACGGCACCCGGCGAAGTGCTGACGGCGCTGGAGCGCGGCGTGGTCGACGGGTACGGGTGGCCGCAGATCGGCATGTTCGACATGGGCTGGGGCGCGCATACGAAGTACCGCATCGATCCGGGCTTCTATAACGTGATCGTCAACGTGCTCGTCAACGAGAACAAGTGGAAGTCGTTGCGCGACGACCAGCGCGCCGTGCTCAACCGCGCGGCCGCCTGGCTCGAGGAGGAGAACGTGCGCTGGGTAGCGGAGCGCAAAGCCGCCGACGACAAGAAGATCAAGGAAGCCGGCATCCAGATCGTCGACCTGGGACCGAACCATCGCAAGCTCGCCTACGACGCGTATTGGGACGCGCTCGCGAAGCGCGCTCCGGAGCCGATCAAGGAACTGAAGGCGGCCTCTGACGCGTTGCGGTGAAAGCAATACGGTTCGCGCAGTTTGGGTCCCCAGAGGTACTGAAGCTCGAGGAAGCGCCGACACCGGTGCCCGGGCCGCGCGAAGTCCTGGTCGCGGTGCAGGCTGCGAGCGTCACCCCGGGCGATACGAAGCTGCGTGCCGGGCAGCTGCAGAAGCTCTTCCCGGTATCGTTTCCCTGCGTACCGGGGCGTGACGGCGCCGGACGAATCGTCGCCGTCGGCGCGCAAGCCGATTACGCGGACGTCGGCGACCCCGTCTGCTTCGTCGCCGACCGCACGAAGCAGGGCAGCTACGCGACACACATCGCTCGCGACGCCGAAAGCGTCGTGCCGTTGCCGCCGGGGCTTTCGTTCGCCGAGGGCGCGGCGCTGATGCATGCCGCAACCTGCGCGTGGATCGCGCTCCTCGACACCGCGCGAGTGCAGGCAGGCGAGCGCGTGCTGGTCCTGGGCGGCTCCGGCGCCATTGGCGGCATGGCGGTGCAGATCGCGCGCCACCTCGGCGCGCGCGTGGTGACGACCTGCGCCGCGCGCAATATCGAGTACGTGCGCGGCCTCGGCGCCGAGGAAGCGTTTGCCTACGACCAAGGTGCCATGCCGAGCGCAAGTCAGCCGTTCGACGTGGTGCTCGATCTGGTGGGCGGCGAGGCCCACGAGCGCTCCTATCCGCTGCTGCGCAAAGGCGGCAAGCTCGTCTGGCTGATCTCCAGGCCGTTCACCGACCGCTCGGCGCAATACGGCGTGCAGACGCTGCAGGCCCGGATCGTCGACAGTCCGCGCGTCAATGCGATCGTGGTCGAGCTCGCGGCCGAGGGGGCCATCAAGCCCCAGGTGAGCCGGGTGATGCCGCTCGCGGAGGCGGCGCAGGCGCATCGCATGGTCGAGGCCGGTCAGGCAAGCCGCGGCCGCATCGTCCTCGATATTCAGGCGTCGTGAGCTACAGCATCGCCGTCGACATCGGTGGCACATTCACCGACATCGTATTGATGGCGCCATCGGGCGCCATTGCGACATTCAAGACGCTGACCACCCCGAACGACTTCGGCCGCGGCATCGCCACCGGCGTGAAGAGCGTGCTGGAAGGCCAGGGCGCGCGCGCCTCGGACGTGGGACGCGTGATCCATGCCACGACGGTAGCCACCAACGCCATCCTCGAGCACAAGGGTGCCCATACCGGTCTCGTCACTACGGAAGGATTCCGCGACGTCCTGGAAATGCGCCGGCTGCGTATCCCCGAGATGTACGCACTGAACTACCAACGACCCGATCCGCTTGTTCCGCGCCGCTTGCGGCTCGAGGTGATCGAGCGGCTCGCCGCCGACGGCAGCGTTCGGGTGCCACTGGACGAGGCGAGCGTGCGCCGGGCGGCAGAGCGGTTTGCCGCCGAGCGTGTGGACGCTGTGGCGGTGAGCCTGCTCCACGCCTATGCGAACCCGGCTCACGAGCAGCGCGTGGCCGCCATCCTGCGCGAGGCTCTCGGTGCCGGCGTGTTCATCAGTTGCTCCGCCGACATCCTGCCCGTGATCCGGGAATACGAGCGCACCAGCACCACGGTGATCAACGCGTTCCTCGGGCCGACGCTCGCGCGCTATTTCGACTCGCTCAAGCGCCACCTTGCTGCCATGGGCATCGATGCGCCGATCCACGTCATGAAGTCCGACGGCGGCGTGATGACGATCGGCGCCGCAGCGGAGCGCCCGGCGTACCTCGTGGAATCGGGGCCGGCGGCCGGCGTGATCGGCGCGGCGGCCGGCGCCACCGAGGACGTGATCACCTTCGACATGGGCGGCACGACCGCCAAGGTGTCGGTCGTCGAGCGCGGCAAGGTGCAGCACACCGGAGACTACGAGGTCGGTGCCGGCATCAACCTGAGCTCCAAGCTCGTGATGGGCGGCGGCTACGCCCTGAAGCTTCCGGTGATCGATATTTCCGAAGTCGGCGCCGGCGGCGGCAGCTTGGTGTCGATCGACGCCGGCGGCCTGCTTCGCGTCGGGCCGCAGAGCGCGGGTGCCATGCCGGGGCCGGTCTGCTACGACCAGGGCGGCACGCAGGCGACGTTTACCGATGCCGCGCTCGTCCTGGGCTACCTCAACGCGCAGTCGATCGCTGGCGGTGGGCTGCGCCTCGCGGCGGAGAAAGGGAGGAGCGCCATCGCTGAGCAGGTAGCGAAGCCGCTGCGCAAAAGCGATCTGGAGGCAGCGTATGGCGTGCTGCAGGTCGCGGCGAGCACCATGGTGCGAGCCGTCAAAGCGGTGACCACCTACCGCGGCCGCGATCCGCGCGATTTTGCGCTTTACGCGTTCGGCGGCAACGGCCCGCTGGTTGCCGCCATCGTCGCGGACCTCCTGGAGATGAAGCGAGTGCTGGTTCCGCCGAACCCGGGTGTGTTCAGCGCCTATGGACTGCTGCATGCGCGCGTCGAGCACGAGATCATCAGCGCATTCCTCCTGCGCCTGCGCACCATCCCACCGCGAAAGATGGGCGAACGCCTGGAAGCCCTCGAGCGCGAGATTCTCGATCGCATGGCGGCCGAAGGCCATCCGGCGCAACGCGTCGAGCTCTCGCGCTTCGCCGACCTGCGCTATGCCGGGCAGGCGCACGAGATCACCACGCCGATCGCTGCCGGGGAGCCCGATTTCAGCCGCCTCGCACGGGACTTCGGCGACGAGCACGAGCGCACTTACGGTCACCAGGCGCAGGCCGAGGAGGTCGAGTGCGTCGCGCTGAGAGTCGTGGCGCGGCTTCCTGTCGAGCGGCGCCCGGGCAATATCACGGCGCGCGGCGCCTCTCCGAGCGGAAAGCGCGACGCGTACTTCGGGCCGCGGCAAGGCTCGACGCCGACGAGCGTCGTCAGCCGCGCCGAGCTCGCCGCGCCGAGGCATGGCCCGCTCATCGTCGAGGAGTACGATTCGACGTGCGTGGTGCCGCCCGGCTGGAGCGCGGCGCTCGACGCGCAAGGCAATGTGGTGCTGTCGCATGAAAAGCGCTGATCCCGTCACCCTGGAAGTCGTCAAGAACGCGCTCTCGTCCATCGCGGACGAGATGGCGCTCGTGATCCTGCGCACGGCGTACAGCTCGATCGTGCGCGACTCGATGGATTACTCCACCGGCCTGTGCGACCGGCACGGGCGCGTCATTGCGCACGGCCTGACCATGGCGCTGCATTTGGGCGCGTTTCCGGACGCCATGCAGGCGCTGATCCGCGATTTCGGCGACGACATCCACGAGGGCGACGTCTTCGTCTTCAACGATCCGTACGTAGCCGGCGGCATGCATCTGCCGGACGTCTACATCGTGAAGCCGATCGTGGTCGCCGACGAGCTCGAAGGCTTCGCGTGCACGCTCGTGCACCAAATCGACATGGGCGGCATCGCGCCCGGCTCAACCGCCGTCTACGCCACCGAGATCTACCAGGAGGGACTGCGGCTGCCGCCGGTGAAGATGTACCAGCGCGGCAAGCCGAACGACACCTTCTTCCGCATCATGCAACTCAACACGCGCATTCCGGACAAGCTCGCCGGCGACATGCGCGCGCAGATCGCGGCCTGCAACAGCGCCGAGCGCAGCTTCCGCGCGCTGGTCGAACGCCACGGCAGCGCCGATTTCCGCACGATGCTGACGGAGCTGCACGACTATGCCGAGCGCCTGACGCGCGCCGAGATCGCCGCTCTGCCCGACGGCACGTGGAGCTTCACCGATTACATCGACGGCCTCGGCGACGAGCCCGAGCCGATTGCGCTCAAGGCAACCGTGACCATCGTCGGCGATTCGCTGACGGTCGACTGGACCGGCTC
>C688J18823_10002816_pt1 | contig 10935 bp, 7 predicted proteins | sample HopSoiMetagenom1_FD_18823 | JGI IMG/M metagenome (IMG submission 18823) | reverse complement strand
CCGGAAGCCGGCAACGCCGGCCGACCGCGCCCTCGATGCTGCCGCGGAGGCGCTATGGACGGCGCTGCGCGCTTGGCGGCTCGAGGAGGCCCGCCGTCAGGAAGTGCCGCCCTATGTCATCTTTCACGACGCCACGTTGACTGAGGTGGCGCGGCGCCGGCCCGCCTCGCTCGATGCACTGGCCGAAATTCCTGGTGTTGGCCGCAGCAAGCTCGACCGCTACGGCGACGCGCTGTTGGCGGTCCTCAGCACGGCGTCACAGGGATGCTGAGCCGCCCGGCGCGGCGACATATTACCCCCCGCGCCTCGCCGACAGCACTTCCATGCACGCCTCAGGGAAGCGTAAATATCGCCGGAGGATTCGCGCAGAGGTTTTCTCATGCCGACAGATCGATACGGCCTTGCCTTATCCACTGGGTCCGCGGCCGCGCGGGACGCGTACGTTCAGGCTTGCGATCTGGCGCTGACCCTATACCCCGGGGCGGTTGGGGCCTATGACCGCGCTATCGCCCATGACCCCGGTTTTGCCCTGGCCCATGCCGGGAAGGCCCAAGTGCTGATGCGGGAAGGCAATGTGGTCGCGGCACGGTCAGCCCTGGCGGCCGCAAAGCAAGCCGCCGCCGAATTGCTGGAGCGAGAGGCCAGCCACATCGCTTTCTTCGACCTTGTATTCGGGGGCCATACCGACGCCGCGATCACCGCCTTGCAGGCACATCTGGCGGCGTGGCCGCGTGATGCGCTCGTGGTTGCCACTGCCGCGAACCCCAACGGCGTGATTGGCGGCTCCGGCCGGATCGGGCAAAAGCACCAGATCGCCGTGCTGATGGACGGCCTCGCCCCGCATTACGGCGAGGATTATTGGTTCCTTGCCTATCACGCCATGGCGTTGTCCGAGGATGGGCGGCTCGCGGCGGCCCGGCCCAAGATTGAGCGATCCGTGGCGTTGAACCCGGAGAACGCGCATGGCGCGCACGGCTTCGCACATATTTGCTACGAGAGCGGCGAGCCCGACACGGCGCGCGCCTATCTGTCCGCCTGGCTCTCGACCTATCCGCGCGACGGATTTTTTTACGGTCATTTGAGCTGGCATCTGTCGCTCTGCGAACTCCAGGCCGGCAATTGGGCGAAGGCGTCGCGGCTGTTTCAGGACGCCATGGCGCTCGACCGCCACAGCGGCGGGCCACAACAGAAGATGTCGGATGCGACGGCGTTTTTATGGCGCTCGGAACTCGCGGGTCATCCGCGCGATACCGCCGCTTGGCGCGCGATGCACGATTACGCGAATAGGGCATTGCCGCAGCCGGGCAGCGGGCTCGCCGACCTGCACGTCATTCTGGCTGACGCTGTCCTGGGCGATGAAGCTGCGCTCGAGGCTCGTACTCGCCAGATGGGGGAACTGGCGCAGGCGGGGCGTTATCCGTCCGGTTCTTACCTGCCGACGCTGGCGCGCGGCTTCGCGGCATTCGAACGGGGGGATTTCTTCACCGCGATCGAGGCCTTGGCACCGCTCGCCGGCGAAAACGAACGCATTGGCGGCAGCCGCGCGCAGCATGACCTGGTCGAGTTCACGTTGTTAAAGGCTTATCTCAACGCGGATCGGCTGGAGGACGCGCGGCTACTGCTCAGGGCGCGCAGGCCGGGAGCTTCTGGCGTCCCCGTGATGGGCGTTGCGGCAGTGCAATGACGCCAGATCTGCGTTGCTTCGCATGATGGAGGGGCAGAAGCCCCTCCACCGGCTTCGCGATGCTGCTACTCGGCGGCCAGGTTCGGGGTGAACTCCAGCGGCAATCCCTTGTGGCCGGTCAGTCTTTCGCCTTCCTCGTACATTTCGAATGCGCGCTTCTTTAGCGCCGGAAGCACCTCGGCAATCTTTTCCAGATCCAGGTCCGCGGCGATGCCCGGATAACCGGCGCGTTCGATCATCGGGCCTAGCCTTCTGTTCTCGATCTGCTCGAAGGTCCATTCCAGCGGATCGTCGATGACCGTCATGTCCCAATTGGTCCGGTGGTTCTTGTTCCGCGGGCCATAGTGGTAATGCGCGTTGTTCCAGAAGCAATCGAACGCCAGAACCTCGGTTTCTTCGACGTAAGTCTTTCCTTTCGATCCTCCGACATCCGCGAGGACGTGGAGGGCGAGGCCGCCGTCACCGTTCTTTTGCCGCCGCATCTCGAGGCCGAACCGGATGTTGCCAGCCTCAAAAATATCGGTTCCGCGGTTGTGTTTGACGGTGTTGCGCTTGGAGATGAAGGTCTCCCTGGCACAGGCTTCCACCTCCGGCAGTACGTCCCGTACCGCACTCAGATCGGCTGCATGCGCGATTTCCTTGTATCCGGCCCGTTCCAGCATCTTCGGAAGCTTTCGGCCCAGGGTCCGGATGGTCCAGCCGATGGGATTGCCGTCGGTGATCGGGTCCATTCGGCAGTGCACGCCCATGCCGCCGCCGATCCGACCGGCGGTCGTCAGTTCGGGATTCTCCGGACCATAGACGTAGCTTCTCTCGAGATCGAAGCAGTTGAAGCGCAGCAGGGTGGTCTGCTTGCCGTCGACATCGGCGGCCACCTCGATCGAGACACCCTGGTCCGAGTGATCCTCGACATTGGCATCCCACAGCTGATGCCGAACGATGAAGCTCAAAGGCTCGGCGGCGAACCTGGTTCCCTGGGACTGTGGCATGTTGGGCGCTCCTATCGGACGGATTTGGACAAGCTTAGGGAGAGGCTCCAGCGGTCGCAAGAACTCTTCGCACTGTGCGTGCGCGGGGTGTCCATTTTCACGCTGGCGGCCGAAGCCGCGGCCAGCGGCCTTCGACAGGAGCTGGCATCGGTATTCGCCGGGTCCTCTGGACACGAGGCTGCCGCCATAGCCAAACTCGCGTGACACAAAGGAGCTTCCGCGATGACGATCATCGATTCCCAGGTCCATGTGTACGAGGCGAACACTCCGAAGCGGCCCTGGCACAGCGTGCCGAACTGGCCGGATCACGTCACCGGCGACGAGATGGTGGCGGCGATGGACAAGGTCGGCGTCGACGGCGCGATCTTCATCTCCGCCTTTTCGATGTACCAGTACGACGCCAGCTATGCGGTTGAAGTGCAACGGGCGCATCCCGGCCGGTTCGCGCTGGTAAAGCCGGTGAACCCGGAGGATCCGGCGGTGGCCGATGTCATCGCCGACTGGAAGAATACGCCGGGCACGTTCGGCATCCGCATCATGCTGACGAAGGAGGCGAACCGCGCGCCGGACGACCCAGGCCTCGACCGCATCTGCCGCGCGGCGGTGCGCCACGATTTCCCGGTCAACGTCCTGTTCTGGGGCAATGTGGACGCGGGCAGTGCGCTGATCGACCGCCACCCCGACACGCGCTTCATCGTCGACCATCTGGCCATCCTGCAGCCGCGGGTGCCGCCCGCGCCACCGCAGCCCTGGGCCGACCTCCCAAAGGTGCTGGAACTCGCCAAGCGCCCGAACGCGGTGATCAAGGTCAGCGGCGCCTGCACGCTATCCAAGCAGCCGTATCCATTCCCGGACATTTGGGACCCGCTCGCCCGCGTGTTCGATGCCTGGGGTTTCGAGCGCTGCTTGTGGGGCACGGATTGGACCCGCGCATTCGCGGTCGTCAATTACGAGCAGGCCGTCGAGCCCTTTCTTAGGACTGACCGTCTGAGCGAGACTGAGCGAGCAATGCTGATGGGCGGCGCCTGCGCCAAGGCTTACGGTTGGTCGCCGAACAAAGGCTAGTACGCCTGTAAGCCGATCAGGGAACTCGCCCGCATCGCCCTTGATCGAAGATCAAATGGGCTCGGCAAAGGCGAGCGCCCTGCGCAGAATTTAAGCGACCCGACTCTCCTCGACCACGACGGTCTGAATTAGGGCTTCGTTTCCATAAATCCAGCGCGACAGCAGACCGGTAAGGACCGCACCGATGATCGGGGCCACCCAGAACAACCAGAGCTCGCTGAGATAGTCGCCGCCGGCGAACAACGCCGGTCCGGTGCTGCGCGCCGGGTTCACCGAGGTGTTGGTGACCGGAATCGAGACCAGATGGATCAGGGTAAGGCCGAGGCCGATGGGAATTCCAGCGAAGCCGCTTGCGGCGCCCTTCGAGGTCGAACCAATGATGATGAAAAGAAAGAAAAACGTCATCACCACTTCGGTCAAGAAGCAGCCGACGAGCCCGTATTTGCCCGGGCTCAGAGCGCCATAGCCGTTGGCGGCAAACCCACCTGGGGCCCAGCCGGGCTGGCTCGATGCTATGACCCAAAGCACGCCCGCGGCGGCGATCGCGGCGACCACCTGAGCCAGGATGTAGGGGACGACATCAGCCGTAGCACAGCGCCCGGCGCTCCACAGGCCGAGCGTGACAGCCGGGTTGAAATGGCCCCCAGAGATATGCCCAACGGCATAGGCCATGGTCAAAACCGTAAGGCCGAAGGCAAGCGAAACCCCGACGAAGGCGATGCCAAATTGTGGGAACCCGGCCGCCAGCACCGCAGCGCCGCAGCCTCCGAGCACCAGCCAGAAGGTACCAAAGAATTCGGCGGCAACCCGTCGCGACATATCGACTTCCATCGAAATCCTCCAGCTTAAAGCAAGGAGCAAAAGGGCGATTGGCTCCGGAGCGGCTACCGGGTACGCCAACTGCGGATGAACCTGGGTAGGCCCCAAAAGGGGCGGCTGCCGCCTTTCGGATTGGAGGATCCACGCAGGTTTCCGTACCCCGTTGGCGGGCCGAGTACGGAGGCATGGATACGCCCGAAGCCCCGGAGGAGGCAGCCGCGAGCCAGTGTCAGATACAGCAGTTTCACCTGCATTGATCTGGGTCAGTGGACGGCACCTCACCCAAGCGCCGGGTAGCGCGCCACCAGACCTGCAGCTCTCGATCACGAGCCGGTTCGCGGGTCTCGCCGATCGCGTTTTGCCATAGAGCTAGACTGGACCGCTTTTCCCCGGCTGGGCTGTCGCCTGCACACCGGCAAGCGCTGCCTGCAAAGCCGCTTCTTTCGTGTGGTCGAACGAGGTGCGCATCACCCTCCCACCCTCGCCTCTGAGGCCTTGAAGAACCTTGTCCGCGGTTACTTTGCGGATCAGCAAAAACAGCGCGGCCGTGCCAGGCTCGATCGCTGCGGCGGCGTCCTTCATCCATCTGTCACTGATGCCGACATCGGTCAGCGCGCCGCTGATGGCGCCGGAAGCCGCTCCGATCGCTGCGCCAGTTAGCGGCATCAAGAAGATCAAACCGATCAGCGTTCCCCAGAACGTCCCGGAAACCGCCCCCACAGCAGTGGTGTGGAGCAACTGCGTACCAAGCCGAAGGGATTTAGGCGTGCGCGGATCGGCGGTGCTCCGCCTCCGACACCGCCATCACGGCGCGACCGCGGACGATCGTGTCGTGGGGGACAAAACGGAAGGCCCGCGGCCCAGCTGCGCGAAAATACCGGCATAAAGAAAATACCGGCATAAAGCGGTGATCCACATCAAAGCTCGCCCTTTGCACCGGGATTAGGAGAACGGTTCCAGTTCGGCTCAGGGAGCCGCAGTGACATGCGATGCGCAGACAATAAGAGGCCGCGCGGCTTATGTTCGCCGACGACAAACGCCGCTCTTGCTGCCGTGGCGGTGCTTGCGGTAGCGGGGCCGGCTTTGGCGCAATCGCCGATAGTCGACGTGCCCACTACCCCGGACAATCCGTTGAGCAGATCGGTCGGCTGGGTGGAAGCCGCGCCTTCCCGACCTGCCACCGGCGTGAAGGCGAGCGCTCTACCGAGCGGGGGCATCGGCGCACCGCAGCAAGGGCCAGCGGCACCGGCAAAACCACGCGGGCGAACAAAGAATCGAAGCTCGCCGTCATCCGATGGAATTGCCAACGAATTGAACCAGCAACAACTCGGTGCACCGGCGGCAGGCGGTTTGCCGGGGCGTTAATCGGGTTCTCTTGAGTACGTCAAAGACCGGAGCTGGGAATTCGCGTCAAGCAGGTTGGAACGGCCGAACTCTGGTGGAAGGGCCGCGGATGGCATCCTACCGATGCTTGTTTCTGGACCACAATGGTGACACCAAGGCGGCAGAGGACATCGAGGCCGACTCGCTAAGTGAGGCCATAGAAATCGCCCTGGCTTCGCTGGAAGTCCGACCTCATCATCGGTCGGTTGAACTCTGGGAGGGCGCGAGAAGGGTGTATCCATGAAGCGCAGTGGTTCGATTTTATCCCTGCGCAAGATCGGCAACCGAGCGGCTGCCTTGTTCCCGATACGACGGGATCAGGCAGCGTGTTGCTCCTGATCCAAAATGCCGTCGGCTTGCTGAATGGGGCGGCTTGAGGGCCGAAGCCGCTCGCGGATCGCCTGGAACATCACGTAGAGAGGCGGGATGGCGAAGATGCCGATGAACGAAGCTACTATCATTCCGCCGAAGACCGGCGTACCGACGTCGCGGCGCGCCAGTTGCGCCGCGCCCTCCGCCACGACCAAGGGGTAGAGGCCGAGGATGAACGCGAAGGACGTCATCATCACAGGGCGAAAGCGGTCCCTGGCTCCTTCGATCGCAGCCTGCATCAGCGGCACGCCGTGCTCGCGTTTTTCCTTCGCAAATTCGACGATCAGGATGCCGTTCTTCGCGGCGAGACCGATCAGCACGACCATGCCGATTTGGGCATACAGGTCAAGGGTCAGACCCGCGAAAACGATTGCCCCTACCGAGCCAAGAATGCCGATCACCACCGACAACAGGACTGGTACCGGGATGGTCCAGCTTTCATAAAGGGCTACCAAAAACAAATAGGCGAACAGCACGGCGAAGCCGAGGATCATCGCGGTCTTGCCCTCGGCCCGCTTCTGCTGGAAAGCGGTGTCGGTCCACTCACCCGCATAACCTGGCGGCAAGGTGGCCGCGGCTACTTCTTCCATAGCCTTGAGCGCCTGACCGGTTGAAACGCCCGGCGCCGGTCCGCCCTGAATGGTGACGGCCTTCAGGTTGTTGTAGCGGATCTGGGCGGGCGGGCCGACCACCACGCGCAGTTCAACCAGGCTGCGCAATGGGATCATCTTGCCTTCTTCGCTTCGGACATTGATGCGGTAGAGGTCGTCGATCCCCGAGCGGTCCTGCGCCTCGGCCTGTACCTGGACCTGCCAGGTGCGTCCGAACAGGTTGACATTGTTTACGAAATAACCGCCGAGCGAGGCCTGCAACGCCTGGAAGACATTGTTCAGCGGGACGCCGAGGATCTGCGCCTTGTCGCGGTCGATCTCGAGATAGATCGAGGGGTTGGTCGCCGAAAAGGTACTGAACACCCGCGCGAGTTGCGGGTTCTGATTGGCCGCCACTGTAAGCCCGCGCACGGCCTGAGCGAGCGCTTTCGGATCGCCGCCGCGGAGATCCTCGAGGACATAGGTGAAGCCGCCGCCGGTGCCGAGCCCGATGATCGGCGGAGGCGCCAGAGGCAGGACCAAACCACCGCCGATTTGCCGAAATTCCGCGCCGAGATGGGTCACCAGCGCACCGGCGCGGGCGCCCGCCGCCTTGCGGTGCTCGAACGACTTCAAGGTGACGACGATGAAGGCCGCATTCGACTGCGAGTAGTTGTCGATGAAGTTCAGTCCGACAACCGAGGTATAGTCCGCGACCGCGTCCTCTTTTTTGAGGATCTCTTCCGCCTGGTGCACCACATCGAGAGTTCGGCCGACCGACGCGCCGCCCGGGAGTTGGACGACGACGAAAAATGCTCCTTGATCATCTTCGGGCAAAAAGCCGGTGGGGGTGGCCTTCAGCAGCGTGACCGTTGCGAAGCCGGCGACGATCACCATGGCGATGCCGATCACCGATACCCGCACGAGGCGCGCCACCCCCGCTCCATAGGCGTCGCGGACACGATCGATGCTGCGCATCACCACGCCGATCGGCCCTCTCCTCGGCCCGTGATGCGGCCTCAGGAAGACGCCGCACAGCGCGGGCGACAGCGTCAGCGCATTGATTGCCGACAGGAACATCGACACCGCCACCGTTACCGCGAACTGCCGAAACAGCTCTCCGGAGATCCCGGGGATAAACGCGACCGGCACGAATACCGAGAGCAGCACGAGCGTGATGGCAAGGATCGGCGCGGTGATTTCCGCCATCGCTCGCTTGACCGCATCGGGCGCCGACAGCTCCGGGTGCTCCTCCATGATGCGTTCAACATTTTCGACGACGACGATCGCGTCATCCACCACGATGCCGATCGCGAGCACGATCGCGAGAAGCGAAACGGTGTTTGCCGAGTAGCCGATCGCATTCAGCACGATGAACGTGCCGATCAGACTCACTGGGACAGCCAGGGTCGGGATCAATGTTGCGCGCAGACTGCCAAGGAAGAGATAGACAACCAGAACCACCAGCACGAAGGCTTCGATCAGCGTTTTTTGCACTTCGTGAATTGTTTCCGTCACAAAAGCCGTCGGATCGTACGTCACCTTCCAGGTCAGATCCTCGGGAAATCGTTTCTCCAGGTTTTCCAGGCGCTCGCGGACCGCCTTGAGGGTCGCAATTCCGTTAGCGCCTGGCGTCTGATAAATCGCGATTGCGGCGGCGGGTCCGCCGTTGAACCGCGTCTCGCGATCGAGGTTTGCGGCGCCCAACTCGAGCCGGGCAACATCGCCGAGCCGGAGTATCGAACCGTCCGAATTGGTACGGACGATGATCTTTGAGAACTCTTCGGTGGAGGTCAGCCGCCCCTTGGTCTGAATATTCAGTTGCAGTTGCTGGTCGTCCGAGATCGGCCGGGCGCCGATGCGGCCCACCGCCGCCTGCACATTTTGCGACTGGATCGCATTGATGATATCGCCGGTCGTCAGGTTTAGACCGGTGAGACTATCCGTCCTGACCCAGGCACGCATCGCATAATCCTGCGGCCCCCATAACACGGCATCGCCGACTCCTGGAGTGCTCTTGACCTGGTCGAGCAAATTGATGGTGACGTAGTTGGACAAGAACAGCTGATCGTAGCTATGCTTTGGCGAATACACCGCGACAACGGCGAGCAGCGCGGACGATTTTTTCTTGACCGTAATACCCTGCCGCTGCACCTCCTGAGGGAGGCTGGGCAACGCGATTTGCACCCGGTTGTTGACATTGACGGCGTTGATGTCCGGGTTGGTGCCGAGCTCGAACGAGCAGGTCAGCGTGTAACTGCCATCATCGCCGCTGACGCTCTTCATGTAGATCAGCTTGTCGACACCAACAACCTGCGCCTCGATCGCTTGAGCAACAGTCGCGTCCACAACGGTCGAGTTGGCGCCGGGATACATCGTCGTGACCGACACCTGCGGTGGAACGATGTCGGGATATTGCGCGATCGGGATGATCAACAGCGACAACAGCCCGGCAATCGTCGTCACAACGGCGATGACGATCGCAAGGCGCGGCCTGTCGACAAAGATAGCGGATAACATCGCTCAACCTCGGCTTAGCGCGGGCGTGGCCGGGCTCGCTCGCACCGAAATCCCCGGTCGAAGCGCCTGCAACCCCTCGACAATGACCTGATCGCCGGCCGACAAGCCGTCGGTGACGATCATATCCTCGCCGTTGGCGCCCCCGGTTTTAATGCGCCGAACCGCTGCCTTCCCATCTTCGACGACGAAAACGTAAACACCCTGCTGATCGGTAATCAGTGCGGCCTGCGGCACCACGACCTGCTCGTCGGCCGTCCCGGCCTCGAGATTGACGTTGACCAGCTGGCCATCAGTCAGCAGGCCCGACTGGTTCGGGAACACGGCACGAAGCTGTACCGTGTCGGTCGCTTTATCGACCGTCACGTCGACGAAATCGATCTTGCCGAGAGGCTCGTAAGTGGAGCCGTCGGAAAACTTCAATCTTGCTTTTACGCCGGTAATATCGGCCGCCTGCCCCGCCGCGCGAACCTGCATGATCTGGCGCTGGCTGACAGGGAAAAGCACGTACATTGGGTCTTGACTGACGATCTTCGTCAGGGTGCCGCTTTGCGAGCTGACGACATTGCCTTTGGTGATGTTTGTGCGGCCGATCTTTCCGGCAATCGGCGACAGGATGCTGGTGTAGCCGAGATTGATATTGGCGGTGTCGAGGTTCGCCTTATCGATCAGGATCTGCGCCTCGGCAGCCCGATCCGCGGTCAGCGCCTGGTCGCGCGATACCGCGGTTCCGGTGCTGCTTCTGAGCAGCTCTTCGGCACGCTGATATTGAATAGCGGTCAGAAGCTTTTTGGCATTACTCGCCGCCAGAGTGCCCTGCGCCTGAGCCGCCGCGGCTTGGAACAGGTCTCTCTCAATGTGGTAAAGCGGCTGGCCTTCCTGGACGACCTCACCTTCCTTGAACAGCACCTCTTCGAGGTATCCCGTCACCCGCGCTTGCACCTCGACGCGCTGGATTGCACTCACTCGGCCGACAAAATCAGCTGCCTTGGCGATAGGCTTGCGCGCCGCCGCCACAAAGCCGACGGGCACCGCCGAAGGTGCTTGCTGCTGCGCGGAAGCCGAAGCAATGATACCAAAAACCAGGCTGACGACGGAGAGTGAAGTCCGCATAGCGGTTCCCTTCGTTCCAAACACCCGCGGTCGCGCGTTGAGCGCGGCAAATCCGCCAGTCAACCGCCATACCCGTATCGGGCTCTTGCTTCGCCATAGCGATTTACCGGGCTCGTAGCACGGTAGTAGTAGCCGGAACTCGTACTTCCATATGCGTATGACGGTTGCGCGTACACAGCCGCGGATTCCGCCTGCGTAGCGGCATAGGGCGCGGGTTGCGGTTGTGCGTAGGCGTAGGGCGGTGGCTGCGGTTGCGCATAGCTATGAGCGGTCGGTTGCGGCGGTGCGTACGCGTAGCCAGCCCGCCCTTGCTGGCTGTAGGCGTAAGGAGCGTGCTGCTGCGGCTGCTGAGTGTAAGCGTAGGCGGCGGATTGCGGCTGGGCGTACGCGTAGCCAGCCCGCC
>C688J18823_10002815_pt1 | contig 10937 bp, 11 predicted proteins | sample HopSoiMetagenom1_FD_18823 | JGI IMG/M metagenome (IMG submission 18823) | reverse complement strand
TGCCGGCCGCGGCTGTTGACGATCGTCGTCACGCACTGCGTGATCACCATCACCGCCATGCTGAGCGCGAGCAGGACGACGGTCAGCCCGATCAAGATGTCGATGGATTTCAGCATGGCGCCTTCTCTTCCGACGTTGTGTGCCGCTAATCGATCAGCGCCCGGGCAACACGTCGTCCCCGAAAAACTCGCGGATCCGCGATCGACCAGCATCGGTCGTGATTGCCCACGCCGACAGGTTGGCCAGCAGATTGACTTGCAGCGCGTCCAGCTTAATCAAATAAGGCCGGTTCTCTGCGAAGGTTGCGTAATAGGGAAAGTGCCGAAGCGACTTGAGGCCACCCTTCTTGGGATCGCCGTTGAGCCAGGTACGAATGGCATCCGGCAGTTGCGCCTCCCAGCTGGACGCAGGCGCGTTGTAGACCCAGCACACCTTCAGGCCATCGTAGGGCGCTATGTTGTACAGCTCGTTCTCGAGCACACTCGTCGTCGCACAGAAAACCGCGGGCCCACCGTCCTTGGTGACGCGATCCAGGCCATCGAGCAGCTCGCGGTATTTCTCCTTCGGAAATACGGCGTTCATGCTCTTGTCGCCGCTCCCCGTACGCACCGCGAGCGGAAAAAAATACGACTGCAGCTGGTCGTTGGAGGTGAACGGCTGGTTCGAGTTCACGAACGCGATGATGTGCTTGACGCGCCGGGCCAGCAACGGCATCAGCCCGAGATTGTCCGTAAAGCCACCGTCACCGTGCGGCAGTTCTGCCGACTGAACGACGGCACTGTCCTCGCGAACCGCCAGGGTCCGAAACGAAGGAAAGGCACCGGCCGCCTGGGCCAGCGCTGCCCGCGCCTTGGCCGGGACGTCTCCTCCGAGGAGCAGTTGCAGCTGCGGCGCGGCGCCACTGCTCGCAATCACGTCGGCCAGCGTGAACATTCGCACGCCGGGCCGAGCTTCGAGCGCATAATCTGCCGCGCGAGGAGTCCGTTCGGCATCGAGCGAAAGGTCTCCGCGTCGATCGCTTTCGCGTCAGTGTCGAACGAACCGAGCAAGGCAGATAAATCGTCGCCGTCGAAATAGGTGAACGGGACCGCGGCCCACGAGCCGCCCGAGACGGCGGTGACGTAGCGGACACGCTGCAGCCAGTTGTTCTGCAGCAGGCCACGCAGCTGACCGGTGGTCGCCGCGGCCGACCGGGTTCCGCCACCTGAAAACGCGACGCCGAGATCGGCGCCGCGGAGGGGCGAGTCCATACGCCATTCTGGAAATACCCTGACATCGGGGTCGCGCGTCGTCCAGTAGGCCGGATCGACCTGCCAGTATCGCGCTTCGACGCAGTCCTGACACGCCGGCTCCTGCGCCGACAGCACACACAGACCACCGACGACGACCAGCAGGAATGCAGGCCGCATGCTACTCACCGCCGAAGAACTTTCGTACGTCGACATCAAACCCGACGAACGTCTGAATGCTGTCGGCGCCCTTGCCCAGATCGTTGTCGATGAACATCTGGATGAAGAAGTTCGCGTTGTCGCGGATGAGTGGCACGCGCGTCAGCGGGAACGTCAGAAAACCATCGATCTTCAGGCGATTGAATTTCGATGCGGCGAGCAGCTCGTTCATGCCCACCCCTGCTTCGAAGTAACTCCCCGTGAACGCCCCACCATTGGCGAGCAGTCCAAGGCCGACATGATGATTCTTGAAGACTCGCGGCGCCCCGGCCATGGCAATGAAACCAAGGCGGCCGGTCAGGTACAACAGCGCAGGCGTAGAGGACCCGTTCTGTACCCGCGCGAACTCGAGGCGGGGCGCGACGTAGGCCTCGACGCTGCTCTGGTTTTCCAGAACGGCGCGCGCATAGGTGATGCCCGGCTGTGGCGTACATACCGGCGGCTTGTTCTCTTCAGCGGTGCAGTCGATATCCGCGCTGCGCACGCCGTGAAGGGTCTCGCCGGCAAACCACAGCCGAACGGGCGTGTCGTCACTTCCGAACACGCGATAGGCGAAGTCTACGCCGAAGAGCGCGCGGTTATGCTTTGCCGTGGCGGTCCCCGGCGGATAGCCGCCGACGTTGTCGGGGGCGAACTGATCGTAGGCCCAGCCGAAGTAGGCCGAGGCGAGGAACGATTCGCCCGGGGCAACCAGCGGTTTCGGCGGCGTGCAGACGCCCGACGGCTTCGTGCCTGCCGGCCGCGCGGACGAGGCGGCCACTGGCAGCATCGCGGCGGCGACGTCGGATCCATTGACCAGCAATCGCAGGGTCTCGCCGGCCTGTAACGGACTGCCGGTAGGAACGTCGACCGCGCGTTGCGCGTCATCGGTGACGTGACGAACCGGCAGCGCGCCGTGGTCGATCGTCACCTGGACGACGTCGCCCATCCGCTGACCGGCGAGCACAATGGAGACCGAGCAATCGCCGGCAAAGGCGGGTTTGAATGTGGGCGTCGCGGGCACCTGGACGGCGGCCGCGGACACCAGCAGCGTCACGATCAGAGTGGTATTGAACATCGCGTTATGCTCGTCCGCATCATCAGCGTCCCTGGGAGGTCATCGTCATGGCCGTATTTGCGTTCACGACATCGCTGATCGAGGAGTATCAACGGCTGTTTGACAGCTGCCACGTTCGACCGAGCCGGGCGAACGAGGTCAACAGGCTCGTGGACAGGATCTCGAGGAACCGCGACCGCTACCACGGTGTTGGTGCTCCGCTCGGCATCCCGTGGTACGTGATTGGTGTCATTCACGCGATGGAGGCAGGGCTCGACTTCAAATGCCACCTGCATAACGGTGATCCGCTGACCGCGAGAACCGTCAAGGAGCCTCGCAACAGGCCTGCGGCGGGTCAGCCGCCATTCACGTGGGAAGACAGCGCGACGGATGCATTGCGCTCGAGGAAGCTGCACCAGGTGGAGGACTGGAGCCTGCCGCGGACGCTCTACCGGTTGGAGGGGTATAACGGGTTCGGCTATCGGCGTGACCATCCCGAAGTCCTTTCCCCCTACTTGTGGTCGTTTTCCGAGCACTACACGAGCGGAAAATACGTGGGCGACCACAAGTTCTCTGCCACCACCCCGTCGGATCAGTGCGGCGCTGCCGTGCTGCTCCGGCGCATGGCCGAAGTGGGCGCGATCGAATTCACGCCCACCGGCGCGCCGATTACCGGATTGCCTGACACGTCGGCACGTGCAAGGTCCTTCGACGAGTTCGGACCGCTGGTGCGCTTCGCTCCGGGCACCAAATCCCCCGTTGTCGAGCATCTGCAACGCATGCTGAATACGATGCCCGGCATCTTCGTCAAGGTGGACGGCAAGGCCGGCGAGCGAACGTCGGACGCCTTCAAAAAAGTGACCGGCCATTTTCTCGCCGGCGATCCCCGAGCCGAAGGCTAGCGCCGGTGCGGCATCATTGATTGATCTTCCAGACCTTCGCGCACGCGCCGTTGTAGACCAGTTCACGCGCCGAGAACTCCGGCAACCAGACGATCGAGTCATAATCGAGTTCCCCGTAGGCGAGCGTCCACGCTCGGTTGCCGTTCACCAGGCTTCGGATCTTTCCCGGTTTGCCGATCGTCCGCACACCACGCGTGGGCGACCCCGCCCACGAGTCGTTGAGATACCGCCAGTCCGGCGAGCACGGCACGTCGGCGAGGAACGCCGACGACAACAGACCTGGCAGTTGCTCAACTGCGACCCCTTCTTCAGGACGCCAGTGGTAGGTGTAGCCGAGTCCGCAACAGGCGGCCGTCATCTGCGCCGCGACGAACGCGTCCGGATCGATGTCACGGGTGCCGTGGGCTCTCACCGGACCGGCGCCCATCGGCTCGTCATGGACGAACGCAACGCCGGCACGCAACTTCGCAAGGACGTCGGTAATCCCTTCCAGGTGGTCGACCCACCGGCGGTATCGATCGGCGTCCTCTTTGCGCGAGGAGTGCAAGACCGAGATGTTGGCGCGCGTGGCCAGCGTCACCAGCTTTGCGGTCGTTTCCGCGCTCGCGTCCGCATCATCGCCGTCCATCGGGTCGCCAATCGAGAAGTCGCGGTGCCCGAGTTCACCGGCGAGGATCTCGGCGAGTTCCAGCAGGGCGGGATCGTCGGCCTCGCTCCAGCCGTTCTTGAAGGGTTCGTTGGCCACCTGCGGAATGACGCCGGGACGCTCGCGGATGAATGCGGCGAACCGCCGCATCCACTCACGCCGCCGGTTGGCGTCGGGCACCACGACCTGCGCATCGGCGAAGCAGCACAATTCGACGCGCAGTCCGCGGCTGTTTGCCAGTGTCACCACGCGATCCAGAGCGTCCCAGTACTGCGGGGAGTCCGGGGAGAACGCGAGTCCCAGCGCTTGCCAGCTCGAGTGCCCCAACATTCCCATGATCCTGACGACCGTTCGTTGTGCGGCCGCATAGACGTCGAACCGCGCGACGACCTCGGCCTCGCGCCCCTGCAGGAGGAGCGCGACCACGGCGAAGTCCGAAATACCGCGCCAGGGGAACCAGCCGTTGTCGTCGCGGAATCGCCGGCTGTCTACGATCATGCGGCCGGAGACAGGCAGAGGACCCGAACCATTGGGCACGCGCGGGGACGACGTCAGGGCCTCCCACGAGTCGAATGCTGGACCGTTCGCCAGCACGGCGCCGCCGCCGCCCTGCTGCGGCGATACGAATAACCCGTTCGCCGCCTGCAGCGCCACGGTGCCTCCCCGTCGGACCACTGTGAAGGTCTCCGATGGCGTGACCTTGTCACGGTTCGCGACAAGTTCGCGGCCGCCGCCGTCCACGGCCGAAACGTACTTGCCGTTGGCCGCCTTCAAGACGATTTGCGAGCTGCCGATCAGTTCGAACTCAAACAGGGCGGCACCGTCGCCGGTCCTGCAATCCGCGGCGAGACGGCCGTCGCCCCCCACGCACAGAAAGTGGCCATTGACCGTCCTGAAAGAGACGGTCTTGCTGTGAGGAACGTCGGGAATCTTTATTTCAGGAACGTCGGGAATCTTTATGCCGGGCTTGCCGATGCCGATGTTGACATGGCGGTCGGGAGCGGCGGTGTGATCTTCGCCGGCGGTATTCTTCGCGTCCACGAACAAGTTGTTGCCGGCGTCCATGCGCACCGTGATGTCGGTGTCGCCGACCTTCATCCTGATGATCTGTGCCGCCTTTCCTTCCTGTAGTTCCGACGCGTACTCATGGACGGTGATCTGTGGTTTAACGGCCATCATTGCCTCCCTGGATTCGGCTCTGGCCTCGTCGTCTCAGTCGGCTTTCTTCTTCGTCACCGTCGCTTTTGGATGCTCTTCGTTGATCACCTTGACGATGTCGTCGGCGATCTGCTGCAGCACAGAGCACCTCCGTGGGCATGGTCGGAACTACGCGAAGAGCGCCTCGTAATAGGCGCCAAGTTTTCGATACCGCGCCATGTTGCCGCGCAGATCGTCCCATCCCTGCCAGTGGTCGGATTTCGCGACCAGCATGAAGTCGGCGAGGTTGTCGACATTCGTCGGCGTCCACCAGCCGGCGTCGGCGAGTTTCTGATAGGCCTTGAGGTGTCCGCTCGTGTCGCCGGTCACCGCAGCGGTGTTGAACACGGGCGACTTGAGGTCTGAGGATTTCGGGAAGAGCGGATCAGCCGCGAACGGCGCGAGCGATGTTTTCAGCGCGCCCGCCGGTCCGCGCGCGGCAGCGACGGCCGCGCTGACGAGCATCAGGGTGAATTTGTCCTGCATGGCGTCCGTTCGATGCCGGTGATCCTGGCAATGGTATGAGAGATATTTCAGCTTGGCAGTCGGGGTGACGACGGGACCATTGCCCGCGGCGGTGCCCAGCTCCGCGAAGATCAGCGCTTCGCTGACGATCAGCGAGAGCAGCATCGACGGAGTCTTTGGCGCGACCACCGCGCGCTTCGTTGAATCTGTCGGCAGCGTGCACGCGAGATCGTCGAGCACCGCCGTACACGCCGCCTTGAGCGACGCCGTGAAATCGCCAACGCCACCCGCCCGCGCGACGTGATTGGCGTTCAGGAACTGCGCCAATGCGTCGACAAAGGCNGCGCGATCGTTCAGATCGATCGGGATCACTTTCCAGAAGAAGTCCAGGCCCGCCGCCACCAGCGACCAGTGGGCAAAGGCATAGACCCTGAACGCGTGTTCGACGTGCGTTTTCTGCACGGCATCGGCCGGAAGGCCGGTCGGGATCACCCGGTCGTAGGTGAAGCTCCACAACCCGCGCTGCATCGACACGAATACCTCCGCCGTGTCGGCGCCCAGGCTGATGCTCGGGATCACATCGCAGGCGGGCGCGCCGGCCGACCGGCGCAGTTCCGAGTACGGCGTGAGCAGATCGCCCTCCGTCCGCCANAGCGCGAGCGTCTCTGCGAGGGAGACACCGGCGCGGTCGGCCGCGCCAATCGCGCTCGCCAGCCTGATGCAGAACCCCTCGAAGGCGGCGAGATTGTTGATCGCCTGCACCGCGGCCGGCCGCGCGGAGTACGCGGCGGCGGGAACGACGTTGCCGCCGGTCGTGTAGTCCTTCACCAGCTTCCAGCCGTTGGCGATGTCGTCGCCCGGATTCTCTTGCAGCTGACGCAGCTTGAAGTCGAAACGCGCGACGGTTGCGCGGGCGAAATCGTTGGTCGCCGGCTCGGTGAACGCGACGTCCGCCTGCTTCCGCGTGATGGCGTCGATCCGCGCCGGCGTGTTCCAGGCCACCTTGGCGCCGCCGGGTACGCCGGCAACGGCCGTGGCCGGAATCTGCTGGTACTGCGGCAGGACGAAGTCGTCGAGATGATGCTTGATGACGACCGGCCAGTTGGCGCGCGTGTTGGTCAGCTCGGCTCGGATTGCGGCATTCCCGGCGAACGCAAACCCGTTGGCGGGCGGCGCCACCGCCGGCACGGCTCCGGCAATGACGTTGGCGAATGCCGCCTCCGCCGCGCCCATCGCTCCCTGCGGCGACGCAAGCACCGCGGCAATGATGGCATCGTAGGCACTGGCCGGACCCGGCATGGACTACGCTCCAACAATGATCGGATTGATGCGCGCGTCCATCTCCGCCCTCACGATGGCGGTCACCGCGACGACGGTGGGCGTCGGCAGCTTGGGGAACATGTACTGCCAGATGAAGCGCCGGAGGCTATCGCGGTCGGCGGCGCGCAGATTGATGCGCTCCTGCATGGCGTGCGCGGCGCACACCATGGCCACCGAGTCCTCGATCGCCGTAATACCATCGGCGATCAACGAGAATGCTTCCACCGTCTGCGTTTTAATCAACGCTTCCAACCGCTGCCGCCGGACGGCCTCTTCCGCGTTTTTCACACTGTCCAGGTAGGCCGCGAGTGCGAATCCGGCGGCAACGACCACCAGCCCGAGACCGACGACATTCAGGCCGAGGGCCGCACCGGCCAGGGCCCCCAGTTCCAGGCTCGCGACGCCGGACGCGACGGACCCGACGCCGCCAATCAAGTCGTTGCCCAGCCCCAGCAGCGCGCCTGTATTGTCCGCGTCGCCGATGGGCATGTTCCACGTCATGACGCCGTTCTGCGCCCCGTCGAGGAACATCTGCCGATTCTCGAAGACGATCTCGCGGATCGGCCCGTCCGCGATCGCCCGCAGTGCCGAGAGCGAGATGCCCTGCCCCTTCGCGGCGGTTGCGGCGGCACGTGTGGCAAACGCGTCCAATACTCCCCGGCTGATGCGACTGGCGAAGTCGCTCGCTTCGACGGATCCGGTCAAGTAGCCACGGTACTTATTGACGGCATCGCCCCAGGTCGTCGCGCCGATTTGTGGGTTCGCGACCAGCGCGCTCAGCGTTTCGCTTTCCGCCTGCTGGCGAAGGCGCAGGAACGCCGCCTTCATGGCGCGCGTGTTCTTCACGCCCACCTCTTCTTCTGCACGCGTCCAACGCGAGAGGATCGACACATACAAGCCGATGCACTGGACAACCCGAACCGCCAGATCCTGTTCGGCGATGGCCTGGCGCCAGGTCTTCTGGAAGTAATCGAAGTAGCGGCTCTCGGCTTCGCTCGAACTGCTGCCCGACTGCACTTGTTCCATCGCCGCTTCCGCGGAATTCGGCTTCGGGCGCTTGGCGCTCAAGATGGAGGCAATCACGGCCGTGTACGCGTCGGCGGGGTTCGGCATCACGCTCCACTCGCAGCGGCCGGCTCGGGAACCGGCACGATTCGGAATTTCAACGAGCTTGCGACGTCGCGGCGGTACGTGAACCGCGCCTGGTATCCGGCGTCGACGGGCGCGGCGTACAGGGCGTGTCGCGGCGACACGGGCGTCCCTGCCTCTCGCACTTCGGCCACGCTGAATGCCAGGACCATCTCGGCCGTCGCCTCGGAGATCTGGTACCACGTCGGCTGGTAACCAATAGCGCGCAGCGGTTCGAACGCCTCGACACTCTGATCGTAAATGGCGCTGAAGTGTTCGAGCACACGGGCGTCGACCGTCTGCTGGGCGTCGGCAACCGCGCGTCCAATCGCTGTGATCAAATCACCAAACGGTGCGGCGAGCCGGTCCATCTCAGCGTCCGTCGCTCGCCGCCGAATCGCGGCGTGCATCGAACGCGCGCTGCTCCTCGCGCGTCCGCGCGTTTCGCTCCATGCGCAGCCGGCGATCGGCCGCTCGCTGTGCCATCTCGAGGCGCTCCTCCTCGATGCGCGCCGCGCGCGCGCCGGCGGCGCGCCGCGTGAGAGCGTCGCGGCGACCTTGTTCGCTTCGCTCCAGCGCCACGCGCTCCTGCTCTTGTTGGCGGTGCCAGCGCGCGAGCGCGGCGGCGACTTCCGCCTCCCACCGCCGCAGCAGGGCTTCGCGCTCGGCCGCGAGACGCGCGTCTTCGGCCGCCCGCTCGTCACGCCGGCCGGCGGCCACCAGTTCCGCTCGCAGGACACGGGCGGCTTGCTGCCGCGCGTGGTCGCGCGCTTGTTCCTGTTCAAGGTCGCGCCGCCGTTTGAGTGTCGCGTCTTCCAGCGCCTCCCGCTGCGCCTGATCCCGCGATTCAGCCTCGGTGCGCGCGAGCCGCGACGCCTCGAGCTGCCGCGCGCGGGCCTGGCGCTCCGCCTCCGCGCGCACCCGTGCCTGGTGGGCTTGCTCCAGGCTGCGCTGCGCGATCAACGCGAGCTGCTCGTCACGACGGCGCAGCCGTCGCTCTTCGATTCGTGTCTCTTTAGTGTGGACTTTGACTGGAAAGCACTTGGCGCGGCGCGCATCATCCGGGGTCTGCACACCGTCGGCGAACTGACGGAGCTGCTGCTCCAGCTGCTCTTTCCTGCGCAGCAAATCGACGAGTTCCGCCGGAGCGCCGAGGCCGGCAATCGCGTTGGCGTTGGCGTCACCCGCAAGCGATGGCCGCGCCGTCTCCCCGGCTGGCGCGGAATCGTCGAAGTCCTCCCACGTTCGATAGGTCGACATCAGGTCGTCTTCTTCTCGATCATCTGGCGAATGCGCTCTTCGAGAATTCCTGGCGGAGGCACCGGTACCAGTTTCGTGCGCAGCAGGCTGGAGCCCTCGGCGCTGTACTGGAACTTCGAGGCGTATGACGCGCTGACGGTGCTCACCTTGGCCGCGGTCTTGGCATAAAAAATTGCGTGGCCGCCTTCCACTTCGGCCTGCACCGTGGTCGTGCTGAAGGCGGACTGCTGCTCCCGCGACATCGAGATCGAGACCTTGACCTCGATAATCGTGTCGACGAACTGGTAGAACGTCGGCGTGAACCCCAGTTCCATCAGGCTCAGGCTTTTGCCGTCAAACTGCACGAGCGCGCGGATCGTCTTGGTTCGCGCCGGATCGTTGTCGGTGGGATCCGGCACCTCGTACTCCTCACCGGCCATCATGCGCGCGAGCCGCAGGCTCGTGTTGTCAAGCTCGAACTGCGCCTGCGCGATCGCCAGGCCCATGCTCTTGAGCATCTCCGGAAACGGAACGTCGAGGAGCTCTTGTCCGATCGTGGCCATGTATCACCTTTTCGCGTGTGCAGCGATCAACCGTTCGTGCCAGTGGAGCCGACGGTGCCCTTGCGGTCGGCAATCCGGTCGGCTTCGTTCTGTTCCATGAGAATGCGGGCTCGCTCGACCAGGACCGAGGGCGGCGGGACGGGTGCGAGCTTGGTGCGCAGGAGGCTGGATCCTTCGGCGCTGTAGTTGTACTTGGACGCGTAGGTGGCATCCACCGGCGTGACGCTCGTACTGTAGAACACGCCGAATCGGGTGGCGCTGAACTGAGAGCTCCGTTGGTAGCCCTTCTCGGCTCTGGTGGTCGCCGTCTCTTCGGTCATCTTGATCGCGATCTTCACTTCGATCAGCGTGTCGACGAACTGATAAAAGGTCGGCGTGAAGCCAAGCTCCATCATGCTGACCCGTTCGGGCGTCGTCGTCAGCCCGTCGGCGGAGCGTCGATACCCGAAATACACGAGCGAGTCGTAAAAATGCGGCGACGTGCTGGGATTGCCGCTCTCGTCGAGGAACTTGCCCGCTTCGTCACGGATGACGACGCGGCCACTCATCAGCTCCGCTTGGCGGACACCGCTCTCGTCCAGCGCCAATTGCGCGTCGGCGATGGCCAGCGCCATCTGGCTGATCATGTCCCCCATCGGAACGTTGAGCAGATCCTGACCAATAGCTCTTCCTGGCATCGCGTCGCTCCTTCATTTCGGCAAGCGTTTGATGTGCGCGCGAATCGCATCGGTGAGCAGCGCGGGCGCCGGCACCGAGACGAATTTCGCGGTGATCGCACTCGATCCGGTGGCAGTGTAGGAATATTTCTGACTGTACGACGCGCTGACGGAGGCCGCGAAGAACGCATAGCCGCCCGTCAGCTTCACCTCGCCGCCGAACTCCTCGGAACGGGTGGCGGTCAACGAGACCTTGGCCTCAACTGTGGCTTCCGTCAACTGGTAGAAGGTCGGCGTGAACCCGAGTTCGAGCAGGTTGTGTTTGTCGCCGGAGACA